>Ga0256405_10001089_pt1 | contig 79267 bp, 68 predicted proteins | sample RumenRJG_02DNA_FD_189096 | JGI IMG/M metagenome (GOLD analysis project Ga0256405, IMG submission 189096) | Bovine rumen microbial communities from Lethbridge, Alberta, Canada - RJG_02 | ecosystem: Host-associated > Mammals > Digestive system > Stomach > Rumen | place: Canada: Alberta... | reverse complement strand
AAGAAACCTGGAAATTTATCATTCAGACGCTCGCCGCCATCCTGACGGCCATAGCCACCACGCTGGGCGTCACCTCGTGCATGGGCGCCGCCTGACAACGAGAGAGAGTGGGAATCATGAAAAACTGGTGAGGGCTGGCATTCCTGACGGAAGGAGTGCCAGTCTTTTTATCGAAAAAAAACACACACAGCTTCGTCTTTCATCTTGTCACTAAGTGACGTGCAGGTTGGCATCAGCATCATCCCTGGGGGGGGACTCTGGGCATTGACTTTTTTTCGAGGTCAGGAAGCAGCGATATTTGGGAAATATGGAGAATAAAAAAGTGTATTTTTATCATTACCGCATTTTTTATCGGAGGTAAAAAAAATAATTGCCAGTATCTTTGCAGACGTAAAATGTAAATGGCGAAGGTGCCCATTCCCGACGTTCCGTCGCCTACCCGTTGCCTTTCGCCCCTCATCATTATTGTCATAGTGATGTCGTTGTAGGTGCGCCGGAGCGTGGTGGGCAGGGAAATCTCACGTACCTCGGCCAGATAGTTGAACCATGCGTCGCCCACTTCGCTCACGCCCTCTTCCACGACGATGGCCCTTATTGCCTCTCGCCGTGCGCAGAAGCCGGGCTTACCCTTGCGCTCGCGGTGTGACGGCGCGGGAGGTAAGCTGCGGCGGGTATTCCCCCCCGCGCCGCTACACTACTGCCCTTCTGTGAGCTTGTCTTCACGGACGAGGGCATTCCAGAGCGAGAAGCGCACCTCGGGATTGGCCTTCTCCGCCATCTCAAAGAGCTGCCGCACAGAGCTGCGGTTGGAGTCGTGCTCATAGGGGCACTGCTTCAGCTGCTTCTCGTAGCCCCTGAGCTCGGCATAGCGCGCTATGTCGGCCTCGGCCACCATACATAGCGGGCGGATGATGCTCAGCGGCATCTTGCGCATCTTGAGCATGGCGGGCATGGTGGCAAACCGCCCCTGGTAGAAAAGATTCATCAGCGACGTGTGGAGCAAGTCGTCCTGATGGTGCCCCAGGGCGATTTTGTTGCACCCCAGCTGCTGCGCCATATTGAAAAGCTGCTTGCGCCTGTGCCAAGAGCACAGAAAGCAGGCTGGCTTCTTGCCGCCCGCGCCGCCCTGCCGCACGTCAAACCGGGTGGTGACGACGTGGAGGGGCACGCCCAGCGAGGCGCAGAAGTGCTCCAGATAATCGGTTGACGACTCGTAGGCTATGTTCTCCATGCGTACGTGTACGGCCTCGACGCCGAACGCGGGGCGGTCGATGCGGGCGCGGCGGGCCAGCAGCTCGAGCAGGCAGAGCGAGTCTTTGCCGCCGGAGAGCCCCACAAGCACGCGGTCGCCGTCGGAGAGCAGCCCATAGGTGGCAAAGGCGCGCACGAAGCGTTCGCTTATGCGCTTGTGAAGTTGCTCAAGCTCTGTCATCTCACTTCATGAATACGAGGTAGACGGCACACACGATGAGCAGGAATGCCAGGATGTGGTTCCAGTGCAGATGGTTGCCCTGAAACATGATGTTGGCAATGACCACAAAGACTACCAGCGAGATGCACTCCTGCACAACTTTCAGCTGCACCAGCGTGAACGGCCCGCCGCCGCCGACGTAGCCCAGACGGTTGGCCGGCACCTGGCAGCAGTATTCGAAGAAGGCTATTGCCCACGAGAAGACGATGACGCCGAAGAGCGGCCAGTGGCTGATGGTGCCCGTCTGCTGAAGTTTCAGGTGCCCATACCAAGCAAGCGTCATGAAGACGTTGCTCAGTATGAGCAGCAGGATGGTATAGAGTCCGTTCATGTCAGCTGGGTTTGCAGGCGGGCGTGCATGCTTTGGGCAGCACGGCGGCCGTCGCCCATGGCCAGGATGACCGTGGCGCCGCCGCGCACGATGTCGCCGCCGGCATAGATTTCGGGGCGGTTCGACTGCATCTGCTCGTTGACCACAATGGTGTTCTTACGCCCCAGCTCGAGGCCCTCGATGCTCTTGGGCACCAGCGGATTGGGGCTGACGCCTACGGCCACGATGACCTGGTCGACGTCGAGGGTCAGCGTCTGCCCCTCTACGGGCACGGGGCTGCGGCGCCCTGAGGCGTCGGGCTCGCCAAGCTCCATCACCTGGAGCACGGCCTGGCGCACGGCTCCCGCCTCGTCGCCTATATACTCTATGGGGTTGTGGAGCGTGAGGAAGCGTATGCCTTCCTCCTGGGCGTGCTTCACCTCCTCGCGGCGGGCAGGCATCTCCGCCTCTGAGCGGCGGTAGACCAGCGTGACGTCGGCGCCCAGGCGCTTGGCCGTGCGGCATGAGTCCATGGCCGTATTGCCTCCGCCCACCACAAGCACGCGCTTGGCGGGGTTGAGGGGAGTGTCGGTGGCTGGGTTGGCGGCATCCATCAGGTTGACGCGCGTCAGATACTCGTTGCTCGACATGATGTTGATGAGATTCTCGCCGGGAATGTTCATGAAGTTGGGCAGGCCGGCGCCCGAACCTACGAAGATGCCCTGGAATCCCTGTTGCTCAAGGTCTTCCACGGTGAGCGTCTTGCCGATGATGACGTCGGTCTGGAAGTGCACGCCCATCTTGCGCAGGTTTTCTATCTCCACGTCGACAATCTTATTGGGCAGACGGAACTCGGGTATGCCATACTTCAGCACGCCGCCAATCTCGTGGAGAGCCTCGAAGACGTAGACGTCGTAGCCCAGCTTCACCATGTCGCCGGCAAAGCTGAGGCCCGAGGGACCAGAGCCCACGACGGCCACCTTGATGCCGTTGGACGGGGCAATCTCTGGCAACGAGACGTTGCCGCTCTCGCGCTCGTAGTCGGCAGCGAAGCGCTCCAGATAGCCAATGGCCACGGCGGGCTCGTTCATCTTCAGGTGTATGCATCGGCTCTCGCACTGCTTCTCCTGCGGACAGACGCGGCCGCAGACGGCGGGCAGGGCCGATGTCTGCTTGAGCACTTTGGCAGCATCCAGGAAGTTGCCGCGCTCGATGTTTTTGATAAACGAGGGGATGTTGATGTTCACCGGGCATCCCTCTACGCAAGTGGGCTTGACGCAATCAAGGCAGCGCTTGGCCTCGCGCATGGCCATCTCCTTGGTGAGACCGATATTTACCTCCTCGGTGCGGGTGGTGGCGCGATAGACGGGGTCGAGCTCAGGCATTACCACACGCTCAATCTGCATGCGGTCCTTGGGCTTCATGTCGTTTCGCAGCGCTTTGCGCCATTCTGATTCGCGGTCGGTGAGTGACTCTGCGGGGTGCGGCGCGCGGGGTGCACGCCCCTGGGCTGCCGCGGGGGCTGCGTCTGGCTCGCCGCTTGCCTGGCTTGCGGGGGCGTCAAGGTGCTCTTCATAGTGGGCCATTTCCTCCTGCTCCTCGTGCTTGAAGGTGCCCATGCGCTTGAACATCTCATCCCAGTCGACCAGGGCTCCGTCGAACTCGGGGCCGTCGATGCAAACGAACTTAGTCTTGCCGCCGATGGTGAGTCGGCAGGCGCCGCACATGCCGGTGCCGTCGACCATGATGGTGTTGAGCGACACCTCGCAGGGGATGCCATGCTTCTGGGCCGTGAGGTTTGAGAATTTCATCATGACGGGCGGACCGATGGCGAAGATTTTGTCAACATGCTCCTGCTCGATAAACTTCTCGATGCCTACGGTCACCACGCCCTTCTGGCCGTAGCTGCCGTCGTCGGTCATGATGATGACCTCGTCTGACGAGGCGCGCACGGCTTCCTCCAGTATGATGAGGTCTTTGTTGCGCCCGGCCAAGACGCTGAGCACGCGGTTGCCGGCTGCCTTCAGGGCCTGGACGATGGGCAGCATGGGGGCCACGCCCACGCCTCCGCCGGCGCAGACTACGGTGCCGAACTTCTCGATGTGGGTGGCGTTGCCCAGCGGGCCTACCACGTCGGTGATGTAGTCGCCCTCATTGAGGCTGCAGAGCTTGGTGCTGGAGAGCCCCACCTTCTGCACGACGAGCATGATGGTGCCTCGCTCTGTGTCGGCTCCGGCTATGGTGAGCGGCATGCGCTCGCCGTTCTTGCCCACGCGCACAATGACGAAGTTGCCCGCTTTGCGGCTCTTGGCTATGAGCGGCGCCTCGACCTCCAGAAGGAACACCTTCTCGGAGAACTGTTCTTTCCTTACAATCTTGTTCATTCTTATTTGTTTAGTGTATTTTCATATATCTGATATTCGGGTGCAAAATTAGCAAATAGTTTTCTGAATTAAGCAACTTTTAGCCAAAAACTGAATAGAGACGCCCAAAAAGATGGGCGCCCCTAACTGAAAATCGCTTCTTTGGGCCATAAAGGTTAACCCAGACGCTTCTCTAAACGCTCACGGATGGCAGCGATGAAGCCAGCCGAGTTGACGGCCTTGGGCTCGATGCCTTCCATGAGGTTCACCAGGTCCTTGGTGCAGATGCCCTCGTTCAGCGTGTCGAAGCAGGCTGCCTCGAGCTGGTCGCCGAAGTTCATGAGCTCCTTGTTGCCGTCCTTCTCGCCGCGCTTGCGCAGTGCGCCGCTCCATGCGAAGATGGTGGCCATGGGGTTGGTGGAGGTGTCCTCGCCAGCCAGATACTTGTAGTAGTGGCGGGTGACGGTGCCGTGGGCAGCCTCGTACTCATAGTTGCCGTCGGGGCTGACGAGCACCGAGGTCATCATGGCCAGCGAGCCGAAGGCGGTGGAGACCATGTCAGACATGACGTCGCCGTCGTAGTTCTTGCAGGCCCAGATGAAGCCGCCCTTCGAGCGGATGACGCGAGCCACGGCGTCGTCGATGAGGGTGTAGAAATACTCCAGACCGCGCTTCTCGAACTCGTCTTTGTACTCCTGATAGACCTCATCGAAGATGACGCGGAACTGGGCGTCGTACTTCTTCGAGATGGTGTCTTTGGTAGAGAACCAGAGGCTCTGGTTCACGTCGAGGGCGAACTTGAAGCAGGAGTGGGCAAACGAGCGGATAGACTTGTCGACGTTGTGCATGCCCTGCAGCACGCCGGCGCCCTTGAACTGGTGGATGACCACCTCCTCGTGCTTGCCGCTCTCGCCGTCGAAGACGAGCTTGGCGGTGCCGGGCTCATCGACGCGCAGCTCCACGCTCTTGTAGACGTCGCCGTAGGCATGGCGGGCGATGGTGATGGGCTGCTCCCAGTTTTTCACGGCCGGCTTGATGCTGGGGATGGTGATGGGGGTGCGGAAGACGGTGCCGTCGAGGATGGAGCGGATGGTGCCGTTGGGGCTCTTCCACATCTGGTGGAGCTTGTACTCGTCCATGCGCTTGGCGTTGGGGGTGATGGTGGCGCACTTCACGGCCACTCCGTACTTCTTGGTGGCCTCAGCCGAGTCGATGGTAATCTGGTCGCCGGTCTCGTCGCGCTTGGGCAGGCCCAGGTCGTAGTACTCGGTCTTCAGGTCTACGAAGGGAAGGATGAGTTCGTCTTTGATCATCTTCCACAGGATGCGGGTCATTTCGTCGCCGTCCATCTCGACGAGCGGCGTGGTCATTTGGATTTTCTGTTTCATTGGTTTTGGGGTTTTTAGGGGCTGGGGGGCCGAGGCGATGCCTCGGCTTACGCGCAGCTCTTGGGGGTTATTTTTTGTTTTTGTAATAGTTCATCAGGCAGCCGTCGGCAAGGATTTGGCGCTCGTCGGCGGTGAGGTTCTGGAAGTAGAGGTGGATGGGCTTCACGCCCTGCTTCGTGATGACCTGGGCGTCGGCCTCCTCTTTGCCGCCGAGGATGGCCTCGCGGATGCCGGGAATGAAGACCATGTCGCCGGGCTCATACTGGAACGCCGTGTCCTTGCTGATGGTGAAAGGCACGATGCCCCAGTTGATGCAGTTGGAGCGATAGCGCTTCGTGGCATACTCGTAGCAGATGTTGGCATCGCCGCCGAGCACCTTCTGACAAGAAGCTGCCTGCTCGCGGGCCGAGCCGTCGCCGGGACGGTTGGCAAAGACGCACGAGCCGAACGAGGTATCCTCGGCTTTGGCACCTACAGCAGCCAGAGCCTTGGCGATATTGTCGCTCACCTTGCCCTCGCGGCGCTGCAGGTCTTCCTGCTGGATGCGCTTGCTGATGCCCACATACTCAGGCACGCGGCGGCTCAGGGCAAACTCCGAGAGCTTCAGCGGGTTGGAGCGATAGCTCGATGTCTCGCCCGAGGGGATGAGCTCGTCGGTGGTGGTCACGGGGTCGTGGATGACGGCAGCCAGCTCAACGAGCATGTTCTCCTGCATGGGATGCATCTTGGGCCAGTCCTTGATGTTGGGACCATACTTCAGAGCCACATTCTCGTCGGCCTTGCCATAGCCGTAATAGAGGCGACGCTGGTAGATGTTGGCGTCGAAGGTGTAGGGCTTGTGCGTGTCCTCATAGTCCACGTCGGTTGCAGCAGTGATGACACCACCATTGGCAGCTGTGGCAGCGATGGAGCGGGCGTCCATGAGGCACACGAGCGAGAGCTGCCCCTGACCGGGCTTCGAACCCTCGCGGTTGGGGAAGTTGCGCGTGGTGTGACGGATGGAGAGGCCATTGTTTGCAGGCACGTCGCCGGCTCCGAAACACGGACCGCAGAAAGCGGGCTTGATGACCACACCAGCCTCGAGCAACTCCTCAGCAATGCCGTTGCGCGTGGTGGCCATGTAGACGGGGGTTGACTGCGGATAAGCCGACATGGTGAAATAGTCGTTGCCGATGGTCTTGCCCTTCATGATGGCAGCGGCAGCCGACAGGTTGTCGTAGGTACCGCCCGAGCAACCGGCAATGATGCCCTGGTCGGCATAGACCTTGCCGTCGCGCACCTTGTCGACGAGGTGAACGTCGACTTTGTCGCCGAACTTCTTCTGGGCCTCCTCCTCGATCTTCTTGAGAATCTCTACGGGATTCTGCTGCAGCTCGTGGATGGTATAAGCGTTGGAGGGGTGGAAGGGCAGGGCAATCATCGACTCCTGCGTGGAGAGGTCGATGCGAATCATCATGTCGTAGTAGGCCACCTTGCCAGGCTTCAGTTCACGGAAGTCCTGCGGGCGGTTGTGAATCTCATAGTGGTGGCGCACCTCATCGTCGGTCACCCAGATGGAGCTCAGGCAGGTTGTCTCGGTGGTCATGATGTCGATGCCGTTGCGGAAGTCAATAGGCAGGTTCTTCACGCCGGGGCCGGCAAACTCGAGCACCTTGTTCTTCACGCAGCCGCTCTCGAACGTGGCCTTCACCAGCGAGATAGCCACGTCGTGAGGTCCGACGCCTTTCTTCGGGGCACCCTCGAGCCACACGAGCACCACTTCAGGTGCATTGATGTCCCAGGTGTTGCGCAGCAGCTGCTTCACCAGCTCGCCGCCGCCTTCGCCGACGCCCATGTTGCCCAGTGAGCCATAGCGCGTGTGGCTGTCGGAACCGAGAATCATGTTGCCGCACTTGGCCATCTCCTCGCGCACATACTGATGGATAACAGCCTGGTTGGCGGGCACATAGGTGCCACCATATTTCTTGGCGGCCGAAAGGCCAAACACATGGTCATCTTCGTTGATGGTGCCACCCACGGCACAGAGCGAGTTGTGGCAGTTGGTCATGGCATATGGGATGGGGAACTTCTCCAGTCCACTGGCGCGGGCCGTCTGGATGATGCCCACATAGGTGATGTCGTGCGAAGCCATGGCATCGAAGCGGATGCGCATCTTCTTGCCCTTCGAGCCGTCTACGTCGTGTGCACGCAGAATGCCGTAGGTGATGGTCTGCTCGCGAGCCTCATCGGCGCTGATGGCCTGCGGCTCGGTAGTGATTTCAGAACCGTTGAGGAGGTAAACTCCGTGATTGATAAGTTCTACCATAGTTGAATTAGTTTAATGGTTAAATTGTTATTAGTTAATGACTGTGATTGATTCGATGAAGAGCGTCAGCGCCAGCATATCGGCACTGCCACCGGGGGAGATGTTGCGACGGACGAACTCAGCATTCATGCTTTGCAGGCGTGCTACAGAGAAGTCCTTGAGGGCCTCAGCGGCCTGCTGTTTCACCCACTGTGCCGTCGGCCTGTCAGTGCGGTGATAGATGTTTGTATCGTCGAGCGTAGCCATGATGCGCAGGAGTGTCTTGTGCAAGGCATGCTCTTCTCCACGAATGCTATGGTAGTAGGGCAGCCAGTCGGCAAAGAGTTGCCGGTAGCCTTCCTGGGCATTGGCCAGTGCGCCCTTGATGCCGTAGCGGGTGGCGACGTCTGTGCCATGCGTGCCATGCGCAGCAGGAAACTGATTGGCCAGTGCGATGATGTTCGACTGGAGGTTGGCGGTACCCATTGTGGCGGCAGCGATGGTTAGCCCCATCGAGAAAAGCGCTCCCTTGTGGGTGTTCACACCGCCCGTGGCGGCAAACATGGAGTTTTCTGCCTCCAATCCTATGGCTTGCAAGGAGGAGACCATGGGGCTGCTTGCAACAAGCTCCAAGTTTGCGAGTTGCACAAAATAGGGATGCAGGGCTACGATGCTACGCTCCATCATAGTATAGTCCATATCGCGGTGGGCACCGCTGTCGTGCCGGTCCACCAAACCGGGCTTCGGCGTGGTAGCAAGCTCCAACCGAAGCGCACGGGTAGCCAGTTGGGCCATGAGGAAGGGACGGGTCGTGGCGGGCACCAAAGGCGATGCCTGATGCAGCGCACCCCCTTCGAGCAGACTGCGCACCATCGACGCGCTGACAGGACACCCCTCGCGCTCCATCCGCGCGACCTCGACAACCTGTATGCCCTGCCGCGGCAGTAGCTCGTGCATCAACTCGTTGTAGCGACGGGTCAGAGTATCGGTGGGCTCGCTGCCCACAAAACGCACGCCGGCATTAAGGGCCGGAGCTATGTGGCGGGCAAAGAGGGTGAGGTCGAGCGTCATCTGTGTGTCGCTGGCGTCAGAGAGTTGCTTTAGGAAATAGGTGGGGAAGGTGGCGGCAGAGATGGCGTAGTCGCTGCCTTCTACGACGCTGACGTTCGGCAAGTCGCTTGTGCCGGCTCGGAGCATGGCAAGGCGGTCGGCATAGGAGAAAGCGGAGCAGTCCTCGCGCACGCATATAATGAAGAGGTGGGAAACCTGGGCGGCGGCTTGCTCAATAAGAAAGCGATGGCCCAGGGACAAGGGGTTGGCGTTCATGACGATGACGCCGACGTGCTGTTGCGACAAGATTGCAACAGACTGGATGGGGGAGACGGGAGAGGCAAGGGAGCGGAGGTAGCGCTCGTAGGCTTGGAGGCCGGCGGTGCCTGTCTCCATGAGGATGGCCTGTGGGGCTTCGGCCAAGAGACGGAAGCCAAGACTTTGGAAGAGCGCAAGGTTCGAGGGCTTGGTAAAGAGCTTGACACTCTGGTGCCCCTCACTGTTGGCGCGACTGATGAGATGGGAGAGCAAGCGGCTGGAGAGACCTTCCTCGCGCAGGTTGGAGGAGACGGCAATACACTTGATGACATTGCCCTTGAGGCCACCACCGGCCAGCAATTCGTCGTCGTCGACACGAAATACGCCGGCATAGTAGTCCACGTCGTCGAGCCGCAACTGACTCTCTGACAGGAACTGCTCTACGCGCTGGCGGTTGCGCTGTAGCGTGAGCGGCACTTGGCGAATCTCAAACTCGGTGTACATAACCTTCTATCAGTTGACTGATGCGTTGATGAAGCTCCTCCTGCGTGTGTTTATGCTGGCGCATACAGAGACGAGCTTCGCTGCCACAGATGATACAACGGCGCAGAGGCAGGCCGATAGCTGTTCGGCTGACGGGCTGTCCGTCGGGGGCGATGACGTCGATGTCGAACAGTCGGCCTAACGGATGGCTCTCCTCGATGTGGCTCGCTATGCGTTTGGCATCGAGCCGGGCGACGTCGACGAGCAGATAAGCCTCATAGCCCGTCGGCAGGTCGCGCTCTTCAAGAAAGCCCACGTGGCCGTCGAAGCACTCGCGGAGTGCCTCAACGGCCGCATGGGCCACGATGAGCGATTGTCGATTACGCTTCACTGCCCCGGGCATCACCACCGTGAGGCACACCAGTGTCTCGTTGGGATGCTCGCTGAGGAGCACCTGCTGGCGCGCCTGCCGGGCATCGCGACTCGCCAAGAGTTCAGAAAGCGTAATCTCCATCGTTTTTGCTTGATTCTTTTATTCCTGGATATTCTTAATGACGTCCATCACGGAGCCGTCGCGGTTCATCACCACGCCGACCACCTTGTCGCCGAAGGGCAGCGGGTCGGGCTGGCCGATGACCTTGAGGGCATGGTCGCGCAGCTCCTCGAGCGTGACGAGCTTCAGCCCGGCAGCCTTCAGCCGCTCGGCAATCTCCGGACGGGCGGGGTTCACGGCGATGCCATATTCGGTGACCACCACGTCGATGGTGCGGCCCGGCGTGATGAGCGTCGTCACCTGATCAACCACGCAGGGGATGCGACCGCGCAGCAGCGGGCAAACGATGATGGACAGGGCCGAGTCGGCGGCCGTGTCGGGGTGACCGCCAACGGCGCCGCGGATGATGCCGTCGCTGCCCACAAGCACGTTGACGTTGAAGTTGACATCGACCTCGAGGGCCGAGAGGATGACGATGTCGAGATAGTGCGTGGCCGAGCCCGGCGTGTCGGCACTGGCATATTCGCTGGCCGAGACCTCTTTGTGCATGGGGTCGTTCATGAGCGATTCAGCAGCCACCTTGTCGAACGACTGCACGTCGATGAGGCGGTCGATGAGTCCCTCCTCGTGCATCTTCACCATGTGGGCCGTGATGCCGCCGAGGGCGAACGAGGCCTTGATGCCCTGCTCAATCATGCTCTCGCGGATATACTTCACGGCAGCGAGCGAGGCACCGCCCGAACCGGTCTGGATGGAGAAGCCGTTTCTGAAATAACCACTGTTGATAATCACCTTGGCGGCCTGCTTGGCCAGCAGGATGTCGCGCGGATTCTTGGTGTCGCGGATGGCGCCGGAGGCAATCTTCGACGAGTCGCCCACGCTGTCCACCTCGACCACGAAGTCAACGTCGTGCTCAGAGATGGCATTGGGCGTGTTGGGATACTGCACCAGGTCGTCGGTCAGGATGACCACCTTGTCGGCATAGCGGGCGTCGGGCAGTGCATAGCCCAGCGAGCCGCAGATGCTCTTGGCATTCTCCGAGCGGGAGAAACCGCAGGCATTGCCGGCGGGGTCGCACGACGATGCGCCGAGGAAGGCCACGTCGATGTGAAGGTCGCCGTTGGCAATGGCCGAGCCGCGGCCGCCATGCGAGCGGAAGACGACGGGCTTCTCCATCAGTCCGCGTGAAATCTGGTCGGCCAGTTCGCCACGCAGTCCGCTGGTGGAAATCTCGGTGATGACGCCATTCTTGATGTGTTCAATGAGCGGTTTGTGCACGTCCTGCAGGCTCGATGCTGCCAGCGAGAGATTCTTGAATCCCATCTCGGCCAGTTTGTCGACCACCATGTTCACCACCTTGTCGCCGGCACGGAAGTGATGGTGGAACGAGATGGTCATGCCGTCCTTCAGTCCGCTGCGGCGGATGGCCTCCTCCAGCGTCACCACCTTCGACGACGGGCCATCCTTCTGGTTCTCGGTGCGGGCCGTCGGCTGCTTGTCGCCCGTGCCTTTGTATATCTCCTTGCCCATCTGGGCGGCAGCCTGCTCCACGAGGGCTGCCCTCTCTGCTATGATGTTATTCATTGTCTACGTCCTCCTTCTTTAAAACTCCTGATGCAATGGCGAGGTCGATGGTGCGCTGGGCACGTATGACCACGGGCTTGTCGACCATCTTGCCGTTCACGGCGATGACGCCCGAACCCTTCTTCTCGGCCTCCTTGATGGCGGCGAGGATGGTCAGGGCCTTGTCGATGTCCTTCTGCTTGGGTGCGAACACTTCGTTGATAATCTCAATCTGGCGCGGGTTGATGATCGACTTACCGTCGAAGCCCAGGGCCTTGATGAGCTCCACCTCCTTGCGGAAGGTCTCCATGTCGTTCAGGTTCGAATAGACCGTGTCAAGCGCGTCGATGCCGGCGGCACGTGCAGCCACGACGATGGTCTGGCGGGCCAGCAGCAGCTCGGTGCCCTCGGGGGTGCGCTGCGTCTTCAGGTTGGCGCAGTAGTCCTCGGCACCCAGGGCGATGCCCATCATGCGCTTCGAGGCCACGGCGATGTCGTAGGCATTCACGATGCCCAGCGTGCTCTCGATGGCGGCCATAATCTTCGTGCGGCCCAGGCAGCCGATTTCCTGTTCCACCTTTTCAATTTCGCGTTCCACTTCACGCACCTCCTCGGCCGTCTCCGTCTTCGGCATGCGTATCACGTCGACGCCGGCCTTCACCACGGCCTCTATGTCCTTCTTCCCGTAGGGTGTGTTCAGCGGATTGATGCGCACCACCATCTCCGTGTCGCCGTAGTCGATGGTTTTCAGCGCGTTGTACACCAGCAGACGGGCCGTGTCCTTCTCGGCCATCGTCACAGAGTCTTCCAAGTCGAGCATAATCGAGTCAGGCCCGTAGATGAAGGCATCTGCCATCATGCCAGGGTTATTGCCCGGCACGAACATCATGGTTCTTCTTAGTCTCATAGTATTTTTCGGATTTTTATAGTTCACTTTAAGGGTGCAATAGCAGACTCTTCGCTTTTACCTTTAGTCTTTCCACACGTCTTTCCCCGTAGCACGCACGACAGCAGCCGTCACGCGGGCACGGATTGTGCAGTCGAGGGCGCCCTTGTCGGTGGCACGAACCTCTGCTTGCGTTACGCCAAGCCCTTCGAGGGTCTCAGTGATTACTTTCTTGATCTGATTGCCAAACTGATAGGCGACCGTGCTCTGCAGGTCAATCGTCAGCCCTGCCTTGTCGGTAGGAGCAATCTGAATCATAATGTCGCCGGACTCCAGAGTGCCGGCCATCGCATTTTTCAGTTCCATCGTTCTTCTTGTTTTAAGATTTAAGAATACAATTATAGTATTAGTCGGTCCATCCAACAATCTATTACCAAAGAACTGATGCCTACCGAAGTGACAACATCGGTTGCCCATGTTAACTTTGTCAAACAATCTTATTTATACACGTATTATTCTCTACACATCTCGTGCAGAAAGAGATTTTATGCAACTTGATTATTTTAATCTTCCGGCTCCATTGCCCGGGAGCCATAGATTAGCGACTGAACCGGCAGGTCTTCTGACTTGCTCAATTATCGACACCTTCCCGTCGGGATTGACAGTGGCTTTCTTACGGCCGATAACATAATGAGCTTACAGCAGCGGGTACTGTTCAGGACTCTCACCTGATTCCCTTTTAATCTCCAAGCATCCCTTGTGGCAATACTTAGGAGAACCAAATTCGAGTGCAAATATATGTTTTTTCTGAAAGACGGCAAAGAAAAACGACAGAAAAAAGCCACTTTGCATATAAATAAATACAAAAAACGCGCACCGGGGAAAGCTCGATGCGCGTTTTTGTTAAGTAGGGATTGCAATTTAATACTCAATCTCCATAGCCATAAGCGGTGCGTGCTGCTGGGCTCCGTAGACGTCGGTCTCGCCGAGGGCGCCGCTGGGGATGGGCCGCTTGATGGTGGTCTTGATGGCCTTTGCGGGGTCGAAGTAGACCTGCACCAGAATCTGATCCTCGTCGATGCCGTAGGCCTCGCAGAAGTTCTTTTTGTTCAGAGCCTGGGCAGCCTTCACTTTCTCGTAGGTCTCGAAGTCCTTGAAGATGACGTCGAAGGTCAGCTCGTAGGGGCCGGAGTTCTTGCTACGGATCACCGAAGCAATGTCAATCAGTTTATGCTTTTCCATAATTCTCAATTCTTAATTCTCAATTCTCAATTAGAACTCCATATAGGTGATGGGGAACGGGGCGCAGGTGTCGTCAATGCGCATCAGATGATATACATTGAACTCGTAGACGGCACCCATCTTGCAATCGCTGGGCGAGAAGGGGAATGCCAGGTTGCCGGCGGTAGAGATGCGCCCCTCGTAGCCGTAGTGCAGCATCGTGGAACGGGCAAAACCGCAGATGGTGTTGGCCTCTTCCTGAGTGGGAGCCACGGCCTCGATGATGATGAGCAGCTCGTCGCTGGCCGAGTCGGGCGTCTTGGGGAACATGTGCATCACGCCCTTCTTACCGTAAATCTTGAAGTCGAGGTAGAAGTCCTTCATGCCCGAGTCGCGGAAGTTGTCGAGCACGCGCTCGCGCACCTTCTCAACGACGGTGTCAATCTGGCTGATCATCACCGGGTCGTGGGTGGCTGCGGGCGACATGGTGCGATAGCCCACGCGGCGCACGCCCTCAAGCTTCACAAAGTAGCCGTCGGTGGGCACAAACTTCGTGCCGCTTACCTTCACCTGCGTGTCGGTGAGCTGCTCAAACTTCGTCTCGTGCAGGTCAAGGGCTCCGCCGGGGCCGGGCAGCACGTAGGGGTTGGTCTTCTCATAGAGCGAGTGGGCGGCCACCGAGAGGGCCGTGCACTTGCGGATGGGGTTCAGGGGCTCCACCACGAAGTGGTCTTCGCGCAGGGTGCCCAGCATGCAGTCGCTGCCGCTACCGGGCAGAGCCGTGATGGCAGCACACTCCAGAATCTTACCCATGTGGATGGCCAGGGCCTTGTCGAAACCACGGCTGATGGCCAGGGCCGAGAACTCGCAGGGGTCGTAGCTGCGGCCGGCCAGGATGACCTGGGCACCGCCCTCAAGAGCCTTGATATAGGGCTCCTCACCCATCTGAGCCACGATGTGGATGGCCTCGTCTACATCGCTCTCAGTCAGCTCGGGCACAGGGCCCAACGGTGAGATGTCGCCCTTGCGCAGCTTCTCCTTGATGTAGTCTTTCTCAAACTCCGACTGGATGACGGCCATCTTGAACTTCAGCTTCTGCTCAGCGGCTATCTCCTTGATAATGGCAACCGTCTCCTCCACGTGAGGACGCGCGCCGCTGCCGCCGGCCGTACCTATCATGACGGGGATGCCTGCCTCGAGAGCGGCAGGAATCATGATGGCCAGGTCGCGCTTCACGGCATTACGGTCGGTAAACGAATAGCCGGCGCCCAGATAGTAGGGGCCCGGGTCGGTTGAGCCGGCGTCGCACGAAATCACGTCGGGCTTGCGGCGCATACCTTCGCGGAACGACTCCTCGGGGAAACCATAGCCCAAGATGGCGGTAGGCGAAAGGACGCGTATTTCTTTGTTGTTACTCATTGTTGTTGGGGTGTTTTTATTGATGCGTCGTTTTTTTACTATTTTCTCAGGGCGAGGATGCGCGACATCTCGTTGTAGACAATCATGTAGCCCTCGTCAACGCCCATGCCGGGCTTAGCCAGATACTGCTTGGGCTGGGTAGCCATGGCCACGTGGGCGCAGCACTCAGCCGAGCGGTTTGTCTCGTTGCAGGTGCCGCCGAGATAAGCGCCCATGCCGTGCTCACGGCAGTAGAGCACTGCCTCGATAGAGTTGTTGATACCACCCAGGTCGGGCGTCTTAATCTGAGCCATGTGGCCAGCCTTTGCCTTCGTGAAGTCGATGACGTCCTCGAAGGTGTTGCACCACTCGTCGGCCACAATCTCAGCGTCGGTGCCCAGGGCCTCCATCTCACGGCGGATGGTAGCCAGAGCCTCAATCTGAGCCTGCTTCTCGCCCATGTCGACGGGACCCTCGACACGCAGGTGGAAGGGCTGGGCAATCTTGGCCAGGTTGGCAATATACTTGGCAATGGCCTTGAAGTCGTTGTTGAAGACGAGGCCCAGCGTGCCATATACGTCGATGTGGAAGATGGGGTTGTAGTCGGCGAAAGGCTTCTTCTCGATGACGCGGTTGCGGAGCCACTCTATGTAAGCCTCAATCTTCTCGCCCTTCAGGCCCACCTTCTCCTCAACGTGGTTGAACAGAGCGTGAGGCAGCACGGCAGCACCCTTCATAATCATCTTGTCGGCGTTCATGTAGCGGTCGTCGCCGCTCTGGGTGAAGATGTCAATCATCTTGTCGCTCACCTTCGTGCCATACTCGTCGGCAATGACTTCGCACATCAGGCGGTGCTGGCTCTTTGCCACGGCGTCGAGGCAGGCCTGGGTGACGCCATAGCGGATGGCGGTATGGTAGATTTTGCCCGTAGAGGGAGACACCATCTTGTCGACGATGTCGGCCATCTCGCGGAAGCTCGTAATCTCCATGCCCTCATACTTCGGAGCTATCTCCTTCTCGATGACGGGGATGAAGTTCTCTGCCAGGAACAGGGGATCGCGGCCGCCAGCACCCGAGTATTGCACGGCAGCGCAGTCGCCAAAGGCCACCTGGCCATCCTCGAGGATGAACATCACGCTGATTGACTCGCCCATCTGGCGCACAGAGGTGAAGCCCGGGGTCATGGGCTCGCCCACATAGAAGTTACCGTCATTCTTGGCACCAGCCTTAATGGCTTTCTGATCGTCGAAGAAGAAACCTGTCTTTCCGGCGGAGCATACTACTTTCTTGATTTTCATTGCTTTTTGTTTTTATTTACTTTTGGGATGTTTTTAAAGATTTCTGTTCACTTACTCCTTGTTCCGCATGTGCTCAGTCTCAGGACGGCCTACGAGGAAGCCCTTCTCGATGGCGCTCACATCGTCAATCACCATCTGGAGCGACACCTGCCGACCCTCGAACTTGGCACGCTCCTCGAGCTTGGCGCGATGGAAGTCGCGCAAATCCTGAGTCAGAGGCAGGTTGCCCATCTCGAGTATACGGATGGCACCGTCGTTGTCGCGGGCGGGCAGCACCTTGCCGGCGTTGTTGCGGTTGGGGGCAAACGGAATGTCGAGGATACCTGCCTCGAAGGCACGCACGGTGCCGATGGCAATGTCGCCCTTGCCCAGCTCTTCCACCTTATCCATGATGCACTTCACCTCAGCCTCGATGATGCTGCTCTCTTTCTGCACCAGAGGAATCTCGCGCAAATCCTGGTCGCGCAACATCGAGATGACCTGCTTCGTGCAACGCAGACCGGCGGCGTTGGCCTCTTTCGTGGGCACGCCATAGGCCTCGTGGGGAGTCTTCACGATGACCTTCGTAGCCTTCGACAGGGCAGCAGCTGCCGAACCCCATGAGATGACGCCGAAAGCCTTAGCCTCATTCTGCGGGAAGCCGCCCATCCACTGGTGGAACACACTGGTGACGCGCACGTCGTCGAATCCATACTTATGCAGGTATTCGCGGGTCTGCTTCACCAGGGCGCGCATGGCGGCCACATCCTGAATAAGGTTGCCAATCTGTCCGTAGCCCACGGTGATGTCCTTCACGCCCTGCTCTGCGGCAAGCAGCGCCTCGATGATGGCCACCGAGTTTGAGATGCACGGCGGAATGAGCGTACCCGTAAGAGGGCCGAAGGGCTCACGGTTGATACTCACGCCAGCCTCCTCATACATGCCCACAAGGCGGTCGGTATACTGCCAGTACTTTATCGTCTTCTCAATAGAATGGTTCTTCGAGTAAGGAATGTTATATGAGATACCGCCGCCCTCATAGGATGTGAAGCCACCGGCGATGGCAATCTCGGTGAGCAGACGGGCATCAGGGGTTCCGTGGCGCACCTGCACAGGGCTCTTCACCGACGAGGTGACCAGCCGGCACACCTTATGACCGTAGTTCACGGCGGGGAAGCCGTTAAGCATCGAGCGTCCTGACTGCTGGCTCTTCTCAATACCCACCTGGCACTCGTTGTAGCGATTCAGTCGGGTGTAGCTGTCGATGGTTGTAGGAAGCAGGTCGGCACCGCCCTCATTCTCAAGGTGCTGAAGCAGCTCGATGTGCTCCTGATAGAGAGCCACGCCGGCACGGGGCTGAATGAGCGTCACGTGCTCTTTGTCGGCCTTGGCCAGTTTCTCGCCGAAGCGCTTCTCCTTGGGAATAGACAGCTGGTAGTCTACAGCTTCTTTGAAGTCGACTTCCTTGCCGGTGGGCCACTGCTGGAGCACTTCAGCGCGCTCAGCCATGAACAGGTCATCAGGAATTCTCTGGTTTTTCAATTCTCTTTCCATACGTGTATTTTGATTTAAGTTTTTCTATATAATACTTATTATATTATTAATGGTGTGTCAGGCGGTTATCTCGATGGTGTTTTTGTCAAGCAGCTCGAAGGCAAGTTCCTCATCGATAGTGCGCAGCAGGCCCATGGCAGCAAAGATATACTGGCTGTCAAGATAGAACTTAGGATGCGTAGGCTTGGTACACTCCGCATGATTCACATCGTAGGCACTCCCCCTCAGAATCTCCACGGGGCGACGGCTGTTGCGCACCACTCCGCCGATGCCAATCACCGAAGGCACCCCCATCAGGTCTTTACCCTCCAAGGTGTGCATCAGCCCCATCGGCGTATACACATCGGCCATTCTGCCGCAATGGCGCTCCACGGCCATTGCCACGGCCGAGCGCCCCAGAAACTCCTCTATCAGCTCCTCCTCAGAGCCGGCCTCAGCCAGCGTCGACGGATGGGCCGAGCAGAGCTCCACCCACTCTTTCACCTTCTGCTGGTGCGCCTCGCTCCGGAAGTCGCGGCGGGTGAGCTGGTCGAACACATGCTTCAGGCTGTAGCGCATGCCTAAGTCGCCCTCCACGGTGCGCTTCATCCACGGCTCGGGCAGTCCCTTCATCAGCGTGTTGTCTATGGTGGGCTCGCCTGACGCCATTGAATACACATCGGTGGTGGCACCGCCAATGTCGACAGCCAGGAGGTCGCCCCTGCCCTGTTGCCTCTCGGTGCCCTTGCTCAGCAGCTCGCAGGCCTGGAGCACGGCCAGCGGTGTGGGTATAATCTTATAGGGCGTCTTCACCTGAATCTTGTTCAGGCCCTTGGCTTCGATGATACGTGCAATGAACATCTGCCGGATGGCATCGCGCGCAGGCTCTATGTTCAGCTTGTTGAACTCGGGCATCACGTTCTCTGTGATGACGCAATCCTTGCCCGCCTCCTTGAAGACGCGGGCAATGTCGTCGTTGGCACTCTTATTGCCAGCCACGATGGTCGTAAACGGCCGGTCGATGTTGCAGAGCCGCCGGGCGTTGGCAATGATGACCTCCTTGTTGCCGCCGTCAGTGCCGCCGCAAAGCAACACCAAGTCGGGATTGATGTCGTATATCTCCTGCTGCTCGCCGCCGCTGATCTCATAGGCAAACGTCTTCACTACCTTAGCCCCGGCATTCGATGCCGCCGTGCGTGCGGCTTTCGCCGTCAGGTCGGGCACCAGTCCCAGAGCCACCATCTTCAGTCCGCCTGCCGCCGAACTACATACGAGTAGTTTGTCGTATTCGAAGTCTTCACACCCCTCTTGGCTGGTGAGCAGCCTGAAAGCCTTATTAAAACCGATGGTCACATCCTCGTCTATCGTCGTAAACGACTGTGATGTGCCCATAATTCTGCGCTTCTGGCAGTCAATGGCTGTCAGTTTTGTATAGGTACTGCCTATATCAACCGTCAGAACCTTCATAAATGCAAGTTAAAAAGTTTCTTTTCTTGGCTTGTTACAGGTAAGACATCATGCTTACTCCATCTTCAGCACCCTCTTCAGATCTTTTATTGTGTCTTCTATCGGTGTGTTGGGCGGATAGACGAAGTCGAAGCCCATAGCCTTAAAGCGTGCCTTCACATCCTCAAAGTTCTGCTTGCCCACCACCAGGTTGCCGCCGACGAAGAGGGGGATGCCCTTCAGTCCGGCCTCGTCGCACTTCTGGCGCAGGCCCATGCAGTCTATTTCGCCATGACCGTAAAGCGACGATACCAGAATGGCATCAGCATTGGTCTCAACGGCGGCCTCGATGTACTCCTCCTGCGACACCATCACGCCGAGGTTCACCACATGGAAGCCTTCGTTGTTGAGGGTCAGGTCGATAATTTTGTTTCCCACTGCATGTGCGTCAGCGCCAATCACGCCAATCACGACAGTTTTCTTGTCCATAGTCTTAGATACGTGTATAATTTAAGAGATTTAAGAATTGGGCACAAAAGTATAGCTTTTTCTTGAAACGTGAAAGAAAATCCCGATAAATTTCGTTAAGGAGCGTGTTTTTTTCTGTTTTCTTTGGCTGTTTCGCCGAAAAGCATTACTTTTGCAAACTGCATTAAGCACAGAGAACAATTAAATCCTAATACTGAATCAACAACAAATACTACAAGGAGAAGTCTTATGGCTAACACACCCGATTTCAAGTATGCTCCCATGTATCAGCTGGGAGAAGACACCACTGAGTACTATCTGCTGACCAAAGAAGGCGTCTCGCTGGGCGAGTTTGAGGGCCAGCCCATGCTGAAGGTTTCGAAAGAAGCCCTCACGCAACTCACCCAACAGGCTTTCCACGACGTCAGCTTCATGCTGCGCCGCTCGCACAACGAGCAGGTGGTCAAAATCCTGACCGACCCCGAGGCCTCAGAGAACGACAAGTTCGTGGCGCTCAACATGCTGCGCAATGCCGAAGTGGCCTGCAAGGGCAAGCTCCCCATCTGCCAGGACACCGGCACGGCCATCATCCACGGCGAGAAAGGCCAGCAGGTGTGGACCGGCACGTGCGATGAAGAAGCCCTCACGCGCGGCGTCTACAATGTCTACACCCAGGAGAACCTGCGCTATTCGCAGAACGCACCGCTCACCATGTACGAAGAGGTGAACACACGGTGCAACCTGCCCGCCCAGATTGACATCGAGGCCACCGAAGGCATGGAGTACCGCTTCCTCTTCATAGCCAAAGGCGGCGGCTCGGCCAACAAGACTTATCTCTTCCAGGAGACGAAAGCACTGCTGAACCCCGCAAAGCTCATCCCCTTCCTCGTAGAGAAGATGAAGACACTGGGCACGGCTGCCTGCCCGCCCTACCACATCGCCTTCGTCATTGGCGGCACCAGCGTAGAGCGCAACCTGCTCACCGTGAAACTGGCTTCCACCCACTTCTATGACTCCCTGCCCACGACCGGCGACGAGACTGGCCGCGCCTTCCGCGACATCGAGCTGGAGAAGACGCTCACACTCGAGGCCCATCGCTTCGGACTGGGTGCACAATTCGGCGGAAAGTATGTCTGCCACGACATCCGTGTGGTACGCCTGCCCCGTCACGGCGGTTCGTGCCCTGTGGGCATGGGCGTCAGCTGTTCGGCCGACCGCAATATCAAGGCCAAAATCAACAAGGACGGCCTGTGGATTGAGAAGATGGACGACAAACCCTACGAGCTGATTCCCGAGGAGCTGCGCCGCCAGGGTGAGGGCGAGCCCATCCGCATCAACCTCGACCAGCCCATCAGCGATGTGTGCAAGGAACTGACGAAGTATCCGGTCTCCACACGTGTGCTGCTTAGCGGCACCATCATCGTGGCCCGCGACATAGCCCACGCCCGCTTGAAGGAGCGCATCGACCGCGGCGAGGGTCTGCCCGACTACTTCAAGCAGCACCCCGTCTACTACGCCGGACCGGCCAAGACGCCCGAAGGCATGCCTTGCGGCTCGATGGGCCCCACCACGGCACAACGCATGGACCCCTATGTGGATGAGTTCCAGGCCAACGGCGGCTCCATCGTGATGATTGCCAAGGGCAACCGCTCGCAACAGGTGACCGACGCCTGCAAGAAACACGGCGGCTTCTATCTTGGCAGCATCGGCGGCCCGGCCGCCGTCTTGGCCCACGACAACATCAAAGCCATCGAGTGCGTGGAATATCCCGAGCTGGGCATGGAGGCCATCTGGAAGATACGCGTGGAAGACTTCCCCGCCTTCATCCTTGTCGACGACAAGGGCAACGACTTCTTCAAGCAGCTCAAGCCCTGGCCCGCCACGAACTAAGCCTTTAGCACGAATTTGGAAATAAGCAAATTGGCTACCACCCGACAAATCGCGGTGGTAGCCAATTTTGTTGTTCCCTACAAGTTTAACTCATACTCATCACTGCTCACCTTAATCAGGTTCAGGTCGAGCCATCCCCACGCGCTCAAAGCGCGGCTCACCGCCCCCGAAAGAGCGTGAACCTCACTCTGCCCGTCCGTCTCTTTAGCTCTGCGAAAACCTTTCCAGTAAACACACGGAATTTTGCCACTCACGCCGTTGTTATATATATGTATGCGGAGGCAACACATGCCTCAGCGCACACCGACGGAGCAATATACCATACCACGCCACAACGCCTTCTCTGCTATGTTCTTGATTTGCGTTTTTTTTGAATTTCCTAGGTTCAAAGAAACTAAAAACAAAGCGTTGTAAGACGCTGTACCATTAAGCCCACACCTTCACTGCCTCCTAAAAGGCATGTCCGGCGTGAGTTGCCACCTTTCGGCAGCTGGATTCATAGCCGATTTTTGCTCAATGGCAAGTTTTCGCATCCAAGAGAAAGGAGGAAGGAGCAATAAGTTCCTTCCTCCACATCTCCTTATGCAAAAACTAATCGATAAGTTCGAAGCCGGTGTAGGGCTGCAGGGCCTTCGGGATGCGGATGCCCTCGGGCGTCTGGTTGTTCTCAAGAAGGGCAGCCACAATGCGAGGCAGAGCCAGGGCCGAGCCGTTCAGCGTGTGGCAGAGCTCGGTCTTCTTGCTGCCCTCGGGACGATAGCGGCACTTCAGACGGTTGGCCTGATAGGTGTCGAAATTAGATACCGACGACACTTCGAGCCATCGGCCCTGAGCCTCTGAATAGACCTCGAAATCGTAGCAGATGGCGCTGGTGAACGACTGGTCGCCACCACAGAGCAGCAGGATGCGGTAGGGCAGCTCCAACTTCTGCAGGAGCCCTTCCACGTGGGCCAGCATCTCTTTGTGGCTCTCCTTCGAGTGCTCCGGTGTGTCGATGCGCACAATCTCAATCTTCGAGAACTCATGCAGGCGGTTCAGACCGCGCACGTCCTTGCCGTAAGAGCCGGCCTCGCGGCGGAAGCACTGCGTGTAGGCGCAGTTCTTGATGGGCAGCTGCTTCTCGTCGAGGATGACGTCGCGGTAGATGTTGGTCACGGGCACCTCGGCCGTAGGAATCAGGTAGAAATCGTCCACCTCGGCATGATACATCTGGCCTTCCTTGTCGGGCAGCTGACCGGTGCCGTAGCCCGAGGCAGCATTCACCACTGTCGGCGGCATTATCTCGGTGTAGCCTGCACGGCGCGCCTCGTCGAGGAAGAAATTGATGAGTGCACGTTGCAGCTGTGCACCTTTACCTATATATACGGGGAAACCGGCGCCGGTAATCTTCACGCCCAGGTCGAAGTCGATAAGGTTATATTTCTTGGCCAGCTCCCAGTGTGGCAGGGGATTGTCAATGCCCAGAGAGGGATTCACACTCCAGTTGCCTACAGTGTCGGCAGAAGTACACTCTTTGAGATTGCTTTTCACCACGTGGTTATCCTCGGCATGGGCTCCTTCAGGCACCTCGTCGTAGGGAATATTCGGAATCTGGCAGAGCAGCCGCGTCATCTCCTCCTGAGCCTGCGTCATCTGCTCGTCCAGCTGTTTGTTGGTCTCTTTCATCTGTGCCACGCGTTCTTTCACGGCATCGGCCTCGGCCTTCTGGCCCTGCTTCATCAGCGCTCCAATCTGGGCTGCCATCTTCTTTGCCTCGCTCAGATTCTGGTCCAGCTGCTGCTGGGCTTCGCGACGCTGCTTGTCGATGGCTATCACCTGCCCGACGGCCTCTCGGGCTCCCTTGAAGTGTTTTTTCTCCAGACCGCGAATCACTCGCTCGGTCTCCTCGGTAATGAGTTTCAGTGTAAGCATAATCGTTGCATTTTATTTTTCATAAACTGCGTGCAAAGGTACAACTTTTCACCGATACAGCCAAAAAAACAGGAAGGTTAGTTGAGCGATGCAAAAATTAATCTTCAGTTTTTTTGTTTTATTAAGAGTCGCTAACGTTTCCTTTTCATGGAAAAATATTACCTTTGCGCCCGAAATCTTACATACTACTATGAAATTAGCATATCTGACACTATTGCTGATGGGATCGGCAACAATGGCTACGGCGCAGAACAAGGTTGTGGAACAGATGACCCTGGAGGCCCGCGGCGACTACCAGCGTGACTATGTAGACGGCCATGGCCGCGACGACGTGAGCGGGTTTGAAGGCAAATATCTCAATCTGCTGATGAGCGGACATATCACCGACCAGATATCCTACAGCTACCGGCAGCGCTTCAACAAGGCATCGCTCGACGCCGGCTTCTTCAATGCCACCGACTGGTTCTACGTAGACTATAAACCGGCCGACGCATGGACGCTCTCAGCCGGTAAGCAGGTCATCGACATCGGCGGCTGGGAGTACGACTACGCCCCCATCAACCTCTACTTCTGCTCCGAGTTCTGGAATCAGACTCCCTGCTACGCATGGGGTGTGAGCGCTGCCTTCCGCCCCACCAAGGCCGACCAGCTGCGCTTTCAGATTTGCGAGAGCCCCAACCGCCAGTTCGACGTGACGAAAGACGTTGACCTCTACTCCTACAACCTGATGTGGTACGGCCAGCACGGACTGTGGGGCTCGAAGTGGTCACTCAACATGGTGGAGTGGCAGAAGGGCCACTACATCAGCTATATCGCCCTTGGCAACGAGTTCCGCTTTTCGCGCAAGGTGAGCTTGGAGCTCGACTATATGAACCGTGCCTCTGACCATCAGACGTTCTTCCTGCGCGACTGCTCGGTGATGGGACAGCTCAACTTCCAGCCCTCTGACAAACTGAAGCTATTTGCCAAGGCCACCTACGACGTCAACCGCACCGACAATGCGGCCGACCTGACCGTGAAGCCTGGCACTGAGATGACGCGCCTGGGAGGCGGCGTGGAATATTTCCCCTTGGGCGACAACCGCGTGCGCGTGCATGCCAACTACTGCTACTCATTCGGCACCAACAGCAATCCTGATGCCGTGATGCTCGACAAGCAATCGCTCGTCGACATAGGCCTGACATGGCGCATACACGTGCTTTAGTTCATAGTTTTTTAGTTCATAATTATTTGTTGTGATGAAAGTAGAAACAAAATCGGTTCGCTCGGGCATCATCTGCCTGACAATCATTCTCGTTCTGTTCACGGGCATCGGCTGGCAGATGGGGGCAGCCAATATGCTCAACACCATCATGAAGACGGCCCACGACCTGCTGCTCAACACGTGCTTCTACCTGATGGGCATCTGCGTCATCACTGGCGCCATAGGCCGCCTGTTCGTGGAGTTCGGCGTGGTCAGCATGCTCGAGCTGGTGCTCCGCCCGCTCATGCGCCCGCTGTTTCACCTGCCGGGCGTGGCTTCGCTGGGAGCTGTGATGACGTTCCTGAGTGACAACCCCGCCATCATCTCGTTGTCGCAGGACAAGCGCTTTGCACGCTACTTCAAGAAGTACCAGTACATATCGCTCACCAACTTCGGCACGGCCTTCGGCATGGGCCTCATCGTCATCATCTACATGATAGGCCAGGGCTTCTTCGTAGCCCCGCTCATCGGCCTGCTGGGTGCCTTTGTGGGGTGCATCGTCTCTACCCGCACCATGCAGCATCTGCTCATCAAGGCTCATCCTGAGTTTGCCACCGAGAATGCGGTGGAGCTGACCGAGGTGGAGCAGCAGGAGGCTGAGGTGAAGGAGGAGGAGAAGACGCTCTTCATCCGTATTCTCAACTCGCTGCTCGACGGCGGCCGCACGGGTGTCGATGTGGGTATTGCCATCATCCCAGGCGTGCTCATCATCTCCACGCTGGTCATGATTCTCACCTTCGGTCCCGGTGCCAACGGCTATAGCGGCAGTGCCTACGAGGGCATAGAGCTGCTGCCTTGGCTGGCTTCAAAAATCGACTTTGTGTTCCAGTGGCTCTTCGGCTTCAGCGATCCTCACCAAATAGCCTTCCCCATCACCGCCCTCGGTGCCGTGGGTGCAGCGCTCAGCTTGGTGCCCGGCTTCGCCGAGCAGGGATGGATTGACGGCAACGCCATCGCCGTGTTCACGGCCATCGGCATGTGCTGGAGCGGCTTCCTGAGCACTCACACCGCCATGCTCGACTCTCTGGGCTACCGCGAGCAGACATCGAAGGCCATCTTGTCGCACACCATCGGCGGTCTGGCGGCTGCCCTGGTGGCCCACTGGCTCTTCATGCTCTACGCCCTTGTGGTTTGATTTCTCATTACCTCTCTTCATTCAACGAGATGTCGATGAGACGCGCAAACGGGATGCACGTGCCATCGGCCAGCAGCAGCTGGCGGGCGGTCTCGTCTATCTGCTTCAGCGTGCCGTTGAGCACTTTATAAGTCCCGCCGTCTTTTCGCGCGTCTGGCTCGAAGTAGACGAGCGTGACAGCGGGCTGTTTGTCTGTGTGCTGCATCAGCGAGGTCACCTGCCGGTTGAGGCGCTCTTTGTCGTAGTCGCCCAGCTCTACCTGCCTATCGGTCAGCCGGGCAGCCTCGCCGATAGCGGCATCGTAGCCGGTAAGGGCTGCAAACGGCGCAAACTGGGCTGCGCGTGCCGACAGCGGCATCTGCGGATGGCGCTTTGACACGTGGTGGCGATGGTGTATGATGTCGTCGTAGTCTCCCATTTTTCACGTTTTTTTTCCTATGCCTTATGGCCACCTATCTGCATGTTGCGCTCCCTGGCCGTGGCTCCCTCTTCGAAGTTCAGTCCCTTCAGAATAGCATTCTTGCCGAAACGCTGCTTGATGGCCAGTTGTGCCTCCTGCAGCCGGCGCTCCTTGCTGAGGGCAGCCTGCAGCCGACGGCGCTGGCGCTCCAAGGCCTCATAGTCGGTGAAGAGGTCGAGCTGCAGGGGTTGATGCCGGCGGGCAACGTCAGTCTCGCTCACCACGTGGTTGGTGGTCAGGTTGAGCCTGCGCACGAGCAGGTCGCGGTCGACGATACGGTCGAAAAGCTCGGCCACGGCATCGGTGATGAGCCTCGACGACGAGGTGGGCAGGGGAAGGCTGATGGTGCCATGGGCATGCCGTGGCACCTGACGTCCATACCAGTCGGTCTTCACCTCGCCATGGTATTGCTCGCGTATCAGCGGGTCGGTCAGACTTTCTACGTCGTAGCCCACGGTGAGCACCAGCTGGTCGGCGACGAGGCGCTTGGCCACAAGGTCGAGGCTGACGGCATCGGCCATCTCCAGTGCCACCACACGGGCTTTCTGCCACGTGTAGGCACACTGCAGCACCTGTCCACTGCTGAACGAGCTCGATGCCGGCCGATATTGTTTCACAAGGTCCATCGTGCACGGTTCCCATCCCCACGCATGGTCGATGAGCAGCTCTGCGTTTACGCCGAACAGGCGGTAGAGCAGTTCCTCATCGTGCTCCGAGAGACGGGCGAGCTTGCCCATCGTGTCGATGCCATACAAGGCAAGCTTGTCGGCAATGCCCCGCCCCACTCGCCAGAACTTCGTCAGCGGACGGAAGTCCCATAGCTTCTGACGATAAGTCATCTCGTCGAGCTCAGCTATGCGCACGCCGTCTTTGTCGGCCGGTATGTGCTTAGCCTCAATGTCCATGGCCACCTTGGCCAGATAGAGGTTGGTGCCGATGCCGGCGGTGGCGGTGATGCCTGTCGTGCGGAGCACGTCGCGAATCATGGTCATGGCCAGCTCATGAGGGGTCATCCGATAGCTTTCCAGATAGGCTGTCACGTCCATAAACACCTCGTCGATACTATAGACGTGGATGTCCTCGGGTGCGATATACTTCAGGTAAGTCTCGTAGACCTTCGTACTCACCTCTATATAGTGGGCCATGCGCGGCGGTGTAGCCAGATAGTCGAGCTCAAGGTCGGGACGGGCTTTCAGCTCCAGGTCGTTCCACGACTTTCCCGCCATGCGACAGCCGGCCTTTCGCCGACGCTCGCCATTGACTTCACGCACCTTCTGCACCACCTCGAACAAACGGGCCCGCCCGGCAATGCCGTAGGCCTTCAGCGAGGGCGACACGGCCAGACAGATGGTCTTCTCCGTGCGGCTGACGTCGGCCACGACAAGATTGGTGGTCAGCGGGTCGAGGCCCCTGTCCACGCACTCCACCGAAGCATAAAACGACTTCAGGTCGATGGCTATGTATGTTCTTCGCTGCTCCATGCGCTATGTCTGCACTCTACGACGCTGCGGCCCTCGCCACGCTTCACCACCCTAATCTGCACGGGTATGCGCTCAGCAAGTTCCTCGCGATGGGAGATGATACCCACCCGGCGGCCGCCCTGTCCGGCTATCTCCTGCAGCTTCTCGAGGGTCGACATGACCGAGTCGAGGCTTCGCTCGTCGAGTGTGCCGAAGCCTTCGTCGATGAATAATATGTTGACGTTCATGTCTGGGCGGTTGAGCGACGACAGAGCCAGCGACAGAGCCAGCGAAATCATGAAGCGCTCGCCCCCCGACAGCACGGTGGCGCTGCGCACTTCATAGCGGTGGTAAGCATCGAGCACCATGACGGCGAGCTGGTCGTTGTCGTCGCTGCACGTGAGGGTGTAGCGGTCGGTGATTTTCTTCAGATAGATGTTGGCATTCTGCAGCAGCGGGCGCAGGATGTATGTCTGCACAAGCGTGCGAAAACGGGTGCCGCCGAAGATGCTGTTCAGCTTGTCCCATCGGGCGAACACCTGTTGCGCCTCATCCAGCCGCTCTTCAGCCTGCCGGAACTTAGCCTTGTTGTCGAGGTCTGCCTGCAACTGTCCGCCCAGGTCGCCCATTTTCTTGGTGATGTCTTCCAACAGCCCGTCGGTCTCGCCGAGCTCTTTCTCCAGCTCGCTCCTCAGCGGCACATCGGCTGCCGTGGCCACACCCAGCGCAGCCATGGCCTCAGCCCGGCCTCGCCCGGCAAAAGAGATGGCATCGGTGCGCGACTTGAGGTCGCGCTCTGCCGCCCCCACACGGAGGCGCGCCGCCTCGAGCTGGCTGCGCCGGGTCTCGATGCTAAAGAGACAGGACTCGCTGCTTTGTGTCTGCGCATAATAGGCGTCGAGCTGAGAGCCTACGGTGCTGACGATGGCATCGGCCTTCGCCAGAGTGGCAGTGAGCGAAGCCACAAGGCCATAGAGGCGTGTCCATTCGCCGTCGATGTCGGTGCTGTCGGCTGTGGCGGCATCCACAGGCAGGCCCTCCCACTCCGTCTGCAGCGCTATCACGCTGCTTTTGACATTGAGCAGTTTGCCGTTGAGGTCGCGTTGCCGACTCAGCTCAAGCGTCATTTGTTCATGCTGCACCTTGGCCTCAATATATTGGCGGGCATCATCACGTAGCGTCTGACTGAGACCAGGAAGCGTATTCTGCCAGTCAGGATAGAACGGCGAAAGAGCGGCTGACAGGTCGGCGATGTCGGTCGTCTGCTGCGAGGTGAGTTGTTCCCGACGCTGTTTCAGATTAGATATGTCCGCAAGGCGATGGTCTCTGGCACGCACGGCCTCGGCCTTGGCTTCCACAGTCTTCACATAATACTTGTTGAGACCGTCTTTCTCACTCACCATTAGGTCGATACGACTCTGCAGCGCGTCGGCTTCCTTCTGACGCTCGTAGAGCTGCTGCAGCCGGCTACTCACTTTCTCCAACGCCTCGGCGAGCTGCCCAGTCCAGACTGTGTCGGTATTCAGCCCTAACCGGGCCGCCACCGACTGCATGCGCTGCAGTGCCTGCCCGTTGGCGTGCCGGCGCTGCTCAAGCTGCCGCTGCTTGTCGTCAGTCTTTGCGCTCAGGCTGGCATACTTGCGGTCGGCCTGCTGCCTGGTGTGGTCGGCGGTCTCAAGTGCCTGCATGGCAACAGCCTTCTCTTGTTCCAACGGCGAGAGGATGTCTTTGAACTCCTCTTCAAGATGCAGCTTGCCGACGGACTGTCCGCAGAGTGGACATGTAGACGTGTGCTCCTGGTGCATGCGACGTCGCAGGGCTACGAGCGTGTCGCTGACACTCATGTTCATGGTGGCGAGCCGCCCCTGAGCGTCGTCGGCCTTCTGCCGTGCCATCCCATAGGCGGCATCGGCAGTCTGCTTCGCCAGGCGCAGCTCCTCCAGCAAGTGTCGGTCGGCAGCGAGGCCGTCGGTCATGGTCTGGACTTCTGCCACGGCCTTCTCGTACTCGCGCATCTCATTCTGCAGGCGTTCAAGCGCATTTCTTCTGTCGACGGCCACCGCAATGGCGCGGTTGGTCTCCTGCGGCTCCAACTGCTGCCGCTGCTTCGTGAGCTTATCTATTGCCTGCTGCTTGGCTTTCTCCTGAGCCTCGGCATCCTTCATGGCTGCATCGGCGGCAGCCACGGCTTTGTCAAGCTCTGCTATGCCTGCGGTGAGCTGCTCCAGCCGAATCCCCGACGTCTGCAACTCGCTTTGCGTGCCGACAACACGGTTGAGCCGCGTGCACGTATCCTCTACATGGGTATAGAGGGTGTCGCGACCGGCATTTGCCTGCAGCCACTCAGCCTTTGCGGCGGTCTGCGCAGCCAGCGCCTGAGCGCCCTGATGCCGCGCCTCAAGGTCGGCCGAGAGTAGCACAAACCGGCTGCGGGCCTGCAGGAGAGCGGCCCGGGCCTCTGCGCTGCCCTTACGGGCCTCGTGCAGGCGGGCGAGCATCTGACGTTGCTCCACCGTGGCGTCCCAGTCGGCTATGAGCTGGCGCTGCTGCTTGAAGGTGTCGGTATCCATCTGTGCCACAAGCGACTGCCGCGCAGCCTCGGCTTCAGCCTGGTCCTTGTCGGCTTTCTCTATGGCCTTCACCATATCCAGGCGCCGATGGCAGAGGGTCTTCCTTGCTGTCAGTTTGCCCTTCTCGTCCTTCAGGTGCTCCAGCTGGCAACGGAGTTCGTCGACCGCCCCCTGCTCCAGCACGTGCCCCTTCTCGGCAGTGTAGGCGGCGAGTGCCGTCGCGCGTGCGCCTTTGGCTTTCTGATAGAGCCGCGTGATAGCCTCGCCGTATTTTGAGAAGTGCGACGTGTTGGTCAGCTGCTCCAAGATAGACTCACGCTCTTTCTTGTCGCCCGTGAGAAACGCCGCAAACTGGCCTTGCGCCAGCATGGCCATGCGCCCGAACTGCTCGAAGGTCAGGCCCACGGCATCGAGGATGGGCTGGCCGCTTTGGGCGTCGACCTTCTGCCAGTCGGCTGCGTCAATCTTCACCTCCCACTGCTTAGCGCAGTGCATCAGCCGCCCCTTGTTGGCCCCACGCCTTGCCCTGGTCACCCCCATCCTCAGGCGGGCACTATACTCCCGGCCGTCGTTGCCTGTGAATGCCACCTCACTGTAGCACTCGTCATTCTCAGAGATGCCTAAGCGCGTATATTGCTCGATACTGCTCACGCCGATGCTCTCACCCTCGCTGCTCACGAAGTTGTTTCTCAGCTTGTTGGCCACCCCGGCCGTGCGGGGGGTCTTCATATACAAAGCCATGGAGATGCAGTCGAGGATGACCGACTTACCTGCCCCCGTGTCGCCGGAAATCAGGAATACGGGTGCCGGGGTGCCGCTGACGGCATCGTCGAGTCCGTGTTCGAAGTCGATGTCGGCCTTTTCGATGGAAGCTATGTTGCGAATGTGCAGTTGTCGTATTCTCATTTTGCCTGTGTATCGTTTGTCTTGTCCGCTTTCTTTGGTTTGCCGACAGCCTTGCCGAGGCTCTCTTCTTCCATAAGGAGAATCTCGGCCTTCACCGCCTCAAAGGCTGTGCGTACCTCGTCGAGATCAAGCCCCGCATAATGGTCTTTCGTCTTCTCTACAAACACCATCGGGTCGGTCATCTGTTGCAGATCGGCCACCTCGAAAGCCGGAGGGGCGTCAGGGCGCACACTGCCGGATGGCACGCCCGTCCAGATAATCTTCGGGTTGTAGCGCAACTCGTCGTCGTAGGCGGCGAACAGGTCGTAGACCATCTGAGCGAAGTTGGGCGGCATGGGGGCGGCATAATCCATGCGCAGACGCAAGTATCCGCTCCTGGTGGTCTCAGCAAAAAGGCTGATGGCGGCCAAGGCCTCGTCGGACGAGGCATACGACGAGGCGTCGGCTGGCAGCACGTAGAAGTGGCGGAGCTCGTCGATGCGTAGCTGACGGATGTCTACCCGCCCGCCATGGCCATGCAGCTCGACCAGACTCACGGTGTGGGGATACGCCTCGTCGCAACTCACGTGGAGCGCACTCCCCGCATAGCGGGCCACGGGGGCCTGATAGCTCACCCACGGCTCCATGCAGTCTTCCTGATGACCTATGGTCTGCGGCTTGTGTATGTGGCCCAGGGCCAGATAGTCGAAACCGGTGCCGAAGGTGCTGACGTCTTGCGTCTTCAGACTGCCCACCTCGAAGTTGTGGCCGCTTGCGTCGAGGCCCGTGACGGCCTGGTGGGCCATCACCACCACCGGCAAGCCTGCGGTGTTTTCTGCCGTCACCTTGTCTAACACCGACTGCACGAGTGCCTGCCGTTCGCCGGTCATATAGGGCAAAGCCACCACGTAGCCCGTGGTGAGTCTGACGATGTAATGCTCCTGCCAGTCGGCGGCATGCTCCTGCCTGTCGGCCGAGGGCGGCATACCCACGATGCGTATACCGGCCAGGTCCCACACGGCGCTGTCGGCTTCGAGACGCGAAGCCGAATCGTGGTTGCCGGCCGTGATGACAATGGTCATGGCGGGACACTGGCGATGCAGCTCCACGAAATAGTCGGTGAAGGCTTTCTTCACCGAGGCCGACGGCTGCTGCATGTCGAACACGTCGCCGCTGACCAGCAGTGCATCGGGTCTCTCCTCCCTGCACCAGCGCTCCAGCTGACGGAAGAAATGGCGATGCTCATCGCTGCGGTCGTAGTGCTGGTATATCACTTGACCTAAATGCAAGTCGGCTGTGTGTAATATCTTCATGCGAAATGAACTGGACTGACGTTATATGCGGTAGTGTGGCAGGGTTATTCGTCCATCAGCTTGCGATAGCGGGCACGCTTGGGCTCCTCGATGCCCAGCCGCATGGCCTTGTTGGCCTCATACTCCGAGTAGTTGCCGTCGAAGAAGAACACCTTCGCGTCGCCTTCGAAGGCCAGGATATGGGTGCAGATACGGTCGAGGAACCAGCGGTCATGACTGATGACGACGGCACAGCCGGCAAACGACTCGAGACCTTCCTCGAGGGCTCGCAGCGTGTTCACGTCGATGTCGTTCGTGGGCTCGTCGAGCAGCAGCACATTGCCCTCCTGCTTCAGGGCCAGCGCCAGCTGCAGACGGTTGCGCTCGCCGCCGCTGAGCACGCCGCACTTCTTCTCCTGGTCGACACCACTGAAATTGAAGCGCGACAGATAGGCACGCGCATTGATGTCGCGCCCGCCCATGCGGATGGTGTCGTTGCCCTGGCTCACCACCTGATAGACCGACTTCTGCGGGTCGATGTCCTTATGCTGCTGGTCTACATAGCTCAGGCGTACCGTCTCGCCCACGCTAAACGTGCCGGCATCGGCCTGCTCGAGGCCCATAATCAGGCGAAACAGCGTGGTCTTACCTGCACCGTTGGGCCCAATGACGCCCACTATGCCGTTGGGCGGCAGCACGAAGTTGAGGTCGCTGAAGAGCTGCTTCTCGCCGAAAGCCTTGGCCACATGCTCGGCCTCGATGACCTTGTTGCCCAGACGGGGACCGTTGGGAATGAAGATTTCGAGCTTCTCCTCCTTCTGCTTCTGCTCCTCGTTGAGCATGCGGTCGTAGCTGTTCAGACGGGCCTTACCCTTGGCATGGCGGGCCTTCGGGGCCATGCGCACCCACTCCAGTTCGCGCTCCAAGGTCTTGCGGCGCTTCGAGGCCGTCTTCTCCTCCAGGGCCAGACGCTGGCTCTTCTGCTCCAGCCAGCTCGAGTAGTTACCCTTCCAGGGAATGCCCTCGCCACGGTCGAGCTCTAAGATCCACTCGGCCACGTCGTCGAGGAAGTAGCGGTCGTGGGTGACGGCGATGACCGTGCCCTCATACTGCTGCAGGTGCTGTTCGAGCCAGTCGATTGACTCGGCGTCGAGGTGGTTGGTGGGTTCGTCGAGCAGCAGCACGTCGGGCTTCTGCAGCAGCAGGCGGCAGAGGGCCACGCGGCGGCGCTCACCACCCGAGAGGTTCGTCACGGGCCAGTCGCCGGGCGGGCAGCGCAGCGCGTCCATGGCGCGCTCCAGCTTCGAGTCCATATTCCAGGCATCGGTGGCATCGATGATGTCTTGCAGCTCAGCCTGACGGCTCATCAGCTTGTCCATCTTGTCGGGGTCCTCATAGTACTCCGGCATGCCGAACTTCACGTTGATATCGTCATATTCAGCCAGCGCATCATACACATGCTGCACACCCTCCATGACGTTCTGCTTCACCGTTTTCTCCTCGTTCAGGGGCGGGTCCTGGGGCAGATAGCCCACGGTATAGCCAGGACTCCACACCACCTGTCCCTGATACTGCTGGTCGAGGCCGGCGATGATTTTCATGAGCGTCGACTTACCGGCACCATTGAGTCCGATGATGCCAATCTTTGCCCCGTAGAAGAAGCTAAGATAAATATTCTTGAGCACCTGTTTCTGGTTCTGCTGTATGGTCTTGCTCACTCCGACCATCGAGAAAATTACTTTCTTGTCGTCTACTGTTGCCATAAGAAAATATGTTTTTTAAAGATGATTTCGTGTTTTTGGTGCAAAGATAACAAAAAAAAACGAGACGCGTGAATCTTTGGCAAAAGAAAAAGGAGCCGCATCTTTCTCAGATGTGACTCCCTCGGATTTTCAAGAATTTATTCCTGTTGTTACTTAACCTTGGCAACGATGGCCTTGAAGGCTTCGGGGTTGTTGAGGGCCAGGTCGGCGAGCACCTTGCGGTTGATCTCGATACCAGCCTTGTGCAGGGCACCCATGAGCTGCGAATAGCTCATGCCTTCCATGCGGGCAGCGGCATTGATACGCTGAATCCACAGTGCACGGAAATTGCGCTTCTTGTTACGACGGTCGCGATAAGCGTAGGTCAGACCCTTCTCCCAGGTGTTCTTAGCTACTGTCCAAACATTCTTGCGGGCTCCAAAATAGCCGCGGGTGAGCTTAAGGATTCTCTTACGTTTTGCTCTTGAAGCAACGTGATTTACTGATCTTGGCATAATTTTCTTTCTTTAAATGTTCGACAATAGGTTTAATTAGCGGAGACACAACAGGTCGCGTACCTGCTTCATGTTGCTCTTGTCTACGATGGCCGTGTGGACCAGGTTGCGCTTCTGCTTCTTGGTCTTCTTGGTCAGAATGTGGCTGTGGTAAGCATGGTGTCTCTTAACCTTACCTGTACCGGTGAACGAGAATCTCTTCTTGGCGCCGGAATTTGTCTTTACTTTTGGCATTGTTTTGTTATTTTTTAGTTGTTATTATTAAGCGATGGCAACGCATATACCGGGCGCAGCGCATCTTTATCTTTCTGTGTATGGAGCTCAGTGCAGGCCTCAGGCATTGTCTTCTGCCTCAGTGAGCTTCTTCAGTGCATCGGCACTGATCTTCGCATTGGCAAACAAACCGCCGTTGGCGGGAGCATCGGCATTCATTTCTTGCTCAGCCTTCTGCTGGCGGGCTGCCTCCTTAGCTTCCTTGGCCTCAGCCTCGCGGTCGCGAGCCTGCTGGCTCTTCTTGGCCACGCCTGCCTTCTTGGGAGCCAGGTAAAGGAACATCTTCTTTCCTTCGAGCGAGGGCATCGACTCTACCTTGCCACAATCCTCGAGGTCATTGGCAAAGCGCAGCAGCAACACCTCGCCCTGTTCCTTGAAGAGGATACTTCGACCACGAAAAAACACATAGGCACGCACCTTGTTGCCTTCTTCAAGAAACTCCTTGGCATGCTTCAGCTTGAACTGATAGTCGTGTTCGTCGGTCTGCGGTCCGAAGCGTATCTCCTTCACCTCCACCTTCACCTGCTTGGCCTTCATCTCCTTGGCCCGTTTTTTCTGCTGGTAGAGGAACTTTGAATAGTCGATGAGACGACACACAGGCGGGTTAGCATTAGGCGAAATCTCAACAAGGTCTACACCCTGCTGGCGAGCCATGTCAAGTGCTTGTCTGGTAGGCATCACTGTCGATCCGCTTTCGCCTACTATGCGGACTTCACGCACGCGAATTTGTTCGTTTACGCGGTACTGATTCTGTTTTTTGTCAGTCTTCATTCAGCTATTTTATCAAAATCGGCTGCAAAGTTACTAAAAAGTTGGGAGTTAGAACTTAGTTATGTAGCTTTTATTTTTACGCGTTATATTTTTTTAACTTCTATGCTTTGCCTTCCGGTTGCATGTTGCATGGCAGCGGGAAAAAAAGAGGCCGGGATTCTCTGCACAGACAGTTTCTCAGCCTCTTCTTTATTTCTTCTGCCTTGCGGCAATGGTCCGTCAGAACTCCTTCGTCTGCTCGGCCACCTCGGCGTTAATCTTATCGATAAACTCCTGAATGGTCATTGTGGCCTGCTCGCCACCGCCCTGCTGACGCATGGAGACGAGTCCCTCAGCCTCTTCCTTCTCACCGACGATGACCATGTAGGGAATGCGCTTCAGCTCGTTGTCACGAATCTTGCGCCCCAGCTTCTCATTGCGCAGGTCGATATTGGCACGCACACCCTGCAGGTCGAACTCCTTCGCCACCTTCTTGGCATAGTCGTTGTACTTCTCCGACAGCGGCAGAATGGCCACCTGGTCAGGCGTGAGCCAGAGGGGGAAATGACCGCTGGTGTGCTCGATGAGCACGGCCGTGAAACGCTCCATCGAACCGAAGGGAGCACGGTGGACCATGACGGGGGTCTTTTTGGTGTTGTCCTCGTCGGTGTACTCCAGCTGGAAGCGCTTCGGCAGGTTGTAGTCTACCTGAATGGTGCCCAGCTGCCAGCGACGGCCAATGGCATCCTTGATCATGAAGTCGAGCTTAGGACCATAGAAAGCGGCTTCGCCATACTCCACCTTGGCAGGCAGTCCTTTCTCGCGGCAGGCCTCCACGATGGCAGCCTCGGCCAAAGCCCAGTCTTCGTCAGAGCCCACATACTTCTCGTGGTCGTTGGGGTCGCGGAGCGAGATCTGTGCTTCGAAGTTGAAGCCGAATGCCGACAGCACAATGCCTATGATGTCCATCACGTTGAGAAACTCCTGCTTCACCTGGTCGGGACGACAGAAGATATGGGCATCGTCTTGGGTGAACGAGCGCACGCGCGTCAGGCCGTGCAGCTCGCCGCTCTGCTCGTAGCGATAGACCGTGCCGAACTCTGCGATGCGCAGGGGCAGGTCGCGGTAGGAGCGCGGCTTCCATGCGAATATCTCACAGTGGTGCGGACAGTTCATCGGCTTCAGCATGTATTCCTCGTCCTCCTCGGGCGTGTGAATGGGCTGGAACGAGTCTTTGCCGTAGTGGGCATAGTGGCCGCTGGTGACATAGAGATTCTTTGAACCGATATGCGGCGTGATGACCTCCTGATAGCCAAAACGCTTCTGCACCTTGCGCAGGTGGTCCTGCAGACGCAGACGAAGCTCAGTGCCTTTCGGCAACCAGATGGGCAGGCCCTTGCCCACCTTGTCGGAGAACATGAAGAGCTCCATCTCCTTGCCTATCTTACGGTGGTCGCGTTTCTTTGCCTCCTCAAGCATGACCAGATACTCGTCGAGCATCTTCTTCTTGGGGAACGTGATGCCGTAGAGGCGCTGCATCTGCTCACGGGTGGCATCGCCACGCCAGAACGCTCCGGCCACACTGGTCAGCTTGATGGCTTTAATCTCGCCCGTATCTACCAGGTGAGGACCGCGGCAGAGGTCGGTGAAGTTGCCTTGCGTATAGGTTGTGATTGTGCCGTCTTCAAGATCCTGGTCGATGTGCTCGCACTTGTAGGTCTGTCCGTCGGCAGCAAACTCCTTCAGAGCGTCGGCCTTGGCCACCTCACGGCGCACCACAGGCTCCTTCTTCGAAGCGAGTTCTTTCATTTTCTGCTCAATCTTGGGGAAGTCGCTTTCCTTGATGCTCTCGCCGCCAGGCAGCAGCACATCGTAGAAGAATCCGCTCTCCACGGCCGGGCCGAAACCAAACTGGATGCCGGGATAGAGCTCCTTCAGGGCCTCGGCCAGAAGATGGGCCGATGTGTGCCAGAAGGTATGCTTGCCCTGCTCGTCGTCCCACTTGTAGAGCTCGAACTTGGCATCCTCGTTGATGGGACGGTTCAGCTCTACTGTTTCGCCGTTCACTCCGCAGCAAAGCACGCTGCGCGCCAGAGCCGGCGAGATACTCTCGGCAATCTGAAGTCCAGTGACGCCCTGCTCATACGAGCGAACAGAGCCGTCTGGAAATGTAATGTTGATCATATTTACAATATATGTTAAAGTTTATCGTGTGCAAAGTTACAACATATTTTCCTAACAAAAGCATAATTACGCATGATTTTTCCATGTCGGCAGCGCTTTGGCTCTTTTTCCCCATGCATCAGCCACAGAGGACAGAGGGTGTCAGTCGGCATCCGACATGATGGCGCCGAGATCATCTTTGGATATGCCAAGCGTCTTAGCCGCCATGGTGAGGTACATACGCTCAGCCATATTGAGCTGCCCGCCATCGGCCTTGGCCACGTCGAGCATGGCCTGGAGGGCCTCGGCGGCATAATCGGGGTCGCAGGCCAGCAGGTCGTAGTCGAGCTCGTAGTTGAAGTCGGTCTCACGACTTTCCTCGGTTCCCACGTTGCCCAGCAAGTCAAGCTTGTCGTCGTCAGACAGGTCTGACTCTGCCACTTTCTGCTCAATGACATGGTATTTCTCTGCCGACACACTGCCGTTGATGTTGGCCATGTTGATCATGGCCTCGATGACGGCCCGCTGCTTGTCGGTCGGACGCCCCTCGCTCTGCTCGGCCTTCACGAACGAGGCCTTGATGTTGTTATACTCCAGCGCAGCGATGTCGCCGTCGTTGAAGTGCATCTTCTGCGCCTTCAGCCGCTTCTGCAGCCTGCGGGCGCCTGGGGTGAAGGTGAACAGCGTGAGACTACCCGAGAAGAGGCCGCCGGCAATGGGGATAAACTTGCCCAGACCCTTGGCGAATCCTTCCTTGGTGAGCTTCAGGCCAGCCATCTGCGCCACCTTGCTTGCCACGGGGTAGACGGCCACTTTGGTGATGGCCACACGCGGCAGACGGCCGACAGCCGATTTGGCCATGCCCTTGGCCAGTTCGCTGATGCCCTGGTCGGCCACCTTCGCCCCCATCATGGAGCCCATGAAGATGGTGAGCAGGTCGCCGGTCATGTCGCCCAGCTCGCCTTCCTCATCGCAGAAGTCGGGGAACCCGTAGAGATAGGCCAGCTTCTGCGAGAGCACCACGACATGGAAATAGTATTGGCTAATGTCGCCGGGTATGGTGGCTGCCATGGCCAGGCCGCCAGGCAGTCCGGCAATGGCAGAAGCGGTGGTTGCCATGGCTGTGTGTCGCTTGATGACCGACCCGGCCACACGGTCAATGACTTTATCGTCGACGATGGTATAGGGTCGCACGTTAGTAAGCATCTCAAGTTTCGATGCGCTGCAGTAGGGCTTCAGTTCTTTCTGCAGAAAAGCCACGCGGTCTACCTTCACGCCCGGCATCTTAAGCACGGCGCTGAGGATTTTGTTCCATATCAATGCTTCGTTGTTCATAGAGTCGGTTACTTTTGTTTTTATGTTTTACGGTATCTCTTGATGATGCTATAAGCTGTATAGAGCCCCAGCTCGCCTGCTTTGCTCAGGTCGGCAATGCCTTCGGCCGTCTGCTGCATGTAAATATGGCAGAGGCCGCGGTTGTAGTAAGCCTCGGCCATGGCGGGGTCCAACTGCAAGGCCGCCGTATAGTCGGCCACGGCGCGCTCATACTCTTTGCGCATGGCATAGAGGTTGCCGCGGTTGTATAGCAGATAGACGTTCTGACCGTCAATGGCCAGTGCGTGGTTCAAATCGGCCAGCACATTGGCGGTCTTCAGCTCGATATTGGTGCCTTCGCTGGCCTGAAACTGGTTGATGCGCGACTGGCATACGGCCCTCTGCCACAGAGCCACTACCGACGTGGAGTCGATGAGCAGGTAGGTAGACAGGTCGTCGATGGCCGATTCGTAGTCTTGTATGACTGAGTAGGCAATGGCTCTGAGGAGCAGCTGCTGGGTGGCATCGGCCGTGACGCGCGACTGGCTTATGCTTTTCGAGAGCGAGTCGATGTAGTGGAAGTAAGTGTCGGTGACGGTGGTGCCCAGCGAAGCATGCACATTACTTATATATACGCGCGTGTGCAACTGCCGGCTGAGGGCCTCGACGCCGCGGTCGAAGGTCACGTTAGAGCGCACTTCGCTGTGGGCGGGCTCGAAGGTGAGCGCAAACATGGGCTGCAGCTCTACGTCGACCTTATGGTTCTGCACCCGTCCGCGATACTCGTTCTGATACTCCAGCTCGCTGTCCTGCTCGTCTTCCACCACCAGCTGGTTGTACTTATCGAGGTCTTCGTCGCTTCGCTTTCGTATCTGGTTGGGCTTCAGGCGCGGCTGAGTGCCGAAGAGATGCTTGTAGAGCTGCGCCTTATAGACGGTGAACTCGTCGCGCTCTGCCTGTTTCGTCATACCCAGACGCCGATAGCAAGCAGCGCGGTACTGCAGTCCGGTCCAGAAATTGGGAAATTCATTGATGACCTTCGAATAGTCACGTATGGCGCCGCGCAGGTCACCTGTCTTGTCGAGCAGCACGGCACGGTTGAAGAGGGCCAGCATGTTGTCTGGCTCCAGTCGCAGCACGAAGTCGAAATCGGTGATGGCGCGGTTGTCATCGCCCACCTGGGCACGAAGCAGACCGCGGTTGTAATGTCCCAGAAAATTGTTTGGCTCCAGATCAAGAGCCGTGTCATAATCGGCCATGGCCCCACGCAGATTATTCTGGTTGTAGCGAGCCAAGGCCCTGTTGATATAGCATCCGCCATGTTTGGGCATCAGGTGGATGGCATGGTCGAGCGCATCCTCGGCTTCACTCCACTGTTCGCGCGCCAGGCTGATGACAGAGCGCGCAGCCCATGTCTGCCCGTCGTAGGGGTCGATGTCGATGCTCTGCTGCAGGGCCTGCAGGGCCATGGTGGTGTCTTTCTGCTGCATGTAGATGTCGGCCCGCATGGAGTAGGCCCGGGCATAGGTGCTCCAGCGTGTCAGCATGGTGTCAAGCTCGGCCAGGGCTTCCGGATATTGTTCGGCCTGTATGCGGCAGAGCACACGGTTGTGCCACAGGTTGCGGTTCTCGGGGTCGTACTTTAATGCACGCGAATAGTCGGCAATGGCCGGCTCGTACTTTTTCAGCTGGATGCGTGTCAGCCCGCGCAACTCGTAGATGCTCACCACATAGGGATTGCGCTGCAGGGCTTCCGAACAGTCGCTCTCGGCCCCGGCATAGTCGTCGAGATAATATTTCGCCACGGCTCTGAAGAACCACGGCTCGTATAAGTAAGGTTTGGCGGTGATGGCCTGGTTGAAATACTGGATTGAGAGCACATAGTCCTCATAGTAAAGCGCCGACCGGCCGATGGTTATCAGGCGGTCGGTGTTCAGCTGTGCGAAAGTGGAGCCCATCGACAGGCAGAGCGTCACAAGCAGGGGTAGAAGCCTTTGCCGCCACACGCTCTGTCTATGACACTGCCGACGATTGCATATCTCTCTTCGTTTCCACATTCTCACAACATCATCTTCTCACAGGCTTGGTACGATAGCCGCAGCGATAGTTGCCCTGCGTGAGGGCACGCAGCTTGCTCTTGATGAGCTGGCGGCGCAGCGGCGAGATACGGTCGATAAACATGTGACCGTCGAGATGGTCGAACTCATGCTGCATCACACGGGCCAGATAGCCGCTGACCCATTCGTCGTGGGGCTGAAACTGCTCATCCTGCCACTTCACGTGGATGCGTGTGGGGCGCACCACCTTCTCGTGGATAGCCGGCAGAGAAAGGCACCCTTCCTCCGAACTGTCGGTCTGCGTATCGTCAAACTCCACGATATGGGGGTTAATATAGACGCGGCGGAAGTCTTTATATTCAGGCAGGTCTTCGGCCAGCGGGTCGAGGTCGATGACCACCAGACGTATGGCTTTCCCTATCTGGGGGGCTGCCAGGCCTATGCCCTCCGACTCGGCCAGCGTCTCCCACATGTCTGCAATGAGTTGCTCCAGACCAGGGTAATCAGGTGTGATGTCGTCGGCAACCTTACGCAACACCGGCTGCCCGTAGATATAAATAGGTAAAATCATGTTGTTGTCCTCACAGATAATGAGACGTGAAAAAGAGCCCCGACAAGCGTGGGTGCCCTTTGTTTTTGGTTACTCCTTCTTGTTAAGAGAGCCTGCGCTTGCTCAGGCTCTGTGTGTTTTGGCTGTGTGCCTCACCCCAAGCCTACCGCTTGCGCGAGCGCATATAGTCCTGCAGGATGATAGTGGCACTGATTTCGTCGACGAGGGCCTTATCCTGGCGCGCCTTCTTCTTCAGCCCGCCGTCAATCATGGCCTGATGGGCCAACACTGACGTGAAGCGCTCGTCATAATACTCTATCGGCACCTGCGGAACGGCCCGGCGCCAGCGGTTGACAAACTGCTGCACGCGTGCCAGGTTTTCGCTGGGCTGCCCGTTGGGCTGACGCGGCTCGCCGATGATGATACGCTCCACAGGCTCACGACTGATGTAGTCGTGCAGCCAGTCGAAGAGCTCAGACGTAGCTACAGTCGCCAACCCTCCTGCAATGATTTGCAGAGGATCGGTGACTGCCAGTCCGGTGCGCTTGCGCCCGTAGTCGATAGACAATATCCGTGTCAAGTGAGTCAGCGGCGATGATTAGCGTGCATAATAGAGCAGCCAGGCGTCAGGATAAGTGGCGCGCAGCTGGTCGCGGCTCTGCACAGCGTCATACTTGCTGTCGAAGGTGGAAGCCACCACACGATACATGTTGCGGTCTTCGTTCTTCACAATCTGAGCGTTGTAGCCGGCATTCCTGAGGCGCTGCTGCAGACCCTCGGCATTGGCGATGACCGAGAACGAGCCCACCACCACGCTGTAGTCGCGCAGGCTGGCGCCGTTGACCATGGAGACCTTCTCCTGACGAACTGCCACGTTGTCAACATTGTCGACCACACGGGTGTCATTGGCCGGACGGGTCTGCACGGGCGTCACCACCGGCGTCTCAGTGACCTGCTGGGCCGGAGCCTCCGTCTGCTGGGCAGCCTGAGCCTGAGCCTTCTCGTAAGCTCTCTTATAAGCACTTTCGTTCGATTTGCAACCTGTAAACGACATGGCGAGGCAAAGACCTGCACTTAAGATAATATACTTCTTCATACTTTCAAAAAATTATAATTGGTTTCTAATCCTTTGTTACTTCTTTTCTGAGTGCGAAATTACAAAAAAGACACGAAACAGCGGCCAAAATGGTGCATAAACTTTGTTAAATGGCCAAAAAGTTATGCTTTTAACAAAAAATGACAGCATTTTTAACGCATTTCCCAGATTATTTCGTATTTTTGCGGTCAGAACATTTCAATTATATATTAACCCTAAAAATGTAAAGATTATGAAGAGTTTAGGTTACATTGGAGCTTTTCTGGGCGGTGCTATCGCTGGCGCAGCCCTCGGACTGCTGATGGCTCCTGAAACGGGCAGCGAAACACGCGCAAAGATTACCGACACCGTGGAGGACTTCCTGAAGAAGCATAACATCAAGCTCAACCGCAAAGACGTGAGCGACCTGGTGGACGACATCGAAGACACGGTGACCGAATAGCATGTCACAGACAGCCTGCAACGACTGAAAAAAGCGCATCTACATGTTATCAAGCGACAAGAACGTAGAGACCATTGCCCAGCTCATAGAGCAGCTGAAGCGCTATTTGGGCCTGCAGACGGAGTACGTGAAGCTCGACGTCATCGAGAAAGTGGTGAGGCTGCTCACCGCTGCCGCACTGGCCATCGTGCTCTTCCTGCTCGTCATCGCCGTGCTGCTCTTCGTGTCGCTGGGCATTGCAAGCTGGCTGTCGGGCTTCATCGGGCAGACGGGAGCTTTCTTCGCCGTTGCCGGCATCCACGTGGTGCTGCTCCTGGTGGTGATAACCTTCCGCAAGTCGTGGATTGAGCGCCCCTTGGTTAGTTTCCTGGCAAACCTCTTAATGGAATAAAGGCTTATGGCATACCGCACGTTGGAAGAAATAAGGCTTCGGAAAGAGCAAATCAGAGAAGCCATCGACAAAGAAAACCAGACTATCGGCTCTTCGTGGAACTCGCTCTTTGTACGACGCGAAGAGGCGACACGTGGCGAATACCTGGCCAATCTGTTAAGCTATGGCATAACGGCTTTCGACGCAATCATGACATTCCGCAAGCTGAAGCGCAACTACGGGGGTATCATGAAGCTTATCAGCCGGAGGAAATAGGCAGGGCACTTCGCATGAACGAAGCGGTCTTATGCTCTTCTACGCATAAGACCGCTTTTTTTGTTATGATTCCCCCAAAAAAGGAAGAATACGACACTGCCCAAACAGGCAACGACGTATTCTTCGTCATAAACGTGCGCCTTAGATTGTCAACAAAAAAAGGAGTACCGCTGTACTCCAACCTTTGTTAACCTTAAATCTAATACTATGAAAAACACAATGCAAAGATACTGCTTTTCTGTGAATTTACAATGTTTTTGGACAAAAATATGTCGTTTTGTAACAAAATTTAAGCTTTTTGGTACGATTTAAAGCAAAAAGAGCAGTTCACTCGAGACGAAGACATACGACAAAAGGCATGCCCATCGACCAAAGAAAAAGAGCTATCAACCGATAGCCCTCATTCACACATGTCGTCAGAAGCGAAGCACTTGCCCATCGTAGGCCAACTGCACATCGGGGGGAAGCCGACGTGCGTTGACGTCAGCATGGAGCCCCACGTCATGACACATGTGAGTGAGCCACGTCTGCCGCGCCCCTACCCTGCGCGCAAAGACCATGGCATCATCTACCAGCTGATGACTATGGTGCGGTTTGTCGAAACGCAGCGCGTTGACAATAAGCGTGTCGATGCCGTGCAACAGGCGCTCCTGGTCGGGGGCAATGGTCTTCATGTCGGTGACATAGGCCACCCTGCCAAAGCGGAAGCCGAGGATAGGCAGCTTGTCGTGCATCACCTGCAGCGGCATCACGTCGATGTCGCCAACCTGCATCGGCCGGCCGGCCTCTATCGTATGGAGCCCGATGGCCGGCACCCCGGGATAGCGGTTGGCCTCAAAACAATATGGCAGCATCTGAAGCATGCCTTCGCAGGCCCGGCGGTCAGCATAGACGTTGACATCACCAAACTGGCAGTAGGGCCGTATGTCGTCCATGCCCCCCATATGGTCATAGTGCGCGTGGGTTATCAAAATGGCATCGATGCGTCTGAAGGGCTGCGGCATCATCTGTTGACGGAAATCCGGACCACAGTCTACGAGAATACGTGTGGTCTCAGTCTCAACCAGCACCGAGCAGCGCAGACGATGGTCGCGAGGATCACTGCTCCGGCACACCTCACACTGACATCCCAAGACAGGGACGCCGCACGAAGTGCCGGTACCAAGAAAGGTGAGTGTCATTGCCATATACTGAATAACAATTAGACGATGTTTACTTCCGGACGGAGCATGATGCCAAAGCGGCTGAGCACATCAGCCTGGATGGCCTGACACAGGCGCAACACGTCCTGTCCCGTGGCCCCACCGCGATTGACCAGCACCAGAGCCTGCTCGGTGTGCACACCGGCAGGTCCCAGCGAACGGCCTTTCCATCCACACTGGTCGATGAGCCACGCGGCCGGAATCTTCTCATGGTCATCATCCACATGGTAATGAGGCATGGCGGGATTATCGGCCAGCAAACGCTCAAACAGCGGCCGTTCTACCACTGGATTCATGAAAAAACTGCCCGCATTGCCCAGCTGCTCTGGGTCGGGCAGCTTGCGCCGGCGGATATCAATGATGACGCTGCGCAGCTCTGCCGCCGTGGGCGTGCCGATACCTTTGCGCTCCAGCTCCTGACGAATATTGCCATAGTCCAGGCGAGGAACAAACGCACGGCTCAACCGATACACCACATGGGTGATGAGATATCGCCCCGACCACTCTCCCTTGAATCGGCTTTGCCGATAGCCGTAATGACAGTCGGCAGCATCAATCACCACCAGCCGGCCGGTGGCTATCTCTACGGCCTCCACATTATATATAAGGTCGGCAGCCTCTGCGCCGTAGGCACCGATGTTCTGCACGGCCGACGCCCCTACCTCGCCGGGAATGAGCGACAGGTTCTCGGCGCCATGATAGCCGTGGGCCACACAGTAGTCTACCAAGTCATCCCAATTCTCGCCGCTGCCTACACGCAGCAACACCTCGTCTGAGGTGCTCTGCCCGCCGACAAGTTCTATGCCTCTGACGGCCGAATGCACCACCAGCCCGTCGTAGCAGCTGCCGACGAGCAGCAGATTGCTGCCCGAGCCGACCACCAGATGAGGCAGTTGCGACTCGCGTATTACCTGCGCCGCCACGGCAGCCTCGGCAGCCGTCTCATACTCCAAGAAGCGGCGGCAGCTTGCCTCAATGCCAAAGGTATTGTGTCTGAGGAGAGAATAGTTTTTGTAATCGTTCATCGTTGTTCTTGCTGATTGGTTTACATGCCTGCACCCCTACTCCATCATCTTCACCAGCTTCCACCTGCCATGCTCCTGCCGGAACGTGAGTTCTATCTCAAGACCGTTGGCTATGCCGCGGATGACAAAGATTTTCTCCGTGGAAGCCGGATTCTGCTGGCCATACACTATATTATATAGCACGCTCTTCGGCATATCCGGGGCGAAGGCGTCCCAGAAATCGGGCGTGATGACACCCTCAGTCATGGAGAAGTCGTCGTCGGGGTCCGGCCCGACGAACGTAATCTCCGGGGCAAGACTTTGGCGCTGGAAGGCAGAATCAGTGACAAAGCGATGGTAGAACGCCACAAAATGAGCGTTTGGATTGCGCGGCAGCGTTTGGTTGCGTATCTCTTCAAGCATCCAGCGCCCTGCCGTCTTGCTGAAGAGGTACTGGCGCACGAAGTCATCTTCAAGGAATATCTTCTCAAGTATAACCTTCGTCACGGATGTGTCTTTCACCAGCTCCATCTGCTTCTCACTGTCGAACATCAGCGTATATTCACCTTGATGCATGAAGAAATGCTCCATCTTCCAGTCGGCCGCCTCTATGCGATGCTGCCCCTGTGAGCCGGAATTGACCAGGAGCGGAAACACCGTGCGCTCCATCTGAAGCTTGTGATTGGATGCGAAATTGAAAATAAAATCGTCGAAAAGCTCATCGGCCGACTCGGGCATGGGTTCCAAGGCGATGAGTTCGTCTCGCTCATCGGCGAGGCTCATCGTGTCGGTCACATATTCTTCAGCATCCGAGATGCCGTCGGCCGTACCGCTGCGGTGTCTTCCACACGAACCGGCCGTCACTGCCACGGCCAGCAATGCCATCAACAATGGCAAATGTTTGCTCATCATTTCACTTTAAGCGTCATATCTTCAATTGAGTGTGCAAAGGTAGTGAAAATAAATGAAACAAAGAAAAAAAAGCATAGGATTTTTATGTATCAACAGCATGAGATTGGCCTTTTGAAAGATTTTCCTAAAAAATTTCCGAAAAAATTTGCTGCATTCAAAACTTTTGTGTACCTTTGCACCCGCAATCCCGAGGAAAGGACCCGTAGCTTAGCTGAATAGAGCGTCAGATTCCGGTTCTGAAGGTCAAGGGTTTGAATCCCTTCGGGTTCACTCCTTGCTGAAAATGGTTGCAAACAGAGGGGCGTAGCTCAGTTGGTTTAGAGCGCTTCAGTCACATTGAAGAGGTCCCCGGTTCGAGCCCGGGCGTCCCTACAGAAGAAGGAAAGAGGCTTTACAGAGCCTCTTTTTTTTTGTATATCAGCCACTTACTACTTCTGGAAACTGGTAATAAATTCTCACCACGAAGTTACGGGGTCACCCTTATAAATGCGCAGTATTATGCATTTTTACAACAAGACTATTGCAAACTGCATGCCGACATCCAGGAAAATATGAAACAAAGTGCGTTAATTCTCCAAAAATCGTTTTCTTATATCAGCATTATTTTGTACCTTTGCATCGTCTACAATGAGGACTATAAAAACCAAAATACTATTTTTTATTTAAGAAAAGGCTATGAATATCATTGAAAGATTCTTGAACTACACCAAGTTCGACACACAGTCGGCCGAAGAGAGCACGACTGTGCCTTCAACACCAAAACAACTTATTTTCGCCGAATACCTGAAGCAAGAGCTCATCAGCGAGGGTCTCGAGGATGTAGAAATGGACGACAACGGCTACATCTACGCCACGCTGCCGGCCAACACCGACAAGAAGGTGCCCACGATAGGCTTCATTTCACACTACGACACGTCGCCCGACTGCAGCGGTGCTAACATCAAGCCGCGCATCGTGGAGCATTACGACGGCGGCGACATCGTGCTGCATGAGGGCATGCTGCTCTCGCCTGCCACGTTCCCCGAGCTGCTGCTCCACAAGGGTGAGGACCTCATCGTCACCGACGGCAACACGCTGCTGGGCGCCGACGACAAGGCCGGCATCGCCGAGATTGTGCAGGCCATGGTGTGGCTGAAGGAGCATCCCGAGGTGAAGCACGGCAAGATACGCGTGGGCTTCAACCCCGACGAGGAGATAGGCATGGGCGCCCACCACTTCGACGTGGAGAAGTTCGGCTGCGAGTGGGGCTACACCATGGACGGCAGCGACGTGGGCGAGCTGGAGTATGAGAACTTCAATGCCGCCTCGGCCAAGATTACGGTGAAGGGCATGAGCGTGCACCCGGGCTATGCCAAGGACAAGATGGTGAACGCCTCGCTGCTGGCTGCCGACTTCGCCCTGTCGATGCCTGCCGACGAACGCCCTGAGACGACCGAGGGCTACGAGGGCTTCTACCACCTCACCGGCATGCAGACCAGCTGCGAGCAGGCCCGCCTGAGCTATATCATACGCGACCACGACCGCCAGAAGTTTGAGGCCCGCAAGCAGTTTATCGTTGAGAAGGTAGCCGAGATGAACCGCAAATACGGCGAAGGCACTTTCACGGCCGACGTCAACGACCAATACTACAACATGCGCGAACAGGTGGAGCCCGTCATCCACGTCATCGACATTGCCCTGCAGGCCATGAAGGATGCCGGCGTGGAGCCGAAGGTGAAGCCCATCCGCGGCGGCACCGACGGAGCCCAGCTCTCGTTCAAAGGCCTGCCCTGCCCCAACATCTTCGCCGGCGGACTGAATTTCCATGGCCCTTATGAGTTTGTGCCCATCCAGTCGATGGAGAAGGCCATGCAGGTGGTTATCAACATCTGCCGCCTGACGGCCGAGCGATGAGCTGCCACAGGCTTAATGACGTAATAACGTGATAACGAAATAACTCAGAAAGCATGGGAGAACTACCAGCAATGATTGAAGACCTTGCCCTGATACTCATCGTGGCAGGCATCGTCACCATCGTGTTTAAGCGACTGAAGCAGCCCTTGGTACTGGGCTACATCGTGGCCGGCTTCCTTGTGTCGCCTCACATGCCCTACACGGCCTCGGTGACCGACATGTCAAACGTCCACCTCTGGGCCGACATAGGCGTCATGTTCCTGCTGTTCTCCCTGGGTCTCGACTTCTCGTTCAAGAAGATTCTGAAGATGGGGGCTTCGCCCGTCATTGCGTGCATCACCATCATTTTCTCTATGATGATGCTGGGCATTATTGTGGGTCATGCCTTCGGCTGGTCGCAGATGGACTGCATCTTCCTCGGCGGCATGCTGGCCATGTCGTCTACCACTATTATATATAAGGCCTTCGACGACCTCGGCCTGCGTCAGCAGCAGTTTGCCGGACTCGTCATGTCGGTGCTTATACTGGAAGACATCCTTGCCATCGTAATGATGGTCATGCTGAGTGCCATAGCGGGCGGCGGTGCCGACGGCGGACAAATGCTCTCGTCGGTGCTGAAGATAGTTTTCTTCCTGGTGCTGTGGCTCGTGGTGGGCATCTTTGCCATCCCGCTGCTGCTGCGCTCGGTGCGCCGTCTCATCAACAACGAAGTGCTGCTCGTCGTGTCGCTGGGGCTCTGCTGCGCCATGGCCGTTTTCTCCACCAAGGTAGGCTTCTCGTCGGCCTTCGGTGCCTTCATCATGGGCAGCGTTCTGGCCGAGACTATCGAGGCCGAACGCATTGAGAAACTCGTGGAGCCGGTGAAGAACCTCTTCGGAGCCATCTTCTTCGTCTCCGTGGGTATGCTCGTCGACCCCCAGATTCTCGTCAGCTATGCCCTGCCCATCGCTGTGCTGGTGCTCACCATCATCGTGGGGCAGTCGGTGTTCGGCTCACTGGCTTTCATGCTGGGCGGCGAGAGCCTGAAGTCGGCCATGCGCTGCGGTTTCTCGATGGCGCAGATAGGTGAGTTCTCGTTCATTATTGCATCGCTTGGCCTGTCGCTCGGCGTCATCAGCGATTTTCTCTATCCGGTCGTGGTGGCCGTATCAGTCATAACTACTTTTCTCACACCTTACATGATACGTGCCGCCACGCCGGTTTATAATGCCTTAGAACATCGTCTGCCCTCGCGCCTCATCCGCACGCTCAACCAGCTGTCGGTGAGCCATCCCAACACCACGAAGCATAGTCTGTGGAAGCGGCTGCTGGCGCAGATGACGATGAACACGCTGGTCTATAGCATCCTTTCGTCGGCCGTCATCACGCTGATGTTCATGTTTGTACTGCCACTGACGCGCAAGATGCTGCCCGGCTGGGAGCTCCACTGGTATGCCAACGCCATTACCGGCATGCTCACGGTGGTGCTCATTGCGCCTTTCCTGCGCGCCATGGTGATGAAGAAGAATCACTCTGAGGAGTGGAAGGCACTGTGGCACGAGAGCAACCGCAACCGGCTGCCCCTCATCTTCACCATCATTGTGCGTATGATGGTGGCCGTGGGCTTCATCTTCTACATCTGCAACTACCTGAGTCGCTTCACGCCTGCACTGATGATTACGCTGGGTGTGCTGGCCGTGGTGTTCATCATCCTCTCGCGCACCGTGAAGCACCGCAGCATCGTGCTCGAACGGCTGTTTATCAATAACCTCCGTTCGCGCGACATTGCAGCGCAGGTGAGCGGACAGAAACGCCCGCTCTACGAGGGCCGACTGCTCGACCGCGACATCCACATTGCCCTGTTCGACATCCCGCAAGACTCGCTTTGGGCGGGCCAGTCGCTGCGCGAGCTGCAGCTGGGGCGCAAATACGGCGTCCACGTGAGCAGCATCCTGCGCGGCCACCAGCGACTGAACATCCCCGACGGCGACACCCGCCTGTTTCCGCTCGACCGCATTCAGGTCATCGGCAGCGACCGGCAGCTATCCATGCTGGCGCAGGCCATAGAGAAAGATCTGGTGGGCGACGACCCCGACATTGAGCGCCGCGAGATGAAGCTGCGCCAGGTCATCGTCACAAAGAAAAGCCCCTTTGTGGGCAAGACACTCATGGAAAGCGGCATACGCGACCACTACGACTGCATGGTGGTAGGCCTGGAGGAAGGCGAAGAAAACCTCTCGCTCGTCACGGCCGACCGCCGCTTCGAGGAGGGCGACATCATCTGGGTGGTGGGCGAACAGCAGGCTCTCGACAGTCTGCTCAGCGCTACATGACGGATGCCTTGACAAGCTTTTACGGTGTAAGAGATAAGCATATTTTTTCATCTCTCATCTTGAGGGCAACCGCCCTTTCTGCCGCTGTCATCTCAGCAGCTTCGCAATCTGCTTCTCTGTGGCATGGGGCAACAGCTGCAAAAGGTGTGCTGCCATGCGCTGGTAAGAAGCCTCCGGCGCACGGCTGCACTGGCAAGCCGCTCTGCCCAGCAGCCGCTCGGGGGTGGTGAGCAGCGACCAGCCGAAGCCATACTCCCGCCCATGCTTGTCGACAGGATACACAAAATCTTCGGTCACCACATAGCAGGCCATTTGCAGGCGGTTCACGAAGGCATCGAACTTAGAACGCATCTTTGGCCCGGTAAAGTCACATGCAGCCCTCAACTCGCGGGCAATCATGCTGCCATGCTCGCACAGGGTGGCCAGGATGGCCTCTTCTATACTGCCCTCTTCTGGCACGGGGTGGCTGTGGCGCCGCCAGTTGCAGAAGTCGGGCCACCACTCACGGCTTATGAACCCCGCCTTGCCGGCGAAGAACCTGCCGTAGACGCAGTTGCCTTCGGTCACCACAGGGCCTTTCCATTGCCACAGGGGCCACTCCCATGTGCCGTCGGGAAACTCCGTGAAGCGGCACTCCTCAGCCAACATAGCCTCGGCAGCATACCCTGGTATGCCACTCTCCAGCAGCGGCAGGAAGCCCACCTGCTGAATGCAGTCTATCAGTTCGGGACATGAGTGTATCTCTGTCTTCTCCGCCATTGCCACATTTTTCTCGCGGCTGCTCTTAAAGTATTCTTTAAAGTCGCTCATACGCTCTCATAGTAAAGGCTCTGTCATCCCATTCATTGGTTCATCATCATTTTGTGTACCCCTGCAGAGGTGCACCTTTCGTTGATGATGCAAAGATAAGGATTTTCGGTGAAATAAGCATAACGGGAATATCTAAAATCACTTAAAACCAAGCGGAAAACGGCACGGCATTGAGAAATAATGCGTATATTTGCACCTGCATCTAAACAAAATAATTATATGGCTTACACAGAACGCTTCGGCCAGGACGACAACTACCGGCGCGAAGAAATCATCAGAGTGATAGAACGCTCTCTGGAAAAGCTGACGCTGCAAGAACTGGAAGCGCTTTACTACGACATGTCGACCAAGAACTACATCAACGACTGACAGGCCCCGAGCGCAGGCAGACGCCTGCGGCGGCGCTCACACGTGTCAGTACCACTGCACGGAGTTGGAGTAGCTGGAACGCTTGTCGTACTTCAGCGCATCGGTGAGCGTAGAGGCATTGCAGCGGAAGGAGAAATTATAGCTGGTGTAGGGCGCCAGCACCACGGAACACGACATGCTGAAGCAATGCAGGTCGCGTGAGAGCGACGCCGTGGTCATGGATATCTTCTTGTTCTCGAAGTCGTAGCCCGACGAGAACGAGATGTTCCATCCGTCGCTGATGCGCACGTTGCCGCTGACGTTCAGGTTCTGCGTGAACTTATAGGGGTAGCGCATGGTGTGGTAGTTGAACTTCGTGCGGTCCTGGTTCTCGCGCATGGTGATACCATAGCCGAAGCTGAGCGACCAAGGCAGAGAGTAGCTCATGTAGCCGTCTTCGTCGGTCTCGGCCTTACTGCTCTTCTTCTTGGCGCCATGCTTTCCCCGCTCCATGTCTTGGTCGAGGTTGGTCTCCACCTCGTTGTCGTACTCATCGTCGTAGTCATCCTCGTCTTCGTCGCGCCTGCTTTTCTTCTTGTCAGGCCGCTCACCCTTTAGCCACTTGATGATGTTGGCCACCTTGGTGTTGTCGATGGTGTAAGAGAAATTCTGTGACATGCCCTGGAAGCGTCCTATCTTGCCCATGCCCCAATAGGTCTTGTTCTCGCTCAGCCGAGGCGTGGCTCCCACGGAGTCGGCCTCGTAGACATAGCTGGCGAAGACGGCGTTGAGGTTGAGCGTGTAGCGCTTGGTGAGCTTCAGGCGGATGCGCGTAGAGAGGTCGCTCCACGGGCGCACCTTGGCAGCCAGGTTATACGACATCGAGGCGCCGAGCTCGTCGATAAGACTGATTTTCTTGCCCAGCCCCGTGGTGTCACTCTCGCTCTTAATCTTCATCTCCACATTGTTCGAGAGGTCAAACGAGATACTGCCCGTCTTCCCCTTTGTGCTGGGATAGCCATAGAGCTGCCCCTGATAGGGCGAATACTCCACGAGCGAGACAGTGCCGTCGGCATTGGTCTTCTGGTAAGTCTCGTAGTAGCCATAGCGCGAGGCGCTGAAGTCGGGCGCATAGCGGAAGCTCACCTGCGGCGTCAGCACGTGGCGGATGGCTTGTATCTTGTCGCCGAAGAGCTTGCGCGAGGGGATGTAGAAGCCATAGAGCTTCGTCGATGCCGAGACTGACAGGTTCCAGTCGTAGACGTTGTAGAAGCCGTTGATGGTGTCGAGCACCTCACGCTGGGCTGCCGTGTCCCATGAGCGCATCACCTTGTTGGAGTAAGTGCGGTCGGTGAAGTTGAACGCGGGATTGACATTGATATATCCGAGCAGGGTGAAATTGCCGCTGATGGGTATGTTGTGCTGCATGCCGTTGCGCCAGTCTCTGATGATGTTCTTGTGCAGCAGCTCGCTCTCCTTCGAGGTGATGGAGTTGGAGAAATGGCCGGTGTACGACATAGATATCTTCTCATACCAGCGTTCCTTGCCCACCATCTTCTTGCGTCTGAAGGGGTAGAAGCGCGAGAGTGAGATGTTGAGGTCGGGCAGCGTCATGGAGATGGTCGAGTCGCGCATGTTCTGGTTGAGGTTCATCGAGGTCGAGATGCTGAGCCCTATGCTCGAGAACGAGGTGCTGTAGCTCACCGACGAGGTACGCGTAGACTGCGTCATCGACTGGGGGTTGTACATCGACGTGAGGTTGTTGCGCTCATAGCTCGACGTGGCGAAGTTCACCGATGCCGAGAGGCTCGAGAAGGGGTTGGCCTTCTGGTCCTGCCGATGGCTCCACTGCACCTTGAAACTGGTTTGCTTGGCATAGTCGGGCATGTTTTTCTCGCCAGTGACCGAGTTCTGGTAGCTGGCATAGAAAGAGCCGCTGTAGCGGTAGCGCTTGCGGTAGTTGGAGGCTGCCGAAAGGCCCCACGAGCCTTTGGTGTAAATCTCGCCGAGCAGCTTCAGGTCCATCTTGTCGGAGATGGCGAAGTAGTAGCCGCCGTCGCGCAGATAGAAGCCGCGCTCGGTCTCATCACCATAGGTGGGCATGATGAAGCCGCTGGAATAGCTCTTGGTGAAAGGGAAGAAGCCATAAGGTATGGCAAGCGGCACGGGCACATCGCACACCACGAGATAGGCCGGACCGAAGACGACGTCCTTGCCGGGACGCACCTTGGCACGCGACATGGCGATGTAGAAGTCGGGATGCGGGTCGTCGCAGGTGGTATAGCGCCCATGCTGCAGGTAGAGCTCGCCATTGGCGCCGCGCTTCGAGAGCTCAGAGGTGAGGAAGCCGTCTTCCTGCTGCGTATAGACTTGGCTGATAAGACCTTTCTTCGATTTGAAGTTGAAGGCCATGGTGTCACTCTCGTAGGTGTCGCTGCCCATCTGGAAGACGGGGGTGCCCATTTTCTCGCCGGTGATGGAGTCGATACCGCCAGTGGCATGCACGAGCGACGAGTCGAGACACATGTATATCTTCTCGCTCTTAAGGTCCATGTTCTGATACTTCACATGGGAGTCGCCGAAGAGATGGGCCATGCCCGACGAGGCTTCATAGATGAGCGAGTCGTTGGCCGAGAACTCCACGGGCGAGTCGATGCCGTTCTTGCGCTGGCGGTTGAGTGAGTCCTGCCGCAGCGAGTCGTCGATGACCTTATTATATTTATAGATGGCCAGCTCGAGCGAGTCCATGGTGCTGGTGTCACGCTTCAAGGCGGCAGCGGCCCTGGAGGCACTGGCCCTGATGGCAGTGTCAGGCAGAAGGGCACCCGGAGGCAATGTGTCGGCATGGGCAGGCACGGGCAGCAGCGAGTCTTGTGGCACGCTGTCGGCCACAAGAAGCATGTCGCGCCCCCACCCTACGACCTGTCCGAAGGGTGTAGCAAAAGGTACTCCCGCCAACACCATGATGAAGGCGGAGAGCATAAGGATTATCACCGTTTTGCGTTTCACGGCTGCAAAATTACACCAAAAATCCCGAATAATGCACTGTTTACGATAGTTTAACGTATCAGTGCGCCTATATCAGGGGCTGCTAACGGATGAGACGAAAGAAAAATCTGACTGAAATTGAATAATTTTGAGCAGAACCGAATCATTTTCCGGCCAAAATTTTGTTTTTTTAAGAGTTACAGCTGCACTGCTAACGGGGGGCAACGGTGCCGCTACTCGAAGCGTTCGGCCCATCCACGGAACTTCGCCACGCCCTCCTCGCCGAAACGGGCCAGGCTGCGGGCAGCCTCATCGACAGTGAGCACACGGTCGGGATGCGACTTGGAATAAAACTTGTCGGCATAGCAGACAAGCTGTTCCTCGAGCGTCTCGGGCACATAGTCGGCCAGCGGCAGGGGCAGCTTCTCACGTTCTATCTGCAGCCGGGTGAGGCCCGTGCCGGTGTGTCGTTCGCAGACGCGCGCATGGCGGGGGAAGCCCTCGCGGCGCAACAGCTCTGCGCCCAGCAGACCGTGGCGGATATAGTGCTCGGTGCCCGTGCAGAAAATGCCTGGGGCGTGGCACCAGCGGATGCCTATGTCGTGGAGCATGGCGGCCTCTTCCAGAAACTGCTCGTCGGCACCCAGCTCAGGATGACGGCGGGCTATAGACAAACAACGGTCGGCGACCTGCCGACTGTGCTTCAGGAGCAACAGCCGCAGGTCGCCGACCTCGGGATAATATCTATCTAAAAGCGATTGATAGTCCACTTTCAGCTTATTTTGCGTCGCGCTCAATCCATGCCAGCGTGTCGCCCTTGCGCACCTTGGCACCTTGCTTGGCGCTCACCTCAACAAGCTTGCCACCCAGAGCTGCGGGGATAGGACGAATCTCACCCCACTTCTCGACGAGGTAGCAGAAGGTCTGGCCTTCCTCATATTTCTGACCGATGAACGGCTCAATGCAGGGAGCGCACTCGCCGTCGCCGTTGAACTCGTAGAAAATCTGACCTGCCGAGGGGCAAACCAGGGCGTCGGCCTTGGCATGCTTGAAGGCAGCCAGCTCCTCGGGCTTCATCTTCGTGCCGCCCAGCTTGGCGTCCTTGGCCTTCTGGATGTCGGCCAGCAGCTGCTTCTTGGCCTGTCCGCTGCGGAAGGGGCGATACTGCTCGGGGTGCATAGCCAGCTCGAAGAGCTCTTCGTTGTCCTTGCCATAGTCCCAGCCGTTCTCGTCCATCTCCTTCTTGAAGGTGTCAAGGGCATTGGGGATGAGCGTGTGCGGGTCGGCGTCGGTGAACTCGCGGCCCTGCTTCTGTGCCAGCTCGATGAGCTCGGGAGCGATGGTGCCGGGCACCTTGCCGCTCTTGCCGAGAATCATGCCCCAGATAGCGTCGTCCATCATCACGTAGCGACCCTTGCCCTGCTCCATGGTGAGAAGGTTCATCAGGGCGATATTCTTGGTGTACTGCGAGAACGGCGTCACGAGTGGGGGATAACCGACGCGCGGCCATACATACTCTACCTCGTTGAACAGCTTGACGAGCATGTCGTCCATGGTCAGCGTAGGCTCGCCCTTCTTTTCACGCAGCTTGTTGATCATTGTCTGGATGGGGCCCAGGTCGGCCATCATCGAGCCCATCATGCCGCCGGGCAGACCGCTGCCGAGCAGCAGGCTCGACATGTGCTTGTTGGCGGGGTTGATGAAATAGCCGAGCCAATCGTCGATGAACTCCTGAGTGAGCGTGCGGGCCTGCATGTAGGCATTCATGTTGATGTCCTCCACCTCGAAGCCCTCGTTCTTCAGTACCGAGTGCACCGAGATGATATCGGGATGCACCTTACCCCAGCTCAGCGGCTCAATGGCGGTATCGATGATGTCGGCACCATTGTTGCAGACCTCGAGGATGCTGGCCATCGAGAGGCCGGGGCCGCTGTGGCCGTGATACTGTATGATGATGTCGGGATGTTTTGTCTTGATGGCCTTGGTCAGGGCGCCAAGCATGGCGGGCTGGCCGATACCTGCCATGTCCTTCAGGCAGATTTCCTCAGCACCGGCGGCAATCAGCTCGTCGGCAATCTTCGAATAGTATTCCACGGTATGCACGGGGCTGGTGGTGATGCAGAGCGTGGCCTGCGGAATCATGCCGGCAGCCTTGGCCCACTTGATAGAGGGGATGATATTGCGTGTGTCGTTCAGGCCACAGAAGATGCGGGGGATATCTACACCCTGGGCATGCTTTACCTTATACATCAGTTCGCGCACGTCATCGGGCACGGGGTACATGCGAAGGGCATTGAGACCGCGGTCGAGCATGTGGGTCTGGATACCTACCTGGTTGAAAGGCTTACAGAAGGCGCGCACTGCGTCGTTGGGGTTTTCACCTGCCATCAGGTTCACCTGCTCAAAGGCGCCACCATTGGTTTCCACACGTGCGAAGCACCCCATGTCGATGATGACCGGGGCAATGCGCTCCAACTGATCCTTGCGGGGTTGGAATTTGCCACTCGACTGCCACATGTCGCGATAGACGAGACTGAACTTAATCTTTTTCTTTCCCATAGTTTACATTTAATTGGTTATAACGATTATTTTGATGCAAAGGTAATAAAAAAAGGGGGGAGCAGAATAGCAGAGGGGCGTTAATCTTCTGCATTTAACTTTTTTTTTGAAAATAGCCCTCCATTTGCAAAGTCTAAGTGACAACTTTTTCTTACCTTTGCACCCACATAACGACATAAAAATGATGAAAGTATACAGTGTGCTTTGCCTTGCGGCTCTATCACTCGCCTTCGCTGCCTGCGGGGCGAAGGCCGACCATGAGCTGACGGAGGCTATAGAGAAAGAACTCTACGCGGAGGGCGACTCCACTATCTACGGACTGGCCTGCGACGGGTGCACCGACACGATTGTGGTGTTTCTGCGCTCGCCCTATGAGGGCAACGACCCCGACACGCTCAACATTCTGGAGGCCACGCGCCTGCACCGCGTCTTCGGAGTGCCGCGCATCGGCGACAAGCTGGCATTGGTGCGCAATGCGCAAGACTCGACCAAGGCCGACATCGTCATCGTCACAGAAGACTTCCAGGCCCAGTGGTGCTATAAGGTGCTGCCAACGCTCAGACGGCATGCCGGCATGGACCACGGTATGCCCACGGCCCAACTCAGCGTGCAGCCTGACTCCCTGAGAAAGCTGCTGGCCACTGAGCATGAGTATGGCTTCCAGATCAAGGCCGAAGGCGTGGCCACCCCCATCGGCATGCGCCACCGCAACCAAGAGGCGGCCAACGAGCAGCTGGTGGAATATCCTGAGGGTAAGCGCTATCGCGAGTGGCGCATCTTCAACGGCCGCCTGATACTGACAGAGACGGGCATCGACTCGCTGGGCAATATCTACCAGAAAGGCAGCGACACGGCCGAGTTTGTAGCGCTGACGCCCGACACGCTGGTGCTCCGCTTTGCCGACGGCCTGCGAGGGTTCTACAGGAAAGCCGAGGAACCGAAGGACGAAACCGAGGCACAGAAAAAAGAGGAGAAGTGACGCCTGAAGGCCACTTCTCCTCTTTTTTTCATGCCGCAGCGTCTGCCGTGCTGCCATCATGCAAACTGGTGTGCCAGCAGGCGCTGTTCGGCCAGTTTCTCGTATTTGGTGCCTGGCCGCCCATAGTTGGCATACGGATAGATGGATATGCCACCGCGGGGGGTGAACAGCCCCTGCACCTCAATATACTTAGGATTCATCAGTTTCACAAGATCCTTCATGATGGTGTTCACACAGTCTTCATGAAAATCGCCATGATTGCGGAAACTGAACAGATAGAGCTTCAGGCTCTTACTTTCCACCATGCGCTCGTCAGGCAGATACATAATCTTCAGCTCGGCAAAGTCGGGCTGCCCGGTGATGGGACAGAGCGTGGTGAACTCGGGGCAGTTGAACTGCACCCAGTAATCATTGCCGCGATGGCGGTTCTCAAACGTCTCCAGCACACCTGGGTCATAGTCGGTGCTGTAGACAGTCTTTCGGCCCAACTGCTTCAGGCCTTCGTCTTTTCTTTCTTCCATTGTTTCTTGTTTTGTTTAAGGGGGTTGAGCAAGTACCCCTGGAAAATATTAAATATGACTGAGCAGCCATGCCAGATAGGCCAGATAGCCTGCGGTGAGCACAGCACCCTCCCAGCGAGCCACGGTGAGCTTGGTGTAGGAGAACATCCATACGGCCACCATCGACACGAGCATCACCAGCAGGTCGACGAGCGTGATGCCGCCTATCTGCATCGGGGTGATGACGGCCGTCAGGCCCAGTATGAGGAGAATGTTGAACACATTCGACCCTATGACATTGCCTATGGCTATGGCCGACTGTCCTTTGCGCGCAGCTACCACGCTGGTGGCAAGCTCCGGCAGCGACGTGCCGCCTGCCACGATGGTTAGGCCTATCACGCTCTGGCTGACGCCCAGCTGCTGAGCCACAGCCGTGGCCGCATCGACAAATAGGTTGGAGCCTACCACCAAGCAGGTCAGACCCACCACCACAAACAGCAGGCTGCGCCATACCGGCGCATGCGGTGAGGTGGCAGGCTGAGCCGCCTCTGCCCCACTCTGGCGGGCCACCCTCAGCGTGTAGCCCATGAACAGGGCGAAGCCCAGCAGTAAGACAACCCCATCGGCCCGGCTGATGACATTGCCGCCGATAGAAAGGCGGCTGAAGCTGTCAAGACAGAGCACCAGCAGCAGCAGCGAAGCCGCAATGGCGAAGGGCAGGTCTTTCTTCACCGTGCCGGGGCTGATGACCATAGGCGCCGCCATGGCTGCTGCGCCTACGATGAGCATCGCGTTCATCGTGTTCGACCCCACTACATTACCCACAGCCAGGTCGGGCGTGCCGTTCAGAGCCGACACCACGCTCACGAAGAGCTCAGGTGCCGACGTCCCCGCCGCCACGATGGTGAGGCCTATCACTATCTCAGGCACGCTGAGGCGGCGGGCCAGTGCAGCCGCCCCTTCAGTCAGCCGGTCGGCTCCCCAGAGCACCAGCGCGACGCCGACGATGATCAGCAGGCATTGCAGTAGCATCAGTAACCGAAGGTATAAGTGATTGTTTCGCCGCCGCGTGTCACCGTCATGCTGGCCACGCTCTTGTCGGCATTGAGTTCTGTGGCAACACTAATCTCACCGTCGTCGGCCTTAGCAAGGCTGATGATATTCGAGTTGCGGGCTATGCTGAACATCGACAGCAGCAGATAAGGGTCGCAGTTGTCGACGCCGAAGATTAGCTGGTTGGCATCCACCGTCTGGCAGCGGTTGTCATACTGGCTGTAGGTCAGTCCGTAGCGCTGCTGCAGCTCGTTGCTCTTGTAGAAGTAGAGCGAGTCGGCATTGTGCAGGCTGTCGGCAACGAGACTGACTCCCTTTTTGGGGAAGATGTAGCGTATAGCCGTCGTGTCGTTCTGCGAGCGGTGCATGCGCCGGTAGTCGAATCTGTTGTTCATGTAGTAGCCCATATAGACGTCTTGCACCACGAAACACCCGATGAGGTCGTCGTCGGTCTTCAGCTGGTCGGCCTGATAGCTGCGCCCGTAGTGAGCCTTGTCGTAAGTGAGCGAGCCGTCGGTGACGGTCATCACGCTGTCGGTGTCGTTGTAGTCGATGGTCAGGTGGCGCACAACGTTGCCGTGCTTCTTCATCAGCAGCGAGGTGGGCCGGTGCAGGGCGTCGTAGGCAAAGGCAAAGTCCGCCCCGTCGGTGCCCGTGATGGTCTTCACGTCGGGTGCGAAGCCCAGCGAGCCGTCGCCGCGCGTGGCCGTCTGGAGGTAATAGAATGAGGAAGAGCCTGCCGAGGGATGGTTGGCATCCGTAATGACGAAGCCGGCCACACGGCTCTTGCCTGTGGTGTTCTCGGCAATATCCACACGTCCTATGTTCCACACCTCACCTTTGCCCGATGTGAACGGCAGCGTCACCCACGCGTTGTCGTAGTTGCCATCGCGGATAATCCAGTCGCCATAGCTGAAGAAGATGAGCGAGTCGGCTCTGTTGTTAGCAAAGAACGTAGTGACAGGTCTGTCGGGCCGATAGAACACGAAACCTGCGTTGTAGGCTTCATCGTCGTTCAGGCACGAGGTTGCCATGGAGGCAGCCCCCAGTAGTCCAAGAATAGTTTTTAATGTCTTCATTTTCAATTCTCCTAAAAGTTTAAATTGTTTCATTTCTGAATGTCAAGTTACGCATGCCACGGCTGCTACTCATCGTCGTCGTCATCGTCCCACGAGTCGAAGTCGAAGCCCTCAAAGTCGGCAAAGGCATCCATGGCCCGGCGGTCTTTCTTCGTCGGGCGACCGGTGCCTCGTGCACGGTCCACGAATCCGCTGATGCGGTTCATTTCCAGCAGGTCGTACTGATCCTGCGGTGTAATATTCTCATATATCTCAGGCAGCAGCTTGGCGCCCACACGCTGTTCGATGGTCTTCAGTATGCGGAAGGAATAGGTGACGGGCGGCTTGCGCACGCTGACCGTGTCGCCCTCCTTCACCATGCGTGCAGGCTTCACGCCGACGCCGTTGACGCTCACCCGCCCGTTCTTGCAGGCGTCTGCCGCGATGGTGCGTGTTTTGTAGATACGGGCTGCCCAGAGCCACTTGTCGATTCTTGCCTCGCTCATTCCTTCTCTTCTTTTGGCCTGGCTCCTGCCTTGCCCAGTTTGTTGTATTGATTCATTGTCAGGTCGATGCCGCAGAGCACGAAACTCCTGATGACGTCTACGGCCATTGCGATGGCAGGGGTGAGCTGTCGCAGCTCCTCGTCGGAGTAGCGCCCCAGCACCCAGTCAATCTGTCCGCCGCGCGCATAGTCGCTGCCGATGCCCATGCGCAGCCGGGCATACTGCTGCCCGATGAGCTGCTGTATGTGGCCCAGACCGTTGTGCCCGCCGTTCGAGCCGCTGGCCTTCAGTCTGAAGTCGCCCAACGGCAGGGCCACGTCGTCGCTCACCACGAGCAGGTTCTTCTGGTCGATGTTCTCCTTCGCCAGCCAATAGCGCACCGCATTGCCGCTCAGGTTCATAAAGGTCGACGGCTTCAGCAGTATCACGCGCCGCCCCTTGACCGAGGCTTGGGCCACAAAGCCGTAGCGGCGGTCCTCGAAGACCGCATCGCAGGCCCTGGCGAAGGCATCGACCACCATGAAACCGGTGTTGTGGCGGGTGCCTTCATACTCACTGCCCACATTGCCTAACCCGACAATCAAAAACTTATCCATAATGGCGTTGTCACGAACTGTTGATTACGAAAAGAGATTAGGAAGCGGCCCAGACAGCAACTGCCTTGCACGCATTCCTAATCCCTATGCTTTTGAAAGACCAGATTAAGCCTCTGCTGCGGCAGCTGCTGCAGACTTCGAAGCGCGGGTCTCCTTCACCGAGCACACCACCACCTGTGCAGGGGTAGCCAGCTCGAGGCCCTCGTAGCTCAGGTCGCCCACCTTGATGGCCTTGCCAAGACCGAGGTTGGTGACGTCGACGTCGAGCATCTCGGGAATCTGCGAATAGGGAGCCTTCACGTCAATCTTGCGGATAGAGATGTTGAGCTTACCGCCGTCACGCACACCCTGAGCCAGGCCGTTGACCTTGACGGGGATACCGATGACGATGGGCTTCTCGGCGTTCACCTCATAGAAGTCGGCGTGCAGCAGCGCATCGGTCGTGGGATGGAACTGCAGCTCCTTGATGATAGCCTTGTGCGTCTCGCCGTCGATGTTCAGGTTGACCACGTAGACATGGGGCGTATAGACCACCTTGCGCAGCTCGACCATGGAAGCCATGAACGACAGGGCTACGGGCAGACCCTTCTCATCTTTCTTCTCGCCATAGAGATTGCAGGGCACCATACCCTCTTTGCGCACCATCTTGCTTGCCTTCTTGCCAGTAGCCTCGCGCTTCTGACCATTCACATTGATTTCTTTCATAACTGTTGTGTTACTCTAAATTAAGTTGTTAATTATTTAATAAATCTCTACTTAATTCGCCATCACACGAAAAAAGCGGTGCAAAGGTACAAAGAAAATATGAAATAAAAACAAGCAATTATGAATTTTTTCAAAAAAGAATGCTTTTTTCTTGCTCAATAGCGGAAAAATAGCTAAATTTGCATCCGATTAACATTAGCATAAAGTATGATTAACAGAGAAATCATCAGAATTAAGATTGTCCAATTAACCTACGCGTACTATCAAAACGGCAACAAGAACATCGACACGGCAGAAAAGGAACTGTTCTTCAGCCTGTCAAAGGCCTACGATCTTTACAACGAGCTGCTGTCGCTTATTGTGGCCGTAACGAAAGAGTCGCGGCGGCGTCTTGAAGTGGTGCAGGCCAAAGCCAAGCGTGAAGGCAAGGCCGAGCCATCGCAGAAGTTCGCGTACAACCGCTTTGCCTTGCAGCTGGAGAGCAACAAGCAACTGAGCGACTTCATGGAAACGCAAAAGCACACCTGGGCCGACGAGCCGGAATTTGTGGGGCGGCTGTTTGAGCAGATTGAACAGAGCCAAATATATAAGGAATATATGGAGGCCGCCGAGGACTCGTATGCCGCCGACAGGGAGCTGTGGCGCAAGCTCTACCGCACCCTCATCCAAGAGAATGAAGACCTCGACCAGCTGCTGGAGGAGCAGAGCCTCTATTGGAACGACGACAAGGAAGTGGTCGACACGTTTGTGCTGAAGACCATCAAGCGCTTCGACGAGAAGAACGGTGCGCGCCAGGAGCTGCTGCCCGAATATGACTCTGAAGAGGAGAAAGACTATGCCCGCAAGCTCTTCCGCGCCACCATACTCAACGCCGACGAGTATCAGCGCTTCATGAGCGAGGCTTCGCGCAACTGGGACTTCAGCCGCCTGGCCTACATGGACGTCATCATCATGCAGATTGCCATTGCCGAGATGCTCACCTTCCCCAGCATACCCGTGTCGGTGACCATCAACGAGTTTGTGGAGCTCTCCAAGTTCTACTCTACCCCCCGCAGCGCCGGCTATATCAACGGCATGCTCGACACCATCGCCCGCCATCTGGTGAAGACCGGCAGAATGATGAAGCTCATAGAGAGCAAGGAGGCCAGCCAGGAGCCTCAGAAATAATGTAAGTAAAAAACAATAATATTATATCAACATGACAACAATTTTTCTTTCAGCACAGGCTGCCGCAGGCGGCAGCATGATGAGCTTCTGGGTGATGATCATCCTGATGTTTGTCATTATGTATTTCTTCATGATTCGTCCGCAGCAGAAAAAGCAGAAGGAGATACAGAAGTTCCAGAACGAGCTGGCCGAGGGCACACAGGTGGTCACCGGCGGCGGCATCTACGGCACCGTGAAGAGCATCGACCTGGCCAAGAACACCGTCGATGTGCGCATCGCCCGCGACGTGGTCATCACCGTTGACCGCAGCTACGTGTTCAAGGACATGAGCAGCCAGCTGCAGAAGTAATCAGGCCGACGCCCTCACACCTTTCTTGCCCGTGAGCACCCGCGACATCATACGCGCCATCGGTCATTTCCTGTTCAGCCGTGCTAACAGGGAATTTCTCATCTTTCTCTTCTTCTTCGCCACGGCAGGCATCTTCTGGCTGCTGACAGCGCTCAACGAGACTTACGAGGAAGAGGTGAAGCTGGTGGTGCACTATGTCAACATACCAAAGAACGCCGTGCTCACCTCGGCTGAAGACGACACGCTGCGCGTCAACGTCAGCGACAAAGGTATCAATCTGGCTACCTTCATCTACAACAAGACGCCGAAGGCCATCAACATCGACTTCCAGCACTACGCTCACTCTGCCGGCACGGGCTCCGTGCCGACCAGCGACCTGACCAAGCTGGTGGCAAAGGCTTTTCCTGCCTCCACGCGTGTCACGGCCATCAAGCCCGAGAAACTCACCTTTTATTATAATTATGGTGAACGCAAGCGCGTGCCCGTCAGAATGCGCGGACAGGTGGTGCCCGAGAAGCTCTACTTCATTGCCGACACCATCTGCACGCCCGACAGCGTCACCATCTTTGCCTCGAAGGCCAAGCTCGACAGCATCGACGTCATCTATACACAGACGCTCAACTATGCCGAGTTTCACGACACGCTGACCCTCACCGCCTCCACGCAGAAGATGGACGGTGTGAAAGTGATGCCCCACGAGGTGCAGCTGCAGTTCATCACCGATGTGCTCACCGAGGAGAGCATCAGCGACATACCCGTGGTGGGCATCAACATGCCTGAGGGCAAGGTGCTGCGCACTTTTCCTGCCAGGGTGAGCGTGAGTTTCGTCACGGGCATGAAGAACATACAGAACCTCTCGGTCAGCGACTTCCTCGTCGTGGCCGACTACGAGGAGTTCTCGCGCCAGTCGTCGCCGAAGTGCAACATCTACCTGCGGCGCTTGCCTGAAGGCATCTCGCGGGCGAAGCTCAATGTGCAGCAGGTAGACTATCTTATTGAGGAGCGCCAGCCATGAGAATAGCCATCACAGGAGGAATAGGCAGCGGCAAGAGCTACGTGTGCGCCCTGCTCGCCCAGCGCGGCATCGCCATCTACGACTGCGATGCGGCTGCCAAACGCCTGATGCGGCAGTCGGCCTCACTGCGCCAGCAGCTCACGGCCCTCATCGGCCCTGAGGCTTACGACGCCCAGGGTCTTCTCAACAAGGCTGAGGTGGCGCGTTTCCTGCTTGCCTCGGCCGACAATGCCCATGCCATCGATGCCATCGTACACCCGGCTGTAGCCCGCGACTTTCTGTCGTCGGGCATGCAGTGGATGGAGTGTGCCATCCTCTACGAGTCGGGCTTCGACAGCCTTGTCGATAAGGTCATCGTCGTCACCGCACCGCAAGCAGTGCGCATCGAGCGTGTCACCCGCCGCGACGGCATATCGCCCGAGAAAGCTGCTGAGTGGATGGGGCGCCAGTGGAATCAGGACATGGTGAGGCAGCGTGCCGACTATGAGATTGTCAACGACGGGCTCTGCCCGCTCGCGCCGCAGATAGAGAAGCTGCTCAGCAGCCTGGCTGCCGACACCGCAACAAAGCAAGCAACAGAAAACCATAAAAAGTAAAGTAAGAAAGAATCATGCAACAGACAATTTTAGCTATCGCCGGAAAGCCCGGCCTCTACAAACTCATCTCGCGTGGCCACAACAACCTCATCGTGGAGTCGCTCGATGCTCACCATCGTCGTCAGCCGGCCTTCGGCACCGACCGTATCACGTCGCTGGCCGACATCGCCATGTTCACCGACAATGAAGACGTGCCCCTGATGACCGTTCTCGACAATCTGAAGACGCTCGAGGAGGGCAAGCAGGCCAGCATCGACTTCAAGAAGGCCAGCGGCGATGAACTGCGCGAATACTTCGCCAAGGTGCTGCCCGAGTTCGACCGCGACCGCGTACACACCAGCGACATCAAGAAGCTGCTCCAGTGGTATAACATCCTCATTGAGAACGGCATCACCGACTTCAAGGAGGAGATGCAGCCCACCGATGGCGACAACGTGGACGACCGCCAGAAGGAAGCAGAATAAAGACACGCCGTCACTTTGTCCCGTGTCACACACTTGGGGCAGATTCTTCCTTAGCTTGTGCATAAGTAAGAATCTGCCCCAAGTAGTTTTTGCGTATCTCCTCGCCGTCAGAACCCACCGCCGAAGCCTCTGCCAGGACCGCCGAAGCCACCTTGCCCGCCGCCATAGCCCCTGGGGCGCTGGCCGCCGCGCGGCCGGTCGCCGTCAGGCCGCATGCCGGGGGCGTCAGGTCCCATGCGCATGCCCTGCCTCATCTCCTTCGTTCCGAAGAGGTTCAGCCGGTAGTTCACGCGCAGCATCACATAGCTGTTGATGGCGTTATACCAGTTGTCAGTGCGCGACAAGGCCGAGATGGCACGCGAGAAGTTCGACTGCTGGCGCAGTATGTCGTAGAGCTCCAGCCTGACGGTCAGCGGCTTTCCTTTCAGGAAGCTCTGCGCTATCTGGGCGTTCCATATCAGCTCGTTGGTGTTGGCCGCATCATCGCTATAGCCGCGGCGGCTCGACATGTTCAGAGCGGTGGTGAACTGCATGCCCCATGGTGCCTGCATCGTAGCGTTGAAGCCATAGTTGAAGGCCCACGTGCTGAGGTTCGACTGCGGCTGCAGCTTGTTGTAGACGTAGTTATACTGCACCCGGCCGTTGAGCTCCACCTCCAGCCAGTCGTTGCGGTAGCTGGCGCCCAGGCGCTGGCCGACGCTGGTCTGGCGGGTCGACATCTTGCTCACATGGCCGTCGCGCAGAATATCGATATAGCCCACGTAGTTCTGGTAGTTGAGGTCGGTGGCGGTGTTCACGTTATAGCGCCCCACCGTGTCTACGGCCGTGTTGAAAGTGAAGTTTCCGCCCACGTTCCAGTTGCCGTTGATATTCTCCGGCTTCGATGTGCGCCCGCCCGTGACGGGGTCGTAGACCACCATGTTCGCCACCGAATTGCTTGTCGTCGAGAAGTTCATGCTGGCAAACACGAAGCGCTGATGGCGCTCGAAATAGTTGTTGTAGCGCCAGTTGAAGCGCTGCGTGAACGACGGCTTCAGCGCGGGGTTACCCATGGTGATGTTCAGCGGGTCGCTGTCGTCGGTGATGGGCAGCAGGTCGGTCATCGAAGGCTGGCTGGTGTTGCCGCGGTATTGAAAGCGCATCTGCCCGCGCTCGCTCAGCTTCCAGCGGAAGTTGGCCGTGGGCGACCAGTTTACCACCGACCGCGTGGTGACGGTGTCGGTTTTCAGATAGCGATAGGTGAACTCCGATGTCTGTGGCAGCAGTTGCACGCCCACGTTGAAGTTGTAGGCCTGACGGACGATGCGCAGCATCACCTCGCCCGTGTGCACATAGTTCTTATACTGCGAGAAGCGGCTCAGTTCCTCATCTAAGTACGACTGATAGCTGCGGTCTCCCAAGGCGCCGAACACGCTCTCCCACTGCCGGTAGCCTGGCCACAGGCCGCTCATGTCGGGGTCGGCAGCCGACTTCCAGAAGTCGTAGGTAAACCGGTCGTTCTTTGTGTAGCGGTATTCAAACTGGTAGCTGAACTGCAGGAAGGTGGCTTTGGCTATAGGCTCGCTGTAGGTGGCCTGCACGCTGTAGTCATACGACTTCTGCGGCGTCACGTTATAGCGGTTTTTCTGATAGGCGGAGTCGCCTGTGGCCAGCTGATAGAGTTCCACCAGACTGCGCGAGAACGACTCTGAAGTGCCTTTGCTGTAGTTGGCGCTGGTGCGTAGCGTCACGTTGCGCCCCCGGTTGCCCAGCTTGCGGTTCAGCAGCAGCGTGCCGCCGAAGCGCTTCGTGTCGCTGTAGCTCATGCCGCCGTTGCTGCGGCTGTTCACCACCAGCGTGTCGCTGATGCCCAGCATGCGTGTCACCATCAGCCCGATGTCGTCGGTCGACGACACATAGTCGTAGGGATCGCCACTGAATGTGGCCGAGATGCTCTGTGAGCGTGCGTCGTTGGTGCCATAGCTCCAGTTGGGCCTGAAGTTTATTTCCGTCATCGTGTCGGGCTGCCATTCCAGGCGCATCCGGGCATTCCATGTATCGGAGCGCGTATAGTTCTGGTTCACCGACTCGGCAAACGACCCCGTGCGTGAGACGAAGTTCTCCGTCGAGCGGCGGCTCCACGCATCGCCGTCGCGATGATTCCAGCGCACCGAACCGTTCCACTTCAGCTTTTTCTTTTTCTCGTAGTTGAAGTTCACGGCTCCCATCTTGGCGGCCTGCAAGCCGTTGCGCCCGCCACCGCCGAAGCGTCCGCCGCCACCACCGCCGCCGAAGTCCATGTCGTTCACGTTGTTGGCATTCGTCATGCCCATCACGCGCCAGTCGTCTTTCATCATGGCGCCCATCAAGCGCCCGGCATAGCGGTGCTTCGTGCCTGCGCCGACATCCACATTGGCGAAGGTGCCGCGGTTCATGCCGCGCTTCAGCCCGAAGTCGAGCACGGTCTGGTCGTTGCCGTCGTCGATGCCGGTGACGCGGCTCAGGTCGCTCTTCTCGTCGTAGGTCTTGATGCGCTCTACAATCGACGAGGGCAGGTTTTTGATGGCCGTCTGCGTGTCGCCGGTCATAAACTCCTTGCCGTCCACGAGAATCTTCTTCACCTCCTTGCCGTTGATTTTGATGGTGCCGTCGTCGCTCACCTCTGCGCCCGGCAGTTTCTTCACCAGCTCTTCCACCACCGACCCCTCGGGTGTGCGATACGCGCCCGCATTATATATTATGGTGTCGGCTTTGGTTGTCACCTTCGCCACGTTTTTCACCACCTCAGTGCCCTTCAGCATGATGGCATCCATATTGATGGTCAGCGTGCCCATGTCAACAGGACGGCCGCTCACGCTGATGTTTCTCGTGAGCGTCTTATATCCCACATAGCTGACGCGCACCACATACTGCCCGTCTTGCGGGGCCGTCATGGCGAAGCGTCCGTCCATGTCGGTCTTGGCGTTGGCCACCAGCGAGCTGTCGCGCGTCAGCAGGGCTACCGTTGCTTGTATCACGGCTTCTTTCTGTTCGCCGTCCACCACGCGCCCGCTCACGGTGCGCTGTGCCTGTATAGTGAGAACCGCCGTCAGCATGGCGGTCATCAAAAGTAAAATACGTTTCATAAAAGTTTATGCAAATCTTTATTACCTAATAATGAAAAATACTATGTCATATTGACGTCGCCGGCCCACGATGGTTTAATTTTTGTATCGTTTTTTTTAATAACTACGCGCAGAATCCGGCAACGAGGAAGGAGAAATATTGTGTTTTTTACAATTCTTAAACATATTTAAAACGCGTATTTTTTTTGCAAGAAAGTAAAGCGTGAATGGAAAAAAAAAGTATCTTTGCAACATCATACTACGCAAATCTAACAGATATGGAAACTAAACACTCGAAACTATTGCTCCTTGAAGCTTTGTTTCTTCTCTCCACACTGACAGCCCCGCTGACAAGCCGCGCGGCTGTCACCGAAAACAAGACCTTGCAGAGTACACAACAACAGAAACGACAGCTCAGCGGCATCGTGGTCGACGAGCTGGGCGAGCCCCTCATGGGTGCCACTGTCATGGTGCGGGGCACCAGCGACGGCGTGGCCACCGACATCAACGGGCGCTTCACCATCTCTACGGCAGCGTCAGCCCCCGTCGTCGTGGTGAGCTACATCGGCTACGAGACGCAGGAGATTGCCATGGGCAGCCGCGCGCAGATTGAGGTGAAGCTGCTGCCGGCGGGAGGCCACCAGATTCAGGAAGTGGTGGTCACGGCCATGGGCATCCTGCGCAAGGAGAAGAGCCTCACCTATGCCACGCAGCAGGTGAAGGCCGAGGACCTGATGAAGGTGCAGGACGTCAACGTGGCCAACTCGCTCGAGGGCAAGATTTCGGGCGTCACCATCACGCCGTCGGCCGGCGGCGCCGGCGGTGCCTCGAAGATTCAGCTGCGCGGCGCCAAGTCAATCATGGGCGGGTCGTCGCCGCTCATCGTGGTCGACGGTGTGCCTATGACCAACGACACCCGGGGCCAGATTACCGATGCCAACAACATGACGGAGACGGCACAGACCGAGGGTGCCGACCCGCTGTCGATGATCAACCCCGACGATATCGAGTCTATCAACGTGCTGAAGGGTGCCAACGCTGCCGCCCTCTACGGCTCACGCGCTGCCAACGGCGTGGTGATGATTACCACCAAGAAGGGCCGCGCCGGCAAGATGCAGGTCAGCTATACGGGCAACCTCACGTTCGACACGCCGTTGCTACTGCCCAAGATTCAGCAGCGCTACGGCACCAACGTCGACCAGACGGGATACCTCGGCGAACCTAACGGATGGGGCGCCCGCGTCGGCGACTCGCCGCTGCAGGCCAGGGCTCGCGCCACGGCCGACAAGATTCCATACGAGCGCACCGTACACCTGCGCAACCACGGAGCCGACAACCTGAGCGACTTCTATCGCACGGGCGTCACGGCCAACAACTCGGTGGCTGTCAGCGGCGGCACCGAGCTGGTGCAGAGCTATGTCTCGGTGGCTAACAGCCACGCCCTCGGACTGGTGGAGACCAACAACTACAACCGTAACACGTTTGCCTTCCGCCAGACTTACCGCCTGTGGGACCGGCTGACGCTCAACGCCTCCATCAACTACGTGCAGACCAAGACGCGCAACCGCATCGGCGGCGGCACCGTAGGCAACCCCATCTACCACCTCTACACCACCCCGCAGAATGTCGACATGGCCTACTATCGCAACAACTACGCAATCAGCGAGGCCACCTGGCTCAGCGACCCGCAGGGGCACTACGTGGGCAGCGACGAGGGCGGCTTCACGCGGCAGAACGATGTAGCCACGCTGAAAGGGCCCATGATGAACTGGCCTTACATGGACGCCCGGCAGAACAACCCCTACTGGCTGCTCAAACAAAACTGGGGCACGCAGAAGAACGACCGTATCTACGGCGGATTCCAGGGCATGCTCGACATCTACGACGGGCTCTCGCTGCAGGCACGCTTCAACTTCGACCACGACAAATACCAGGAGGAGGGCGCACGCTATGCCACCACTTTCGCACCAGCGTCGATGTACGACTTCGGCACCTACAACAAGCGCCGCGACCAGACCACCGAGATGTATCTCGACTTCCTGCTCTCCTACAACAAGCAGCTCACCGACGACTGGGGCCTCAGTGCCACCGCCGGATGGGTGGGCCACACCGCCAAGGGCAGCAACTACGGCACTTATCTGGCCAACGCCACTTACTATGACCCGCTCAACCAGCAGCTGGCCACCGACGTGAACCTCTTCAACCCGGCCTACGGCGACCGCGGCGTCACCACCGACTCGGAGACGTCTAACTGGGACCGCGCATGGATTGCCACGGCGCAGGTGGGATGGCGCGAGAAGATCTATCTCGATGCCAGCTACCGCTCCGACCAGTACCGCGTGTTCAAGCAGTGGAAGAACCTGCCGCAGCACTACGACTACTGGGGCGTGGGCGCCAATGCCTTGCTCAACGAACTGCTCTCGCTGCCTTCGTGGTGGAACTATGCCAAGCTGCGCATGAGCTACTCTGAGGTGGGTAATGCCGTGCCCAACCGCTACTACAACATGGCTACGGGCAGCCGGCGCACGGGAGCCGTCACGGCTACCAGCGGCACGCTCTTCGACAATGCCGAGCCTGAGCGCACACACTCTTTCGAGACGGGTCTGGAGATGCTCTTCCTCGACAACCGCCTCTCTTTCGACCTTACTTATTATTACGCCCGCGTCACGGGACTCTACATGCCCATCGGCAACACCGGCGGCATCACCGTCTACGACAACTCGGCCAAGCTGCGCAACCAGGGACTCGAGGCCACGGCTGCCTATAACTTCCGCTTCGGCGCCGACGTGCGCTGGCGCACGCAGCTCAACGTGTCTTTCAACGACAACCGCATCGAGACGGTGGGCTACGACGAGGCCGGGCGACAGAAGCAGGTGTTCACCGACGTGGCCGGCGTGCGCGTGCGCTTCCTCGAGGGCGACAGCTACGGCGACATGTATGTGCGCGACCTGCGACGCAACGACGACGGCACCATCTTCCTCAGCGAGGGGGGCAACATCATGAAGCAGCAGCGCTACACCAACTTCATCGGCAACATGTACTCGAAGTGGCAGCTCGGATGGACCAACACGCTCAACTACCGCGACTTCCAGCTCAGCATGCTCATCAACGGGCGCATCGGCGGAAAGGTCATCTCGCTCACCGAGGCATACCTCGACGAGATGGGACTCTCTGACCGCACGGCCGACGCACGCGACGCCGCCGTGGCGCAGGGCCTCTACACGGCCAGCGGCGAGCCGGCCATGCAGCTGCCCGACGGCAGCGGCCGCCTCATAGGCGTGCGCAACTACTACCAGGTGATGGGAGCCCGCGGCAGCCAGTATTCGCCGCTCTACGTCTACGACGCCACCAACTTCCGCCTGCGCGAACTCTCGCTGGCCTACACCTTCCGCTCGCTCTTCGGCGAGGGCAAAGACCTCGGCGTGTCACTCATCGCCCGCAACCTCTTCTTCATCTACAAGAAGGCGCCCGTCGACCCCGACGTCAGTCTCTCTACGGCGGGCTCCCTGGCCGGCTTCGAGCTTTTCAACATGCCCAGCACCCGCAGCTACGGCCTCAACCTGAAGCTCACCCTCTGACCCCTCTCTTCCCCCAAAATAATTCCCTCGCAAGCCAAGGCCACGCCTCGGCCCACAAAACAAAAGAACAATGAAAACAACAGCAAAACTACTCCCACTCATAGCCGCAACGCTCGTCCTGGCCTCATGCCTGCAGTTCGACGACCCCGCCGACACGCTCACCATCGACCAGATAGCCCTGGAAGACAGCGTCTACCACGGTCATCCCGACCAGATTGACTATGAAGTGGACATCACCGAAGCCGGGCTCGACAGCGCCCTGCTGCGCCTCGACACTTACCTCAAGCAGGCCAAGGGCGGACAGTATGCCCTGCGCGGCGGCAAAGACGGCAACTACCCCGGCGAGCACGCCTACCAGCGCCAGTACTCGCTGGGGCCCGACAACTACGCCCAGTTCACCACCGTGCCCCACTACGACTTCATGTACGGCACGCTCCAGTCGTCATACGACATCTCGACGGAGTTCAACCCCGGGCCTAACGGCATGTACCTCATGGTGAAAAATGCCATGGTGCCGCTGCTCAACCACCCCATGATTGACAGCATCCCCGAGATGAAGGCCATCTATCTGCTCATGTTCGACTATGCCACGCAGGAGATTGTCGACCAGCATGGCGCCCTGCCCTACCAGCAGTTTCTCGTCAACAAGCAGACGGCGCCGTTCCAGTATAACGCGCTGCCCGACATCTATGCGGCCATCATCAGACATATCGACCTCGTCAATGCCTGCCTGCGCCACTACGACAGCCGGCCGCAGTGGTACAAAGACAAGGTGCAGAAGCTGATGGCCGAGAACCTGGAAATCAGCAAAGACCGCTACACCGGACGCACCGGCATGGACTCGTGGCTGCGCTTTGCCAACTCGCTGAAGCTGCGCATAGCCATGCACTGCTCGAAGGTGGAGCCGCAGCAGGCACGGCAGTGGGCTGAGGAGGCCGTGGCCGCCGGCGTCATCGAGCATACCGACCAGGAGTTTGCCCTCCTGCCCTACCGCATCGGCATCACTCATCCGCTCAACATGATCTGGGTCACATGGAACGACGCACGTCTCTCCGCCTCGTTCGAGAGTCTGCTCATGAGTCTCAACCATCCCTACACCAGAGGCGAATACCCCTTCTTCCTGCCCAACAGCGGCGACATGACCAACACGCGCACCGGCGAGGTGCTGCCTCAGGGGACACGCATCGTCGGGCTGCGCGAAGGCATTCACCCGGGCATGGGGCAGAGCGCCGCCAGCAACCCCATGCTGGCATGCAGCGTGTTCGACAAAGACCAGATGTTCGATGCGCCGCTCTACATCATGAAGCTGTCGGAGGTCGACTTCCTACGCGCCGAGGGAGCCATACGCGGATGGCAGATGGGAGGCACCGCGCAGCAGTTCTACGAGCGGGGCATACGCCAAGGCTACCTCTTTGAGCGCAGCGATCCCTACACCCACATCGACTACGACGGGATGATTGACGACTACATGGCCCAGACCGGGCCCACGCCTTACACCTACCACGACCCCTTAGGCCATGTGGCCGATGAGCCCAGCGTGACCAAGATTGGCGTGAAGTGGGACGATGCCGACCCGCTGGAAGTGAAGCTCGAGAAAATCATCACCCAGAAGTACATCGCCTCATTCCCCTATCCCCTGGAGCCCTGGGTCGACCTGCGCCGCACCGGCTACCCGAAGCTCTTCCCCGTGCTCAATGCCGACGAGGGCGACGGTTCGCTGCGCTATGGCGACATCATACGCCGTGCCGTCTTCCCCGACACCGACGACGCCTCCGTCAGCGACATCATTGCCACCGGCCTCGACGCCCTCGGCGGTGAAGACTACCAAAGCACCCGTCTATGGTGGGACGTGGAAGCAGAAAACTTCTGAAAGAAGTAATCAACAAAATGCCCCCATCAACCCCATCACCCCCATTAACCCCATCAACCCCATCAACCCCATCACAAAAATGAAAAAAACTTTCCCCACCCTGCTCCTCGTCGCAGCACTCTGCGCGACCAGCACCCCAGCACAAGCCCAGGGCGACTATTCGCCCTCAGCCTCACGCGAGTTGTTCGACTTCTCGCCCTTCACCGACAGCGGCATGCTCAACCTCTTCTTCGAGGCGCAGCAGCAGGGCCGCCAGTATCCCACCCGCGCTGAGTTCGAAGCCGCAGGCTTCAACATGATGGACGTGGAGTTTGCACGCTCTCACGTCAGGCCACGCCCCGTCATCGACGACCAGCAGAACCAGCTCTATGCCGACGTGAAGAACACCCGGCGACTCTGGCTCAACATACCCATGGGCACCGCACGCGGCATAGGCGGCTACCCGGGCACTAACGCCGGCGACGACACCTACTCGCTCTGGAATTACACCCACCTCTTCGGCTCGTGGAACCACCCGCTCTTCCAGGCTCCCGGAGCGTGGATCGACGCTGCCCACCAGTGCGGCACCGACATCCTCTCGGGCATTAAGTTCTTCGAGTCGTGGACGCCAGGAGCCGGCGACGCCGCCTACTCGAAGCTCATCACCGAGAAACTTGCCGACGGCTCGTTTAAGTACGTCAAACCGCTCATCAGCCTGCTGCAGTTCTTCGGAGCCGACGGCATCAACTACAACTGGGAGGACAACTCCTACAGCAACGACGACATCGTGGCGTTCCACAAGGCACTCTACAAGGAGGCTGACGCACGCGGCTTCAGCAACTTCCACATCGGGCTCTACACCAACAACGGCTCGCTGACGGCACAGAACGCCAACGCCATCTTCGGCAACAGCGAGGGACGCACGGCCGACTGCTTCATCAACTACTCGGGCAGCGACTTCATACCCGTGCGCACCATGCGCTCGTCAGAGGAACAGGCCATGAAGGCCATGGGCACCACCGACGGCCTCTACGCCGGCGTGTGGATTGTCACCATGGACCGCTCGTGGACCAACCTGAAGGACCGCGAGATAGGCGCCGTGCTCTGGGGCGAGCATGCCAACAGCCGCTTCTGGAGCAACAACGTGGGCAACGACGCCAAGGAGTTCCAGGCCAACTACCAGGCTCTGCTCGAGCGCGCCTTCTCAGGCGGCAACCGCAACCCGGCCAACCTGCCGACCATGCAGAACAGAGGCAACGCGTGGTCGTGGCAGGGCACCACGCCGCCGCTCTCCACCTTCGGCGGCCTGGCCACCTACTTCCCCGAGCGCTCCACCATTCAGGGCTCATACCCCTTCCACACCTATTTCAACACTGGCATAGGCGAGGTCTACACCTATAAAGGCAAGAAGACCCACGGCAACTGGTACAACCTCTCCACGCAAGACATCGTGCCCACCTACCGCTGGCTGGTATACAACCAGGCTACCACCACGGCCGGCGACGCCCTGCAGCCCAGCTTCACCATCGAGGACGCCTACATGGGCGGCTCGTGCCTCATGCTCACAGGCCAGAAGGCCAGCAGCGGCAACGATGTGGTGCTCTTCCGCACCAAGCTCAGCGGCACCGCCGGACAGCCTTATGCCAAGGTGGCCGTGAAGACGAAGAAGGAGGGTACCACACCCACCAACCTCTACCTCATCGTCAAGGTGGGCAATCAGTGGAAGGAGTATGCCGTGGGCAGCACCAGCGGCAGCACCTGGGAGGAGAAGACCCTGCAGCTCAGCGGCATATCGTCGGCCGACCAGATTGACTTCGTCGGGCTGCGCGTCAAGGACATCACGCCCGACTATAAGGTCTACGTGGGCGAGCTGCAGCTCAACGACGACGTGAAGACCACACCGGCCGCCGTGAAAGACCTGCTGGCCGAGGTGAAGAAGGAGACCACCACCTCGCTGAGCATCAAGCTCAACTGGACACTCGACCAACAGGGTGCCAGCCCCTACGGCATGGTATACAACGACGAGGGCAACGTCGACCACTTCGAGGTGCTCTATAAGAACGGTGCCGACGGCCGCGTCGCCGTCATCAGCCACGTGCAGGCATGGTCGGCCTTCGTGGGCGACATCCCCATGGCCGAAGGCGAAGAGCCCTGGTTCGGCGTGCGGTCTGTGTCGACCGACCTGAAGACGTTCTCTGAGCCCGTATGGGTGGCTGTCAGCCGCTCTGACAACGTGCCGCAGGGAGCCGATGCCGACGGCATGGAGTATGGCGTCAGCGAGATTAACCCCGATGCCGACGGCTATCAGACGGCCATCCAGCACCGTTTCCTGACCAGCATCACCACCACCGGCGCCTCGGTGCAGAACCTGCAGTATGCCTGCTCGGAGCCCGGCCCCGTGGAGAACCGCAACTATGTCAACGCCACCGAGACGGCCGTGCTCAAGGTGAAGCAGGGCGACGAGGTGACCATCAACTACGAATGGCAGAACGACGGCGACGGCCTGCAGTGGTGCATCATGAAGGGCTATGCCGACTGGAACATCAACGGCTTCTTTGAAGGAACAACCGACGAGCTCATCATTGAGCAAGGCAAGGCCAACACCTGCAACAGCATTGAGAACACGCCTGAATACTCTGCCACGCCGCTCCACCCGAACGGCTACACCGACAGCCCGCTCGTGCCCTTCAAGGTGAAGATTCCCACCGACGCCGTGCGTGGCAAGTCGCGCATACGCATCGTCTTCACCGACGCCTGGGCTGCCCATCCCGGCCCCGTGGGCCTCACGGCCAAAGGCTTCACCATCGACCTCGGCGTAGAGATCAGCGGCGACAACCCGGAGCGTCAGCCCACGGCAAGCCCCATCGACGAAGGCATCGCCGACGAGCCCGAAGGCTACGAGAGCAGCGGCATCGGAGCCGTGGAGCGCAGCCTGCCCTCGCAGGCCCGTCTGACCGATGGCATGCTCAGCTTCACCAACGTAGAGAAGGCATGGATATACACCGCCGACGGCCGTCTGGTGAGCTACTTGACGCATCCCGTCAGCGTGGCTGCTCCCACCGTCCCTGGTGTCTACATCGTGAAGATGCAGCACAAGTCGGTCATCCGCTCGCAGAAGCTCACGGTCAGATAAACAAGAATTTTGGCCGATATCAATCGGAAAATGGCCGGAATCGACGTGATTCCGGCCATTTTTCTGTGGAGTTCGTTCCTACTCCTTGGCGGTCTGGAGGATGTTCATTTGAATTCACCACGGAGACACAGAGACACAGAGCCCTGGCCTGTGCAGAAAAAACTCTCTGTGGCTCTGTGGCTCTGTGGTGAATGAATATTCTTCTACTAACTATAATTGATTTGTGATGCACAAGATCACGGCTTTTCCGAAGTGCTTCACGCAGAGGAAGAGACCGACATTCAGAACGCTGGCATACTTGATATTACTACGCACATCTTTG
>Ga0256405_10001087_pt1 | contig 79381 bp, 73 predicted proteins | sample RumenRJG_02DNA_FD_189096 | JGI IMG/M metagenome (GOLD analysis project Ga0256405, IMG submission 189096) | Bovine rumen microbial communities from Lethbridge, Alberta, Canada - RJG_02 | ecosystem: Host-associated > Mammals > Digestive system > Stomach > Rumen | place: Canada: Alberta... | reverse complement strand
GTATGTGCTTTACCGACAAGACGCTTGCGCCTTGGAATGATATCATAAACTGAATCATTGTTTACCTTTCATAAATCCATTCTTCACTTTTTCTTTTTTCCCACATTTTGGGTATTTCTTTTCTTCTATCATTTTTTCATTTTATCTTATCTATTCTATTTTTGCAATTCCCAATTAATATCATTGATGTACATTTGTTTACATGATATCTTGTCATCGTCAGTGTGTGTTAATCGTTGTTATATTATGTAGCAGCTTTTGTGGCGGAAAAGCATTAGATAAGATGAAAAACAAATACTTATAAAATGTTAGTTTGGAGTAAAAATATGGATTTTAACGAAAAAAAGATAGTCAAAATATTGTATAAAAACTGGAAAAATATAACGTCTTATAGAAAAATCATCCCATTATCTATAGATTTTCAATCTAATGAATGGCACAAAGAAGAACAGTGGATTCTTAATGCTTTTGATGTAGAAAAACAAGATAACAGAGGATTTGCTATTAAAGATATAAAAGAGTGGATAACATCAGATTCTACTAATAACACGTTAGAGAAAAATCAAGATGAAAGTATTTTGTAATTTCAATAAATTCTCTAATAAATAATTTATTACGTTCTCGATGTTTGATTTATTTATTGAAAAATAACATTTACTTTTTGAGCTGGTTTAGGAATTAGGTTAGGATTTTCTCCGAATACTTTTTCCATAAACTCTTTATAAGGATTCATTCCAAGTTTTTTCAATCTGTTGTTCATAGCTGCAACTTCTACTATAACTGCCAAGTTTTTTCCTGGTTTAACAGGAATAGATATATATGGAATTTGCATTCCTAATATTTCAGCATATTGTTCCGTCATAGATAATCTCTCATAACTTCTATCTTCTTTCCAAATTTCGAGATTGATCACTAAGTCTATAGTTTCAGATGATTTAGTGGCATTAACTCCGAATAGTTGTTGAACATTAATGATTCCTATTCCTCTGACTTCAATGAATCTACTTATATTTCCAGGAGCACATCCAATCAATGTTCTCGAAGATAGTTTTCTAATTTCAGTTATATCGTCACTAACGAACTTATGTCCTCTGTGAATAAGTTCAAGAGCTACTTCACTTTTTCCTATTCCACTTTCTCCTATTATAAGAACTCCTTCTCCATGAACGCTAACTAATCCTGCGGGACGAGATATGGAAGGTTCTAAATATTCTTCTAGAAAATTGGTTAACGATGACATAAATGGAGAAGTCTTATCTTTTACTGAAAAAACAGGAATATTATATTTTTTAGTAAATTTAAGGATATTGTTTTCAGGAATAATAGAATTCGTAACGAAGAATGCTCCAAACTTAGATGAAAATATCTCATCGAAAATGCTTTGTTTCTCACTAGATGAAAGGGTAGTTAGAAAAAATTTTTCTCTAGTTCCTGACACCATAATCTTTCCGGGCCCAAGTTCGGATTTATATCCCATCAATTCTAATCCCAATCTATGAACATAATCATGAGTAATTTCAATATTTTTCCATGAGTCTCCCTTGATTTGAATAGGAACTGCATGAAAATATTGCACAATTTTCTCCAATTTTACACTCTTCATAGTGCACCTCTGACTAAAATTTTATCCGATTATATCATATAGTGCACTGTTTGTATGTTACATGAAAATAAAGGCATTGCAAAATATAGATAGATACTTTCTCCGGAGACGCCGGAGAAAATGCACTAACTCTTTTATGCCATATATTTAAAACATAAGTAATTTCTTATAAATTAATTATTTTATTCATTTTTTACAATACCAATTTTTTAATATTATAGACAAACATTAATATAAATTAACTTAATATTAATTTTATGATTTATCAATTTATTTCATACAATTTTTCTATCAAATATACTCCAATATGGTTAACAAAAACTTTATTTCCAGTATCAGATAATCTTACATAATCAGGATTATCAAATTTTTCATTTCCTATATATCTCTTTGCTCTAGCAAAAACAGACAATGACTTTTCCCAATCATCTAACGGAATGTCTATACTTGTACCAGCTACATTGTATTCAACTACAATAGGATTGTTCAAACTAGGCAAATTGTTTTGATTAAAAAATCTAAGATTTGTTAAATTATCTTTTGACCAGATATCACCCATGTCATTTTTTGGAAAAAATTGAAAAATAAAACTATCTGTTACTCTATTTTTATCTACAACATATAAAGTACCTTCTAATGCTACATCTTGGAATGTATCAGTTTCAATCTTTGGAAGATTCTCATTTAAAAATGTAATTTTATTTACGTTCTTGCAATTGTAAAAAGCCTTTTTCCCAATAGATGTAACAGATTCAGGAATTATCAGATTTTCTAAGTAATACAAATATGGAAAACAATTATTTCCTATAGAAGATAATCCATCAGGAAGAATTAATTTCGTAATTTTATAAATTTTATTATCATTCGTTTTTATTTTTCCTGATTCATTAAACGGACCAAAACACCAGGTTATTTTTCCAATGTCTGCAGTAGCAACTGTTGCATTCTCTTTGTTTAACCAAGGAGCTAAATTATCTGCTGAACTTGTTTCAGCATAATTAGGTAGTTTACGATTACCTTCTCCATTTATAGATATTTCCAACTTAGCAGTTCCTTCTTCATCATTTTGAGGTTCTGTTAGAGGAATTATTTCCCAAGATAAGCCTGTTCCATCTATTAGCGACGCCTCTGCATTAACAAAATTAGAACAATATAACACTATCAATAATGTAATATATAAAACATACTTAAAAATAGATCTTAATCTTATAAATTTCATTTGAATCTCTCCTATTTAAAATTAATGGGCATCCTACATTTTGATCAGATGCCCACTATCATTTCAAGATTTTATTTCCATTCGATTCCAAAAAAACTTTTCATTTTGTGAATGTTGAAGTAAAGTTTCCCGGAATGTTATGGTTGTTACGTTTTGGTAGGTCCAGAGATCAGCGTGGTGTCCCCAGAATCAGTAACAATGCCGAATACCTCTAATACCCGCGGTTGTTTGTCGGTGAATAGTTCGTCGTCGGTAGCTTCTTTGTACGCGTAAGTTCCATCAGCATTATTTGTTTTAGCATAAAATTTCTCACTAATATTGTATGGACCAGATGGATCGGATCCATCGTATTCGCCTAAATCTATAACATCAGTAACAGCCACTTGCTTTTTAGTAGAGGAATCAACTAAAAATAAAGTCAGCTTAGCGTCTTCCTTTGCATTTTCCAGGGGTTCATAGTTGTAGCCAGAAGTATCGTCTCCAGTTTTCCATGTCAATGTTCCAGATAACTGACCACCGTTTATGGTAGCGGAATCATTCTCAAAAGAGATTCTCTCGTTTTCCATTCCTAATTGTCCTCGAACATAAGCTTCAGCTACCTTAACTGGATCGTTTTCTTCTGCATTTACATTAACAAAAGATCCTAAAGAACAAAGTAGACAAGCAGAACATAAAAATTTAACAGCGCGGGACTTTTTCAAAAAATCAAACATAATAAACACCTCTTGAAATTGAATTTGAGATCAGAATTTCTTCATCACTCTCGGTTGTACTATACACGATATACAAAAAAAATACAATTATTAGTTCAATTCATATATCTTCTATTTTTTCGTTTTTGCAAAATGCAGAGCAAATACAAGGACAGAGAGCATGTTATCATTGCAAGAATATATGAATTATCTTCTCCTGTCTTAATAGATGATGATTTAGATTGCGAAGAGGATGATTTGCTACTGGATTTTTCAGATGATGATTTATTATCAGATTGTGAAGATTCTGAAGAATCATAGTAACCAGAAGATAATGAGGATGGCTGAGAATCTGAAGATGAAGTTTGAGTATTTTGACCGGAACCATATTGATTTGAAGTGCTACTGCTTGATTCGTCAGATTTATTTTCTCCTAGGTTATTTTGTTGTTTAGACTCGTCACTTGAATATTCGTTAGATTCTTCGTAGGAGGACTGATCTTGATTTGAAATGTTGTTAGATTCGTCAGATTTATTTTCTCCGAAACCATTTTGTTGTTTAGACTCGTCACTTGAATATTCGTTAGATTCTTCATATGAGGATTGATCTTGATTTGAAATGTTGTTAGATTCGTCAGATTTGCTTTCTTCTAAACCGTTCTGTTGCTTTGACTCATCATAAGAAGATTCATACCTAGATTCATTACTTGAAGATTCGTGTTTAGATTCGTCATAGGAAGACTCGTACTTGGACTCATCATAGGAAGATTCGTGTTTAGATTCATCATAGGAAGATTCATACCTAGATTCATTACTTGAAGATTCGTGTTTAGATTCATCATAGGAAGATTCATGCTTGGATTCTTCATAGGAAGACTCATGTTTAGATTCGTCATAAGAAGACTCATGTTTAGATTCGTCATAAGAAGATTCTTGCTTGGATTCATCATAGGAAGATTCATGTTTAGATTCATCATATGAGGATTCATAGGAAGATTCTTGTGCACTTTCTTCAGATGACGCTGGATAGACTGTTACATATCCTAAAAGCACTGGAGATTGTCCTCTACATGAAACAGTAAACAATGATGATGTCGTTAAAATTGATAAAAATAATTTAAAAATTTTGTTTTTATTAAACTCAAACACAAAGATACCTCCAAAAATAAAATATAATTCAAAATTTTATCAAAATTATGGCATTTATATCATCCTCTCCTTACTGCTAATAGATTGATGGGTATTGTATATAATATACAAAATAAAGTAAATAGAATAATAGATATGTCATTGCAAAAAATGGTTAGAGAAGAGATGGAGACGGTATAAAAACAAAAAAATAGAATCAACAATCATGTTAATGCTTTTAGATCAATGATAGTGGGTTGTGTTCTATGATAGTTTACATTGAAATCTACAGTAGTAACAAATAGTATTACGAAAATAGACAAGTTTTCTCCGGCGTTTTCGGAGAGAATTTATCTCTTACACTTTATACTTTCAAAAATTTCTTTTTGTGTTTTTCAACTATTTTAGGACACAACCCGATAAGTGCGAGAAAGATGAAGTAAATAATGCAATTAGTGTGAGATAGCTTCTCCAAACTTTAGAATATCTATTTTCTCATAATTTAAATAAATTAATGCTAGCATCCATTAATTTTTCAAAACCTTTCTCCTTCAAGATAATACTGGATAAATATTAAATTAATATAATTCAAATAACTATTTCTGATAATGATGTAATTACACCATATTGTTTTTATATCTCTATTTATCTTCCTAATCTTCTTTGCAAAAACAAAATTTTTTAAGAGCAAGGCATAAAATTAAATTGACTACATAGTTCGGAAAACAATATACTAGATTATAAAATATAACATAATTTACAATATATTGATTCTCAGGAACAGTATCTTTCCATATGGTGAATCCTGAAAAACAATAACTTATCATTTCTATCAAAAAAACAAGAGACACTCCTATAATAATTTTCATTTTATCATCTATTTTGAATTTTCTTGTGATTGATGATAATCCCACACACGAATAAGGAATTATATAATCACATAAAATACATGTCAGTAGATTATTAACATTTGCTACAGGAGGAGCATAAAATGACGTGAATATGTGAATTATAGATATAATGAATCCTCCTATAAATCCAGGAACAATACCTCTTCTAAATGACAAAATTATCAATGGAGCTAATCCTAAATTTATAGACCCTCCATTAGGCATTGTGAATAATATCAGAAACGTTTTTAAAACAAAAGCTAAAGATACTAAAACCGCAATTTCTGCAGTGATTTTAATTTTTTGTTCCAATTATAATCCTTTCTATATTAGAAAAATCTTTTATTATTTCTATATTTTTAAAATTATTTTTTGCCATAATATTAGAAACTTCGTTATATTGAAATATTCCTAATTCAAATGCAAGAATTCCTCCTGCTTTTAATTTTGACACCCAATTTTTAACTATTTTTCTATAAAAATCAAGACCATCAAGTCCTCCGTCAAGAGCACATAATGGCTCAAATTGAATATTTTTATCTAGAAATTTTACATCATTTGATTTTATATACGGAGGATTAGAAACTATTACGTCGAACGACTCATCTTCAAATTTTTGATCAAATATATCTCCTAAAATCAAATTTATATCATAATTTTTGCAATTTTCTTTTAAATATTTGAATGCTTCCTCAGATTTTTCAATAGCCCAAACATTAGAATTATGAATTTTGCTCTTCAAATATACAGGAATGCACCCCGACCCTGAACAAAGATCTATTATATTTCCTGAGAAATTTTCTCCAAGATAGTCAACAATAGATTTTGCTAAAATCTCAGTCTCTGGTCTAGGAATAAATACCCCTGGACCTACTTTTAATGATAAATCTAAGAATTCAACATTTTCAACAAGATATTGAATGGGATATCCTTTTTTTAACGTCTCTATGTTCTCTAAAAATAAATTTATTTTTTTCTGATTTTCTTCTTTTTCTCCATACATGCTTATATATAATCTATCAGACCCAAAAATTTTTTTCATCAAAATTAGAACATCAGATTTACTTTTTATATGTTTTAACCCTAATTGATATATTTGTTTTAAATTCAAGATTTCTTATCCTCTAATATTTTTATTAAATCTAATATAATAATAACAGAAGTTCCTATATTTTTTTCACTTAATATTTTAAGTTCTCCTCCATGAGAAGAAACAATTTCTTTTACAACTGAAAGACCTATACCGAATCCTTTTTTAGATTTATTAGCCTTATAGAATTTTTGAGTTATGCTTGGAATTTCTGATTTATCTATACCACATCCGTTGTCAGTTATTTCAATTTTAACTTTATCATTATTTTCAGAAATATTAACGTTAACAGATCCTCCTTCTTTAGTATATTTTAAAGCATTATCAATAATATTTACGAAAACTTGTTTTAATCTAGCTTGATCTCCATAAACAAACAAAGGAAGCTTAGGATCATTATATATAAGTTTTTTCCCTTCAACTGATGCTTTTTCTCTAAAAATATATACAGCATCAGCAACCTCAGCGGTTATATCTATGTTTTCCATATTAAGAACTAATCTTCCATTTGACATAACTGAAAAATCCAAAAGATCGTCTACTATGCCTGATAATCTAGTAGCTTCTTTAGCGATTATATTTAATCCTTTTCTAACAGTAGAAAAATCAATAAGTTCTCCTACTTTTATAGTTTCAGCCCATCCTTTTATAGCAGTCAAAGGAGTTCTTAATTCATGAGACATTGAGGATATGAAATCATTTTTAATTTTTTCAGATGCTTTAACCTCAAATATAACATTTTCAACATTGCAGCAAAGAATTTCTATTTCATTATCCGCATTTAAATTGCTGTATAGACTTCTGTTTAAAACATCTTTAGGAATAGAATCTTTAACAATATCATTTACTCTTGAAATTTTTGAAACTAGTTTGTTGTTAATAAAAAATCCAACAAGAAAGAACGAAATAGACGATATAAGAATTCCTATAGAAAATAATAATAATTCCATGTCGCTAAAGATATCTATAGTCATGAAGATAATAAACACAAATATGAGAAACATAAATATTATTATAGATGATAAACACCAATTTTTAACAAGTTTTTTCATATTAATTCTGCCACTTATATCCCGATCCCCAGGCGGTCACAATGTGAGTAGGATGAGAAGGATCATCTTCAATTTTCATTCGAAGTCTTCGAACATTAACATCAATAATTTTTTCATCTCCCGATTGATCGTGTTCCCAGACGTGATTTAAGATATCCTCTCTGCTCAAAATTTGTCCAGGATTAGAAAAAAAATATTCCATAATTTGAAATTCATTTTTAGTTAAATTTATTCTCTTGCCCTTTTTTTCTAAGGTTCTTCTTACTAAATTCAATAAGAAATCTCCTGAACTAATTATCTCTTTAAAATTATTTTCTTTAATTTGAGAATTAACTGCTACTCGTCTATAGAGAGCATCTACTCTAGCCATAAGCTCAGAAGGACTAAACGGTTTGACAATATAATCGTCTGCTCCATGCATAAGACCACTAATTTTATCCATTTCTTGAGATTTAGCAGTAAGAATAATTATTCCTATAGTACTGCTTTTTTTTCTTAAATTTTTGCATAATTCCATTCCATCTATTCCAGGCATCATGACATCAAAAATAGCTATTTCAAAATCAAAATTAGAGTTTTCAAGAACTTCCCAAGCTTTTAATCCATCATCACATTCAGTAACTTGATATCCTGCCCTTTCAAGATTAATAACTATGAATTCACGAATAACAGATTCATCTTCAGCAACAATTATCCTTTTCAAAAATCCTCCATAGGTATTGTTTTTCTTATTTTAACATAAATGGATATTTTTTGCAGAAGTAAGTGTTTTAGACATTGTAAATATAGATAAATACTTTCTCCAAAGACACCGGAGAAGTTACATTAAACTCTTTATCTCAGTCGCTTTTGTGTTTTTCAACTACTTTGGAGCATGGTTATTATTAATATTTCTTGACAAAACGAGAAATTTCATATATAATGTACTCGATATTACGTAATCAAAATGAAAAATATTTAAGGAGGGTGCTTATGTTTAATAAACGATTTAGATCAACAATTTTGTTTTTATCTTTTTCATATGGATGTTCTGCAGTTGTTAATGAGCAAGTAGAAAATAAAACAGAAATAGATAGTTTAGAATCTTCTGATGAAAAAAAGAGTTTCGACTTAAGTAAGATTATAAAATATTCATTACCGTTTGTTCCGGTATTAGCGGGCTTAGCAGCTTACGGAATATATTCATACACTAAGGAATCTGAATCTGATAAAATTTTAAGACAAGATTTAGAAAACGATCTAGAATGCGATATTATTAATTATCTTGATGGAGATAAGATATCTTTGACTAGATCTGAAATAAAAAAATATTCTTCTGCATATAGTAATTTTTTATCTAGACTTGATAAAGATGAAGAAGTAAAGAAAGAAGGGGTTTATGTTCAATTGAGGGCGTGTGCTTTATTTTTGATACGTTCTCATGCTAGATTAAGTAGAAAACATAAAGTGCTTAATCATGATGTAATTACTGATGATACTGAAAGATATAAAAATACATGTGGTAAGTGTCCATTGTCTAAGAAACTTCAAAATTATCAAGGAAATGACTATAAATACTGGGAAAGCAAAGATTATTTGAAATACATATGGTCTTCATATGATCAATGGGTTATTATAGGCCCAGATGGTCCCTGGGGATGGTATATAAAATTACATCAAAAAGATATGAAGCTCTATTACGAAAATTGCAAGCCTATCTAGAAAAGTATGTTGCAAAATATATATGGATATCTTCTCCGGCGTTGCCTGAGAGGATTTGTCTTTTTTCGTAATACCGTTTGTTACTACTGTAGATTTCAATATAAACTATATATAGAACAGCCCATCCACATTCTTTGATCTAGATTTCCTTGTCATTTTTGATATAATTATATTTTAGAGGTGGGATATGTTTTCGAAATTAGAAAAAGCGGAAAAAAAATACGATGATCTTAATAATCAGATTTGTAATATAAATATTTCAGATCAGCCTGATTTATATAAATCTATTATGAAAGAAATAAAACAATTATTTCCTATAATAGAAAAATATAGAGAATATAAATCTATAGACAATGATTTAGAAGAATATAACGAGATGTTGAAAGATTGTGATTCTGATTTTAGATTGATGGCAGAAGAAGAAATAAATAATTTAAAAGACAAAAAAAATAATATAATAGAAGAATTAAAAATTTTACTTCTTCCTAAGGATCCTAATGATGATAAGAATGTCATAATAGAGATTCGTGGAGGAGCAGGAGGAGAAGAGGCTGCATTATTTGCATCATCTTTGTTTAGAATGTATAGCATGTATGCTCAAAAAAACAGATGGAAAATTGATATTTTGAATAGCAATGAGACTGGATTAGGAGGATACAAAGAAATTTCGTTTATGGTTTCAGGAGAAGGAGTATATTCTAAACTTAAATTTGAAAGTGGGGTGCATAGAGTTCAACGAGTTCCTGAAACTGAATCTCAAGGCAGAGTTCATACTTCTACAGTTACGGTTGCTGTTCTTCCTGAGGCGGAAGAAGTAGAAATAGAAATTAATCCTGCTGATTTACAAATAGATACATATAGAGCTAGTGGAGCAGGTGGACAACATGTTAATACTACTGATTCTGCTATTCGAATAACTCATATTCCCACGGGAGTAGTTGTTGAATGTCAAGACGAAAGAAGTCAATATAAAAATAAAGATAAAGCTATGAAAGTTCTTAGATCTCGTTTGTTGAAAGCTAAACAAGAAGAACAAGAAAAAGAACTTGGAGATACTCGTCGCAGTCAAGTAGGCACAGGAGACAGATCTGAACGGATTAGAACATATAATTTTCCTCAAAATAGATTATCTGATCACCGTATTGGTCTCACTCTTCATTGTCTAGATGATATTCTTGAAGGAAATATGGATAAACTTATTGAATCTCTAACTTTAGCAGAAAAAACTTCTGCTCTTGCTAAAGAAATTTAATAATGTTTGAATTATCTAAACGATTACAACAATGTGTATCTCTAGTAAATTCTGATTCTATAATAGATATAGGAACAGATCATGCTAAGTTACCTATATGGATGGTAAAAAATAATTTGATAAAATCTTCTTTAGCAAGTGATATAACTGAATTCTCTATTCGCAGATCATTAAATAACGTTAAAAAATATAATTTAGAAGATAAAATTAAAGTTGTTCTTTCTGACGGATTCGCAAATATAGATGAAAATTTCTCTGATTCTATTGTTATTGCAGGATTAGGTGGGGAGTCTATATCCAATATTTTGAAAAATTGTCAATGGAAAAATAAAAAAGGTAAGAAATTTATTCTTCAACCTTCTAAATCTGATTCATATTTGAGAAATTTTTTATCTCAAAATGGATTTTATATAGAATCAGAATCTATAGTTAGTGATCATAATTATAGTTATTCTACTATTTTGTCTAGATATTTAGGAAAATCTTATCATTTTGACGAAATTTATTCTTTTATAGGAAAAATTATTCCTTGTAAAGACAGTTCTGATTACATAAAAAAACAAATTAGGTATGTTGAAAAAATTCTTGAAGGAGCTAAAATTAAGAGAGATTCTAATTTGATACATAAGACAGAAAAAATTCTTTCTGGATTGTATGATTTTCTTTTTGATTGTGGAGGATAATATGTCGAAAATTGTTGATATTTATAATTTTATAGATGAAATTGCTCCTTATAATTCTCAAATGGACTTTGATAATTCAGGATTACTAGTGGGAGACTTAAATGAAGAAGTTAAAAAATCTGTAGTTTCTCTTGATGTTACTAAAGACTCCATAAATGAATGTATAAATCTTGGAGCCACACTAATTATCAGTCATCATCCTGTTATTTTTCATCCTTTAAAATTTTTGAGAACATATGATATTCCTTATGTTTTAGCCAAAAATCAAATTTCATCATTATGCGCTCATACAAACCTTGATCTATCTCCTGTTGGAGTAAATTATTGTTTATTTTCTGCTTTAAAATTAAAAGATAAAAAATCATTATCTAAATATAATGGATACGATTTGGGATATATAGGAACTCTTGAAAAAAGTATGTCTTCTTTGGATTTTGCAAATTTTATAAAAAAAAGTCTTAATTGTAATTATGTGAGATTCACCGATGCATCTAAATTTATACGAAAAGTAGCTGTGAGTTCAGGAGCAGGAGGAAGCAGTATATTTGATGCGTTTTCTTCTGGATGTGATGCATTAGTCACTGGAGAAATCAAACACAATGAAATTCTTTTTGCAAACGATCATGAAGTCTCTATTTTCGATGTTGGACACTTTAATTCTGAGAATGTCGTTATTTCTCATTTGACTGACATGTTGAAACGAAAATTTTCAGATATTGAGTTTTATGAATTTAATTGTTGTGATAAAGTTAAATGCATATAGGAGAATTAATTGAGAAAATCAGTTTATAAATTTTTTGTTTCTATAATTTATTTATTTTTATATACTCCAATATTTATTTTGATAGTGAATTCGTTTAATGCTTCAAGATCGAGGGCATCGTGGGGAGGATTTACATTTCATTGGTATGAAATATTATTTAGAAACGGCAATATTTTAAGAGCATTAGAAAATACGATTATAATAGCCTTAGTTTCTTCAGTTATTGCCGCTGTTTTAGGAACTTTAGCATGTGTTGGATTAGTTAATTCTAGGAAAATTTTTCAGAATATGATGATTAATTTGAATAATGTTCCCATGATGAATCCTGAGATAGTTATAGGAATATCTTCTATGGTATTTTTTGTTATGGCATATAGATTAACGGGATTTCTTAAACCGGGATTATTGACTTTAATAATTTCTCATTCAACATTTTGTGCTCCTTATGTATTTCTTTCTGTTTTGCCAAAGATAAAACAAGTTACTCCACAGATATCAGAGGCTGCACAGGATCTCGGATGTACTCCTTTTCAAGCATTCTATAAAATTATATTAATTCAAATTCTTCCTGGAATAGTTACGGGAATTATTATGTCTCTTACTATGTCTATAGATGATTTCACTATAAGTTATTTCACAAGTGGAAGTGTTCAAACTCTTCCTTTGGCTATTTATTCTATGACAAGATTATCTATTAGCCCTGAGATCAATGCTCTTTCTTCTATCTTTTTCTTTACTATATTGATTTTGCTCATAATAATAAATTTAATAAATGATGATATAGAGTGGATATAAAAATGATGAATGTAAAAAAAATATCTATACTTATTTTTATAATTGTATCTATTATTTCTCCTTTTTTTATTTTTCTTAGTGTAAAAAATTCAAATGAAGTTGTTTTAAATGTTTATAATGTTTCAGAATATATGTCTTTGGGAAATGATAATTCTATTAATGTAAATGAATTATTTACTAAAAAAACTGGAATAAAAGTTAATTATTCTACTTTTCAGACAAACGAGGAGATGATTGCAAAAATTTTAGGAGGAGGAGCAGACTATGATATTGTGTTTCCTTCTGAATATATAGTTGAAAGACTTATAAAAAATGATATGCTTGCAAAAATAGATTTGAATAATATTCCAAACTATAAATTTCTTTGTGATGAAGTTAAAAATTTGAAATTTGATCCCAAAAACGAATATTCTATTCCTTATATGTGGGGAGTTATGGGAATATTTTATAATCAGAAATATGTCAAAGATAAAGTTAATTGGAATATATTATGGAATAAAAAATATGCAAAAAAAATATTAATGTTCGATAATGTCAGAGATGATTTTTCTATTGCTTTATTTAAGAATCATAAATCAGTGAACAGTAAGAATCCTAAAGATTGGATATTTGCGTTTGAAGAAGCAAAAAAGCAACGCCCATTAGTTCAAAGTTATACAGGAGATCAGGTTTTTGATAAATTGATAGGAGAAGAGGCATATTTAGCTCCGTTTTATTATGGACATGGATCTCAAGGAGGAATGTTAGATGATTATCCAGACATTAAATTTTCTCTTCCTGAGGAAGGAACAAATAAGTTCGTAGATTGTGTTTGCATTTTAAAAAATTCTGCACACAAGAAAGAGGCAGAACAATATATAAATTTCCTATATGAAAATGATATTTCATATGCAAATTCAAAAGTTACAGGAAATTTATCTCCAAACAAAAATATATTTAACAATTGTTTTCAAGATAAAATCGGATATTTAAAATCATATGATATGAATAAAGCATGTTTATATGAAAATCTTCCTGAAGAAATTTCTAAGATGAACGACGAATCATGGGTAAAAGTGAAAATGGGAGGAAAATCAGATGATAAATCTATGAATTTTGATAATTTATTATTGACTTTGATATTCTCAGGACTTATAATATTCTATATACTCATTCTGATTAAGAAATTTAAATATTTCTTGAAAATTAGGAGGTGTTCTAAAGAATGATTGCTTTTTTACGAACTATGATGGTCCACAGTCTTTGATTAGAGTGGATCTATATCTTCCTAATAAATAGATTGTGGATAATTAAAAATTATTACAAGATGTCATTTCAAAATTATTATTAGGAGAGATTAATTATGAAATTTGAGTTTAAAAAACAAAATTATGGAAGTATTTCCTCTTTAGAATTTGCTGAAAAAAATAATATTGAGAATCCGTGTGCTGTTAAAATTGATGGAGAATTATTTGATCTTAATCATAAATTAGATGATGATTGTGAAGTTAATATTCTTTCATTCAATGATAATGAAGGAAGAAAAGTCTACTCACATTCTTCATGTCATATAATGGCGCAAGCTGTGAAAAGAATTTATCCTAATGCTAAATTAGGATTTGGACCTCCTACTGACAGTGGATTTTTTTATGATATAGATTTTGGAGATAAAGATTTTTCTAGGAACGATATTCCTAAAATAGAAAATGAAATGAAGAAAATTATCTCTGAGAATTTTGAAATAAAAAGACAAGAAATTTCTATTTCAGATGCTAAAAAGTTAATGCAAGATAGAAATGAACCTTATAAATTGGAACTTTTAAATGATCTTGAAAAAAAGCAATCTTCTGCCATTTTGAGAACGCAAGGAGAGTTTGTTGATATATGTAGTGGGCCTCATCTTCCTTCTACTGGATTAATTGGATGTATCCATATTACGAATGTAACAGGAGCATATTGGAAGGGAAATGAAAAAAATAAAATGTTAACAAGGATATATGGAGTGTCGTTTCCTTCTGAACAAATGTATCAAAATTATTTGTCTGCTGTTGAAGAAAGCAAAAATAGAGATCATAACAAAATAGGTAGATCTCTTGGATATTTCACAACTGTAGATTATATAGGACAAGGTCTTCCCATCCTGTTGCCTCGTGGAGCTCGTACTGTTCAACTCATGCAACGATTCATAGAAGATGAGGAAGAGAAAAGAGGATATCTGTTAACGAAAACTCCTTTTTTAGCGAAATCTGATCTCTATAAAATCTCTGGACATTGGTATCATTATAAAGAAAATATGTTTATTCTAGGAGAAGAAAAAGACGAGTCTGAGCAGTTTGCGTTAAGACCTATGACTTGTCCATTCCAATTTCAAGTTTTCTTAAATAGAGATAGAAGTTATAGAGATTTACCCATGAGATTGAATGAGACTTCTACGTTGTTTAGAAACGAACAAAGTGGAGAGATGCACGGATTAATTAGATTAAGGCAATTTACCATATCTGAAGGACATATTGCGTGTACTCCTGAGCAACTTGCAAACGAGTTTAAAGAGTGTCTGCATTTGGCTCAATTTGTTATGAGAACATTTAAAATAGAAGATGAAGTGTATTATAGATTTTCTAAGTGGGATGAAAATAACAGGGAAAAATATATTGGATCAGCGGATGAATGGGAAAAAGTGCAAAATGAAATGAGATCTATTCTGGATTCGTGTGGTCTTGATTATGAAGAGGCAGATGGCGAAGCGGCTTTTTATGGTCCGAAATTAGATATTCAGTTTAAAAATGTATATGGTAAAGAAGATACTTTGATTACCATTCAGATAGATTTCCAATTGGCGAAAAAATTCGATATGGTTTATACTGATAAAGATGGATCGAAGAAATATGCTTATGTTATTCATAGAACATCGTTAGGATGTTATGAGAGGACTTTAGCATTATTATTAGAAAAATATAAAGGATTGCTTCCATTGTGGATTTCTCCTGAGCAAATTAGAATTTTGCCTATGAATGAAAATTTAGTTAAGAATGCAGAAGATCTGAGATTAAAATTAATAGAAGAATCTAAGTTGAAAAGAATAGAGATAGATTATAATAATGAAAAAATAGGATATAAAATTCGGCAAGCACAAGAAGAAAAAGTGCCATATATGATAGTGTTAGGATCCAAAGAGGTTGCAGGAAACACTTTATCGGTCAGAAGCAATAAGAAAGGTGATTTAGGATCTATGAGTTTCGATGATTTTGTAAATTTAATTAATAAGGAAATAAATAATAAGGAATAAATGAGTAAGATTTCTATAGCTATAGACGGTCCTGCAGGAGCAGGCAAAAGTGAAGTTTCGTCTATATTAGCTGATAAATTAGGGTTTGTTCATCTTGATACTGGAGCTTTATATCGCACTGTTGCTTATTATTTTATTAATTTGAATAAAATAATAAATGAAGATTTAGTGAATGAAGAAATATCTAAAATTTCAATTGATATTAAATTTTCAGATAAATTGCAATTGATGTACTTGAATAAAGAGAATGTTACTGATAAGATAAGAAATATGTCTGTTTCAAAAATTGCGTCGGATATATCTTCTTTTAGGTGCGTTAGAGAATTTCTTCTTGATATTCAAAGAAATTTAGCAAAATCAAACAATATTATCATGGATGGACGTGATATATCTACTGTGGTTTTGCCAAATGCTAATGTTAAAATATTTTTAACTGCAAGTGCTGAAGAAAGAGCAAGAAGACGAATGAATCAATTAAAGCAAAAGGGAATAGAATTAGAATATAATGAAATTTTAAATTCTATTAATCTTAGAGATAAAAATGATTCAACAAGATCTATTGCTCCTTTAAAGCCTTCAAAAGATTCAAAAATATTTGATACCACAAATCAAAGTATAAATGAAGTTGTCACATCAATTTTAAATTATATAAAGAAGAAAATTAATGTTATATAAATTTTTATTGAATATAATGAAAGTTTTTTTGAAAATATTTTATCCGTATGAAATTATTAAATCATATGATATTGAAAGAATAAATAAAAAAACAATAATTTGTTCTAACCATGTTTCAAATTTAGATGCTATTTTTATTTGTTTAGTATTAAATTGTAAAGTTTATTTTCTTGCAAAAAAAGAGTTATTTAAAAATTGTTTGATATCTTATTTTTTAAAAAAAATGGGAGCTATTTCTGTAGATAGAGGGAATAATGATATAAATGCTATTAAAAATGCATTAAATGTGTTGAATTCGAATAAAATTTTAGGAATTTTTATAGAGGGTAAAAGATCAAAAAATGGAGAATTTCTGCGTCCGAAGAGTGGAGCTGCCTTTCTAGCAAGTGAAACAAATTCTATTATTATTCCGGTTTGCATAACTCCTGAAAATAGAAAAAAGATAAAATTGTTCAGTAAAACTAAAATAAATTTTGGAGTTCCTATAGAAAATTTAAAATTGGATACAAAATCTTATAAAGAAATAAGAATTGCTACTGAACATATAATGAATGAAATAAGAAAATTAAGATGATCTATCTTCGAAAATTTTCGATTATTTACATATTGAAATTGAGTTCAAAAATTGATAATATGGGAGACATAAATTAGAGAAGGCTTGTTGTGAAAACAAATAATATTTATGTAAAACAATTTTCTGAAATTAGTAATTTGCAATGCAAAAAAATTATTAAATATAGTATTTGTGAAAAGAATGTTAAAAATATTAAAATTTACGGAATAAATATTTCTGAATATTTAAAAAATAAAGAAAAGAATGAAACCAAATTTATTTCTGAAAATTATGATTTAACTTTGAAGATTTTAATATTTTTATACGAAAATTCAATAGGAATTTATCATTTTAAGGAAATTATAGAGGATATTTTATGGAAACTAGAACAGAAAAATTAAAAATTTTGATTGCCGAAGATAACATTTATGAGCAAGAAATTCTTAGAAAATTCATTTTATCTTTTGATTTTGTTGAATCTGTTGATTCTGTTTCCGATGGATATCAAGCTATTTGGAGACTGAGCTTGAATGATTATGATTTGATCATTATAGATTTTGTTATGCAAAATTTAAGCGGATTAGATGTTCTAAACTTTTTGAATTCTCATAAAATTAAAAATTCTCCAAAAAAATTAATGATTTCCGCCGTGAGAAATTCTGAAGTTATGAATAAGGCTTTTAATTTAGGAGTTGATAATTATATTAAAAAATCTTTTAATATGAATTCTTTGAAAAATATCATTTATGAAATGTTTTTTGGGAATGATTTAAATTATTGCAACTTCAAACAAATGGTTCTAAAGCTTGGAATTCCTATTAATTTATTAGGATTTAAATATATTTGTGAAGCATTGGAAATTATGAAATCAGAAAATTTAAATATAAATCAAATTTATAACAAAATCTCTTTAAACAATTTAACATCTAGCATGTGTGTGGAAACTAATATCAGAAATGCGATAAATTTTGCCCATTCTTCTCACAATAATTTTTATTCTCAATTTTTTGATTTGAGCAAAAAGCCAAAAAATTCTGTTTTTTTACATACTATTTTGAGCATTATGAACTGATATTCAAAACAATTTTGGATATACTTTTATCATGGGAGGTATTATGAATCACGAAAGAGTTTGCGGAGCGGTTGTTTATACTAAAAAAAATAATGAAATTTTATATCTTATAGTTAAATCTATTAAAGGGGATTATGGATTTCCTAAAGGACATGCTGAAAATGACGAAAGTGACATTCAGACAGCTTCTAGAGAAATATTAGAAGAAACTGGAGTTAATGTAAATTTTATAAATGATTTTAAATTTGAATCAGAATATCATCCTGATGGGGATCAGAATATTCTAAAGCATTTGATTTTGTTTTTAGCATATTTTGAAAATCAAGAAATTTTTATCCAAGAAGAAGAACTACTATCTGCTGATTTAATGAATTTCCAAAGTGCTTTAAATGTTTTAAAGTTCGATAATCTTAAAAATGCTTTAAGACAAGCAGATGATTTTATTAAATCTCATAAAATTTAAACCATTTTTATTAATTCTGACAAAATATTCATTGATTCTATAGGAGTTAATGAATTTAATTTTATGTTTTTTAATATTTTTATTATCTTTTCATTTACATTATTTTCAACTTTATCTATATTCTTTTCACAAATCGAAATATTTTTATTTTCTAACTCTCTCAAAATAGATTTTGCTCGAGAAATAATTTCTTCATGTACCCCTGCTAGCTTAGCAACCTCTATCCCATAACTATCATCAGTTGATCCATCGACGATTTTTCGCAAAAACACAATGTCGTCTCCATTCTTTTTTACTGCAATATTAAAATTTTTAACATAATCTAATTTATTATTTGATATTTCATGATAGTGAGTCGAAAATAAAGTTTTAGATTTAATTTTTGACGACATGAACTCTAAGACTGATCTAGCAATGCTTAATCCATCGAAGGTAGAAGTTCCTCTTCCTATTTCGTCTAATAGCACTAAACTTTTTGAACTTGCATTTAATGTGATCTGAGCAACTTCGTTCATTTCGACCATAAACGTAGACTGCCCTGATGCAACATCATCAGAAGCTCCAATTCGAGTGAATATGCTATCTATGACTCCAATATGTGCCTCGTCTGCGGCGACAAAGCATCCGATTTGCGCCAAAATAACATTTAATGCTATTTGCCTCATGTAAGTAGATTTTCCAGCCATGTTAGGTCCTGTGATCACCATTGTTCTTATATTTTCGTCAAAATGAACATCATTTGGAATAAATTTTTGCCCGTTTAGCAATTTTTCAATTACAGGATGTCTGCAATTTTTCATATCTAAAATATCAGAATCATCTAAGATAGGCTTAACATATGAATTTTCAGAAGACACATCTGCAAACGCTCTCAAAACATCAAGAGCTGCCAGTGATTTTGCCGTTCGTGAAATCCGTTCACTTTGCTTAGCAACTTCTAGTTTTATTTGTTGCAATATCTCATTTTCTAATTTTATAGATCTTTCTTTTGCACTAAAAATTCTCGATTCAATTGATTTTAATTCTTCAGTGATATATCTTTCTTTTCCTGTTAATGTTTGCTTTCTAATATATTCTTTTGGAACTTTATCTTTATATATTTGGCTAATTTCTATATAATATCCGAAAATTTTATTATATCCTATTTTTAATTTAGGAATTCCTGTTCGTTTTTGTTCTTTTTTTTCTATTGTATCAGCGAGGGATTCTCCAGCATTCATATCGTTTAATATTTCGTCTAAATCTTTATTGAATCCTTGCTTTATAAATCCTCCGTCTCTAGTTAACATAGGAGGATCATCTATTATAGAAGACTCAATTAAACTGAAAACATCACGCAATTCATCTATATTATTAAAAATTTTTCTTAAAATGCTAGATTTCATATTTTTAATGGACAATTTTATATTTGTAAACATGCTTATAGATGAGCTTAAAGCCTTTAAATCTCTGCAATTGGCTGATCCGAATGAAATTTTTCCTAAAAGACGCTGCACGTCTCCTATTTTGCCTAAAAAGTCATGAAGATCATCCATAACTAAAACATTTGATATAAGTTCTTCTACTCCTTCTAATCTACTTTTGATCTTATCTATGTTTAGCAAAGGACGTTCAATCCAAGATCTCAACATTCTTTTTCCCATTGACGTTCTAGTTTTGTCTAAAACCCAAAATAGAGATCCCTTTTTTTGTTTAGTTCTTATAGTTTCAAAAAGTTCAAGATTGGATATTGCTCCACATTCAAATGATAAAAATTCTGAACCTTCGTATACTTCTACATTTTTTATAAAATTAATTTCTTTTTTTTGAATTTCAAGTAAATAAGAGAAAAGCATTGCAATACAGCGAGAAAACAAGAATCCTTTTTGATTAGATCCACAAAATTCTACACCTGATGAATCGATTTTTAATCTATTTTCCAGAAAATTTATAATACTATCATGTCTTGATTCGAAATCTTTTTGAGCATCTCGTGATGAAACAATATATGATTTACATATATGTTTTTTAAATTTTTCAGGACAATCTCCAGAAATCAATACTTCTTTAGGAGAAAACATTTTCATTTGACTTTCTATTGTTTTGATAAAGTCAGATCCGCTAGAATGAGTAATTTTAAGTTCTCCAGTAGAAATATCGCAGAAACACATTCCAGCAGACATGTTTAAAAAGAACAATATACAAAGGAAATTGTTTTTAGATTCATCGAGCATAGCAGAATCAAGAACAGTGCCAGGAGTAATAATTTTGGAAACTTCTCTTCGAACAAGAGTTCTTCCATTTGGTTCTTCTTTTTGTTCGCACATAGCTATTTTGTATCCTTTAGCAATCAAACGTGAAATATAAGCTTCACAACTGTGATAAGGAATTCCACACATAGGAGCTCGTTCTTTCATTCCACAACTTTTTCCAGTTAATGTTATATCAAGTTCCTTGGAAACAAGAACTGCATCATCAAAAAACATCTCATAGAAATCTCCGAGCCTAAAAAACAGTATCTCGTCTTTATGTTCTTTCTTTATATTTATGTATTGCTGCATCATTGGAGACAATTCACTCATAATTATCCTTTTCTATTAAAAATCATATATCTGACAGACGATTATACTATGTTCACAAACATCTTTCAATTTTTATTTTGAAAATAGTTGATATAAAAATCGTTTATGCAATAATATTAATTTTCGAAAGAACAATATCTTATTGATTTTCGTAAATATATGTATAATCTCAAACCTATTTTTATTGGGCATTGCTAAAAGCGAATAGATAAAAAGAAGTCACGATACAAAAATAAGAAAACAGAACTGATAATCATGTTAAAACTTTTAGATCAACAATAAATTTTACGAGTAAAGCGAGCTAGATAATGACGAAGAAAAACGACTCATGCGTTCTACAAGTATAAGTATGTTCTTTACCAATAAGATGTTGGTTTGAAGGAATAATATAATAAGCTAAATATTTATTTGTCTGTAGCGTAAAACCTCGCATAAATGTGAGAAATATTCTCACAAAAATTCTCAAAACTCTTAGAACTTCGGTCTCGTACATGAAATCAACCAACCTCTTAGTCTTTCTGTTTACAGCAGTCTAAAGCTATATATGCTTATACACATTTCATCAAGCTTTAGAATATCTACTTTCAATGTAATTGCATCCACAACATTTATACTTATATCGTTGTTTTCCTCTATGAAATCCATTTTTTGTTTTTTCCATTTGTCCACATTTTGGGCACTTCATTTTACTTTCCATTCTTTTTTTTTATCATTTCTATCTCTCTTTTGCAATGCCCCCCTAGAAACGTTATTGATTTTTTTATTTTGGAAAATTATAATATCGATGATGCTTGTAAGGAGAAAATTAATTTGAAGTCTTTTACATTTAACACTGAGGAAGTTTGTTCAAAATCTATAAAATTTGATATTGATGGGGATATAGTCAGAAACGTTAAATTCATTGGAGGATGTCCAGGCAATTTACAGGCTATATCATGTCTTGTAGAAGAACTACCAATAGATAAGATTATTGAAAAATTATCTGGAATTAAATGCGGAAATAAAGGTACTTCTTGTCCTGATCAATTTGCAAAGGCATTAAAGAGTGTTCTTGTAGAATCTCGTTCAGTCATGAATTCAAAATAGTTATATTATTTCTGATCATGGTCTAAAGTTAACAAAATTTAATTTTATGTAAATGTAATCGTTTTTTTATTTTTAAAGAAAACATTAACTCTGAACTTTATAATACCATAAAGCAATGAATAATATAAGAGTGGCATTGCAAAAGAAAGATAGAAATGATAAAAAGAAAGAATGGAAAGTAAAATAAAGTGTTCAAAATGTGGGAAAAAAGAAAAAGTGAAGAATGGATTTATGAAAGGGAAACAACGATCCAGTTTATGATATCATTCCAAGGCACAAGTGTCTTGTCGGTAAAGCACATACTTACACCGTGGAACGAATGAATCGTCTTCTTCGTCATTATCTAGGCATTACAAAATATAGACAAATACTTTCTCTGACGACGCTGGAGAAAGTAAATTAATCTCTTTATTTCAGTCGCCAATGACAAAAATAATTTTTCTAAGAATTTTAAGAATCTTTATGAGAACCTTTTGACAATATTTTTTCAAAAAATTTCTTGACAAATAAAAATATATATGCTAATATAATAATGTAATCGATTACAAATCAAAAATATTTTTATAAGGAGATTTTTTATGTGTTTTAAGAAATTTTTGTCTGCTACAGCTTTAGGATTAATGATTCCTGGTTCTTGTTTTGCTATGGAGGATTCATGTTACAAAAAACAAACAGAATCAATTGAAGTTGAGATTAAAGAATCTGCAATATTATGTGAAGAGGAATATAGTGGAAACATAGGTGCTATAGAAAAATTCAAAGAGTTAGGATATTTTACAAACTACGATAATATTGGCTATTTCAATGATAGTAAGGTAGCAGTTTGCACACAAGGATGGCATAATAAGGCACTGGTATTTTTTAGCGAATATACAGACTCTTCTAGAAAAACTGCTAAAATTGATTATATTATTAATATTTCTAATTTATCACTAGATGATCTTATTTTGGCTGTGATGCAAAAATTTGAAAACGAATCTGGATATGACTCAGTCATAATTAATACAAAAGATATTAAAGCCTGTAAGCCAGATCTTATTAAAGAATTAGATTTTAAAGATAGTGGTGATATTTATGAATGGCATAAATCAGTAAAAAAATAAATCTAATTTCACTTCTTTCTTCTATTAGATAGCATAATCAGTCTAAGAAGAGAAATTAAAGATGTTAAGATGGCTGCTATATAAGTAAATCTGGCGGCCATTGATTTTTTTATTTATTATTTTTATTTTTTTCAAAAATCTCTTGACAAATAAAATGAAATATGTTAACATAATATTGTGATCAATTACCTAAAAAATATTTTTATGAGGAGATTTTTATGTGTTTTAAAAAGTTTTTTTCTAATGCGATTTTAGGAATAATGACTTCTACTTTGTTTTCTACTACTTCTTTTGCTATGGAGTCTAAACCAAACAGAATAGTCGTTGCTACTAATAAAACTTCAAAAGAATTGGCGGAAAAGTATACAGCTGAACAACCATTATGCAATAATAAGGTATGCTGTGTGTTTAGCCTAGTTGATAAAGATGATTTTGTTTATGCATCTGCTGAGGTACATAAGGGAAAGTATTGTAATCGTTATGACGAAATAAAACAGACATGCCCGGATGAATTTCTAAAAAAAGACGGGATTCATGAGGTAGTTGAAATTGAAAGGATTGATATAAACGAGTGCCTAATAGGCGGAAACGGTTATGGAAAAACATTACTTTGGAATATATTAAATTACTATAAAAATTCCTATGTATTTTTGGAGGATTTGTGCAATATCTGCGATCATAAAGGTAACGAACTATTAGGTAGAAAACCATTTTGTTTTTATAAAGACAAATTCAGATTTAATGATAATGTGTTATACAAACGGGGAGAAAAAAAGGGAAACAAAGCGAATCAATTATATAGAGACATGGTCAGGGATAGCGAGGATGTTAATTACAACGGCAACTGCCCTAAAAAGTTAGAAATAATCATCATGTGAATCTCACTTCTTTCTTCTATTAGATAGCATAATTAATCTAAGAAGAGAAATTAAAGATGTTAAGATGGCTGCTATATAAGTAAATCTGGCAGCCATCAATACTTTTTTGGCTCCTTCTAATTCTTCAGCAGATAATCTTCCACTTTGTTCCAATGCTCTTAATGCTCTATTGCTTGCATCTGATTCTACGGGAAGGGTAACTATATGAAATAAAACTGATACACTAAACAAAATTATTCCGAATGTCATTAGGGAATCATAAACCATTATTAATCCCATGAAAAACAACGGCATGGAAAGAGCAGAACAAAAATTTGTCACTGGAACAAGAAAATGACGAACTTTCATAGGAAAATAATTTCTTGCCATTTGAACAGCATGTCCTGCTTCATGAGCTCCTACTCCTACTGCAGAAACATTGAATTCATCATATACTCCATCAGAAAGAGAAATACTATTAGTTCGAGGATCAAAATAATCAGTCAAATTTCCTTGAGTTTTATAGAATCTTATTCCTGTGACATCATTTTGCATCAAAACTAAATTTGATGCGTCGTATCCACTCAAGCGACATTTCATTTTTGAATATTTTCTGAATGTTGACTGAATTCTTATATTAGCAAACATAGAAATAGAGAAAATTATTATTGCATAAATAAAATAAAATTCATCATAAATAAACATAAATCCTCCTAATTAAGAGACATTATAAATTCACATAAACTCGAACTTTTTATTGAAGAATGAAGTTTAATAACATGAGCACTTGCTCCGAGAAGAACTGAAAATGATTCTTGTGCAAATTTTTTTCTATTTAGATAAGTATGTTCAAATGGACCAGATATAGAAGATTTTAACAAATTTGCAAAAACTTTTATGGTTCCTTCTATTGATTTTACAAATATATTTCCACTGAAACCATCTGCTACAACAACATCACAATCTCCTGTCAAAATCTCAGGAGGCTCCATATTTCCTATAAAATTCAATTCATTACTTGATTTCAATAATTGATATGTTTCTTTTCTAAGGGAGTCTCCTTTGTGTTCTTCTGATCCTATATTCAGTAATGCAACCTTAGGATTATCAATTTTTTTCAGCTTTTTATAATAATCTGATCCCATGATAGCAAATTGATATAGAATTTCAGGAGTGCATTGCGCATTAGCACCTGCATCTAAAAGAAGGAAGTGTCCTTGCAATTTAGGAATTATAGGAGCAAATGCTATTCGTCTAATTCCAGGGGCTCTTTTAACTATCATATTTGTTCCTACTAGAAGAGCACCACTGTTTCCTGCAGAAATAAATAAATCCGCTTTTCCTTGAGACAAATAAGAAAGTCCAACTGCCATAGATGATTCTTTTTTTGATTTAATTATTTCCATAGGATCATCTGATCCAGTTATTTCATTTTCACAGTCTATTATTTTCAAATCATCTACTATCAAATTGTTATCTCTAGCAACTTGATTTATTTTATTTCTATTTCCTACTAAAGAAATATCACAATGGCACTTTCTTATGCACTCAGATACTCCTTTAACAATTTCCAGTGGAGCATAATCTCCTCCAAAAGCATCAATTAAAATCATTTTTCTTCCTTTTTTTCACAGTTTTCACAAAATTTCTTTTTCCCTTTTAAAAACATGGGCATTCCGCAAGATTTACACAATTCACCAGTAGGCTGATTCCATGAGGCAAAATCACAGTTTGGATAATTTGAGCATCCATAGAATATTCTTCCTTTTTTTGATTTCTTTTTTTCTATGTCTCCTCCACATTTATAACATTTTACTCCTATACTATTTACAAACTTTTGAATATTTTTGCAACTAGGAAACCCTGAACATCCTATAAATTTTCCATATTTACTTCTTTTAATGACCATAGGCATTCCGCATTTGTCACAAATAATTCCTGTTTCATTGTCTTTGATATGGATTTTTAAATCTTTGGTTTCATCTTTTGCATTCTGAAGATATTTTTCGAAATCAGAATAAAAATCTCTCAAAGTGTCTTTCCAATCAGAATCTCCTTTTTCTATTTTGTCTAAATTTGATTCCATTGTAGAAGTAAATTTGACATCTACTATAGATGGAAAGTATTTCTGAATCAGATCATTTACAGCTCGTCCAAGCTCAGTAGGAACAAATGATTTTCCATCTTTTTGAACATAATCCCTCATAGTGATAGTAGATATTATACTTGCATAGGTAGAAGGTCTTCCTACTCCATCTTCTTCAAGAGTTTTAATTAAAGATGCCTCATTATATCTTGGAGGAGGATCTGTAAAATGCTGAGATGGATCTAATTTTATCAATTTACATATGGTTCCAACCGATAGATAGGGAAGAGGTTTATCTTTTTTTTCATTATCATCTTTATATAAGACAGTGAAACCATCGAATTCTACAGAATATCCCGAAGATTTGAAAATATAACCATTTGCTGAAACTTTAATATTCACCGTATTTTGGATACAATCAGCCATTTGACTTGATATAAAACGGTCCCATATAAGCTTATATATTTTAAATTGATCAGGTGTCAGATTTGATTTTATTTGTTCGGGAGAAATATTAGGCATAGTAGGACGAATTGCTTCGTGTGCATCTTGAGAATTAGATTTCGTTTTAAATATTCTTCTTGTCGAGGGTATATATTTTTCCCCCCACTTATTTAAAATAAATTCTTCTGCTTTTTTGCGAGACTCTTCAGAAATTCTCGTAGAATCAGTCCTCATATATGTGATTAATCCAGTAGTTCCAATTTTATCTATGCTCACTCCTTCATATAACTCTTGAGCTATTTTCATAGATTTTTTCGAGGAGAATCCTAATTTTTTTACCGCCTCTTGTTGAAATGTAGAAGTGATAAATGGAGCAAATGGTCTCTTATGTTTCTTTCCTTTTTTTACTTCTGAAACGATATACTGGGCTCCTTTAAGATCATCTATTATTTTTTGAGATTGTTTTTGATTTTCTAACTTTATTTGTTTATCAGATCCCCAGAATAAAGCATCAAATTCTTGACCTTCTGATTCTAAATGAGCAGTTATAGTCCAATATTCTTGGGGAACAAATTTTTCTATTTCTATTTCTCTATCTATTATAATTTTCAATGCAACAGATTGAACTCTTCCTGCAGATAATCCTCTTTGAATTTTTTTACATATGAAAGGGCTCAATTTATATCCCACTAATCTGTCTAATACTCTTCTCGCTTGTTGAGAGTTAACTAGAAGAGAGTCTATTTTTCGAGGATGATTTATTCCATTTAAGACTCCTGATTTAGTTATCTCATTGAATGTGATTCTATTTTCTTCTTCACAATCAAGTCCTAGAACATATGCCAGATGCCAAGCTATAGATTCTCCTTCTCTATCGGGGTCAGTAGCAAGATATATCTTCTCAGATTTTGACGCTTTTTCTTTCAAAGACTTTACCGTACTCTTCTTATCTTTCATGACGGTATAAGAAACTTCAAAATTTTTTTCAGGATCGACTCCCAAACGAGACTTAGGAAGATCTCTAATATGCCCCATAGATGCAACAACATCAAATGTCTTTCCCAAATATTTCTTTATCGTCTTCGCTTTTGCAGGAGACTCTACTATCACCAGATTATTCTTCAATTTGTTTCTCCAATTAAAACTGTCTTAATTATATAATATTTTAGATTCAAAAGTCAACTTGAATATAATGTTTTGTGAAATGTGAAAATGTTTATAAAAATAGATAATTTGTACAAAATTATTGACATCAAAATATTTTTTTGATATAATATAACCATCCACGTGGAATTTAAGTAAAGTAGGTGATATTTATGGGATTGGAAGTATACAAAATAACAAATCCACAACAAATCAAAGGAGAAGATAATAAATATAATAAAGATTGGAGAGAAGTAGTAAAAATTTTTTTAATGCCTAAAAAGAATAGCAAAGAGCCCGACGAAATGATATTACAAAAGTATTTAAGATCATTTGGAAAATCAATAAAGGAAAGAACTCAAGAAGGCTTAACGTTTTTTTATGTCATAAAAGATAAAGACACAGATGAAGTATTTGGTTTCGCTAAAACAAAAGAGCAAGGTACAAAGTATTGTTATATAACATATATAGCAGTGAAACCAACAAATAAAAATAAAGGAATAGGAAAACAATTGCTAAGTGCGATAACGAAAAGATTTACAACAGTGGAATTAAGTGCTATCGAAGGTGTATATGGATTTTACAAAAATTGTGGATATCATGCTGAAAACATTCTTGAAAAACCTGAGATCATGGATGAGTATGGGGCCGAAATGTTTAAGACTCAACCCCATCGTGATGATACAAGCCTATTGAGTCACATGACCTTACGTGATGTTGAAAAGCCAAAAAAATCTAAAGATGACAATGACAAGAGAATAATAAAGAAATTGAAGAAATAAAACTACCAATACTTCTTATCCAAACTTCTATATTGAATAGATTCGAGGATATGATCTTCTAAGATTTTTTCACTATTATCGAGATCAGCAATGGTTCTGGATATTCTCATAATTTTTTCGTATCCTCGAGCAGACATTCCCATGGATTCGAATGCTTTTTTCAAAATTCTCTTTGATTTGTCAGAGATTTGAAAATGTTCCTTGAAATCATTTAGATTAACTTTAGAGTTATACATAGATCTGGAATTGTATCTTTTTGATTGAATGCCTTTGGATTTTATCACTCGTTTTTTTATTTCATTCGATGATTCTCCATCTTCGTATGATGATATACTATCAAATTCTACGGATGGAACTTCTATATGAATGTCTATTCTATCTAAAAGAGGACCAGATACTCTTGAAAGATATTTATGTATAGAATGTTGAGAGCAAGAACATGGTCTGGTAGGATGTCCATAGTATCCACATGGACAAGGATTCATTGCTACAACTAAGAGAACAGAGCATGGATAGGTTAGACTTGATTTAACTCTTGAGATGGTGACTTTCCCATCTTCTATGGGTTGTCTCAAAACTTCTAATGATGGTCTTGAAAATTCAGGGAGTTCATCTAAAAATAAAACTCCATTGTGAGCCAAAGATAATTCTCCTGGTCTAGGAATAGCACCTCCTCCTGTCAATCCTGCAGGTGAAACTGTGTGGTGCGGAGATCTAAATGGCCTTTTCAAAACTAATGGATTATCTTCCGTCAGCATTCCGATAATAGAATATATTTTAGTAGTTTCTAGGATTTCTTCTAAAGACATATCAGACATTATAGAAGGTAATCTTTTTGATAACATGCTTTTTCCTGATCCAGGAGGCCCAATCAATAACACATTATGATTTCCTGCAGCAGCTATTTCCATAGCTCTTTTCGCATCGTATTGTCCTTTAATTTGAGAAAAGTCTAAATCATAGTCTGATTTGCTGATGCTTATTCTCGTTTTTTCTTGCCTATCTATTTTTTTTGATCCTTCTAGATGATCTTTCAATTCTGTTACATCATTCACAGGATATACTTCTATATCGTCTATTATCGCTGCTTCTTTTGCATTTGATTTTGGCAAGTACACTTTTTTTATTCCTAATTCTTTTGCTTTCAGAATCATAGGAAGAATTCCATTTACGCTTTTCAATTTTCCAGATAATGATAGTTCTCCAATGAATATACTATCTTCAGAAATTTTTTCTAGTTGTCCGCTAGATGATAATATAGATAACAATATAGGTAGATCATAGAGAGGACCATATTTTTTTATGTCTCCAGGAGCTAAATTCACTATAATTCTACTAACTGGAAAATTAAAATTTGAATTTTTCAATGCAGATCGAACTCTATCACGAGATTCTTTAACTGATGCATCAGGAAGACCTACTATCTCAAAAAACGGCAATCCTCTAGATATATCAGCTTCTACTGTGACTAAAAACGATTCTACTCCAGTTAATCCCATACTTTGAACAGACGATACCATTTTATCTCATCTTCCTCTCAATTATATACAAAATTATATCACATTTTTTTATTTTTGTAAATATCTCTTGACTATCGCGAAAAATTGTTTGACCCTCACAAAGTAAACGGACATATTTTCAGTATCTTAATCCGACTCTGAAAAAGAGAACAATGAAGAAAAAGATGACAACTAATCTATGAAATTCATCAAAAAAAACGTATAATTGTGCAAGATCCACTAAATTATCTATGATATAGGTGATATTAATGAGAATTTTGCACAAAATTATAAAATATTGGATAGCCATTCCTGTAATATTTTTAATTGGATCACTTTTTGTAGAAAAAATAAATTTAAATGCTGAGTATGACTCTTCTCAACAGTCTGAAGGTAAGGAAGAAATTAAAAAGGAATCTAAAGAGGAGAAAGATGAGTCTAAGGAAGAATCTGCTCAGCATGCTATTTATGAATTTTTGTCAGATTATGTTAAATATATATATGATTCTATTGATAATAAGAAAATTAGTGATATTGAAGATAGATTTGATTCTGCTTATAACAGATTGAATGAAAAATATATTGATTCAGAAAAGTTAACTGATATAGCTGATATGGTAGTTTTATCTTTATTTTTGAATAACGGATTTATATCTAAAGATGTAGAATCTGTTAATGATAATATGACAAAATATATCGAGAAATATAGTTCGAACACGAAAACAAAATACGATGAAGAGAAATATAATTCTATGGTTCAAAAATCAGAAGAATTTGGATCATCAGGAAAAAACACGTCGAGTAGTCTTCCTGAAAAAGTAATATCGTTTGTATCTGATAATATTTTGAATAATTGTCCTATTAAATATGAAAATAATATATTAATATCATTAAATGATGCTCAAAATTTAAGCAATATTAAATGTGATGTTGAGTATATGAAAAATAATGCTACTATTGAGATAAAGTATAACGATAATTTCATAGAAATAGAAGGAGGAAGTAATCAATCTATTTTAAATGATTCTAGATTTATGATGAATAATCCTGTTTTAAATGTGAAAGGAGTAACTTATGTTCCTATTGATTTTTTAAATTTATTAGGATGCGAAATTATTGAATATGATGGGGCGGCGATAATATATTAATGAATATCTATGAGAAATATTTAGAAAAAGTTTTTTTAAATGTAGAAAACTTAATAGAAAACAAAAATATTAAAGATTTTATTCTGGAAGATCAGGTTATAAAATTAGAATGCATAAAAGATAACACATTTTTTGCGTTAGATCATTTTAGATCTATGTTTCGGCTAAATGATTATCTTTGGATTTGCTTTTTGATCTCTATATTCAATGAGATATCGAATACGAAAGATGTTAATCCTTTTGATTTTATAATGAAAAATTTTAATTTCAAAAATAAATTTGAATATTACGAATGCAAACAAGAATTAGAAATATCATTCTCACTGTTTTTAGACAAGAATCAAAGGATAGATAAATATATTCTTGAATTTATAATGACAAATGGTCTTTCATCAGGAGAAAGCAGAGAATTTAAAATTTATTTTCCTTCTGAAGAGTCTGTAGTTAGGGAAAAAGAATGTTCTATGTTAGCAGATGTTTGTAATAACTCTAAGAATGTTTATTTTTTTATATTTTCTAAACCAGGGATGGGAAAGAAAACAGCGGTTAAGAGAATTGCTTCTATTCGTTCTAAGGCATTAGTCATAGTAGATATAGAAAAATGCTTAAATTCTGATCAAGATTTTTCTCAGATAATTATTTCATCTTTAAGACAATGTAAACTTATGAACGGAATGATTTGTTTTGACAAAATAGATGTTTTAAAAGATAAGAATCGTAAATTGGAATTTATTTTTGAAATCTCTAAGAACTTTTGTAAAAATTCATTTTTTTTATTAAACAATAAAATAGAAATGAATTTCGATTTTGATAATACTATAATAGAACATTATTTAAAAGATCTCAATTCATCTCAAATTTATAAAATATGGAAAGATAAATTAAGAAAAATAAAATTAAGTATTTCTATTAATATTAATTATTTATCTAATACATTTCGTTTGACTCCAAAACAAATTGAAAATGCTATACATTTAATGATTTCTTATAAGATGAAAAACAAAAAAATAGATAAAGAACATATATTCAGATGCATTCAAAAAACTGTCCAAGCGAATTTTGGAAAGAGTGCTATTTTTATAAAAAGTAACAATTCGTGGGAAGATCTAATTATAGATGAAGACGAAAAACAAATGATAATAGATATTTGTAAGCAAAGAAAAATTAGGAGCACAGTGTTTGAGGATTGGAAATTAGGAGAAAAGATTAATTACGGAAAAGGATTAAGTATTTTGTTTTCTGGTCCTCCTGGAACAGGAAAAACTATGGCTGCTTCTATTGTTGCGAATGAAATGGATCTCGAACTTTATAAGGTGGATTTATCTAATGTGGTTTCTAAATATATAGGGGAGACTGAAAAAAATCTATCATATCTTTTTGATGAAGCGGAGAGAAGCAATTCTATTCTTTTGTTTGATGAAACTGATTCTTTATTTTCTCAACGAACTAATGTGAAAGATTCAAAAGATAGAGGAGCAAATTTAGAAGTATCTTATCTTTTGCAACGAATGGAAAACCATAATGGAATATGCATTATGACTACTAACTATATAGAAAATATAGACAAAGCGTTTTTCAGAAGAATAAGTTATGTATTTCATTTTTCGAATCCAAATAAATCTCAAAGAAAAGAAATATGGAAGAATCTTCTTGGAAAAGATGTTCCATTGGATGACATAGACTTCGATTTTATATCAAATTTCGAAATCTCGGGAGGAAGTATAAAAAACATAGTGGTATCATCATGTTTGAGAGCTGCCCAACATAATGAAAAAGTGTCCATGAAACAAATAATTCTATCTATTGAATATGAATTAAAAAAACAAGGATATACTCCTTTGAAACAAGATTTTGGTCAATATGCATATCTTCTTTAGATAAATTGCATAATTTTTCTTCTATGGCTATTGATTTTTTTATGCATAGTATTTATAATGGGTGGTGTTGCCGGAATGGAAAAGTATAAGCACAAAAAGGAGTTGATTAAACGAGATAATTTGAATGATTCTGCAGATGATTTTATTCAAGGAACGCAAGATAAGATACGAACTAATAAGAGTAATATTTCCGATCAAAGCGAGTATCTAAAGAAGCAATTTCTGAGACGAAAAAAAAATTTATCATCTTATATTCCTAAAAAAAAAGAAGATTCTGAAGATCAATTCAGTAAACTTGGATCATTTAAAACTGATATAGGAGAAGTATCGGTAGGATATAAGAAATTTGATCCTGATACCTCTTTTAGATTTACCCTAATATCAGAAAAAGAAAGAGATTTCGATGATAAGAATTCCAAATTGAAGTTCACAGATAAAAAAAATTATTTTAAAAAATCTTATGAAGAAGACGAAAATAAGAAATATAAAGAAAATAATTCTACTTTAGAGTTCGACCAGAAAAGTAATTCTTTTAGGAAAGTTAATATAGATGAAAAAGTTTCAGAAAAATCTATTCTATACAATGATGATCTAGAGAAACAGGAAATCAAAAATATAAAGAAAAAGTCGGAGTCTTTTAATCCTTCATCAGTTAATAACGCAATGTCTGATTTGAACGATATAAAAAACGAAAAAAAAGATGACAATTTATATTTCAAAAACAAATTAGAAAAATTTTCTAAAATGTATAAAGAAAATAAATTAAAAAAATTCGAAGATTCTGATCAACTAAGAGTAGCATCACAAAGATTATCGTCAAGTAACTTAGATTTTATTTTGCGTAAACGAATGGAAGAATTGATAGAGTCAAGAATAAAATTATGTGTGGTAATTAAGAATATACTAAGCAAGAAAATTGGCAAGAAAGGAGTTGAATAGGTTCTTACAGGTTTGTGAAGAACTGTGTATATGGCGGAATATTTATCTCCAGGAATTTATGTAGAAGAATTTGATAGTGGCCCTACTCCTATGCAGGGGGTAAGTACTTCTGTTGCGGGATTTGTTGGACTTGCTGAAAAAGGTCCAGTATCAGGAGCTCCTGTGCTAGTAACGAGTGCATCTGATTTCAATAGAAAATTTGGTGGATACCTGCAGAGTAGTGAGTTTGGAGACTATAGATTTCTTGCTTATGCTGTTAATCATTTTTTCTATAATGGAGGAAGTAAATTATTTATTTCCCGAGTTGCTCCTTCAGATGCAAAGGCTGCAAAATATGTTTCTCATGATAAATCCATTGTTATAGAGGCAAAAAATCCAGGAATATGGGGAAACTCTATATCAATTAGTTTTGAACCATCTAATGAAAATAAAAGTCAGATCATGAAAGATTTAGATGGGAAAGGGAAATATAAACTTAAGAATGCATTTGGGTTTGATAAAGGAGATATCATATGTATAGATGGATTAAAAGATAAACAATTTTCTAAAATAATTAATGTTCAACAAAATAATATTACTCTTCCCGCAGTATTGAAGGGGAAAGTGGTAGATACAGAGCTCTTGCCTAAAGTAACTATTAAAACGTGTGAATTTAATGTAGTTGTTGAATGCGATGGAACAACAGAAAAATATGAAAATATTTCTTTCAATATTAATTCTCCAAGACATATAATGAAAATGTTATCAAAATCAGAATTAATAAATGTTAAGGTTGTTGATCCTAAAGAAATAGTTGCTCCATTTGAATATTTAAAAGAATCATTTAAGATGCCTAAAAGTGAAGAGATAAAAATTTCTCTTTCTAATGGATCAAATGGATCTATTAAAAAAATATCAGATGCGGATTTTATAGGGAAAGATGATGGTCCTGGATCTAGAACAGGAATACAGAGCTTCTTAGATAATTCTAATGTCAATATATTGGCTGTCCCTGGAATTACTAGTGCAAATGTTCAACTTTCTCTAGTATCTCAATGTGAAAATCTAGGAAGTAGATTTGCTATTTTGGATATGCCTTTAAATGTGAAATCTACTGCTGATGCATCTAAATGTAGAGATATAGTAGACAGTGATTATTGTGCAATGTATCATCCTTGGTTAAAGGTTTATGATCCATTAGATAATAAAGATATGTATATGCCTCCTTCAGGATCTATTGCAGGAATATATGCGAGAAGTGATAATACCCATGGAGTTCATAAAGCTCCTGCAAATGAAGTAGTCAATAATTGCACAGGATTATCAGTCAATTATAATAGTGCAGAGCAGGATTTTTTAAATCCTAAAGGAATAAATGCTATTAGGAGCTTTCCTGGAGCCGGAATAAGAGTTTGGGGAGCTAGAACTGCATCATCAAAGCCTTTATGGAAATATATCAATATCAGAAGACTATTTATCTATATAGAGGAGTCAATAAAAGCTAATACTAGTTGGGTAGTTTTTGAACCAAATGATTCGAGACTATGGGCTAGAGTTAGGATGACTATAGAAACATTTCTAGGGGGAATTTGGACATCCGGCGCTTTAGTTGGAGGATCTCCTGATGAAGCATTTTTTGTAGATATAGGGCCAAATACTATGACAAAAGATGATATAGATAATGGACGATTAATTTGTGTAATAGGAGTTGCTCCTGTTAAACCTGCAGAATTTGTAATTTTTAGGATTACTCAAAAAACAGCTGAATAAAGAGGTGGTTGTATATGCCAGAAGAGAGAACAGTACTTGGTGGTGCTCCTGATGTTTTATCTACCGATGCTCAAGGTCAGGGAATTAAGTACCCGATAAGAGGTCACCGATTTGTTGTTAATTTAGAAGGGCTAGGTTTGATGTCATTTAAAACTGTTAGTGGATGCACTATAGATATGAATAAAACAGAATATAGGGAAGGGGCATTTGCTACCTTAGTGTCCAGACAAGTTCCTGGCTTATTAAACACTCAAGATATTACCTTAGAAAAAGGAATGTATAATGCTACTACTTTATATGACTATTTCATGGGGTATGTAAATGGAAAGACTACTTCGGTTGCACAAATGTATATAGATGCCTATGATAATGCTGATCAAGTTATTGCTAAATGGACAGCTATTAATGTATGGCCATTTCATTATGAAACTGGACAGCTTGATGCTAGTAGTGCGGAAATTTTAGTAGAAAATGTTCAATTTGCCACAGAAGGAATTTATAGATTACCTGTTTAATTTAAAATAAAGGAGATTAAATGTCTAATAAAATTCAATTTGAATTGCCTAAGGGATATGTGGATGAGAATGGTCAGATTCATAAAGTAGGGGAGATGCGTCTTGCGAATGCTGCAGATGAAATTGTTCCGATGAATGATCCTCGTGTTAAGTTGAATCCTGCATATCTCAGTATTCTTATTCTTGAAAGAGTAGTTGTTAAACTAGGAACTCTTCCTCAAGTAAATGCTAAGGTTATTGAGAATCTTTTTACAGCGGATATGGCTTATCTTCAGGATTTATATCAAAAAATAAATGCTATTGAACCTCCTGAATATGATTTTATTTGTCCAAAATGTGGACATTCGTTTAGGGCTGCTATCCCTTTTTTAGATCAGGCCTGAAAAGTTATGACATGTCTTCTCTCAAGGAAGAAATATCTTTTCTGGCCTATTATTTTCACTGGTCTTATACAGAAATTATAAGTCTTTCTCACAAGGAACGTATATCTTTTTGTGATGAAGTTTCTAAGATAAATAAAAAACTAAATGGAGATGATAAAAAGAAAAATATTTTCGATGTATTTTAGATGAGGTGACTATATGATAAGTCCAGTAACAAATAAAGTTCCTTATGCAGGGTCAATAATCTCTAGTTGTAAAGGTAGCGGATGGGATTACGGTAACCTTATATATGATTATAATTTTGTGCTAATTTTAAATGAATACGTTTATAGTGTGAGAAATATTAGTGGAATAGATAGAGATTTTTTAAATAATCCTGAGAATGAAGGAGGAAATGAATGGCCTGTCTTTATAAGAAATTATAATAATTCTTCATTTATAAAAATAAGTTTGGACAGAGCTATGCCTATAAGAAAAAGCCAAATAGCATCATCAGCTATTAGGGCTGCCGTCGCTGCTGCTGCAAAAATGTGTAAAGGAGTCAAACAAAATCTCATTCGAAGATCCGCTTTGCTTGCAGCTGCTGCTCTTGATCCTATTGCCACTTTAGAGAATGGTCCTGCTATTGGAATTATTCAAGTGTTTGATAAAACATTTACGAAAGATGTTGCAAATTTTAAATTCTTTTCTTATGGAGCAGAAAGATGGTCTGCGACACAATTAGATGCTAAAGGTGGAGATATTGTTATTGAAAGTATTGATCTTATTTGTTCTGACCTAACACGTATGACTTCAGATTTGAGTAAAGGCCCTTCTTCAGGAATTTGGAATAAAGATTCTGATGGATCTATGTATGATGAAAACGAAATGAAAAATCTTGAAAAATTTAGAAATGCAATTCATGAAAAACAGAAAAAAATAAAAGAATTATATAAAGAAGAAAGTTCTTTTACCGATAAACAAATCAAGAATTTAGAAAAGCAGTACGACGAATTGATTAAAGGAATAAAAAAAAAAGAAAAATATGAGGGAATAAAATCCGATCTTTTGTATGATGAAAAAGAAAAAAATGAAGATGAAATTTACGATGATGCTAAAAGTGAAGAGATTGCTAAAGAGAAAGAAGAAAAAGAAGAAGATCAAAATATAAAAAAGAGAGCTGCAGAAGAGATCAAAAAAGAAATTGATCGTTTGAAGCGTCTTAAAGAATGGAAAGATAATCAGAAAACTTAATTTGGTGAATAATGAAAGATATAAGAATAAATAAGAGTAAAATAAATTTAAATAGAATTGATCTTACGTTTTATAAAATAAACTTCAAATTCTTTTCTAAAATATTGAGCAAATATAAAAATAATGATTATTTTAATTTTTTGACATCTCAAAAGATTCCCCTTACATTTTTTATAAAATCAAATGATAATGAATCTATTCTTAAAAGTATATCTGAAATAATAGATATTTTAAATAAAAAAGAAAAGCAGCATTATAAAAAAAATGATTCCGATGAAGAAAAAGATTCACAATCTATAACGAACATAAATCAAAAATTTTTATCTTATTCTCAGTCTAATATTGATAACACTTATGATTCTCCTTCTTTGACATACAAATATAATTCGAAAAACAATAAAATAGTTCAGGCTCTTGAATCTGTAGTAGATAAAATAAAAAAGAATATACAATCAAGTAAAAAAAAAAATAGAGAAGAAAAATCGTTAGAAAAAAAAGAAAATAAAACCAACTATATATCAAAAAAACAAGAAATAAAATCAGATAAAATTAATTTATTAGAAAAAAACGTAAAAAATGAAAAAAATATCACAAAAGAAAACATTTCTTCAGTAAAAAAAATAAGTTCGAAAGATACGAAAGAAGATACTGAAGATTTAGTTATTGAAACTTTTAAAAAAAGAAGAATAAATTCTGAAAATATAAAAAAAATAACATCTAAATTCAAGAAAATAAATGAAGATATAATTAGAAAAAATATAAATTCTATAAAATTAAATAAAATAGATTACGATTTTATATCTAATAACAAAAAAATAAGCAAAAATATATATGATAAAGTCAGCAAAACATTATTTTCTATAATAAATAAAAATAATAAAATTAGACATTTTTCTGAAATTTCTAAAAATATAGTAATTTTAGATAAGACAATTAGATCAAATAACATAATAAATAGACTAAATGAAGTTATTAAAAAAAAGAATTTAAAATATAGCGAAAATTATTTTTTGAATAAATATAAAATCAAAAAAGAAGAAGAAAAAATAGAAAAAATTCATCATTATTCAAGAACAGCAGATTATAAATCTTTGTTCAATTCTATTTCTTCTTTTAATTCTTTTATTTCTAAGAATAATTTTTTATCTGAAGAATCATATAATAACTTAATGAAAAATGTTTATGAAAAGAAAATATTAGATAATTATATCTCAAAAAGAAATATAAAAAATAAAATTAATTATTATAAAACAAAAAATAATATTTTATATGATAAATATAAAAATAAAAGAGAAGAAGAAAAAATAGAAAAAATTCATCATTATTCGAAAACAGCAGATTATAAATCTTTGTTCAATTCTATTTCTTCTTTTAATTCTTTTATTTCTAAAAATAATTTCTCTGATATTATAACGGAAAACTTATTAAATTTTAAGAAAAATGAAATTTTAAAATCATCTGAAATCTTTAGAAATATTTTAGATATTTTTTTGATTAAACGTAAAAAAATAAATCTTAATTTTTATAAAAAAGATCATTATTTTAATGAAATTTTTTCTAAATATTTAAATTCATATTCAAAATTAAAATCAAATAGCTTTAAATTTGAAAAAAATAATAATTTTTTATTTAATAAGAAAAGTAATATTATATTTGATTCTATACAAAATTTAAGCAAAAAAATAAACAAAAATAATTTCGAAAGCTATGTTTATTTAGATAAAAATATTGTATATAGAAACAAGATAGATATAAATAAAATTATAGATGATTCCATAGAAAAAATTATCGATAACAAAATTCAGAAGAAATCAAAAGAGTCTCCTAAATTTTTTCATCACAATGAAAGATTATCGAATATTTTTCAAAAATTTCAAAAGAAAGAAAAGCCTAAAAGTTCTACTGAATCTATTACGAAAAAAGAAGTTGATCAGATGATTCAATCTTATATAGAGTCTATTAATTTTCAAAAAATTTCCGAAAGTGCAGTTACAAGTGTAGAAGACAAAATTCGAATGGAAAGATATAGAAATGGATTGATATAACTAGTTGATTTTTCTAAAAAAATAGTTAATATCTCTAATGTCAAGGAGAAAAAATGTCGAAAATAGAAAAGATATATGAAAAATATACCAATTATTTTCTGATAGATGTTAAAATAGAGTCGAAAAGTGAAAAAATAAGTAATCATCCAGTTTATTTCGAATTTGATGCAAGTACTGATGGAGAAGCTAGCGTTTGTACTATTAGATGGGTCGCAGATTGTTATGATAAATCTGGAAAATTTGGATTAAACAGTGGATTCAAAGATGTGAAAATAGGATCTAAAATCAGCGTTTCTGCAGGATATCATGATGGAAACTATAAAAATAAACATCTTGTTGAAATATTTAGAGGATTTATTTTTTCATATTCAATAAAAATTCAGGATAGAGTTTCTTATCTTGAAATTTCTGGGATAGATGCAAAAGTATTTCTTATGGCTAATAGAGTTACTAAATTCAAAAGTGAGGGACAAAAATATTCAAAAATAGTAACTGAAATTTTGAAAAATTATTCTTCTAAATCGTCTGGAAACGAAGTTGATATAGCAGAAGAACCTAATAATATTAGGCCTGAACTCCATCAAAGAAATGAAAGTGATTTCGAATATCTTCGCAGAATAGCTGATATTACAGGATCTCTTTTTTATGTTGTTAATGGAAAATTTATGTTTGTTTCCTCTAAATTTAATTCTAGTGCTGATATATCTATAAGTCCATTTGGAATTATAAACAGTGATAACATCATTAACAGCATTCAATTTAGGTCAAACTTTATAGGAATTCCTAAAAAAATGTCAGTGAGATTTATAGGAAATGAAGAATATTCGAAAGAGCCTAAACCTACTGATGTTAAATCGTCAAAAAAAATAGGATCAGGAAAAACCGCAGACGAATTGACTAATAATATTTCTGATATTAATACATTTAACATAATAGATTTTGCAATAGATTCAGCTGAATCCGCTAAATTTGCTGCAAATTCATTGTATAGAAAAAAATCTCTTAATTTTGCTACTTGCGAAATAACATGCAAATTTCTTCCTGATGCCAAAATAGGATCTTCAGTGAAAATTTCTGGATTCTCAAATCCAATAAATAATAATTATATAATTACTTACTTAAATCATAAGTATGATGGATCAAATTTCAAAACAACTATGAAGTTATCTGCTGATTCATTTAATCAACTATAGGAGGAATTATGAGCTTTATTTATGAATCATTTACAAGAGATCCTGTTATGTATCTTAAAATCGGTGTAGTTAAATCTCTTGATAATAGCAAAGATAACAAGCGAAAGGATAGGGTTTTAGTTTTTTTTCCTGATGAAGGATCAGAATGTTTTGCGTCAGTAATGTATAACTATGCAGGAAAAGACTATGGAAATTTTTGGTATCCTGATCCTGATACAATTGTAGTAGTTGCTTTTATAGAAAATTGCTTAGATGGAGCAATTATCATTGGATGCTTAAACAAATACGAAAATAATCTTCATCCCATCAATAAAGAAAACAATAAAGATTTTTTTAAACATAAAAACGGAACTACTGTAGAATTTTTTAATAAAGATAAGGAATCTAAAATATCTATCAAAACTAAAGAAGAAAAAGAGACTATAGATATAGATTTTGAAAAAGAAATTCTAGATATTAAAAGTAAAAACAATGATACGGAATTTAAATTTGATTTCAAAAATTCAAAAATTTCTATTAAATGCAAAGAAATGGATTTAGAAATTGCTGAAAAATTGAATATAAAGGGAAAGAGTGTAAATGTAGACTTAAATGACAAATGTAATATAAAGGCTGCAGGAATTAATTTTGAATCAAAAGGAGATATATCTATAAAATCTAGTGGAGGTGCTGCCAAAATACAATCGGCTACAGGAATTAATATTAAATCAAATGGAATAGTTAATATAAATTAGGAGAAAATATGAAAAAAATCATTGAAGGATGGAGTTTTCCTATAGATATAGATCAGAAAAGTGGTCAGATAAAAACCGTATGTAATAATGAAGTTGTGAAACAATCAGTTGATATGATTTTGAAAACCCAAATTATGGAACATAAAATTTTTACAGATTACGGGTCAGAACTCAAATCGTTTATGTTCGGGATAGTGGATTCAAATTATATCCATTCAGTTAAAAAATCAGTTGAAAGTGCAATATCTCGTTGGGAACCTCACGTTATAGATATAAAAGTGGATGCAAAGTCTAACTCTGGTCCTATATCGAGAATAGAAGTAGATGTAGAATATACTACCGATATTTCTCCCGAAGTAGAAAAAACTAAAAAAAATATAAACTTTGATATATAAGAGGTAAAATGAAGAATATTCCTAAATTATATGATAAAGATTATAATGAATTATTCAAAGAGTTTCAGGATCTTGCGTCTGAATTTGTTCCTGAATGGAAATTTGATAAGAATGGAAACGATTTTGGAGTAGCTCTTTCTAAAATTTTTTGTGAAATGCAAGAAGACACTATAATACGATTGAATAAAAGTGTTTATAATATATATCTTATGTTTTTGAAGTTAATAGGAGTATCTCCTAATCCTCAACGTCCTTCTAAAGGATTAATCTCTGTGAATTCTTCAAAATCTTCTATGATTTCTTTTATAAAAAAAGGATCAAAAATTTCTTCAGAAGGAGATGTTGTTTTTGAAACTACGGAAGACATGTTTGTTATGTACAATGAAATACAATCCATTTTCATGACTGATAAATCTAGGAAAAAAATTGTTAAAGTATTCGATTTAGAAGAATCAGAATTCAAAAAATTCAAGATATTCGATTTTCAAAGATTCAAAAATTTACAATCAAGATTTTTATATTTATGTGATAATAAGATGTTTTCATCTGATTGTTCAGACTTTAATTTTAAATTTGAGAATTCTTTGTCTAAGAAAAAGGAACAAATAATATGCGATTTTTTTTCTAAATGCAAATGGCAATGCTATGACAATAAAAAACAATTATGGATAGATGCTTCAGTAGAAAAGAAGGATGATCTTTTCATAAATGTTAAATTTGATCATGAAATTGAATATTCAAAAATATTGGAAAATGAGTCGAGATTTATAAGAATTGTTCCTTCAGACTATCAGGAAATAGACCTAACTGGAATTTCATATTATGCAACTGAAAAAATCGTTGATCCTGTTAGTTTATTCTCTTCTGAAGATGAAATAACAAGTAAGGAAATTTTTCCATTTAAAGAATCTTACTATATATATGATTCATTCTATATAGATTGTGGTAATATATTAAAAAATTCTGGATCTATAATATCATTGTTTGCAGACATTAATTTTAAGAGAGTGAAATCGCAATTTGAACATCCTCAAAAAAATTATAAGATGATAATGAGTGATATGGATTTTGCAGAATCAGAGCCTACAGATATAAGAATTCTTTCTGTATCATGGGAATATTGGAATGGAAATGCATGGGCATTATTAAAATCAGACGATCAATTTTTTTCTACTGATAATTCAGATAAAAAAGTGGAATTTGTTTGTCCTGACGATATAGAAAAAACAACTGTTGGGTCAAAGCAAGGATTCTTTATAAGATCGAAAATAACAAATATAAGTCATCAATTTTCATTGAATTCTAACTATATAGTTCCCGTTCTGAAGAATATAAAAATAAAATTTTTATATAAAAATTATCGTAAATTTGAAAATGCAATTGTAAATTCAGATTTAGAGTTAAAATCTGTTAATTTTTCTGAAGATAAAACGAAATTAGTTAATATTTTTAAGAAACAATCAGATGATTTTCCATCTATATATATAAGACTTAAAGAACCAATCTCTGAGGGAGTAATGAACATTTTTTTCGATATAGAAGAGGGAGAATTCAGAGATAAAATGCTATTTAAATGGCAATATTGGTCGAATCAATCAGAGTTTTTAGGATGGGAACCTCTTAATGTTATAGATTATACAGGCAATTTTTCTAAAAGTGGAATTGTAAAAATTTTAGGATCAAGTCATTTTGAAAAATTGAATATTTTTGGTCAAGAAGGATTCTTTATAAGAATTGTTAGTTTTAGCGATATTGAAACATATAATTACTTTCCTGTTATAAATAATATAAATTTAAATTCAATAGAAGTAATTCAAAAAGATTCAAGACCTTATGAATATTTTTCTATTAAGGAAAATGAAAAAAATAAAATTTGTTCTCTTTCATCTAAGAATATTTTCGATGTTGAAGTTTGGGTAAACGAAGTATCTAAAATGTCTATTGAAGAACAAAATAATATGATAAATGAAAATTCGGATAAAATAGAAATTAAGAAAAATGATCTAGGAATAATTGAAGAGATGTGGGTAAAATGGTTAGAAGTTTCTAGATTTGCAGATCCTCGTGAAAGAGGATATATAGTAGATTTCAAAAAATCTCAGGTTATATTTGGAGACGGAATTCATGGAAAAATTCCTTGTGAACAATTAGGTGATAGCATAAGAATTAAATATTGCACTACTGAAGGAGCAAAAGGAAATATTTCTGCCCATTCTATTGGAGAATTTGATGAGATTTTTCCTTCTGTTGTTGGAGTTGATAATCCAAATCCAATGTATAATGGGCTTGATGCAGAAGATATTGATCATGCAGCATCAAGAACATTTGACTTAATTAAAAGAGGAAACAGAATAGTTACTGCTCAAGGATTAGAAAATGCAATACTATTTCAAAATAGAAATCTTTATAAAGTAAAATGCTTTCCTCACATGAATAAATATGGACAAACAAGTTTTGGAAGTATAACTATTGCAGTTCTACCAAAAATATTTTCAAAAAATGAATTTGAAATAATAAAAAAAGAGATAGAAACGTTTATAGATGAGAATGCCTCTTTTAATTTGGCTAAAAGTAAAAAAATAGATATAAGAGAGGTTAAATATGCTGAATTCTATATCAAAATGAAGATCATTGTAGATAATTTGGATAAATATCAGGAAGCTCACAGTAATGTGATATCTAGTATTTCAAAATTTTTAGATCCCATAAATGGAAATCAATCTGGCAAGGGGTTCGAAATAGGGGAGATTCCTGATGAAAAGGATATTCTTAACTGTATAAGTTTTATTTCTGGAATTAATAAAATAGAAAATATAAATATATTTGCAAAAATAATGGATGATTTCGGAAATAAAAAAGATATTCTTTTAAGTGAAAAAGAAATGTTAAGATTTGCCGTTCCTGTTTCTAAAGATATAGATATAGAAATTTGTGTTTAAGAGGAAAAAATGATAGATTTTGAAAACTTAAGTAATGAATCTCCAGAAGAAATATTCAATAAATTTGTTCAGAAAATAGATTTTGTTAATCCGAATTGGAATTATCGAGGAGAATCTGATCCTGGAATAACTTTTCTTGAGCTTTTTTCATGGCTTAAGTTTAATCAGCACGAACGATTGAATAGGATATCTAATATATTAAAAATAAAATTATTAAATCTTTTGGGGATAACATTAGAAAAAAGAAAAGGATCCAAAACTTTATTACAGATTAAGAATGCAAAAAATAATATAAATGTTCCTAGAAACACAAAGTGGAAATCTGATTCACTAGTTTTTGAAAATGAAAATAGTTGTTTTGTTAGTAAATCTGATATCTTAAGTATAAAAATAGAAAATCCTGAATTTACCTCTGAAAAAAAATATTATGATATAGATAGTTCAGAAGAAATATATATATTTGGATATAACAATATAAAAAAAGGAGAAACTAGAGAATTTACTCTTGTTCTAAGTGATGAAATTCCAAAGAATAAAGAGGTAAAAATATATTTTGACGTTATTGAATGTGAAGGAAGAAATAAAATAGAGAATTCTTTTATATCTTTCGCAAAATTAAAATGGCAATACTTAGGAGATAATGGGGAATGGTTAGATTTCATATTTACTGATGAAACATATCAATTTTTGAAATCAGGAGTAGTTTCTCTTAAAAATACTGAAAATATGAAGTCGGTAGATGGATTCTATCTCATCAAATGCAAATTAATTGAATCAGATTATGATTTTATGCCAAAAATATCAAATTTGAGAATGAATGTTATAGAAGTCACTCAGAAGGACACGAAATGTGATCCAACTTTTATTAAGAAAAAAGAATTGAAATTTTATAATAATTATATAAAATTTAGTGTTAATAATCATCTTTGCCTTTATGGAAACAATATTATTTATGTGAATAAAGGAGGAGATTGGGTAAACATAGAAAAAATTGACTCTTATAAAAATATAGAATCATGCACTTTTATAACTGAAAAATATAATTTAGATTCTTTAAAGGATGATGATTATGCGTTTCTCGTAGTTTCCTATTCTGATGACATTAAAGAAAAAGTTTTTATAGGAAACGGTACAGGATTTTCAAATCTTAGTTTTAATCTTAATTTTGAAGATTTATCTGTTTATGATGAATTTAAAATAATGGTAGGAGAAAAAATAAAAAAAGAATTAAGATTTAAAATTTGGAATAGAGTGGATGATTTTTTTGGATCATCTAAATTTTCCAACGATTTTGTCTATGAAGAGAATCTAAAAATCTTAGCATTTGGAGATAATCATCATGGAACTATTCCTATGAAAGAGAAGCAAAATATAAGGTTTTGTCAATTAAGTTTCACAAAAGGATCAAATTCTAATTTGCGTGAAAATAAAATTAACGATGTTGAATCTAAAAATAAATCTTTAAAAAATTCAAATATAATTCAGATTACTCCTGCAAAAGGAGGAACAGATGATGAAACTCTTGATGATGCTGAAAAAAAAATTAATAATATATTAGAAAACACAGATAGAGCAGTGTTATTAGAAGATTATGAAAAAATTGTAAAAAAAACTCCTGGATTAATTATAGATGACATCTCTTTATCTTCAGAATATGACGAATTTCATAATAAAGTATCTATTGCTGTCAAAATTCCTGGTCTTAATTATATTACTGAATCTTATAAGGAAAATATAATCAATTGGATGGACAATTTCAGATTAATAAATACTGAAATAGAAGTTTTAGGACCATTAGTTGTTTATCTGGATATAAAAATAAAAGTGATTATAAATCCAGAATTTGTCTCTAAAAACAATGATTTAGAGTCAGAACTTGATCTATTTCTGAAAGACCTAAATAAAAAAATGGGGCAAAATCTTATATATGGAAAATTATTCCAAAAAATAGAAAGTCTTCCTTATGTCAAACACGTTGAAAATCTTAAAATTACCTCTAGCATAGAGGACTTTAAAGACGATTCTCCTTATGATAATATAATAGTATCTATGAATTCTATCTATTCTCTCAGAAAAGTGGATATAGTTTCATTAATTAATACTGATTTTTAGAAAATAATGTTATTTTTATTTTAGGAGGTATTTTGAAAAAAAGATATATTTTCCTTGGATCGTTGATATCTGCTTTTTTGTTATTTGCTTTGAAGATAATTTATGACTTTTTCAGATCGAGGTCTGATGAAAATATTTTATTGGAGATAAAAACTAAGGATGCTTTTTTTGAAAATTGGTTAATTTATTTAGGTTCGTTGCTAATTTTGATATCTATAATTGGAATAACAATGATATTGTATAATCCTTATGTTGAGGAAAAAAACAACAAAAATTTGAAATTTGAAGATTTATATAGTTCAACAGACAGGAAGTGATTTTATGGCTCATATTTTTACTGAAGATTTATGTAAAGGGGTAAGTTTTTCCTATATTAATTCGAACAAATTTAAAACTGCAGAAATTTCATTGAGTTTTTTTATGCCATTAAGTAAACAATTTGCATCTGCATTTTCTCTATTGATAAGTGTATTGTCGGATTCTTGTAATAAATTTAAAAATTTTAGGGATTTAAACAAAAAAACTGAAGATCTCTACGGAGCTTGTATAGATTATAATATATCCAAAAAGGGAAATTATCATATTTTGGATTTGTATGTGTGTTCTATTGATGACAGATTCACAATGAATAATGAAGATAATATAAATAAGATGTCAGAAATTCTATGTGATTTGGTATTTGATCCATTAGTTAAGAATAATTCTTTTGATGAATCTGTTGTTTCTCGAAAAAAACTTGAGGTTTCAGAATTAATAGACTCCCGAATGACTGATAAACGTGTTTGGAGTATGATTCAATGCAAGAAAGCAATGTTTAAAAATGAACAATCTGGAATAGATACTCTTGGAGAAAAATCTGATATAAATTCTATTTCTTCGTCTTATTTGTATGAGATTTATCAAAAAATATTGAGAGAATCCAGAGTTAAAATAATGATGTCTGCAAGTTCAGAATATAGTACTGTTTTGGAACGATTTAAATCTAGATTTTCAGAAATTAATAGAGATTATTTTGAATTTGAGAAATGCAATTTTATTCGTCCTTCAGAGGTTAAATATATAGATGAAAAATTGGATGTCCAACAATGTAAATTAGTCATGGGATTTAGGTCTCCGTTTATAAAACCTGATGATACTCATGTATTATCTTTATCAGCTGCTATTTTTGGAGGATTGCCTACATCTCGTTTGTTTATGAGTGTTAGAGAAAAAATGAATCTTTGTTATTATTGTTCATCACGATTTGATTCATTCAACGGATCATTATTTGTTGAGAGTGGGGTAGAGAAGGCAAATGCTGAGAAAGCTAAGAATGAAATTTTAAATCAGTTGAAAATCATGAGTGGATCATTAGTTACTGATGATGAAATTAACGATGCTAAGAATTATTTATCTCAATATGCTACGTCCATTTCAGATTCTATCGGTGGACTTCATAATTGGTATTTATCTCAATATTCTTGTGGGTTATCTGAATCTCCTGAAGAATTCGCGGAAAAAATATCTAAGATATCAAAAGAAAATATCAGGGATTGCATGTCTAATGTGCTTTTAGATACAGTCTATATGTTAAAAGGAGATGAATAATTATGAAAAAAATCAGAAATGAATTCATTGGAGAAGAATACTTTTATGAAAAACATGATTCAGGATTAGATATCTTTTTGTTTCCTAAGAAAAATTATACTACTTCTTATGCTGCTATAGGGACAAATTTCGGATCAGTAAATAAAAAATTTAAAATGGGATCAGAGATAATAGAGACTCCTGAAGGAATAGCTCATTTTCTCGAACATAAACTTTTTGAATGTAAGGATGGAGATGCATTTACTCTTTTCAGTAAAACAGGAGCTCGATCTAATGCTTGTACCTCTTTTAAAAAAACTCAATATTGGTTTTCTTGCAATGATCAACTAGAAGAATCCCTCGCTATATTATTGAATTTTGTTCAAGAACCTTATTTTACTGAACAAGGAGTATCTAAAGAAAGAGGAATTATTGAACAAGAAATAAAGATGTATTGCGATGATCCAGGATGGCAATCTGAATTGTTATTGATTAATGCTCTATACAAAAACCATTTTGTCAAAGATGATATAGCAGGTTCAGTTGAGTCTATATCTAAAATCACTCCTGATCTTTTAAATAAATGTTATGATGCATTCTATAATTTTTCAAATATGACTATGTGTTTAGTTGGAAATTTTGATGAAAATAAAATTTTGAATTTCATAAATTCCCATATATCAAAAAAATATGCAAAATTTGACACTGAAACTATTTTTCCTGATGAACCCGAAGATATTAATCAGAAATTTGTTTCTAAAAAAATGGAAGTTGTTACTCCTATTTTTGCTGTTGGATTTAAACATAATGCTATAGATAGAAATATTAAATTAAAAAATTTTATATCTCATGAACTTGCTTTAGAATCTATATGTTTAAAATCAGGAAAACTATATAATGATCTTATAGAGAAAAATTTAATAACATCTGACAATTTAGACTCTGAACTTTTCCACGGGCCTTTTTATAAATCATCTATTTTTTCAGGAGAATCTAAGAATCCCAAAGAAACATCTAAAATTATCATAGATTATGTTATGAACTATGTATCAAAAGGAATTCCTGAGGATGAATTTGAAAGAGCAAAGAAATGCTATTATGCTAATACAGTATCATTATTCGATAAAGTATCATCTATAGGAAGTCTTATAATGTCATTAAATTTTATGAATATTGATATATTTGATTTTGTCAATGAAATTCATAATATCTCTATAGATGATGTAAATTCTGAATTGAAAAACTTTTCTCAAGATCGTTGTTCAGTATGTGAAATAATTTAAGTTGTGAAATGACAATATATATAAAATCTCTCCGGTAATACCGGAGAGAGATTTAATTTATTAATTAATTAAGGTTTTGTACCATTAGGTTTGTCAGCAGATATACCATATTGACTCATTAACTGATCGATCGCATTTACAATATCTTGTTTGTTGTTTTGATTTGCGAATAGTCTAGCTGCAAGGCAATAGTTGAGCAGGGTAGGCGTTACTCGATATTCTTCGGTGCCTTTTCCATTGGCGTTATAACCACGCAAATTTTTATTTGAATAGTCCGAATCAAAATCATTAGAACCTGCAAATTCAGATACAAAAGACGTTATATTATCAATAAATTCACTTTCTTTATCAATATTCAAAGGCAGCCAATTATTATTGACCAAAACCGAATATAGTGAATTAGTCTGTGGGCAATGGGGCCTAATCTCTTTTGTTGAATCGGAAAATCTTGTTATTTGACTCCCTGTTATCGTGTATAACTCTGGCAAATCTGTCTCAGAATTATGCTGTGAAATATTTTGACTTGATTCATCTTTCATCAATGTGTCTATATATTCTAACATTTCTGCATTGCCATTTTTTTCAGCTAATTCTTTCAATATTGCAAGTGATGAAGAAATAGTTGGTTCAATTTCAAAATTTTCGTCAAGACTACTTCCTGCGCCGTCATATAGACGCACTTCTCCAGTCAAGATAAAATTTCCATTTGATACATTTTTCAGAAATTCATCAATAGTAAAATCTGCATTTTCTTCATTATAAGGATTCATTGATATTCTAGACGTGTTGTTGGCAGTTTTTCCATCTTTATCCTTATATTGATACTTAAATCCCAACATTTGTGTATTAGGATTAAATTTATCATCATAGAGAATATTTGTCTTAACTCTAGTGTAAAGATTTTTTAGAGACGACATAGTATTGTTAGTTGTGGTTCCTTTAATATTATCATCTTCAGATACAACATGATAAAGTATTTTGGCAGTTCCAGAATGTCGGACACAAAGTTTATCCCATGATAAGTCATCCAGGAAGTACCACGTTAAATTGTCATAGGAAGAATCATCAGATTTATCAGAAGAAATGTCATCTGTTGGCATAGCAGCAATATAAACTGAAGTAGATGTTCCGGCTCCAAATGGGATTTTACTTTGATTTGGTATATCTTCTACAGTTAATTTATAATTTCCGTCTTTATCTACATAAAGAAAAGGTTTTTGACTAAAAATTGAAAGTAATCTAGAAGAATACACATGATCTTGAAGAGTATTAGTTAAAAACACATTTGTTCCTACTGTAGCAGATTCAACAGTAGTTTCTCCAAGAGTTAAAGGATCTCCCTCTGCTCGTAATTGAGACACTCCAGTCATGCATAATAAACAAGCTGAACATATTGAACAAATAAATTTTTTGTTCAATGATTTAAAACAACTAAACATACACAACACCTCACATTTTACCCGAATTTTTCGGGTATGCAGTTCATCATATCATATATACAAAAAAAAGAAAATTATCTATTGATTATATCAACACAAGAGGTCGCGCTGTAAAAAAATATAGAAAAGAAAACACATACAACGATTTTTCTGGCATTTTCAGAAAAATCACATTTTAATATATTACAATATTCTATTTATTGATTGCAAATTATTTTTAATTGCGTAACTTTTTTTTATTATTAATGAGTGTAGTCAAGAGCTTTTAAGTTTGCCGCTTTTTCCATTTCATTATTATTGTTTTTTGCTGCTAGTCCTTCTACTGCCCAACATATATTTGCAGGATGTGAATAAACTTTCACCGGTGTAGCATTAGAAATTTGCTTTCCCTCAGAATCAAACTGTAAAGCTTTCAAATAGTCTGGTTCACCGTCAATAGTATCTAATACATTATTCATGTTCCATAAGTTTGGTCGCATCACATTATCTAAGAAATCCTTCAAAGTACAGTCTGCATTACCTTTGTCGTTAGGATTATCTGATATTCTAATTATTTCCCCGCTATCCTTGAAGGTAAATCCTAAAATTTTAGCATTTTCGTGAAATTTAAAGCGATCATACCAATTTTTAGATCCTTCACCTTGTTCCATATCCCCATATTGATATTTTTCGGATATACTATGATTACGCATAGCTGCAGATATTGATGAAATCATACTATCATTACTATTATGTTGGGCAAATTTTATCATAATCATACACAATGAATAAGGAGTTGCGTAATTCATTTCAAAATTTTCATTTAGATTGTTTTCATCGCTGTCGAATTGATGAACGTCTGTCTGTAGAAAAAAGTCCATACTTAACAAGTTTTCTAAAAATTCACCAAAAGTGAAATTTGCATTACCTTTTTCGTCCGGATCCATCGATATTTTAGCTATTTTTTGTATAGGATTTCCATCTTTATCCACTATTATATAGCTAAATCCCAACATTTGGGTACTAGGATTAAATTGATCGTCGTAAAGAATATCAATCTTTATACCGTTGTAACCTAAATTTAGAGATTCAGCACTATCTATAGTTCCTTTGATATTATTATCTGTAGATACAACATGATAAAGTATTTTAACAGTTCCAGGATACCTCACACAAAGTTTATCCCATGATGAGCCGTCTAATTCGTACCATGTTAAATCTTCATAATAAGATTTATCAGAAGAAATGTCATCTGTTGGCATAGCAGCAATATAAACTGAAGTAGATGTTCCAGTTCCAAATGGGATTTTATCCTGAGATGGTGTTTCGTCCAAGGTTAATATAGATTTTCCGTCTGTTACATAAAGAAAAGGTTTTTGACTAAAAATTGGAAGTAATCTAGAAGAATACACATGATCTTGAAGAGTATTAGCTAAAAACATATTTTCATTTGCTATAGCAGATTCAACAGTAGTATTTCCAAGTTCTAAAGGTTCTCCCTCTGCTCGTAATTGAGACACTCCAGTCATGCATAATAAACAAGCTGAACATATTGAACAAATAAATTTTTTGTTCAATGATTTAAAACAACTAAACATACACAACACCTCACATTTTACCCGAATTTTTCGGGTATGCAGTTCATCATATCATATATACAAAAAAAAGAAAATTATTTATTGATTATATCAACATGGATTTGCATCTAAAAGTAATATGAAAAAATTTATATATGAAAATCTCTCCAGTACTTCTGGAGAGATCATCATTTCTTATTGATTTGTTGTTTGAAAATCATTATTTATTTCATTAATGTGTATAGTCAAAACCTTTTTGCACTGCTGCTTTTCTCATTTCATTATTATTATTTTTTTCTGCAAGTCCCTTCATTATCCAACAAATACCTGCAGGAATAGAATTGACCCCCAGCGTATCAGCATCAGAAATTCTTTTGCCTTCAGCATCAAACTGTAGAACTTCCAAGTAATATGGATTACTGGTAGTTTTTAATACATCTTTCATTTTCCATTTTTTCGACTTCAGCACATTATCTAAAAAATCTGTCAAAGTACAGTCTGCATTACCTTTGTCGTTAGGATTATCTGATATTCTAATTATTTCCCCGCTATCCTTGAAGGTAAATCCTAAAATTCTAGTATTTTGGTGAAATTTATATATATCATACCAAGGTGAACTTCCTTCCTCATACTCATTATTTCCATTTTGATTATAATACGAAATAGCTTTTTGGTTTTTTAACGCAAACATATTATCTATCATTTCCATATTATCACTTTTTGAAGCGAATTCTCCTATTATTATGCATAATGAGTAAGCGGTTGGATTAATTTCAAGATTTTCATTTATATCTCTTCCTTCACTGTCATACTGGTGAACATATTTCTGTGGAACAAATTGCGAATTCATTACATTATCTAGAAATTCACCAAAGGTGAAATCTGCATCACCTTTTTCAGTAGGATTCATTGATATTTTAGCTATTTTCTTTACATTAGTATCTGTATAATACTCAAATCCTAACATTTTGGTTTCAGTATTAAAATAATTATCGGAAAGAATATCCATTGGCCTGGTAGTACGATCTACATTTAGATATGCATAATCATCAATAGTCCCTTTGATATTATTATCTGTAGATACAACATGATAAAATACTTTAGCAGTTCCAGGATATCTCACACAAAGTTTATCCCATGAGTTGTCGTCCAATTCATACCATGTCAAATCGTCATAATAAGATCCATCAGATTCATAAGATTCATCGGAGGAAGCATCATTTACAGGTACAGCAGCAATAAAAACTGAAGTATGTGTTCCGGTTCCAAATGGGATTTTATCCTGAGATGGTGTTTCGTCCAAGGTTAATATAGATTTTCCGTCTATTACATAAAGAAAAGGTTTTTGACTAAAAATTGGAAGTAATCTAGAAGAATACACATGATCTTGAAGAGTATTAGCTAAAAACATATTTTCATTTGCTATAGCAGATTCAACAGTAGTATTTCCAAGTTCTAAAGGTTCTCCCTCTGCTCGTAATTGAGATACTCCAGTCATGCATAATAAACAAGATGAACATATTGAACAAATAAATTTTTTGTTCAATGATTTAAAACAACTAAACATACACAACACCTCATATCTTACCCGAATTTTTCAGGTATGCAGTTCATCATATCATATATACAAAAAAAAGAAAATTATTTATCGATTATACCAGCATAAAAAGTCGTGTCGTAAAAAAATATAGAAAAGAAAACACATACAACGATCTTTCTGACATTTTCAGAAAAATCGTCTATATATATAAATATTATTTACCACACACATTCTGAAATCCAGTCTATAGAGCCATTGTTTAGACTTTCAGAAAATGAAGGAAAAGTAGGCATTTTTTTGTTTTTAGATCTATACCATCCTTCGGGCATCAAAGGATTATTATTAACTGATATTTTAGATGGATCCATATATTCATCTTCTCCATCTCTTATTTTTCGCGCAAATACTGCTGTTCTGAATCCTTCAAGTTCACTTCTAGGAGAACATGTGGACATAGATAAAATCTTGTCATCTTTTGAAAAATCTATGGAAACATTAATTAACGATCTTAATTTGATATCATATATTAGATTGAAAAATTCAGATGAAGAATTGAAATTAGGAGAATAATAGTCAAAAATAGGACCATGTTCTTCTTTGCTATTGGTTTTAATTATAGCGAATACCTTCCATTTTGCAGGTTCATATATAGTATCGAAATTTATAATAGAATGTTCTCTGAAAAAATTTACATCTGCATATTTAAGAATAGATGCAAACATCTTGCCACTTCCCATATTGTGACCATGCATAACTATATTCTTAGTATCCTTATCTAATAATTCTGAATATGAATTTATAAATATGCTTCCATTTTTATCTTTTTGTTTTTGATAATCTCTGTCAAGATAATAAATTGGTTCATCATTTCCCGATTGAAGAACAGGGTAATCTATAGGAGTGCCATCTATTTTTATCCATCCTCTTATATCAGGATTTATCTCCAATAGACTTTTAAAATCACACATCTGACTTTCTTTTTTAACTTTTTTTATTTTATCCATATTTTTTTCAAATACAAACGGATCTATAACTAATTGTTTAACCAAAAGAGATGCAGAAACTACGAATACACAAGAACTTATAAAAAAAATAATTTTCTTTAAATTTTTAGACAAATTATTATTTTTATTCGAATTTGCATTAATCATTCATGATCACTTACTTTCTTTTAAATATAATTCCTCATATATGAAACTTAAGATAGAGTCTTTACATGCATCTAAATTTGGAAGAGCAACCAAAACACTTTGTTTATTGATATTTTTGCACTCAAAATCATGAGGAATTCTGTTCATTATAACAGGATATCTTGTGAATTGCCTGGAATTTTTTACCAAAGACATAATCTCCGATATAGTAAAGTTTGTTTTTACTTGCTTCATAATATCTTGTGATATAGAAATTAAATCTACGATGTTCAAAGATTTCATTTTATTGATTATTGATTCTATTACATATCTTTGTCTTTCAGTTCGTTTAAAATCTGCACTAGGATCATCTCTATCTCGTGAATAGCTTAGTGTTTGATTACCATTTAAATGCATTAATCCTGACCCAGTTAAATTTTTATCTCTGCTAATTGAATTAATATATTTAACTTCACTACTAGTTAAATTAAGATCAAGACCTCCTATTTTATCTATAACTTGTTCAAATTTGTTAAAATCTACTATTACATATCTATCTATTGTTACACCAAAAATAGATCTTATTACTCCAGAAAGACAATTAACTCCTCCATAAGAATAAGCAGAATTAAGTTTAGAGAATCCATGACCAGGAATAGGAACCCATAAATCTCTCATTAAAGAAGTTATTTTAATTTTTTTATGATGTGAATCTAAAGAAATGATCATCATAGAATCACTTCGTCCTCGTTGTTTTTCTTGAATTTCATCTAGTCCAACAAGAAGAACATTAAAATATCTATTATCTTTTAAAATGCTTGGATAAGATCCAAAATCATCTGAATCATAATTAGTTCTGTTGTATAAGACTTGCAAAGCTATTATTCCCATACCTAATAGCATGAGTAAAACGAAAAATATTAAAAGTATTATTTTTATAATTGATTTCTTTCTTTTTGTTTTAAATTTCCTTTTCAATTTTCAATCCAAGTAATTATTTTTTTGTCAAATTAAAAACAGCAAGAGCACAAGCTGCATCTCCGGCAGTATTGACTACAGTCCTTCCCATATCAAAAATCCTATCTACTCCCATGAGCATAGCCACTCCTTCTACAGGAAGGCCGATAGATGTTAAAACCATAGTAAGCATAACAGTTCCTGCTCCTGGAACTCCTGCAGTTCCTATAGAGGCAATAGTTGTAGATAATATTATAGTTACCATTTGTGATAAAGTTAAGTTTATTCCATAACATGACGCGAGAAATATAACACATACCCCTTGATATATAGCAGTTCCATCCATATGAATAGTTGCTCCAAGGGAAACAACAAATGACGATATATTATCTGGAATTTTCAATTTTTTGCATCCTTGTAAATTGATAGGAATAGTTCCTATGCTTGACGCACTTGAAAATGCAAACATCATAGTAGGAAACATCTCTTTGAAAAATTTTAGTGGACTTATATTTCCTAAGAATTTCACAAACAAAGAATATACGATTATCACGTGCAAAATATAACAAATATATGTTGCTATTATTACAGTGGTAAGAGATCCAATAACTGTAGGTCCATTAAATGCTACTACTGGACATAGTAAGCAGAATACTCCTATTGGAGATAATTTCAATATTATTTCCATGCATTTTGAAAAAACTACATTGCAATTGTCTATCATTCTAACAAATGAACTTGCTTTTTCTCCTGAAAGAATTACAGAGAATCCGATAAGAACCGATATAACAATTACTTGAAGCATCGAACCATTCAATAATGGAAACACAAAATTTGATGGAAAAATATCTACTATGACATCTAAAAAGTTAGAATTCGAAGAAGGATTATATTCAAAATCCAATTTGGAAATAACAGGAAAAAATTGTTTGAAGCAAGTTCCTCCTAAAATTCCTATAGCAGTAGCTAATATAGTAGTGATTGTGAAAAGTATTATCGCTTTCAAACCTACAGATCCTACTTTTCGTATGTCTTTCATGGAAACTATTCCTCCCATTATCGAGAAAAGAACCATGGGGACTACTATGAATTTTAATAGATTGAGAAATATACTTCCAAACGGTCTAATGAAATTTTTTGCTACATCAGAATGATTTTGCATAAAAATTCCGATTATAATTGCTAAAACAAGAGATATTAAAATTTGATAAGTAAGAGATATTTTTTTAACTCTCATAAATCTTCCTTGATCGTTGTTATAACATATAATTACTATGATAGCATATTTTCTATGAACTAAAAATCTTTCATTAAATCAGGGCGCATTTTTTTAGTAATTGTAATCTTTTGCTTGTATGGTTTATTCTCTAAAAAATTAAAAAAATAAGCAGAAAATACTTGACAAAAAAAAAAAAACGGTTATACTTATAAAAGCAGATATTAAGATACTAGTACAATTAATAGTTGCATGTGATGATGATCATCGTCAACAAAATTTTATATTTAAGGAGATGATTTGTATGTCAAATCGTAAATTAAACAAAAAGTTAGCTATTGCATTAGGCGCTTTAATTGGAGGGACAGGGGCTTTAAGTTCAATGAATGTGTCTACTTCTGCTATGGAACATAAAAACTATAAGGAGACAGAACGCGTCCGAAATCTGGTGCGATATTTTAAAGAAAGTTACAATGAACGACAAACTCTAAACCTAACAGACTACCAGAAATTTCTTTGGTATTACGACTCCTTCTTAGGATGGATGCGCAATAAATCAATTGCAAACCATCTTGCTTCAAGCATTGCCTACAGTCATAGTAAAGACCGGTTAAAAAATGACCTCGAAGATGATTATAAAGAATTACAGGAACTACAGGATTACACCGCCGCTGACACCGTAGGTATGTTGATCCATTACCTATTCCGAGATGATGGCATAAACTGGGCGGCCTAAGGAAGAATAGATTACACATATTAAATATATCTACTAGTGAATAAAAAATATTTGATATTGTAATCTATAAAGGATTAGATCTGAGAATGGCCCTTTATAGGGCTATTCTTTTCCTTTACCGTCAGTTGTCAGATCAGGGCGCATTTTTCTTGTAATAATAATACTTTGTTGTTTTTTCCAGTTTGATATCTCTTGATGATTTCCCGAGAGTAGGACATCAGGAACTTTTTTATTATGCCAGATTTGAGGTCTGGTATATTGTGGATGTTCTAAAAGACCATTATAATGACTTTCATTTTGAAAACTTTTTTCTGATGATAATACTCCAGGGAGAACTCTAAATATGGAATCTAAAAAAACAAGAGCAGCAAATTCTCCTCCGCTAAGAACGTAATCTCCTACAGATATCTCTTCATCTACTATTTCATCTATTAATCTTTGATCTATTCCTTCATATCTTCCACACAATATACATAAATTATCTATTTTGCTTATGTCTTTTACTATTTGTTGATTTAAAACTTTTCCTTTGGGAGACATCATAATGACAAAAGGAGATCTATTTCTTATAGATTTTATATGTTCAAATGTTTTGAATATAGGCTCAGCCATCATGATCATCCCTTCTCCTCCACCAAATGGATAATCATCTACTCTATTATGTTTGTCATCTGAAAAATCTCTAATCTGATGGCATTTAAAATCTATTAATCCTGATCTAATAGATCTCCCAACTACTCCTAATTTCATGACCTCAAAAATTTCAGGAAAAAGAGTCATTACATCTACAATCATGATATATCACAAATTTCACAATTCTGAATAGCATTATCAACGAGAACATCAGAATTTTTAATTTTCAATTCATCTAATTGTACAAACTTAAGAATAGGATTTATTTTAGGATTAGCAGGACTAAATAAAGAACAACAATCCTCAAAATCTTCTATAGAAATGTCAAATGTTCCTATTTTTTTTGCTATATTAATTATTTCAGATTTATCAAATCCAATTAGAGGTCTAAAAACAGGAATATCTACTTCATGAGAAGTGCAATTCATGGCAGAAACGGTTTGACTTGCTACTTGCCCTAAACTTTCTCCTGTAATTAAGCACGAATTTTTCTCATATTTTGCTATTCTTTGTGCAATTTTATTCATAAATCTTCTTGAAATAATAGTCACTAAATTTTCTGAACATGATGATTTTATTTCTTTTTGAATTTCACTGAAATTAACATTAAATAATTTTATATTTCCAGAATATTCTGCAACTTTTGAGAGAAGACGCTTTACTTTGTCTACAGATCGTTGACTTGTGAATGGGGGAGTGGAGAAATGAACTGCATTTAATTTTAATCCTCTTTTGGCCATCATAAATGCGGCAACAGGACTATCTATTCCTCCTGAAATTAAAACTGTCCCTGACCCACTTGATCCAATGGGGAGTCCTCCCATTCCTTTATGTTTATTTGCAAATATATAAGCATCATTCCTTATCTCTACATTCAAAATAACATCAGGATTATGAACATCTACTTTGATATTCATATTGTCTAATATATGTTCTCCAACTGTTTGACATATCTCAAGAGAATTCATGTAAAAATGTTTGTCTGCTCTTTTTGCTTCTACCTTAAATGTTTTAGCAGGAGTATTTTTCATTTCTGTTAATGCTGCAACTTTTATATCATCTATATTTTTTTCAGTTTTCCAAGCAACAGAAAACGATGATAACCCAAAAATTTTTTCTATAGTAGAAACAATAGAATCTAAATTCTCTCCACTTATAGAAAAAACTGATCCCATTTGTTTTATTTCAAATGTTCCGAATTTTTCTATTTTGTTTTTTATATCCTCTAAAAGTAATTTCTCAAATTTATATTTGTTTTCTCCTTTTAAAAAAATTTCTCCAAACTTAATTATTATTTCTTTTTCCATCTTAATCCTTTACACAACAAGAATATTTTTTGCTTTGTTTATATGATATACGAGACAGCCTATGTCATCAATAGAGTTAAATATAGAAAGGCTAATCCTAATAGCACTATCTATTATATTTTTTGGAAGATTCATCTCAGTCAAAATTCTGCTTTTTGCATTTCCAGTACATGCAGATGAACTTGAAATACATATTCCATTTTCAGACAAATAATTTAAAAGAACTTCTGATTTTAAGTTTAATACTGAAATATTTAATATATAAGGAGAACATTCATCTATAGAATTGATAATTACTCCATTAATAGACGACAATTTATTTCTCAAATATAAGTTAAGAGATTTTATATAATTGTATCTTTTTTCTATATCACATACTTCAATTGATTTTCGAAATCCATTTATTAATTCGACAGGTTCAGTTCCGGGACGAACGTTATCTTGTTGTTTTCCTCCAAACATTATGTTCTTTAAATTAACTCTCCTAGATGCATACAAAAATCCTACTCCTTTAGGACCATGAATTTTATGAGAACTAACACTCAAAAGATCTATTCCTAGAGTGTCTACATCTATTTTAAGTTTACCAAAGCTCTGAACTGCATCAACGTGAAAAATAGCTCTAGGACATCGTTCCTTTCTTAATTTCGATATTTTTTCAAGAGGCAAAATAAATCCAATTTCATTGTTAACATGCATTATGCTTATGAAATCTGTATCTTCTGTAATTAAATCTTCAATATTATTTTTTCCAGGAGTGAAATACTTTACATTGACTCCGTTTTTCTCAAGATTTCTCATGCAATTATAAACTGAAGCATGCTCTATAGAAGAAGAAACTACATTTCTAATTTCTTTTATATTTATAGAATTAATAGATAAATTATTTGATTCAGTTCCTCCTGAAGTAAAATAAACAGATCCTTTACCATTTATGAATTTTAGTATTTCATCTTTTGTATTTCTTATAATTTTTTCAGATTCAATTCCTAATTGATGAAACGATGATGCGTTTCCATAACAAGATTTCATGGACTTCGAAACAACATCTATTACACAATCAAGAGGTGGAGTAGTAGATGCATTATCCAAAAAAATCATTAATCCTCCTTTTTTGTATATTCAACTTCCACAACTTCGTCAGAAAATCCCGTGGTATCTAAAATATCACAAACATCTTTTTGAGGATTTTCCACTATAATTTTAGAATTTTGAGTTAATTGTTCCAATTGTTTTTTCAACCATAATAATACTCGTAATCCTGAACTACATAGATACTCTAAGTCTTTAAAATCAAATTTGAAATATTCAAACTCTTTTGTCAAATCAGAAATTGATTCTTTAACTTTTTGTTCGAATTTATTAGAATTCAAAGTGTCTATTTTTCCTTCAACTTTTAGATTAATAAATTTATTATTTTTTTGAATAGTATCAATTTTAAGATTATTGTTCAAAATCATCACTTCCTAAATTTTTAATCATATATAAAATGTTTTTATTATCTTTTCTCAAATATTTCATATCATCTACATTTTGTTTTGCAATAAATATTCCAAGTCCTCCAGGAATTCTATTTTTGATTTTTTCTGTTGACCTATAGTGCTCAAATTTAGTGGGATCAAATTCTACTCCACTGTCAATAAATGAAACTTTTATAAATTTATCACAACAAAATATCTCAAAAAAAACATTTCCCACGTTTTCATAAGAATAAAAACAGATATTTGAAAAAATTTCCTCACAAGATAAAATTACTTTATTAGATATATTTTTTTTAATCTTATGACTTATAAGAGTAGATTCTATTAATTGTTTTAATTGAACCCAATTTTTCATATTAGATTCAACTGTTAGATTTGCATCCAACTTTTTCTCCATTGCGAATTAAAGATTCAAATTTCATAATTTCATCTTCAGCAAGTTGCAAATTTCTAGAATTTCTTGATTCACACATGATTCTCAGAACCGGTTCAGTTCCTGATTTTCTTATAAGCACTCGTCCATCATCTGACATAATAGATTCGAGATTTTTCACAAAAGATTTATATTCCTCTTTTTCTTGGATATCATCATCAATTTTTATATTTTTTGTGAACTGAGGATACTGATTAAACAACTTAGAAATTAATGATGAATCCCCAAGTTTATATACTAAATTCAATAGCATAATAGCAGATAAAATAGCATCTCCTGTAGTAGAATGATCAAAAAAAATAATGTGTCCTGATTGTTCTCCACCTATGATAGATCCATTTTTTTTCATATCTTCTGCAACAAATCTGTCTCCTATTTTAGATCTAATTAATTTAATCCCGTTGTTCATTAAAAAATTTTCAAATCCCATATTAGACATTAAAGTCCCTACAACGGTATTATTAAAATTAGAAGATTTTTTCTGCATATCTAACGCAATAGAAGCGATTATATGATCACCATCAATGATTTCTCCATTCTTATCTATTGCTAAACATCTGTCTGCATCTCCATCAAATGCTATTCCTAAATCAAAATTATTAGATATCACATAATCAGATAATGCTTCTAATGATGTAGATCCACAATTTTTGTTTATATTAGTTCCGTCAGGAGAAATATTCAAATATTCACAATTCAGTATTCCTTTAAATACCTTTCCTGCACAGAATGATGATGCTCCGTTAGCACAGTCGAAAACAACTCTCATATTTGTAAATTTTATCAGTTTTCTTAGATATTTTATATATTCTTTAATATATTTATCATCATATCGAATGGAACCAACTTTATCATGGTCTATTTTTTTGTCAGTTTTATTAATGATCAAATCTTCTATTTTATTTTGAATTTCTTCTGATATTTTAAATCCTTCAGAATTAAAAATTTTAATTCCATTAAATTCAAAAGAATTATGAGAAGCAGAGATTACTATTCCCGCATTGAATTTTCCAAATTTCGTTAGATAAGCAACAGATGGGGTAGGAGCTACTCCTATAAGGACGACATCTACTCCACAAGAAGAAATTCCAGCAGCTAATGCAGACTCTAAACAAGATGACGAAATTCTAGTATCTTTTCCTATTAGAATTTTTCCTCCATCAGGAGCAAGAACTTGCGCAGCTGCTCTACCTATGTTGACAGCAAGATCAATAGATAACTCAGATATAGCAACTCCTCTTACTCCATCAGTTCCAAAAATCTTTCCCAAACAAATCGCCTCACAATCCAAGGTACTCTATATAATACTAAATTTTGCGGAGAATTTCTATGTTTGAAAATGACATACCAAAAAAAATATAAGAGTAGTCAATAAAGGAAAAAGAAAAGATGGACGAAAAAAAGATAACAAGATCAACAATAAATTTTGCGGATATTGATAGATTTATATCTAATATTTTTAATAAATATTTTTTATTTTGTCTATATATTTATATATTTTTTGCATTAACTTTTATAATATTAATTTGCAAACCAACTCCAAATATGATATAATTCCAATTATAGCATAGAAAAGAAGGGAATATAATGAAAAACAGAAAGTTAATATTTATTACTTTGTTTTCAACGTTAGGACAAAATGCCTGGTGTGCAGAAGTAAAAAATAATAATTCTTCTTTAGATCTGATTCAAATATCAAATAAAAATTCAAATGATAAGTCATCAAAAATTAAATCAATAATAAAAAAAGGGGGGTGGCTCTTGGTATTTATTTAGGAATAAAATCTGTTGATGAGTTGGTATGTTGGGGATTGGCGAGGCACAGTTTGTCACAATTTGACAAAGTTAAAAATCAGACATATGAAAAAAAAGTAGAGGCTTTCCTTTCTGCTGCAAAAAATGCTTCAGAAAAATTAAATTATTCTGGAAAATCTGCAATTATTTACACAATTTTAGATATATTGATGCTAAAAAATGCTAACTCTGTTCAGAGAGCATCTGTTGCTAGATTAACAGCTACACCTTATGGAGTGTGCAGAACAATAGCAATGATGTTTGCGTATTGGATGAATTATTTAGGGATAGAAAATCATTTAATCCTTAGCTTTAGCGAAAAAGACATAATTGGATCCGCTGATCTCTATAATTGTTACAAACTTAATGACAAGTGGTATAGAATAAATGGTTTAGATAAAGGTTATTTTGAACCACATCAAATAGAATTAAAATTTAACTATCGTTGGGAACGATATGTAATCGAACCTATTGATAACTTATCTTTTACTAAATTTCAATTAAGATTACGCGTAATTCCTTATGAAGACTTTTTCAAAAATGGAAATAGAGATTTCAAAAATTCAAAACTTAAAATAAAAGATTTAATACCTGTAAAGACTCTTGTTCATCTTTATTGATTGATAGCTAAAATAAAGGAGCGTGATACTATGAAAAATAAAAAGTTAGCTTTATTATTAGCTGCTGCTTCATTGAATTCTAATTTATCGGCTGAAGATTGCAACACTAATGTTTCTAATCAAGTTGCTGCTGAAAAATATATAAATCAACAAGACGAAAAGATGTTAGGTGACTCTGAAAAAAAAATTGAAGAAAAAATAAATAAATCTAAAAATACTGGTTTCATGCGAAAGACTATACGTATAGGAGGAAAAGTTTTAAAATGGTCTTTAGCAGGCATTGGAACTCTTGCAACTATACAATCTGCTGATAATCACCACAATTCAAAGGCAAAGAAAGAATACTTATCTTTGATAAATGAATTTAAAGCACTGCCATATAATGATAGACTAGATAAGTTTTTAGAGACCTCGAAAGATTTAATATCAAAATATGAAAAAATTAGTGAGAATCACAAAAAAAAAGATACAAGGACATCAAGCTATTTTACTGATAGAACTCTGTTAGGAAAATCTAAAGATGATATGAACAATGTCCCTTTTGGTAGATTAAAAGATGGTAAGCAACTAGTTTGTGCAGACTTTACATACATTCTGCAATCCATGGCACAAGAACTAGGCCTTATTTGTTACAATTTGCTTATGTTTTCCAGCAAAGGAGGAGATGGCCATTCAGTTTTAATGATTGCTCAAAAAAGAGGAAAAAAATTCAATTGGTTAATTCTTGATGGAGCAAACTATTCATACATGCATAAATTTTTAGAAAGTCATAATACTAAAGCAGGGAAAAAATATCCTAAGATTAGTCTTACTACTATGGTTAAATTATATAAACTTGATATGTTTGGATATGACAAGATGTATATAGTGAAAAATAATAATTGTATCTTCGTTAGAGATTTAGATGCTAAAAATGAAATGGTTGCAATACTAAATAAAGACCTTCTCAACAATCTAGAGAAAGGATACGACGTAAATTGGGCAGATGATTCTTATGTTAAATGCTTTGAGCAAATTGAAAAAGATAAATCATGAATATTTTATGGTCGTGTTCTATGATAGTTTATATTGAAATTTATATTAAATGATATTGCAAAGGAAAACAAATCCCCTCCGGCGTTGCCGGAGAGGATTTATCTCTTACACTTTATATTTTCAAAATTTCTTTTTGTGTTTTTCAACTACTTTAGGAAACAACTTATTCCATACTTATCTTGACAAAAATTTCTTATAAACTTCTACTCCTGGTTGATTAAATGGATTAACTCCAAGAGTGATAGCAGATATAGCACATGAAAATTCAAAAAAGTATATAAATTTTCCTAAACTATATTCAGAGAAATCTTTTATTTTCATTAAATTGCATGGAACTCCTCCTTCACAATGAGCATTCAATATACTTTTTAAAATTTTGTCATTTAAATTGTCAAAAGAGGATCCTCTTAGTTTCTCATCTACAAAATCATCCGATACAGTTAATTTATCAGATTTAGAATCACAAAAAATTATAGACTCAAACAACACCTCAGATCCTTCTTGAATAAACTGCCCAAGAGAATGCAAATCGGTAGAAAAAAATGCATAAGAAGGAAATATTCCTCTATTATTTTTACCTTCGCTTTCTCCAAATAATTGTTTTATCCACTCTATAGCAGAAATTAATCTAAAACTGAAACAAGAAAACAATTCAATTTTAAATCCCAATAAATACAAAGCATTTCTAATCAGGGCATACTTATGACAATCACAGAACGACAATGAATTATTTTGCATTTCTATGGCCCCGTTCAATATTTGCTCTATATTCGCTCCAGAAACAGCAATAGGAAGCAATCCCGCGTTAGTAAGAACTGAAAATCTTCCTCCAACATCATCAGGGATATCTAAAGTTTTCCATCCATAATGATCAGACAATGCTCTAAGATATCCACTCTTTCCAGTTACTGATGTAAATTTATCTTTTATGTCATTATATTTTTTTTTCATAAATTTCAACACTATATCTAAAGTCACTTTTATTTCAACAGTATTTCCTGACTTGGAAACGACAATAACATGAACTGATTTATCTTCACATTCTTGCAAAACACCAGATACATATTCAGAATCTAAATTATATCCCAAAAAATATACATTTTTTTTATGAACAGGATTAACAAAATCAATAGCCATTTTAGATCCCAAATATGATCCACCTATTCCAATAACGATAACACAATCAGAGGATGACATTATATGATCCGCAACCTTATTAATATTACTAAGATCTGGATTCAAACTTTGCCATCCTAACATTTCGTTTCCTTGGCACTTTTTATCTTTTAATAATCTATCAGAATCTAATATTTTTTTTTCAAATTCATCGTAAATATTATTTATAAACTTTAAAGAATACTTGTCAAGTAAATACATTCAACCTCCCAAAATTATCCACCTATAACGAAATTACCACCTGACTGAGACACCTTCTGATTCAACTGATCGACAAATGAAGGAATATCATTAAACTCATCTTCCTCTTCATTCACACCAAAGAATTCAGGACCAAATGATAAGATTCCTTTAACAGTTTCCTCTTTTATCGTAGAAACCATAGCATCGAACATATCAAATCCTTCCATACGATAGTCTATGACAGGATCATGCTGAGCGTAAGCTCTTAATCCAATTCCTCGTTTTAGCTCTTCCATAGCATCCATATGATCCATCCAATGCTGGTCTACAACTTGTAACAATATTTGTCTTTCCATTTCTTTGACAGCTGTTTCATCATAATTTTCTAAAATATATTTCAACTTATCCTTGCATTTTGTTGTGATCAAATCAACCAATTTATCAATAGTTAACTTTTGCAATTCATCATCAGAAAACATCAAATCGTCTGGAGTTAAAACCCAATTTAAATAGTAATCTCGTAATCCTTCTAAATTCCATTTCTCCTTGTTATCTTCCCAAACAAGATAGCGAGCAACAACTAATTTAACTGATGAATCTATCATTTTTTCTATAGTGTCGTGAACATCAATTCCTTCTAGGACTTTATTTCTCTGTCCGTAAATTATTTCTCTTTGCTTGCTTAACACATCATCATATTGCAGAACATGCTTCCTTGACGCAAAATTCCTCATCTCGATCTTTTTTTGAGCATTCTCTATAGATCTACTAAGCATTTTTCCATCTAAAGGAACATCTTCTTCCATTTTTAATTTCGACATCATGTTGTACATTCTGTCTCCACCAAAAATTCTAATCAAATCATCCTGCAACGACAAATAGAATTTACTCCGCCCCGGGTCTCCTTGACGTCCAGACCGTCCACGAAGCTGATTATCTATTCTTCTAGCTTCAGATCTTTCCGTTCCAATAATATACAGTCCACCAGAATTTCTAACTTCTTCTGCGTCAGATTTTATAAGATCCGCGTATTTTGTTAACAATTCAGAATAAGTCTGACGTAACTTAATAATTTCGGGATCATCTGTCATGTCAACATTGGTCGCATCTATAATTTGTTCAGGAGTAAATCCAATACGTTTTAATTCTGATTTAGCCAAAAACTCAGAGTTACCTCCTAACATAATATCTGTTCCACGCCCCGCCATGTTTGTAGCAATAGTAATTGCTCCTTTTTTACCAGCCTGAGCAACTATTTCTGCTTCTTTTTCATGGTGCTTAGCATTCAATACCGCATGAGGTAATCCTTCTTTCGACAACAAAGAACTTACAAGTTCAGATTTGTCAATGGAACCGGTACCAACCAAAACAGGTTGTCCTTTAGCATGAGCTTCTTTTATTTCTTGCACAACAGCTCTAAGTTTAGCAGCTTCAGATAAATACACCTGATCTTCCTCATCTATCCTAATAACAGGTTTATTAGTAGGAATTTCTATGATATCTAATTTATAAATTTCTCTGAACTCATCTTCTTCGGTGACCACAGTTCCAGAAGTTCCAGATAACTTGGTATATAAACGGAAATAATTCTGGAATGTGATTGAAGCTAAAGTTTTTGATTCTTTTTTAATTTCCACTCCTTCTTTAGCCTCAATAGCTTGGTGTAGTCCTTCATTATATCTACGTCCTTGCATAATACGACCGGTGAATTCATCTACAATCATAACTTCACCATTCTGGACTACGTAATCAATTTCATTAGTCATAACTCCATGAGCTTTCAAAGATTGATTAATATGATGCTGAATGCTCAAATTTTCTGGATCCATCAAATTACGCAAATGGAAGAACTGTTCGGCTTTGGCCATCCCTTCAGGAGTCAAAGTAGCAGTTTTTGCTTTTTCATCTACTATATAATCAGTATTTTGGTAAAGTTCATCGTTATCTTCTTTATTATCCAGTTCTTTAACTTTAGTCATTTTTAATCCACGAACAAATCTGTCGGCAACTGCATAAAGTTCGGTAGATTTATCTCCTTCACCTGAAATTATCAAAGGAGTTCTAGCTTCGTCAATTAAAATAGAGTCAACTTCGTCAACGATAGCAAAATTATGTCCTCTTTGAACTTTATCTTCTAATCGTTGAACCATGTTGTCTCTAAGATAATCAAATCCTAATTCATTATTTGTTGCATATGTTATATCTTTTGCATACGCCTCTCTTCTTTTATGGTTACTCATTCCTTGTCCAACAAAACCGGTGGTTAATCCCAAAAATGAATAAACTTTACTCATAAGATCAGAGTCTCTTTTTGCTAAATAATCGTTGACTGTGACTACGTGCACTCCTTTTCCAGTCAAGGCATTCAAATAAGTAGGCAAAGTCAGCACAAGAGTTTTCCCTTCACCGGTTCTCATTTCTGCGATTCTCCCTTGATGCAGAACAATTCCCCCGATTAATTGGACAGGATAATGACGTTTTCCTAACGAACGATCAGCAGCTTCCCTACACACCGCAAAAGCATCAGGAAGAATATCGTCTAACGATTCTCCATTTTTAAGTCGTTGTTTCAGAACATGAGTTTGAGATCTCAACTCCTCGTCCGCCATATTCATATAACGATTCTCAAGAGATAGTATTCTATTCACGATAGGTTGTATCCTTTTGATTTCCCTTTTGCTATAATTTCCAAACAAAAATTTTATAAAATTCATAAACATCACCTCGTGTACAAATAAGTAATTGCATAAGTCTCAATAAGTTAGGACAATCTCTTACTATTGTATCATAATAACCAAAAAATACAAATCTATAGAGAAGGTTTGCTAAAAGTGAATAGATAGGATAGAATGAAAATATGATAGAGGAAAAGAAATTCCCAAAATGTAGGAAAAAAGAAAAAGTGAAGAATGGATTTATGAAAGGAAAACAACGATATAAGTGTAAGTGTTGTGGATGCAATTACACTGGTGGTAGGAATGGCTATCCTGATCATATTAAACTGAGAGCCATTAGGTATTATTTGGAGGGCAATGGATTCAGAAAAATCGAGAGATTGATGGGTGTTAGCCATGTTTCTGTTATTAATTGGGTTAAAAAGTTTGCTTATAAAATTAAAAATATTCCTAAAAGATGCGAGAAAGTAGATATCATAGAGCTTGATGAAATGTGTGTAAGCTCAAAAAAAAATATGGCTTTGGACTGCTGTAAACAGAAAGACTAAGAGGTTGGTTGGGTTCCATGTAGGAGACCGAAGTTCTAAGAGTTTTGAGAATATTTGTGAGAACATTTCTCACGTTGATGCTAGATTTTACGCTACAGACAAATATTCAGTTTATGATATCATTCCAATGCATAAGTGTCTTGTCGGTAAAGCACATACTTACACTGTATAACGAATGAATCGTCTTCTTCGTCATTATCTTGCTCGTTTTGCTCGTAAAACTTATTGTTGGTCTAAAAATCTTAATATGATTATCAATTCTGTTTTCTTGTTTTTTTATTGTGACTTCTTTTTATCTATTCACTTTTAGCAATGCCGCAACATTATTTATATTGAATAACTCAGACAATTATAGTACAATGCAGTAGTAAATCGTTTGGGAATGTGGAGGGTATATGTCTGGTCATTCAAAATGGAATAATATAAAAAGAAAAAAAGAAAAAACTGATGCTCAAAGAGGAAAAATTTTTACAAAAATAGGAAGAGAAATTTCTGTTGCAGTTAAACAAAGAGGACCTGATCCTGCTTCAAATTCTAAATTAAAAGAGTGCATAGCTAAAGCTAAGTATAATAATGTTCCTAATGAAAAAATTAATCAACTCATAAAAAAAATATCGAGTGGAAACTCAGGAGCGGATTGTGAAAGCTTTATGTACGAAGGATATGGCCCTGGAGGTGTTGCGTTTATTGTTAGTATTTTAACTGATAATAGAAATAGGGCATCATCTAACATAAGAATGTATTTTTCGAAAAATGGAGGAAATTTAGGTGCTCCTGGATGTGTTTCGTTTATGTTTGATGAAAAAGGAGTGATTTTATTTGAGAAAGATAAATATTCTGAAGATGATCTTTTGAATGCTGCATTAGATTCAGGGGCATCTGATTTTCAAACAGAGGATGATTCATATATAGTCATAACTGAAAAAAGTGATTTTGATAGTGTCAAAAAAAAGTTATCATCTATGAATTTTGAACCTTTTTCTTCAGAGCTTGCAATGATTCCTAATTCTTATGTAAAAGTTGATGAAGACAACAAGAAAAAAGTTCAGAATTTGGTTGATCTTTTAGAAGACGATGATGATGTTCAATCTGTCTGGAGTAACTATGAGTTCGACGAAAATTGAAGTTTCCGTAATAGTTCCTGTTTTCAATGAAGAAAATTATATATCAGAATTTCTTGATTCTGTTATAAAGCAGAATTATGATAAATCGAAGATGGAAGTTATTCTTATTGATGGGGTATCTACTGACAATACTAGAAAAATTATTTTGGATTATTGTAAAAAATATAGTTTTATTTATGCATTTACTAATAAACAAAGAAAGATCCCAAATGCGTTAAATATAGGAATATCTAAATCTAAGGGAACTTATATAGTTAGAATGGATGCCCATACATATTATTATCCTGATTATATATCTCAGTGTGTAAATTTAATAAAAAGCACCGGATATCAAAATGTTGGAGGCCCTACTGTTGTAGGATTTAAATCTTATATTCAAAAAATTATAGCTGCTGCACACTATAGTCCTTTTGCTCTCGGAGGGGGAAAAAATCATGATGTAAAGTATGAAGGACTAACTGATACGGTACAATTCGGAATATTTAATAGAGATTATGTTTTATCTCTTGGAATGTATGATGAGAATATTCAATTTGCAGAAGATGATGATCTTAATTTTAGAATAAAAGAAAATGGAGGATCTATCTTTATTTCTCCTAAAATAAAGTTTATTTATTATCCTAGAAATTCTTTTAAATCTCTGTTTATTCAATATTTTAAATATGGATTATGGAAAGTAGCTGTTATAAAAAAACATAAACGTCCTGCAAGATTATCTCATATGATTCCGGTTTGCTTCGTATTATTTTTGATGATTTTTCCTATTTTGTCATTATTTAATAATATTGCAAATTGTGTGCTTTCTATCGTTATGTTTGCCTATTTGTTTTTGTGCACATTTTTTTCATTCAAAAGTGAAAAGTTGGATAATGTGGTAGACAAATTGATTCTAACGTTTATTCATCCTGTGATTCATATATCATATGGAACAGGATTTTTATGTGGTATATTTAAGTTTTTTAATAAAAAATTTGAAAATAAAAAAATAGAGGTAGAAAAATATAGATTTCAAAATGGAGAATTAAGATCTCTTCAAATGAAAAGTCTAGATTTAATTATGAGATTTAAAAAATTTTGTGATGATCATAATTTGAAGTTTTTTCTTTGCGGAGGAGGATGTATAGGAGCTATTAGGCATTCAGGATTTATTCCTTGGGATGATGATTTAGATATTTTTATGTTTCGAGATGATTATGAGATTCTTTCGAAACTTAATTGTTTAAAAGAAAGTTTTACGATAATTCGTTCAAATGATAAAATTTTCTCAGGCCAAACATTTACGGTTGTTTCTGATAAGAATTCTACATTAATAAAAAGAGAACAGATGGGATTAAGAATTCCCAGAGGAATTTCTATAGATGTTTTTCCTCTTGATGGATGTCCTAGCAATTGGATAAAGCAACAAATTCAAATGATATATGCATGCTTTTTTTCTCTCTTTACTGCAAAAGTTTCATCTAAGAATCATGGAGAATTAGTACATTTTATCTCTTCTATGTTTTTAAGTATTATTTTTGGAGATAAATTAAGATTCAAAATTGCATCATTTTGTGAAAAACAGATGTCTAAATATAAAATTTCAAATTGTAAATTCATTAAAGAGCTTTGTGCTGGCCCCAAATACATGCGCAATGTATATGATAAAAAAATATTTGATTCCTCTGTTTTAAAACAATTCGAAAATGTAGAATTACCTGTTCCCATTGGATATGACGAATATCTAAAAACTGCTTTTGGAAATTACATGGAATTGCCTCCAAAAGAACAACAAGTTAACTCTCATGATATAGTTTTTTTAGACCTAGAAAATTCATATGAGAAATACCAAAATCAATTTTAACGACGACAAATCCCTTCCGACGTTGCCGGAGAGGATTTATCTCTTACACTTTATACTTTCAAAATTCCAAAATTTCTTTTTGTATTTTTCAACTACTTTAGAATACGACCAAGATTTATTCCTATTTCTGAGAATTATAGAAGTTTTTTGTGAAAAAAATTTGCAAATTAGATATAATAGTTTCAAAAATCAGAAATAGGTGATTATGCTTGAAGAAATTTATGAAATTCTGACAAATGAATATAAAGATGCGAAATGTGCATTAAATTATAAGAATCCGTTTGAATTGTTAGTATTATCAAGATTATCTGCACAATGTAAAGATTCTAGGGTAAATTCTATATCTTATGAATTGTTTAGAAAATTTCCAGATATAGATTCATTTGCAAATGCAGATACCGAGGAAATAGAAAAAATTATTTATCCGTGTGGATTATTTAAATCGAAGGCAAAGAATTTAAAAGATATGTGCATCATACTGAAAAGCAAATTTAATTCTGAAATTCCTAATGATTTGGACAAATTGCAACTTTTACCAGGAATAGGTAGAAAAACCTCTAATTTAATTATGGCTGAAATTTTTAATTCTCCTTCTATAATAGTAGACACTCATGTTTCACGAATTACAAGAAAATTAGGAATACATAACGAAAAAAATCCTTACAAAATAGAATTAATTTTGCAAAATCTTTTACAAAAATCACATTGGATTTCATTTTGTCATTGTTTAGTTTTTCATGGAAGAGAGATATGCATTTCAAGGTCTCCTAAGTGTTCCCTTTGTTGTATAAAAAAATATTGTAAATTTTATAAGGATAATTATGATGAAAGATAAAATAAAAAAAGGAATGAGGCTTCTTTTTTTGATTGTTGTAGGTACTTCTTTATTATTTATGGCTTCTTTAGTTGCATTTAAATTTTTTATCGTATCAACAAATGATGACTTGATGGATATTAATTTAGGATCATTGAAATCTGGAGGAAGTCAAGTATATTGTTTAGATAAAAATGGGCAATTTAAAGAATATCAAAAAATATCCAGCTCTCAAAATAGAATTTGGGTTGATTTTTCTAAGATTCCTCAGCATATGAAAGATATTATAATATCTATAGAAGACAAACGATTCTATAAGCATGGAGGAGTAGATTTTCTACGAACTAGTGGAGCTACTATAAAGGCATTATTTGGTCATGCAGGTTATGGAGGATCTACTATAACGCAACAATTAGTTAAAAATTTAACAGATGATAATAAATTTTCTTTTAAGAGAAAAATAAGAGAAATAGGAAGAGCATTCAGATTAGAAGATAGATTATCCAAAGATGAAATTTTGGAAGCTTATTTAAATATAGTAAATTTTGGATCTGGAACAAGTGGAGTAGGAGCAGCCGCCAAAACTTATTTTGGTAAGAGCATAGAAAATTGTAATATTGCAGAATGCGCTGCAATAGCTGTAATTACAAAGAATCCTACTAAGTATAATCCTTTTAATCATCCTGAAGAAAACAAAAAAAGAAGAGAAATGGCATTGAAAGAGTTATTAAAACAGAAAAAGATAACTCAAGACCAATATGATAAATCTATGAAATACTCTAAGAATATGAAATTTGTAAAGCATGAAGGTAATCCTCAATGTGGAGTTCGCAATTGGTTTATTGAATCTTTATGCAATGAAATTGCGGAGAATCTAATGAAAAAGTATGAAATAAAAAAAGAGATTGCGGAAGAGTTAGTTTATTCAGGATTAAAAATCTATGCTTGTGTTGATCCTGATGCCCAATCTATAGCTGAACAATCGTTAATTAATTGTCATCCAGGAGATAAAAATCTTGAGCTTGGATATTGTATGACTGATTATAATGGAAGAATATTGGCTATTTTGGGAAGCTCCAAACCTAAGTCTATGAATCATGTTTATAATAGAGCAACTTCTGCATTAAGACAACCTGGTTCAACTATGAAACCCATAGCAGTTTATGCTCCTGCGATAGATTCAGGAACATTTAATTATTCATCTATAATAGATGATAATCCGTTAGAATTAGATGTTGATGGAAACGGTAAAAAACGAAAATGGCCTAATAACTGGTATAAAAAATATAATGGCCCTGTTACTTTACAATGGGCTATTGAGAAATCTGCGAATGCTCCCGTTGCTCAAGTTTTACATTCTATCGGATTAAATAAAAGTTTTGATTTTCTGACTAAAAAATTGCATTTTTCTCATTTAGATTCGGTAGATTCTCATTCTTATTCTTCATTAGCTACAGGAGGAACACATAATGGAGTAACTCCTTTAGAAATGGCATCTGCATATCAAATTTTCGGAAATGGAGGAAAATTCTATCATCCTTCTACCTACTTTTATGTTACAGATAAAAATGGTAATATAATTCTTGATAATAGAAATTCATCTTATGAACAAGTTATTAAAGAAGATTCTTCATACGTTATGAATAGATTATTAAGACAAGTCATTGTTGGATCAGAAGGAACGGGACGAAATGCTAATATCAGTGGTTGGGAAATAGTAGGTAAAACAGGAACTACTACTAATGATTATGACTCTTGGTTTGTAGGATTGAGCCCTATATGTATGGCTTCTATTTGGACAGGATATGATTCTCCTAAAAGAATAGGAGAAACTAGTTTCGCAATTAGATTCTGGAAAACAGTGATGAAAAGCTATCTTGATCTTTTTGATGTTGATCATGAATTTAAGATTCCTGGTTCAGTTGAGATTCGTCCATATTGTTCTCAAACAGGATACCTTGCTAATCAAGATTGTCCTCATAAATCTCTAGGATACTATTGTTCTTCTAATATTCCATCATATTGTTATTCGCATTCTGGATCTCGTTTTGTGAATCCTACTTATGATATTGAAATTAATAATGATAATAATTTATTTAGTAATCAGAACGAGGATTTAATTACGGACAGAAATCTTGAAGAACACTTTATATTAGATGATTTTGACGAAGATGATATTTTTAATTAATAACATTTGATTAGAAATTTCATATTATAATATAAATAAGATATAAGGAATTATGAATGAAATCAGAATTAACAGTAATGAAATTTGGTGGAACTTCTCTTGAAAATAAAGAAAGAGTGTTTTCAGTAGCAGAAAAAATAAAAAAAGAGAAGAATAAGGTAGTTGTTATTGTGTCTGCTCAAGGGGATACTACCGATAATCTTTTGAGTTTAGCAAATGAAATGAATGACTCTCCTGATTTAAGAGAACTTGACGTTCTTGTTTCTGCAGGAGAACAAATTTCCATGGCTTTGTTATGTATGGCATTAGAAAAAATAGGAGTAAATGCTATATCATTAACAGGATGGCAAGCGGGAATCCAAACTTGCAATTGCTATGGAAATGCAAAAATTATTAATATATTTACAGATAGAATATTAAAAGAATTAGAATCTCATGATGCTGTAGTTATTGCTGGATTCCAAGGAATTAATAAAAACGAAGATATAACTACGATGGGTAGAGGAGGATCAGATACTAGTGCTATTGCTATATCTGCTGCACTAAATGCAAAAGAATGTAAGATATACACCGATGTCAATGGAGTGTTTACAGCTGATCCTAGAATAGTTTCTAATGCCGAATTAATAAATGAAATATCTTACGATGACATGATCAAAATGGCTGACAATGGAGCTAAAGTATTAAATAAACGATCTGTGAGATTAGCAAAAAAATACGGAATAGAAATATCAGTATTATCAAGTATGTCCAATGATGAAATAGGAACTTCAGTTAAAGAGGTAGATTTTTCAGCAAATCAGATTTCTTCTATTGCAATAACTGAAAATTTATTTGTTTTAAAAATAAATTCATATGATTTTGATTATATATCAGAAATTATAAAAAATAATAAAATATCTGTATTTGATACTATTTTTTCAGAAAATGAATGTGTATTCTTTATAAATATGGATCAAGTAGATATTCTATCAAGGAATATCAAAGAATGTAAATTTAGTATTGATCCGAATGTATCTAAAATCACAATAATATCAAATAATCAAGATAGTATATTTAACAATTTTTGTGATATAAAATCTTTGCTAAGAGAAAAAATCAAATATTCTTATGTTGATGAATGTATTTCTATCGTTGTTGACGAATCTATAGGTAGAGAATCTCTTAATTTGATTCATGAAAAATATTTGATGGAGAAATAATCATATTTTTTTCTTTTCTTTATTGCTTCCTCTAACATTCTAAAGTATAATCGACTATGGATGTATGGATTTATCTTTCATACAATTAATATTTGGGGGTAGTATTTATGAGTAAAATCGAGTTTTTAAAAGCATTGGCGAAGGGATGATTTGGAAATTCACAGCAACATTCAATTCATGCTCAATTGTTAAAAAATCGAGGATTAGTTAAACTTGCGAATAAAATAATGGCCGAATCTGATGAAGAGTGGAACGAAGCAAAAAAAGTTAATGAGAGACTTATAGAACTAGGAGAAATTCCTTCCGTAGATATCGTTAACTATCCGATAATAGTTGATGTTCAAGAAATGCTACAGTATGATTATAATGACGCTGAAAAAGCGTTACCTGAAATGAGCAAATCTCTTTCTATGTTTGATGATGATTATGTGACAAAGAATATGATTCAAAATTTTATTATAGACGAGCAAGAGCATTATAATTGGGTAAAAGCACATCTTTGTTTAATTAAACAAATTGGTATCGAGAATTATTTGATTGAACAACTTGGCGATTAATAATTTCTACGATATAAAATCTTTGCTAAGAGAAAAAATCAAATATTCTTATGTTGATGAATCTATAGGAAGAGAATCCCTTAATTTGATTCATGAAAAATATTTGATTGAAGAGTAAAAGAAATCATTTGAATTTGGAAATCTCTCCAATTATACTGGAGAGATTTTTCCTTTTAAGCTCTATTAATTAAATTTTAGATAAATTCATCTTATTTATTTACTTATTGATAACAACTAATACATTTTTTTTATCAGTTTCCAGCGCTTTATTCTGCTTTCTATTTGTTGCTTTCTAATTTTCGCTTCATCTTTCCAATCTTTGTTTTTGGGTAGATATTCTATATCTTCCAGAATTTCATCAAATATATCATCTGAGACGGTTCGGCTGCAGATAGGACAAGATTCTTTAAAATTTGCCATATTCCGCAGACAATCCCCACACACGATTTGGCCACAGTTTAATCTGTATCCTCTATCATATGCAGAATATTCAATACTTTTAATGGTATTGCCAAAAACTATAGAAAGAAATCAATAGAAGAAAGAAAAAAGAGAAACAGAAAAACAAATCATAGAAATAGAGCGAGACCAACAATAAGTTTTGCGAGTAAAACGAGCTAGATAATGACG
>Ga0256405_10001086_pt1 | contig 79397 bp, 67 predicted proteins | sample RumenRJG_02DNA_FD_189096 | JGI IMG/M metagenome (GOLD analysis project Ga0256405, IMG submission 189096) | Bovine rumen microbial communities from Lethbridge, Alberta, Canada - RJG_02 | ecosystem: Host-associated > Mammals > Digestive system > Stomach > Rumen | place: Canada: Alberta... | reverse complement strand
ATATACACTTATATTACTCTAAGTCCAATCCCGACAGGTTTTCCTAAAAAAAGAAATCAACGCTCTCGAATTCTCGTTACAATTTCTCGGTACTTGCTTGTACTTACTTCAGTCTTGTCAATGAACTTGTCAAAAAATCCCATTCGGCTCGCGAACGGGATTGCAAAGGTAAGCAGATTTTTTTAAACAGCAAACTTTTTAAAGAAAATTTTTAAGATTTTTTCTGTTTCGCTTGGTTCATCAAAATCCTTGCTTGAAGCTCCCAGGTACGTAATCTATCCTTATACAGATTGTTAGCATTAACCTTATCAATGTCGAGGGATGCATCCGAGTTGTCATCCCATCTGCGACAATTGTAGACGACATCATAAATCCTCCCGATCTGGTACTCCCTGGACACCCTCAGGCCGACCGCATAATCCTCTCCGTATTTCGTCACCGGGAAGTTGATCCTGCGCAGCATCGGCACATAAAAAGCCCTCGGGGCACCGAGGCCGTTTATGCGCAAGGCATTGTTCCTTCCGTTCTCAGGAGTCCATTCGCGGTGATCGATGATTCCCGGAGGCAGTGTCTCCAGATTGAAATCGGTCATCCGGTAGGTTCCGATCACCATTGCGCATTTCTGGACATGGAAGGCTTCTACAAACTTCTGTACCGTGTTCTCATCGTAATAAACATCGTCCGAATCCAGCTGGATAGCAAAGCGGCCGCACTTCGGATGATGCAAAGCGGCATTCCAATTGCCTCCGATAGCATGGTAGGTCTTGTCCTGGGCGATGTACACCAGTTTCGGATCATCCAGGAAACTCTTGATGACCTCGACAGTTCCGTCAGTAGAATTGTCATCGACGACAATTACATTATACTTGAAAGAGGTCTTCTGCGAAAGGGCTGAAGAAAGGGCATCCCCTATCGTACGTACCCTGTTCTTGCAAGGGATGACGACAGAGGCTTCATATTCAAAATCCCCTTCCGAGAAATCCACTTCCTTGAATTCAGGCTCGAGATTGCCTCCGACATCCTTGAGGTGGCGGGTGCATGCCTTCTCCATCTCGATCTGGACGGCCCTGTTCTTTGGATTGACATAATCGAATAGCTTTTCTCCGGACTTGCGGGTGTCCGTCTCGATTTCATAATAAAGGTATTCATTGATGTGGACAAGGCTTCCCTTCTGCGAAACCTTGAGGCGCAGGTCATACAGGCCGGCATATTCATAATCCACATCCATCCTTGAGACGGCTTCCTTCAAGGCAGCGGTCCGGAAGACCAGCACCGAACCGAAATCGAAATCATCCCTCAAAGCACCCTGCTGGCAGTCGATCACAGGCGCGAAGGTTCTGATGCCATCCATCTCCTTGAAATGATCTGCATAGACCATCGCAGCAGAAGTATCCTCTGCCACTGAGAGGAAACGTTCCAGGGCATATTCTCCGAAACTGAGTTCCGTAGTCTTTGTATAGATCAGTGTAAACGGTGCGGACGCCATGGAAGCAATCTTCTTGACCGATGCAGTGCTCTTGAAAGTCCTTACATCCAGCACTTCGATCCGTGAAACCTCGTCTTGCGCTTTCAGGGCAGCAATGATTGGAGCAACCTGGGTGTCGTCCGCGAAAGGAATGAAACAGTCGATTCTTTTCATGTTTATTATCTTTGGCAGAAACAAAATTACGAAATTATATTAATATATTTGTAGGATAGACACAAGTAACACCTGTTCCACAATATGAATCTTAAAAGGACTTTACTCACATCTGCGGTCCTGGTCTTTACAGCCGCGGCAATCTCAGCACAGGAAACGCCCAGATGGCTTCGCAAAAGCGCCATTTCCCCTGACGGCACACAGGTAGCATTCTCTTACAAGGGAGACATCTTCACTGTAAGCACCGCCGGTGGCAGGGCATTGCAGATTACGACAAATAATGCTTATGATTCGGATCCAATGTGGACCCCCGACGGTAAGATGATTGTCTTCTCTTCCTACAGGAAGGGTTCCAAGGACATATTCATAACTTCTTCGCAGGGAGGGACGCCGAAGAGGCTGACTGACTACCACGGAGACGAGACTCCTCTCTGTGTCCTGGATGGCGGCAGAGTGCTTTACACGTCAAGCTTCCAACCGGATTCGAAATACGGCGGCTTCCCTAACACCCCCCAGGTCTGGCAGGTAGACACTTCGGCAGGAAGACCCCAGCTGGTCACTTCCCTGCCATTGATGAACGTGAGCGTCAATTCTGCTGGAGAAGTCATCTACGAGGATTACAAAGGTTATGAAGATCCCCTGAGGAAGCACCACACATCGTCAGTGACCAGGGACATTTGGCTTTACAAACCTTCAGCGGCCCAAGGACAAAGATTCCGCCTGAAGGATGATGGAACCTTCACAAAACTCAGCACCTTCCGTGGTGAAGACCGTAATCCTGTCTTCGCGGCAGACGGGAAGACATATTATTTCCTTTCCGAGCAGGACGGGACCCTGAATGTCTACAAAGCTTCGACCGTTTCAGCCGGGGCCGGAACCCAGGTCACCAAGTTCAAGGACAATCCAGTCAGATTCCTCTCTGTTTCAAGGGAAGGAACCCTTTGCTTCTCCTGGAACGGAGACCTTTACACCATGAAGGAAGGAGGAGAGCCCCGCAAGATCGCCATCTCAGTAAGCAAGGACGAGAATGAGAATGACACTGAATTCATCACATACACCAACGGAGCCTCTTCAATGGACGTTTCTCCGGACGGGAAAGAGATCGCCGTGGTCATCCGCGGTGACGTATTCGTCACTTCTACTGAATACAGGACGACCAAACGTGTCACCAACACTCCCGAGCAGGAGCGTAACGTCAGTTTCTCCAAAGACGGACGCACCCTGTATTATTCTTCAGAAAGGAACGGACACTGGGGAATCTGGAAGACTTCACTCGCAGACAAGAACGAGAAGTATTTCACTTATGCGACAAAATTCGAGGAGGAACTGGTAACCTCAGAAAAGGAGACCTGCTTCCAGCCGGACGTCTCCCCTGACGGCAAGTGGATAGCATTCCTCAGGGACAGGACCGAACTTGTCATAAAGTCCACCAAGGACGGGAAGGAGAAATCCCTGCTCAAGGACGTCAACTATTCCTACCAGGACGGAGACCAGAGCTTCGAATGGAGCCCTGACAGCAAATATCTGCTCACCCTCTATCAGGCAGACGGAGGATGGAACAATTCCGACGTCGCCCTCATCGACATCGAAACGGGAGAGATCACCAACCTGACCCAGAGCGGATACTCCGACGGCAATTTCAAATGGTCCCTCAAGGGCTACGCCATGACATGGGAGTCGGACAAGAACGGCTACAGAAGCCATGGAAGCTGGGGCGCCGAATCGGACATCTACATCATGTTCTTCGACGGGAAGGAGATGATGAAGTTCATGCGCGACAAGGAAGGTGAGGAAATCGCAAAACTCATAGAGGAAGGCGGCAAGGAAAAGACTGAGAAACAGCTCGCGAAGGAGGAGAAGAAAGAAAAGAAGGATTCTGTCAAGCAGGCCGAGAAACCCGAGAAATTGAAGCTCGACCTCGATGGCAGGGAATTCAGGGTTTCACGACTGACCCGCAGTTCCAGCAGGCTCGGAGACTTCTATCTCACCCAGGACGGGACAAAGCTCTACTACGTCACCCCGCTTGAGAGAGGCAACGACCTCTGCATGCTGGACGTCAAGAAGGGAGATGTCAGGGTCATCAAGAAGGGTGTTTACGGTTCGATCGTACCTTCGCCTGACGACAAGACCCTTTACATGTTCTCCGGAGGTACGATCTCCAAGATCAACGTAGCAAGTAACGCTATTACCCCCATTTCCTTCTCCGGTGACTATGAATTCAAGCCGAAGGCAGAAAGGAACTACCTCTTCGAACATGTCTGGAAGCAGGTCGATGAAAAGTTCTATGACCCTGCCATACATGGCATTAACTGGGCTGGCTACAGGGATAACTACCGCCAGTTCATGCCCTACATCGACAACAACTTCGATTTCCAGGACCTTCTGTCTGAAATGCTTGGAGAACTCAATGGCTCGCACACCGGTGCAAGGTACCGTCCCGGCAGCAGGATCAACATGGGCTGCCTCGGGGTCCTCTATGATTTCGACTACGAAGGCGACGGTCTCAGGATCGCCGAAGTTCTTCCCGGTGGTGTCCTCAACATTGCTGATTCCGAGATCAAGGCCGGTGACACCATCGTGTCGATTGACGGTGAAAAGATCGAAGCCGGGAAGAGTTGGTTCAAGCTCCTCCAGAACAAGGTCGGCAAGAAGACAGCTGTCGTAGTGAAGAAGGGAGGCAAGGAAGAGGAACTCTACGTAGTGCCTTCCGGTAGCGAGAGCACCCTCATGTACCGCAGGTGGGTACGCCAGAGGGAGCAGATGACCGACAAGCTTTCCGGAGGCAAGGTAGGTTACACCCATGTCCAGGGCATGGACTCCCCCAGTTTCAGGGAAGTATATTCAAAACTCCTCGGAAAGTACAGAAGCGCCGAATCTGCCGTAGTAGACACCAGGCACAATGGCGGCGGATGGCTGCATGATGACCTGGCAACCCTGCTTGGCGGCAAGGAATACATCCGTTTCACGCCTCGCGGCCAATACATAGGAAGCGAGCCCTACAGCAAGTGGAACAAACCTTCCTGCGTCCTCATGTGCGAAGACAACTATTCCGATGCCTGCGGATTCCCCTACACCTACAGGTCGTTGGGAATAGGGAAACTGATCGGAATGCCTGTGCCCGGCACGATGACCGCCGTCTGGTGGGAAACCATGCTGAACGGTATGGTCTTTGGAATTCCCCAGGTCGGAAGTTGGGGCGTCAAGGACGGAAGATACCTTGAGAACATGCAGATCGAGCCCGACATCAAGGTCGAAAACGATCCGGCATCCCTTCTGCGAGGTGAAGACAAGCAGCTTGAAACTGCAGTAAAGGAAATGATGAAATAATATTAAGAATATGGACAGCAAAGTCGTTATCATTCCAACCTATAACGAGAAGGAAAACATCGAGGCTATCATCCGCAAAGTGTTCTCCCTCGAAGGAGAATACCACATCCTGGTCATCGACGACGGTTCGCCTGACGGAACGGCGGCCATCGTCAAGAAACTCCGTGAAGAGTTCCCCGGACGGTTGTTCCTCATCGAAAGGAGCGGCAAGCAAGGGCTTGGAACGGCCTATCTCACTGGATTCAAGTGGTCCCTCGACCATGACTATGATTACACGTTTGAGATGGATGCCGACTTCTCTCACAATCCGGACGATTTGCCCAGGCTTCATGAGGCCTGCCGTAATTGCGGAGGTGTGGCAATAGGTTCACGTTACTGCGACGGCATCAGCGTTGTCAACTGGCCCCTCGGCAGGATCCTTATGTCCTACTATGCCTCCATGTACGTCCGCAGAGTCCTGGGGATGAAAATCCATGACTGTACTGCCGGATTCAAGTGCTACAGCCGCGAAGCCCTCTCCGCCATAGATTTCGACGATGTGCGCATGAAAGGTTATGGCTTCCAGATTGAAATGAAATACACAGCCTGGAAGCTCGGTTTCAAACTGGTTGAGGTTCCCATCATATTCGTGAACCGCAAGCTCGGAACATCAAAGATGAGCAGCGGCATCTTCGGCGAAGCTTTCTGGGGCGTCATCAAGCTCAGGTTCAGGAAATTCCACCGGAAAGGCTGAGTATGCCGCGCTACCTCCTGACAAATGCTCTCATAGTGAAGGGTTCCTCGAGTTTCATGGGGAGCCTGGCCATAGAGGGTGAACGTATCGCAGGAATCTGGCCCGGAGAAGGTGCGGAATTCCCAGATGCCGAAGTCATTGACCTCGGCGGCTGGATCCTTATGGCCGGAATGATAGATTCACATGTCCACTTCAGGGAACCTGGAATGACTTGGAAGGCTGACATAGCCAGTGAATCCGCTGCTGCACTGGAAGGAGGAGTAACCTCGTTCATCGACATGCCCAATACGGCCCCGCCTACAGTCACGGCTGAAGCTCTTGCGGACAAGCTGGGGATTGCATCCATGACATCCAAAGCCAATTTCGGTTTCCACCTCGGAGCGACTAACGACAACCTCTCCAGGATCAAGGAATATCTGGAAGAAGGGCTTGGCGAAAGATTCGGAGGAATCAAAGTATTCATGGGTTCTTCGACCGGGAATATGCTGGTGGACAGGGATGAAAGCTTGGAAGAAGTTTTCAGCATCAAGGGTAAACCAATCCTTGTACACAGTGAAGATGAAGGCATGATCAAGGCAGGGCTAAACTCGGCCAGGCAAACCTATGGCGACAACATTCCCTTTTCCTGCCACCCATCGATAAGAAGTCGCGAAGCATGTATCAGGTCAACGGAAAGAGCGTTGGAAAAAGCCGTCAGGCTGGGAACATCCTTGCATATCCTGCATGTCAGTACAGCTGAGGAAGTCGAGATGATCCGCAAGGCCAAGCTGAGCAACCCCCATATCACCGCCGAGACCTCTGCCAACTACCTGTGGTTCTGCGATGAAGATTATCCGAGACTGAAAGGGAAAGTCAAATGTAATCCCGCCGTGAAAAGTGCAGCGGACAGGGATGCATTGAGGAAGGCCTTTGCCGACGGCACCATCGACACCATAGGTTCGGATCACGCACCCCACCTTAAGGACGAAAAGGACCGGCCATATATCCAATGCCCATCCGGACTGCCTTCTGTAAGGGAACAGCTCCCTGTCCTTTTCACAGTCGCCAAGGATTTTGGAATTCCTTTTGAGCGGATTACATCAGCATGTTCGGAAAAGGTCGCAGCAGTCTTTGGAATCGAAGACAGGGGGCGGCTTGAGCAGGGATGCTTCGCCGACCTGGTAGTGATAGATCCAGAAAAAGGATCCACTGTCAGGGGCGATAGCTACAAATGCGGATGGAGTCCCTATGAGGGCACGGCATTGAAAGGGAAGGTCGAAATGGTGTGGCTCAACGGTTGTCCTGCCGTGAACAACAGCATTTTGAATATTGCGACATCACAATCCCGACCACGGCAACTAAGATTCCTCCCCACTGCAGAGCAGTAAGATGCTCCCTTCCGACAACCTCAGCGACAAGGGCGGTAGCCACACACATCATTGCAAGGAAGACGCTGGACTTGGCGACACCGAGACGCTTAATGGTCATCGCCCAGAGAGAGAATGCGAGACTGGAACATAGGAGAGCAAGGCATAAAACAGGCCTCAGCACCTCCCAGGAAAGGAAACGCGGTTCAAAATCCTGGATTCCCTTCGTCAAGAAGAACGGAAGGAAATAGACGGCACCTATCAGGAATTGATACATTACGATCACCTGTGGCCGGTAGTCACTCGAAAGCAGTTTAGTGATAAGTGCATGCCCTACCTCAGAGAAAACAGCTATGACAAGCAGGATGACTCCAAGGTTGAAGTTTCCGGGGGTACCGCATTCCATCTGCGAACGAAGCACAAGACAGATACCAGCAAGAGTCACCGCTATACCGAATCCGTTGATGACAGAGATTTTCTCTTTGAAAAAGATGAAGGCAGCGAACACGGAAAATATAGGGACGGAAGCGATGATCATTGCACTGATCGTCGGGGAGCCCGTCTCCTTGATGCCGTAAGTCTCACAAAGGAAATAAACCAATGGCTCAAAAACGGCCAGTAGAGCGAACTTCCATAAGTCCTGCTTCCTGATCAGCTTGAACTGGCATGTCATCATGTTGAACGCCAGAAGCACAAGGCCGGCAAGCAGAATCCTTATCGGGACGAAGAAGAAAATCGGGATTTCCAAAGCTATGAGCTGGTCGCTCCAGATGTAGGACATTCCCCAGAGCACAATGGCCAGGGCGGAGAATATATAAATCACCGCCTTGTTGTCACAAATGCTTCCGGGGCTTGAAAAATTGGTCATCAGTTATCTTTCAGTTTTGAAAATATAGTCAAATATTCGAAACAAAACCGAATTAAACTGACATAATAAATGATAAATAATTAATAAAAATTACCTTTTACTAATCAATCGCAACGAAATACGTTTCCTCTCGAGATCGACTCCGATTACTGAAACCATCACTTTTTGGTGGAGTTTGGGTTTCTCCCCTCTCATCTGGGAGACATGGATCAATCCGTTTTCATGGATACCTATGTCGACAAAGGCCCCGAATGCAGTCACATTGGTAACGATGCCCGGCAATTCCATTCCTTCCTTGAGATCATCAATCTCCCGGATGTCATCTGCAAAGCTGAAATCCTGGGCTTGCTGACGTGGGTCAAGTCCAGGCTTGGCCAATTCCTTGAGGATGTCGTTGATAGTAGGCAGGCCGAAATCTCCTTCCACATAACGGGCTGGATTTATTTTCCTGATAAGTTCCTCATTGCCCACCAACTGCTTGGCAGAGACTCCCAGGTCTGCAGCCATCTTATCTACAATATGATAGCACTCGGGATGAACGGCTGAATTGTCCAGAGGATTGGCTGAATCATGAATCCTCAGAAAGCCGGCACACTGCTCAAAAGCCTTCGGACCAAGCTTCGGAACCTTATGGAGCTGCTCCCTGGAAGTAAAGCCGCCATTGGTCCCGCGGAAGGCGACAATGTTCGATGCCAACGCAGGCCCGATCCCGGAAACATAGCTCAGGAGATAGGGACTCGCCGTGTTAAGGTTGACTCCCACGCTGTTGACGCAGAAAGCGACGGTGTTGTCAAGTTTCTCATGCAAGAGATTCTGGTCAACGTCGTGCTGGTACTGGCCGACGCCAAGGGACTTCGGATCTATCTTTACGAGTTCTGCCAGCGGATCCATAAGCCTGCGGCCTATCGAAACGGCTCCCCTTACTGTCACGTCCTCGTCAGGGAACTCCTTTCTGGCCACTTCTGACGCTGAATAAATAGAGGCCCCGTCTTCGCTGACGGTGTAGACCTTGACATTCTCCGGTATCCCCACCCTCTTTACGAAGTCCTCGGTCTCCCTTGATGCGGTACCGTTGCCGATTGCGATCACCTCGATACCATATTCCTCAATCATGCCTGAGACCGCCATGATGGACTTGATTTTTTCGCTCTGGGGAGGATGTGGGAATATGATTTCGTGATGAAGAAGGTTCCCATGCTCGTCAAGGCAGGCGATCTTGCAACCGTTCCTGAAACCCGGATCAATAGCCATGGTCCGTTTCGGACCCACCGGAGGAGAAAGAAGAAGCTGTGTGAGATTGTCCCCGAAGACTGCTATCGACTCTATGTCAGCCTTCTCCTTGGCTTCCTTGATAATTTCGTTGCTTATGGAAGGTTCAAGCAAACGCTTGAAGGAGTCGTCCACAGCCATCCTCACCTGCTCAGCCAGTTTTCCTGAAGGATAACGGTGCTCCTGGCAGAAATCATAGTAGATCTTGTTACCGCATTTTTCCGGATCTGCATCCAGTCCGACAGAAAGGAAGCCTTCTTTCTCAGCCCTGAGCATAGCCAGGAGATTGTGAGAAGGTATCTTCTGGACAGGCATCGAGAAATTGAAATAAGACCTGTATTTGGAAGACTCAGGATTGTCAGAAGCGGCTTTCGTAGCCTTGGACTGAATCCGGCGAGTCCTGAAAATCTGCCTGAGAGCATCCCTGGTCACTGCTGATTCGGAGAATCTCTCGGCAAGGATGTCACGAGCTCCGGCGAGGGCGTCTTCCACCGTTTCCACCTGGTCATTCAAGTACTTCCTGGCCTCAGCCACGGGATCAGCCACGGCAACGTTCCACATCTTGTCGGCCAGAGGTTCCAGTCCTTTTTCCTTAGCCACTGTAGCCCTTGTACGGCGCTTGGGGCGGAAAGGCAGATAAATATCCTCCAGTTCGCTGGAGACCAGACAGTTCTCTATCCTTGAACGGAGATCCGGGGTTAGCTTTCCCTGCTCATCGATCGTCGAAAGGATGGACTCCTTGCGCTTTTCCATTTCTGAAAATACGTCGTTCCAATGCTTGACTTCAGCCACCGCAGCATCGTCGAGACCTCCTGTCTTTTCCTTGCGGTAACGGCTGATGAAAGGAATGGTACTCCCCTCCTCGAACAGTCTTATGCAATTTTCAACCTGCCAGTCCTTTACGCCAAGTTTCCTGGCAATGCAATCAATGTATATCGTCTTCATGGCTTAATCCTGTGAGACTATCTTCAATTCATCCCTGTAGGCTGAGAAAATCTTGGACTTTGACACGAAACCGACGTATGATCTGTCAGAACGCCTGACCACAGGCAGGTTCCACGCCGAAGTCGTCTCGAACTTCTTCATCACGGAGTCCATGCTCTCATCATCATAGACATAGGCCTCTGCACTCCTCATGAAATTGAAGACATGAAGCTTCTGGTATTCCCCCGCCCTGAACATGTCCTTACGGATGTCTTCCAGTGAGACATAACCCTGGAACCGTCCCTTCGAGTCAATGACAGGGAAGATATTCCTGGTCGATTCGGACACCACTTCCACCAGCTGACCAAGGGTGTCGTCTATCCGGACGGGTGAAAAGTCACTTTCGATGACGTCCGAAACCTTGAGCAGGGTCAGCACAGCCTGGTCGCTGTCATGTGTCAGCAGTTCCCCTCTCTGGGCGATACGCTTTGTGTAGATAGAGTATTTTTCCACTATCCTCGTCGTCCCGAAAGCTATTGTCGCCGTAAGGATAAGTGGAAGGAAAAGATCGTAACCTCCGGATATTTCTGCGATAAGGAAGATAGCTGTCATAGGGGCCTGCATGACTCCTGCCATCAGGCCGGCCATGCCTACAAGGACGAAATTCTGCTCCGGTACTGAAAGAGGAGTACCCGACAAAAGAAGATTCATCGTCCTCGCTACGACGAAACCGGCTATAGCTCCCACAAACAAGGTCGGTCCGAAGGTCCCGCCCACTCCACCACCGGCGTTGGTAAGGGTCATTGAAAAGACCTTCAGCAGGAGGATGAGCATGAAGAATATCGGGACAGACCAGGGACTGCGTGAGAGGAAAGCAAGAGGAGTCTGGCCTTCCAATGACAGCTCATGACCGTTCAGGAGGACTCCAAGGGATTCGTAGCCTTCACCGTGAAGCGGAGGGAAGAGAAAAATAAGAAGACCCAAGCCTATGGCACAAAGGATCCATTTAAGATAGGGATTGGTCATCTTGCCTATGCGGTCTTCCAGCCAAAGTGTAGTCCTTGTGAAATAGATGGAACAGCCTCCGCAGAAGATTCCCAGAATGATGTAGAAAGGAATATTCTTAAGGTCGAAAGGAGTAAGCGTACACTCGAATGGTGTAGCTCTGCCGAGGAAGATGTATGACACGACTGTCGCTGACACGGTCGAAAGCAGCAGAGGCATCATAGAGTTCATCGAGATGTTGAAGAGCAGGATCTCAAGGACGAAGAGGATGCCCGCCAGAGGGGCTTTGAATATTCCGGCTACTGCTGCTGCAGCACCGCATCCCAGCAGTATAGTCATGCTCCGGTACGACATCCCGGCCTTCCTTGCGAAATTAGAACCTATAGCCGCACCCGTGTAGACAATCGGAGCCTCGGCACCTACGGATCCGCCGAATCCGATCGTCACTGAACTTGCCAGCACGGAGGACCACATGTTGTGGGGCTTGATGCGCGAATCATGCCTGGAGACAGCCTGAAGGGCCTTGGTGACACCATGCCCTATATTGTCCTTCAGGATGTACCGGCAGAACAGCATTGCCAGCAGCATTCCTACTCCAGGCAGCACTATAAAATAGAGGGCGCCGTTCCAGATATCCCCGAAAACGGAGCTCAATCCATGCTGTATCAGACTGATGAGCGACTTTAGAACAACGGCTGCGAGGCCTACTACAAGACCTACGGCAACACTCAGGACCAGAAGCCGGTTCCTTTCTGAAAGACGCGATATGAGATTCCAACTGGACATACTCATTCGCGAATATACCAATAATTTGCGGAATTACATTCCCAAACCGCAGATGACACCTGCAGTTATGGACGTAAACCGAGGGCCGTAGCCTTCGACAAACTGTTCCTTCGGGTTGTACTTTACATAGAAGCCTAATCCACCATAAGAGAGGGCGGCGAAGGCATTGAAAGGAATCTGATTGGTCTTGATCTCGTCGGCATAGCGGGCACCGTCACGGGTTTCCTTGATCTTGGCCCCGTTGTTGTCAATAGCCTTGAACTTGGTGATTCCAGGGAAGTTGTACTCGACAGCTGCCCCCAAACGTAAAGAGCACTTTCCGAAACTCTGCTCTAAACTGACAGGGACTGAGAGCGTCCTGACAACAAGGTTGGACTTCTTTATCTTCTTGAAACCGTTCTCGTCCTTGGAAGCCACGGAAACACGCATCTTCTCCGAGTCGGGCATCCAGAATGAAGACTTGTCGAGTCGGTAATAATCCCAGTCGAAATCAACTCCGATTGCGAACATACCTGTCTCGTAGGGGTGCAGACGCAGCTCTATCAGATTGATGACAGTTTCAGTTGAATTCCTCTCAGCGTTGTTAAAACCAGAAGCTGCATTCATGACATAGTGATCGCCAAAAGCCAGATAGCTCAGTAACTCGGCAGAGAAGGCTCCCTTCCTGATGGAAAAGTCCGCGTCCTCATTGAACTTGATACGGTCCTTAGATTCCTGGGCGAAAGAACTCCCGGCGAGCACAGCAATGGCTGCAAGAATAGTGATGAATCTTTTGATCATGGTAGATTGGATTATGCTTCAAACGGTTGGTTGATGTTTTCGGAGCGCGAATTTAGCAATTATTCAATAAAAAGGATTAATTTTGGGTTATGAAGAAGTTAGTTTTGTCAATAGGTGCAGCCATCCTGGTCGCCTTGCTGGCGATTCTAGGGCTGAATATTTACAGCGGGCATGGTCCACGGGAGAAGGTAAAAGCTCCTGATGGTACAAAGTTGGTCACGGAAGAACTCAGCTATTACATCCGCGGCGGCAAGGTTTTCGGCAAGATTTACAAGCCGGATGACGGTGATGCCTCTCTCAGTCGTCCCCTCGTCGTATATTTCCATGAACCACTCAAGACCGATTTCCCGGAGTCTGTGCTGAAGGCACTCGTGACCGACGGGCTTTCTGGTTATGCAACCGGCTTCAGGGGAAAGGACAGCGATGCCGTCTCGATAGTTAAACGGCTTTCCAAGGAAGAGTTTGCCGAAAAAGACATGATATTCGTCGTAAGTGACTCCTACTGTGCGGACAACATCCTTCTGGCAGCCTCGAAACTCGGGCACCGTATCCAGGGCCTGGTCCTAATCGACCCGAATCCCACAGGTAAGGCACGTGAGATCTACCAGATCTACAGCAGGGAGTTCCTGACAATCGGTCCTGCCCAGAAAGGGAATGCCATCCCGCTGATTGAGAATTACCTTGAAGAAAGAGGAGCGCTCAAATGAAAAAGACTAGTTTCGGGATAGTCGGCACCGGACGGATAAGCGACTGGGTGCTCAAAGGAGCAGTACTGGAACCAAGGTTCGAAGCTGCTGCAGTCTGTTCACGGTCTGAGGACAATGCAGTCGCTTTCGCATCCAGGCACGGGATCGAAAAGATTTTTACCGACATCGATAGGATGGCCTCGGACCCTTCCATTGATGCAATCTACATCGGCACCCCGAATCACACGCACCATGATCTCTCGATCAAATGCATGAATCATGGGAAACATGTCCTCTGCGAGAAGCCGCTGGCTTCCAACTCCAAGGAAGTCAGGGAAATGGCCGCCTGCGCCAAAGCCAACGGTGTCGTGCTGATGGAGGCGATGATCTCCTCGCTCAGTCCCAATTTCAGGATGGTCCAGGGACGCCTCGAAGGCCTTGGTACGGTCAGGAACTACTCCGGAACGTTCTGCCAGTATTCCACCAAGTACGACAAACTCAAAAAGATCCTGGCGGGAGAAGACCCCTCCCCCGTCCCAAGTTCCTTCAATCCAGACTGTTCAGGAGGTGCATTGATGGACATAGGGATCTACCCCATCTATCCGATGGTCACCCTTTTTGGAAGGCCTTCCGGAATCAAGGCTAACGTCTTGACCGTCAACGTTCCCACTTCAAGGGGAATGAGACCGGTTGACATTCAGGGCGCTGTCGTTTTTGAATATGGGGAAATGACTGCAAGCGCGGTTTACTCAAAGGTAGCAGACTCAAAGCTCCACACCGAGATTTCCTGTGAGAACGGCATCCTATCCCTCGACCAGATCCACATAACCCGGCAGGTGGAGTTCATCCCGCACGGAGCCCCTACATCAGGTCGGGCCTCCGGTCCCTCGATAGTGGACATAACCGTTCCCTGCGACCCGGACGAATATCTTTGCGAATTCCGTGAATTCATTGACGTCCTGGAAAGCGGCCGCCTCGAATCCTGCAACAACAGTCTGGACAACTCCCTAACGGTAGCCGTGATCCTTGACGAAATCCGCCGCCAGGCAGGAGTCACCTTCCCCGCCGACTAGATCCCTCGCTGCGCTCAGGATGGCAATCTCTCACTGACCGCCGAGGCGGGAGAAGAAGGTGAGGACATCTTCCCAGGTTTTGAAAGCGTCTGAACCGAACTGGATGAGGGTGCCCATGAAATCGCGTCCCCCGAAAGAATCCGGATCGGCATCGATCAGGTAGTCGCCCAAAAGCAGATTCTTGTGATTGCTGACTGTTACGCGGTTCCACACCGGGACTCCAAGGTTGGCCTCGCACCATTCGAAGACATCCTTGCATTCCCCTGGTACATTATAGTCGACAGAGGAAACGATGTGAAGATCATAGCTTTGAGCCAGGATAGCCACAGCTTTGGGCATTCCGCTGGAATGGTTCATCAACCTGTCGTCCAGGGATATGAACAGAACCGGCTTTGAGACACCTTTCTGCCGATCATCAATCCATTGGATGACCGGCAGCAATGAGTGGACAATGACTGAATCATTCAAATGATGCTCCCCGTCGAAACGTATCGCCTTGGTATAATGCTTCCTGAAAAGGCCGAAAGTGTCCACAAGATTGTCATGGATCCCGAACAAGCCGAACACTCGGTCACGATCCTCCGATGATTTCTCAAAACAATGCGACGAAACCTCCCTGAAATGCTCCAGCAGGGTCTTCGTCACAAGGAATGATGTCTCCCCGTCCGAGCGCTTGTTGTGGAACTCCCTGCGACCCAACCCATTGTTTTTCAACAGGGTGTCAGCCAGCTGAAAGGCGGGATTGACGATAATACGGTCGATTCCGTAAAGCATCTCGGAATACATCCCGCCCATTGAGGTACCGATGATCAAATCAGGTTTCTCAGCGGAGACGATGTCCCGGAGCAACCCCATCGCCTCTTCCGGTTCAACCGGCAGGTCAGGGGCTATAACGGTCGCGCCGGGCAGGAGCAGCCGGAGCGTAGCCACGCTCCCGGTCTGTCCGCTCGACGCGAATCCATGTACGTAAAGAATTGTCCTGCCGGCCATCAGGCCCGGCCTGGCATATTCATAAAGTTCCATTACTCAGCCTCTTCGACAGCACGGAAAGCGGGAAGACTCTCCTTGTCGAAGTTGAGGATATAGGAGCTCTTGCCGGCAACGGTCTCACATGCCATGGCGGCATAGACCTTTGCGGACTTCAGGAACATGTCGGGAGCCACGGTGGCGTCACGCATGAGGAGAAGCGACATCACGATCTCACCGGTCATGTCGTAGAGACGACGGGCGAGGAAGTCCTGCATCTCGCTGTCACCAGCTTCACGGACCTTGGTGATGCACTCGGAAAGGATTCCGGCGCAGCCTGCAATCTTCTCCTTGAGAGGGAGCAGTTCAGGAAGGACCTCTTCACCAAGCATCTCGTTGATGATATTGACGTAGGTGCCGTTGGTGATGTAGCGGATGGCGGCGACGACCTGAAGCTGGGTTGTACCCTCGTAGATCGAGAATATGCGTGCGTCACGGTAGAGCCTCTGGCTCTTGTATTCCATGATGAAGCCCGAACCTCCGTGGACCGAGATGGCATCGTAGGCATTCTGGTTTGCATATTCGGAAGCCATACCCTTGCAAAGAGGGGTGAAAGCGTCGGCCAGGCGGCTGTAGGTCTTCATCTCAGCCCTTTCTTCTGCCTCGAGCTTGCGCTCCCTCTGGATGTCTTCAAGGGCCTTGTAGATGTCGACGTACCTGGAAGTCTGGTAGAGCAGCGAACGGCTCGCATCGAGCTTAGCCTTCATACGGCTGAGCATGTCGTAGACTCCCGGGAAACGGTTGATCTTCTGGCCAAACTGGGCACGCTCAGCAGCATACGCCACAGCCTCGTTGTAAGCCTCCTGGCTGAGACCTACACTCTGTGCTCCGATTCCCAGACGGGCACCGTTCATGAGGGCCATGACATATTTGATAAGGCCAAGCCTTCTCTCGCCGCAGAGTTCGGCACGGGCATCCTTGTAGGTAAGCTCACAAGTCGGGGAACCGTGGATACCGAGCTTGTGCTCGATATGACGGACGTTGACCCCACCCTGGCGCTTGTCATAGATGAACATCGAAAGACCACGTCCGTCACGTGTACCTTCCTCGGAACGGGCAAGGACGAGATGGATGTCGGAGTCTCCGTTGGTGATGAACCTCTTGACACCGTTCAGGAGCCAGCAACCCTGCTCCTCGCTCCAAGTGGCCTTAAGCATGACGCTCTGGAGGTCGGAACCGGCATCTGGCTCGGTAAGGTCCATGGACATGGTCTCCCCTGCGCAGATACGGGGGATGAACTTCTGCCTCTGCTCCTCACTTCCGAACTCGTAGAGGGTCTCGGCACAGCTCTGGAGGCTCCAGATATTCTGGAAGCTGGAATCTGCTGCAGAGATGACCTCGCTGCACATGCTGAATACGGTCTCGGGTGCATTAAGTCCGCCGTAGCGGCGGGGCATAGTGACACCCCAGAGGCCGGCGAGGCGGACGGTCTCCATATTCTCGACCGTCTTGGATGCATATTTCATGCGGCCGTTCTCGAGATGGGGTCCTTCAAGGTCCACATCCTCGGAGTTGGGGGCTATCGTATTGGCAGCGATGTCTCCGGCGATCTCGAGCATGCGGCGGTAGTTCTCGATGCAGTCCTCGTAGTCGACCGGTGCCTCCTCGTATTTCTCCTTCTCGGAATATCCGCGCTCCTTGAGCTCGGCGACGCGGCGCATGAGGGGATGGTTCAGATGGAATCCGATTTCCGGATGGTCAGTATAATAGTTTGCCATTGCTTTTCCTCCTTATTTGCTGTTCTGCTTGTAGTACTTGATGAGTTTGGGCACCACTTCCTCAACCGGGCCTGTGATCACGTAATCGGCTATCCTGTTGATAGGGGCATCAGGATCGGTGTTGATGCTGATGATGATGCCGCTGTCCTGCATTCCTGCGATGTGCTGGATCTGGCCGCTGATGCCGCAGGCGATGTAGACCTTCGGATGGACGGTCACGCCTGTCTGGCCGATCTGGCGGTCATGGTCACAGAATCCGGCATCCACAGCCGCACGGCTGGCGCCGACCTCGGCATGGAGGACCTTCGCAAGTTCGAAGAGCATGTCGAAGCCTTCCTTGCTGCCCATTCCGTAACCTCCGGAAACAACGATCGAAGCGCCCTTGAGGTTATGCTTGGCAGCCTCGACATGATGGTCAAGGACCTTGACAACATAGGCCTCGGGGGAAACATATTCATTGACATCGGGATAGACAACCTCACCGGCAGCCTTGCCCTCGTAGAGAGCTTTCTTCATGACGCCCGAGCGGACGGTAGCCATCTGCGGACGGTGGTCGGGATTGACGATCGTAGCGACGATATTGCCTCCGAAAGCTGGACGGATCTGATAGAGAAGGTTCTCGTAGGTCTTGCCGCTCTTGTTGTCTGTGTAAGGACCGATCTCAAGCTGGGTACAGTCGGCGGTGAGGCCGCTGGTCAGCGAGGAAGAGACCCTTGGGCCGAGGTCACGACCGATGACGGTCGCACCCATCAGGCAGATCTGGGGCTGCTCCTGCTTGAACAGGCCGACTAGGATGTCGGTGTGGGGAGCTGAAGTGTAAGGGAAAAGTCCCTCTCCGTCGAAGACGAAAAGTTTGTCGACTCCGTAAGGAAGTATCTGGTCTTCGACCTTGCCCTTGATGCCGGTACCGGCTACGATTGCATGAAGCTGGACGCCGAGTTCATCGGCAAGCTTGCGACCCTTGGTGAGAAGTTCCTGGGAGACCTCGGCAACGGTCGTCCCCTCAATCTCGCAATATACAAAAACGTTGTTCATGGCTCTATCCGATTATCTTTTCGTCCAACAATTCCTTGATCATGCCCTCGATGTCGGCGTCAGCCGCAGTGAGGTGCTTGCATTCCTTGGCCTGGAAAACGATGTTCTGGACGCTCTTGACCTTGGTAGGCGATCCTGCGAGTCCGCACTGGCCGGGATCCCCGTCCACGTCGGCGACGCTCCACTGGTTCAGGGTCAGGTAAGGACGCTCCTCATAAAGGGATGCATAAGGCACTTCAGCAGGGCGCTCCATGGGGCAATTGGCCCTCTTGTACTTCATGACAAGTTTGGCGTTCTGCGGACGGCAGGGGGCTGCGCTTCCGTTGACAGTTATAAGGGCGGGAAGCGGGACCCTGACGGTCTCTGCACCTCCGTCGATATGGCGGCGGACAGTAGCTACTCCGTCTTCGACCTTGATTTCCTCAGCATATGTAACCTGGTTCAAGCCAAGTTTCTGGGCGACCTGCGGTCCCACCTGGGCGGTGTCGCCGTCGATGGCCTGACGGCCACCTATCACCAGGTCGACTCCACCAATCTTCTTGATGGCTGTAGCAAGGGCATAGGAAGTGGCAAGCGTATCGGCACCGGCGAAAAGCCTGTCGGTCAGCAGCCAACCCGTGTCAGCGCCTCTGTAAAGGCCCTGGCGGATGATCTCACCGGCACGGGGCGGACCCATCGTGAGGATTCCTACGGTTGAACCTGGATTCTGTTCCTTGAGACGGAGAGCCTGCTCGAGAGCGAGAAGGTCATCCGGATTGAAAATGGCGGGCAGGGCGGCGCGGTTGACGGTACCTTCAGCCGTCATGGCGTCCTTCCCGACATTCCTGGTGTCGGGCACCTGCTTTGCCAGCACAACGATTTTCAATTTCATATCCTTAAGAATAAATTAATTTCAAGTCACCCGGAAACATCCGGCCAAACGGACAAATTTACACAATTTTCCCCAACCGACAAAAAACGTTATTTTTGTGTCAGCAAATATCGAGATATGACAAGAATACTCTACATATGCCACGGTAATATCTGCAGGTCCCCGATGGCTGAATTCATCATGAAAGCCCTGGTCCGTTCACGCGGTCTTGAGAATGACTATTTCATAGAGTCCGCGGCAGTGTCCGCAGAAGAGACCGGCAACCCGATCTATCCACCGGCAAAGAGGTGTCTCTCACAACATGGAGTCCCTTTCGACAACGCCAAAAGAGCCCGTCAGGTTACCCGGGCGGACTATGACCGTTTTGACCGGCTCATCTGCATGGACTCTTCCAACCTCAGGTTGCTCAGACGTGTGATCCCCTCCGACCCGGAAGGCAAGATCCACCTGCTAATGTCCTACACCGGAGTTGGAAGGGATGTAGCCGATCCTTGGTACACAGGTGATTTCGAAACCTCTTTCCAGGACATCCTTGAAGGGTGCGAGGCCATGCTTGACGGATCCTTCCGCTATTGATTATTAGTCTGGCTTTTCGTACATTTGTGTACGCTTAATCCCATAACATGGACCACACTATCAAAAAGTACAGGTACTGGCAGTGGAGAACCCTCATTGCCTTGATGGTCGGTTATATCTTCTATTATTTCTTAAGGAAGAATTTCAGTGCTGCGATTCCTGCCATGGAGGCATCACTCGGGCTGAGCAAAGTCCAACTCGGCACCTTCCTAACCTTGAACGGGATAGTCTACGGAGTCTCCAGGATGATCAACGGAGTGCTCGCTGACAGATATTCCAAGAGGAAACTCATGACGCTCGGCCTCCTGCTTTCATGCGTCATCAACCTTGCCATCTGCTTCTCCCCGAAGATGAACGGTTTCCTCCACCTCCTGGATTCGGAGGGGAAGGCCACGATCGGCCTGGTCTACCTGATAGGTTCGCTCTGGGTCCTGAACGGCTACGTGCATGGTATGGGGTATCCCCCATGCGCCGCCCTGATGGCCCACTGGTTCAAGCCAAGTGAACTTGCCACCAAGCAGAGCATCTGGAATGCCTCCCACTCAATTGGGGCAGGTCTTGTGATCGCGCTCTGCGGCTTTCTCCTCAAGCGTTTCGGTTACAGTGCATGGAACCTCTGCTTCATTGTTCCAGCAGCTCTTTCATTCGTAGGCGCCATAGCCCTATATGTTGCTCTTCGGGACACTCCATCGTCAGTGGGCCTGCCGGAAATTGAAGAGTTGGACAGGGAAGAGAATAAAGACAATGCCCCTGCCGCCCAGGAGCAACTCACAGGAGAGTCATTCAAGAAGTTCGTCAACAAGATGGTATTCCGCAATCCGGTCATCTGGATCGTGTGCATCGCGGATTTCTGCGTGTATGTAATCCGGTTTACGATCCTCGAGTGGGGAACCTCCTTCCTGACACAGTACAAAGGTCTGGACATCGCCTTGAGCGCCAACGTAGTAGCCTGCTCCGAACTGATAGGAGGAGTACTGGGGACTTTGGCTGCAGGTTGGGTCACGGACAAGTTCCTGAAGAACAGGACACTCAGGACCTGTGCCATCTGTACCCTGGCGGCGACTCTCTGCTTCGCGATCTTCTGGAGGCTCCCGCATGAAGCCCACTGGATCTGGAGTGCGGTTTTCATCATCCTCTCCGCCTTCTTCATCTACGGCCCGCAGGCCCTGCTTGGAGTTAGTTGTTCTCAGTACGCCACCAAGAGAGCCAGCGGAAGTGCCAACGGTTTCTGCGGGGTATTCTGTTATGGAGCTACCTTGATCAGCGGAATCGGCTTCGGCTTCCTTGCGGACCGGCCGGGTCTCGGCTGGAACGCCGTCTTCGTGGTCGCCATCATATTCGGAATACTTGGCACCCTCATCCTGGCCTCGCTCTGGAAAGCTCCTGCCGACGGTTACGACAAAGCTGAAAAAGTACTGGCTGAGATAAACACTCGCAATTAATGGAAATAAATAATAGACTATGGCAAAGACAATTACAATCATCGGTTCCGGCATGATGGGATCTGCCCTCGCATTTCCGGCAAGGGAGAATGGTCACGAGGTCCGTCTGGTCGGCACCCACCTTGACCGGGAGATCATAGAAGCCTGCAAGAAGACAGGTCAGCATCCTAAGTTCGACTATCCCTTCCCCGAAGGAGTGAAATACTATTTCTACGAAGATTGGAAGGAAGCTGTCAAAGGGGCCGATTTCGTAATCGGGGGTGTCTCTTCTTTCGGCGTGGACTGGTTCCTGGAGAACATCCTTTCGGAACTTGACCCTTCGATCCCTGTCCTTTCAGTAACCAAGGGACTTATCAATCTGGAAGACGGGACCTTGATCTCTTATCCCGAGTACTGGAAGAGGTCCCTTGCTGCAAAGGGGATCGAACGCGAGATCTGCGCCATCGGCGGTCCCTGCACCTCCTACGAACTTGTGTACCACGACCACAGCGAAGTCGCATTCTGCGGCAAGGACAGCGCCACGATCAAGATGATGAAAGAGGCCATGCAGACTTCCTACTACCACGTGTCGGTCACAAACGACGTCGAAGGTCTCGAGAGTGCTGTCGCCCTCAAGAACGGCTACGCCCTAGCCATCGCCATGACTATCGGTCTCGTCAACCGCGAACACGGTCCTGAAGCAGGGCTTCATTACAACTCACAAGCTGGAGCTTTCTATCAGGCCGTCAAGGAGATGCGCCTTCTCCTCGAAATGCAGGGTGCCAGCCGCGACTGCGAGAACATCGGAATCGGAGACCTCTACGTAACCGTCTACGGAGGCCGCACCCGCAAGATAGGGATCCTCCTAGGTGAAGGCAAAACCTATCAGGAAGCCCTGGACATACTTGCAGGAGTCACCCTGGAGAGCCTCGTGGTTTCAAGGAGGGTTTACGCCGCGATGGTACGGAAGGCTGAACTTGGGAAGGCTGACCTGAGCCTTTTCCCGATGCTCTGCCATGCTGCAGCCGTCCTCGACGAAGGGAAGGACGCCCAGCTTCCCTGGGACAGTTTCACTTTTGACCAGACCAAATGAATATGAAAAAGACAGCATTAATAGCCGCCCTCAGCCTCCTGGCCATTGCGGCATCGGCGCAGCCTAAAGTTGTCGGACATCGCGGCTGCCGTTTCGAAGGTCCCTACGAAAACACCCTTGCCGCCTTCAGCCTTGCCCAGGAAGCCGGAGTCGATGCAGTGGAATACGATGTCCACCTCACTTCTGACGACAAGGTCATCGTCTTCCACGGCCCATCAGTGCCGGGCACTGATGGCAAAGATGTAAGGAAGATGACTTTTGCAGAGGCAAGGAAGGTCGTCCTACCCGGAGGACACAAGATGCCCTCTCTCGAAGAATGGTTTGCTCAGGCCCGCAAAGCCCCGCAGATCAAGATCATAATGGAGCTCAAGGCTCAGCTTAGCAAGGAAAGGGAGACCCTTCTGGTCGAGAAAGCCATGTCCATGGTCAAGTCTTCCGGCATGGAGTCCCAGGTCGAGTACACCACTTTCAGCGAGTGGATGTGCAAGGAAATCCACAGGGTCGACCCGAAGGCAAAGGTGATCTTCATCTCCAGCGGAGTGTTCGTGCCTGACGCCGCCTATGCAAAGGAAAAAGGTTACGACGGCATCTCCTACAACCTGGATGGATTCCTCAACAACCCCCACATTGCCAAACAAGCCAAGGAACTCGGAATCGAAACCACCCTGTGGCTGGTCAACGACTATGAGGTCGCAGACTGGGCGATCCTGCACGACATCGACTGCATCTCGACCGACCACCCCGAGAAGCTTGTTCCGTACATCAAGGCAGTAAAGGATTACCGCAAATAATGGTTAACCAAGTACCCCCTTTCCGGCCGATGCGCCGGGTAAAACAAGAACTGCCTGAAGAAGAATGCATGGAGATCCTGACCAAGGCTCCGCGTGGATTCCTTTCCGTAATCGGAGATGGTGGCTATCCTTATTCAGTGCCTGTCAACTTCTTCCAGGAGGATGGAAGGATCTATTTCCACTGCGCCCGCGAAGGTCACAAACTGGATGCTGTAAGGTCATGTGACAAGGCATGCTTCACAGTAATCGACGAGCCGTCGAAGGAACCCGGAGACTGGTGGTACCACGTAAGGAGTGTCATTTGTTTCGGACGCATCTGCGAGGTTTCTGACGAAGTGCGCCATGACGCTTTGCTCAGGAAACTGGGACTGAAGTATTTCCCGGAAGGTTACGACATGGAAGACGACATGAGGCGAAACGCACCGAGAGCCGTCGTGCTGGAATTCAGGATAGAGCACATGACCGGCAAACGGGTCAAGGAAAAATAGACTGTCATGAAAAAGATTTTATTGGCAATATTGCTCCTGGCATTTGCCCAGGTTGCCTTTGCTCAGGGCAGCTACAAGCTCGAGCAAGGTATCCCCTATCATCCCAACGCCGGAGAATATGCGGCCGAACGATGTGTCCTGGATTTCTACTACCCTACTGATATCAAGGACTTTCCTACATTGGTCTGGTTCCACGGCGGAGGACTTACGGGGGGACATAAGGACATCCCCGCAGCCTTGAAGGAATCCGGTATCGGAATCATCGCTGTAAACTACCGGCTTCTGCCCAAGGTCGAAGTCAAGGAAATAATCGACGATGCCGCTGCGGCCGTGGCATGGGCTTTCAAGGAAGTCGGCAGTCGCGGAGGGAGTCCTGAAAGGATATTCGTAGCTGGGCATTCTGCCGGAGGCTACTTGATCGATATGATAGTCCTGGACAAGCATTGGCTGGCCGCCTACGGAGTTGATGCAGACAAGATTGCCGGAGCCTTCCCCTACAGCGCCCAGAAGATCACCCATTTCAATGTACGTGAGAAAATGGGGATGGGGCCTTTGCAGGCACTGGTTGACGACACAGCTCCGCTATACCACGTGAGGAAACTGCCCATGCCTATGGTAGTCCTTTCAGGCGACCGGGAGATGGAACTCTACGGCCGTTACGAGGAGCAGGCCTATTTCTGGAGGATGATGAAACTCGTCGGGAACGAGAACGTCTTCCTCTATGAATTCGACGGCTATGACCATGGCGGAATGCCCTACCCTGCCCACAATGTCGTCAAACGGTACATCAAGGGCATCTGCAAGGGCGAACTTCCTCAAAGATAAAGCTGCTGCTTCACTTGCGCTCATAGGCAAGCATACGGGCATCCTCTGCCAATGCGCGCTTTTCGTCGTACTGCCTGTCCCACTCGCGGTAGTATTCCATCCTGGGATCCTCGAACAGGGACATCTGTTCGTAGTTTTCATGCGTCAGTTTCGACACACCAAGTCCGACCTGCCGCAGAGGAGAAACCCCGTCCCAGACTTCGTGCAGCATCCGTCTGGCCTCATTGAGGATCAGGGCGGTGACATCTGTAGGCTGCGGGAGCTGGCACTGCTTCTGCGCCACACTGAAGTCCGTGTACTTTATGAACATGGAGACAGTTGACGCCCTGAAATGGTCACGGCGGATCCTGTGCGCCACGATGCATGCCACATTGAACAGTGCCCTATCAATGTCCAACGGGTCGGTAAGATCCTTGGAGAATGTCCGTTCTGCACTGTAGCTTTTCGCCTCGGCGACTTCTGTCTCCACCGGGGAATCATCCCTGCCGTTAGCATATTCATGCAGCTGGATGGCAGCGTTACGGCCTACGAGCCGGGTAAGCATGGTAATGTCGATGGTAGCAAGGTCCCCTATCGTACGAATCCCGTAGGAAGTCAGCCTCGCCTCCGTCTTCTTGCCCACCCAAAGAAGATCCCGGACCCCAAGAGGCCACATCTTCTCCTGAACCTCGCTCTCCCACAGGGTGTGGACCTTGTCAGGTTTTTCGAAGTCCGAAGCCATCTTTGCAAGGAGCTTGTTAGAACCGACACCGACATTCACGGTAAACCCAAGGGTAGTCCTTATCTCGTCCTTCAGACGGGTCGCGACCTCCACCGGGTCCTGTCCATAGCAACGGAAACTCATGTCGATGAAACATTCGTCAATCGAGAACTGCTGCAGGACAGGGGAATATTTCCGGCAAATCGATATGAACCCCTCGGAGCACTCTTTGTACCAGCCCCAGTCGCCTCCTACTATGACAAGCGAAGGGCAGGTGCGAAGGGCCATGGAAACTGGCTGGGCAGTCTTGATACCGAGTTTTTTAGCCGGTATGGATGCTGCAGTGATGATGCTGCGGCGGTCTTCCGGATCACCGGAGACGACAGAGGGTACCAGCCGTAAGTCCGGCTTTCCTTCACGCACCATCTTGACGGCTATCCAGCTTAAGAAGGCTGAATTGACATCTATGTGGAAGATAATCCTCTCCATGCCTTGTTATCGTCAGAATCAATTGCGGATAGGGAGTCTCTGTCCATAGGTAAGCATCCTCCAGACCCATTCCACAGGACCGTAGCGGAAATACTTGACCCATAAAGAGCTGACAATGATTTCAAGAGCATATACTCCGAGCGCGATAAACTCCGTTCCAAGCAGGCCGACCTTGCCTCCAAGACCGAATCCGATCCCGTAGAAGATGATTACTCCGAGAACTGACTGCATCAGGTAATTGGTACAGGCCACCTTACCGGGCCTGGCGAAGAGCAGCCAACCCTTGCCATCCGGACACCGCATAAACAGAAGGCTGAAACCGGCAGCATAGGCGAAACCCATGGGATAGACGCTTAGAAGATAGAAAACACTGTGCCCTACCGGTCCGAGAGGTTCTCCTGCCATGGAACTCCAGGTGTAGAGGAAACTGACAGGGACACCCAGCGACAAACCGTACAACAATATGTTTTTCAACAGTTTCCTGTACTTTTCAAGATCGGCGAACATCCTTGTCCTACCAGCTGCATAACCTATCATGAACAAGCCAAGAACCTTGAAGAAACGGTAGCTTGTGACGAACTCCCACATCCTCTCGACAGCTCCCTGGTGCAGGAACTGAAGCATGCCTTTATAGTTGGTGATTTCAGCCAGCCATGTTCCGAAATTGGCCTCTGTAATGCCGTAAAGGGCACAAATCCTCCATTGTTCGGCAAGGAGCGGATCTGACAGCCTAGTGCCTAGAATCGCTTCGCAGACCACCGGAAGCACCAGGAATAATCCGCCGGCGAAAAGAATCTTATGGGTCGAAAGACGCTTGAACAGCGGGAGAATCATCCCCATCGCGGCATAGAGCATAAGAATGTCTCCGCTCCATAGAAAGAGCAGATGACACAGGCCTATCAGGAAAAGGACGATCATCCTGCGGTAGAAGGTCCTGGTCTCCCCCTCGGCATTGTCAATCTGTATGCTGAACCCCATACCGAAAAGCAGGGAGAAAAGGGTATAGAACTTTCCGTCTATGAGGAAAGTCTGTATTGCCCGAGTCACCTTGTCGGAGATTGTCCAACCAGAAGGATCGGAAAAGGTCCATAAGGAAAACTCGGGGAAATTGGCCAGGCAAATTCCTAGGATGGCGAAGCCGCGGAGGGCATCCAGTACGATGTATCTTTTCTTTTGTATCACGACTGCTAATTTCGGGAATTATTGTTATTTTTGAAAGATGTTAACAACCAAACACTAAAACAAAACAACGATGGAAGATCTGAAAAAGATAGTGCAACGCTTCGCAATCGAAGGTGAGGTCAAGGAAATAGCCCCCCTCGGCAACGGGCTCATCAATGACACCTACAAAGTCACCACTGAAGGCGAAGCCGATGACTATGTGCTTCAACGGATAAACAATGCTATATTCACCGATGTAGAACTGCTCCAGCACAACATCGAGGCAGCGACAAGACACATCCGCCGCAAGCTTGAAGAGGCCGGAGAGAGCGACATCGACCGCAAGGTGCTACGATTCGTTCCCCTGAAGGACAGTCCCAAGACCTACATCGAGTGTAACGGAAAGTTCTGGAGGGTCTCCGTCTTCATCGACGGAGCCAAGACCTACGAGATGGTCAATCCAGAGTACTCCGAGTACGCCGGAGAGGCTTTCGGCCATTTCGAGGCCATGCTTGCCGACATCCCGGACACCCTCGGGGAGACTATACCGGACTTCCATAACATGGAACTTAGGCTACGCCAACTCGTACAGGCTGTCCATGACGACAAGTCGGGAAGGCTGGCAGCAGACCCCAAGGATGGCGAACTGCACAGGATACTTGAAGAAATAGATGCTCACGGCATCGAGATGTGCAAGGCTGAACAGCTTCACCGTGAGGGTAAGCTACCCAAGAGGGTCTGCCACTGCGACACCAAGGTCAACAACATGATGTTCGATGACAAGGGCAATGTCCTGTGTGTCATTGACCTTGACACCCTTATGCCGAGTTACGTATTCTCGGACTTCGGAGATTTCCTGCGTACGGCAGCCAACCCGGTCGCGGAGGATTCTCCTGAAGTGGAGAAAGTTGACTTCGACATGGAGATTTTCAAGGCATTCTCCAGAGGCTACATCAAGGGCACAAAATCATTCCTGACTCCCATTGAGAAAGAGAACCTGCCGTATGCAGCCTGTCTCTTCCCATTCATGCAGGCAGTACGCTTCTTCGCAGACTACATCAATGGAGACACTTACTACAAGACCAAATATCCCGAGCATAACCTTGTCCGCACCCGCAACCAGATGGCACTCTTCCGTTCGGCCATGGCGAAGGTCCCCCAGATGAAGGCCTGGCTCGACTCCCTATAGAATAATCCTATGGCTATCAAACGCAGGGAATTCCTGAAGACCGCAGGCTCGGCGATAGCCGGAGCCGCGGTGGGATCAGCTGTATCTTTCGGAATAGCGGAGGCTAAAAAGAGGACTGTCGGGAGCACCTTCGAGGGCTATCACGTCAACACCAACGGTCCGGCAAGGATGAAGCTCAGCTTCGAGCCATACGAACTCCAGCTCAGACACACCTTCACTGTCGCCTCATATTCAAGGACTACGACACCTGACGTCCAGGTCAGGATCGAATACGACGGTTTCACCGGCTATGGGGAGGCTTCCATGCCCCCTTATCTAGGTCAGTCGGTTGAAAGCGTCACTGCTTTCCTGCGGAAGGTGGATCTCGAACAGTTCCGGGATCCTTTCCGCATCGATGACATCCTCACCTATGTGGACGGTCTCAGCGAAGGCGATTCAGCTGCAAAGGCCGCCGTAGACATTGCCCTGCACGACCTTGTAGGCAAGCTTATGGGACAGCCATGGTATAGGATCTGGGGTCTGGATCCCGGCAAGGCTCCCGACACTACATTCACTATTGGTATCGACACTCCGGACGTGGTCAGGGAAAAGACCAGGGAATGTGCAGACAGATTCAACATCCTTAAAGTCAAGGTAGGCCTGGACAACGACAAGGAGATGATCGAGACCATCAGGGAGATTACAAACCTGCCGATAGCCGTGGATGCAAACCAAGGATGGAAAGACAAGGACAAGGCGCTTGAGATGATCCACTGGCTCGCCGAGCACGGCGTAGTGATGGTCGAGCAGCCTATGCCGAAGGAGATGCTGGACGAGAATGCCTGGATCACAGAAAACAGTCCCCTGCCGGTTTTCGCTGACGAAGCCATCCAGAGGCTCAGGGACATTCCTTCTATCAAGGGTGCATACTCAGGGATCAACATCAAGCTGATGAAGTGCACAGGAATGCGTGAAGCCTGGAAAATGGCATCCTACGCCAGGACTGAAGGGATGAAGGTTATGATCGGCTGCATGACCGAGACTTCCTGCGCCGTATCGGCGGCTGCCCAGCTCTCCCCTGTGGTGGACTTCGCCGACCTTGACGGGAATCTCCTGATAAGCAACGACCTCTTCGAAGGAATGACTGTCGTGAACGGTAGAATCACATTACCTGACAGGCCCGGAATCGGTCTGAAACCACTTGGAAAACTTGAAATCTGAATCCCTGCGCAATGGCAAAGATGAAAAGAAGCGAAAAGGTCCTATGGCTGATGGTGGCTGTTGCACTGGCGGCCAATATCTGGCTGCCCAGACATCTGAGGCTGAAATATTCCTGGGAACGTGACCTCAGCCAGCGTATCGCCGCCGACCTCACTCGACCCGATACCTTGGTGACAGGCCATAAGTCCGGCAGCTATGAGAATGCCGGCACGCCACCTCCCTCGGGCCAAGTCCATCCTCGCTTCGCTGCGGTTGAGTACGGCCCAGATGGAGTGGCGTTGCCGTCTGAAGCGCGGCAAATCAGGGTGCGGTACCAGATCACGGTACCGAAGGGAACATTCCGGCTGCGGGAGAACCTGCGCTGCTGGCTCCCCTTCCCGCAAGGAGCCAAGCTCATCGAGGCCGGGGTCAACGGCATCCCGTTCCCGGAAGACAAGATCATATTGTCCGGGACTTCCAGTCCTCACGGAAGTCTATACATGGAAACCAGGTCGAGCCGTTACAAGGACATCACCTTCCACGAAGTGTATGAATATCAATATGAGCCCCTCTTTCATCCTGGGCGCAGCGAAGAATCAGATGTCCTCGCCCGCTGGATCCGGGACAGCATAACCCAGGCACCCATGAAAGAGTACTCAACGATCGAGGACATACCCGGGAAGGTCAAATCCGAGAAACGCGGCGACGACGGAGGCAAAGCCTTGCTGTTCATCAAGATGTGCAAGGACAAAGGAATCCCCGTAAGATGGCGGAGCGGACTGGAGCCTGCCAGGGGGAAAGTCTTCCTCCGGGAATGGGCCGAGGTCTCTTCCGATGGAGAAGAATGGTACACAGTTTCCCTGTCAGGCGATGGCGCCCCGGACTTCGGGTCTGTCATTTTGATAAACAATGACTTCAGCGGAGACCTGTATCCCGCTAAGAAATATCCACGGAGCGACAATGTCGACTTCCTGCGTGGAGAGGTCGAATGGGACGGCGGCAACCTATACTTCAACCAATGGAACAGCGAAATCCAAATCGAATACCTGGAGCAATGAAACCGAAGAAAAAAGGCGGCTACGCTTCGGCATGGACATGCCTTGCGATAGTCATAGGGTTATTCACATACATGGGCATCAAAATGGGTGCAGCCAACATGCTCAACACCATCATGCACACTGCACACGACCTTCTGCTCAACACGGTTTTCTATCTCATGGGAATATGCGTGATAACCGGAGCACTCGGAAAACTTTTCGTCGAATTCGGGGTCGTAGACCTCATTGAAAAGGTGCTGAGGCCGATGATGAAGCCCCTTTTCAACCTCCCCGGAGTTGCATCCCTGGGAGCTGTGATGACCTTCCTGTCGGATAATCCTGCGATCATCACATTGTCAAAGGACAAGCGCTTTGCAAGTTATTTCAAGAAATACCAGTACATCTCCCTCACCAATTTCGGGACTGCTTTCGGAATGGGTCTGATCGTAATCATATTCATGATCAGCCAAGGCTATTTTCTGGAACCTTTGATAGGACTCTTCGGAGCCTTCGTCGGCTGCATAGTGACCACCAGGCTGATGCAGCATTTCGTCATCAAGGCTTATCCCTCCTACAAGGATGAGGAAGTAGTGAGCGATGATGAGCTGGAAGCCCTGAATTCGGAGCCTGAACATGTCGAGGAAAAAGGAGCCTTCCTGCGCACACTCAATGCCCTTTTGGACGGCGGCAAGAACGGAGTCGAGGTCGGGTTGGCCATCATTCCGGGCGTCCTGATCATCTCGACCCTGGTCATGGTCCTCACCTTCGGGCCTGATGCCACCGGAGCCTACACCGGGGCTGCCTACCAGGGCACCGAGCTTCTCCCATGGCTTGCGAACAAGGTCGACTGGCTGTTCAAGGGACTGTTCGGATTCAACGACCCCCATCAGATAGCATTCCCTATCACTGCGCTGGGTGCCGTAGGAGCTGCCTTGAGCCTGATCCCAAATTTCGCGGCGCAGGGCTGGCTGGATGGGAACGCCATAGCGGTGTTCACAGCCATCGGAATGTGCTGGAGCGGATTCCTGAGCACACACACCGCCATGCTGGACTCCCTGGGGTACCGCGAACTGACCGGAAAGGCCATCCTTTCACACACGATCGGAGGCCTGGTTGCAGCAATAACCGCCCATCTGGCAATACTGCTGATTTCAATTACGATTTGATATAAAATATGGAATAATATTGCTATATTTATAGCCCACGTAAGAATAATACTTCTGAAATGAAACAAATAATCGAATGCGTACCCAATTTCAGTGAGGGTAGAGACAAAAGTGTTATCGACCAGATCGTAAAATCGATTGCAGCGGTTGAAGGGATAAAGGTACTGGACGTCGATCCGGGAGAGGCGACCAACAGGACGGTCGTCACCTTCGTAGGAAGCCCCGAAGCTGTCCTTGAGGCTGCTTTCCAGGGCGTGAAATGTTCCGGCGAGGTGATTGACATGAGGAAGCACCACGGGGCACATCCCCGCTCAGGTGCCTGCGACGTTCTCCCACTTGTCCCGGTGGCTGGAATCACACTTGAAGAATGTGCCGAACTCGCACGAGGTCTTGCGAAAAGGATCTACGACGAACTCGGGGTTCCCTGCTACTGTTATGAGGCTGCTGCCTTCAAGCCGGAAAGGAAGAACCTTGCTGTCTGCAGGGCCGGTGAATATGAGGCATTGCCAGAAAAAATCGCAGATCCGGCACGCAGGCCGGATTTCAGTCCTGAAAAATACAATGACACCGTAGCCCGCTGCGGAGCAATCAACGTCGGTGCAAGGAACTTCCTCGTTGCAGTCAATTACAACCTCAACACCACCTCGACCCGCCGCGCCATGGCAATCGCATTCGACGTACGGGAGAAAGGGCGCAAGATGCGTGAGGGCGGAAGCCTCACCGGGAAGGTCCTTAAGGATGCTGACGGGAATGACATCTGGCAGCCCGGAACCCTCAAGGGCTGCAAGGCCATCGGCTGGTACATCGATGAATATGGGATCGCGCAGGTCTCGATGAACATAACCGACATAAACGCCACTCCTCTCCACGTAGCTTATGAAGAGGTCTCACGTGCAGCTGCAGCCCGCGGCCTCAGGGTCACCGGAGCCGAGATAGTAGGCCTCGTCCCCAAGAAGGTCCTGATGGATGCCGGAAAATTCTACCTGGAAAAACAGCAGAGGTCCCTCGGAATCTCCGACGACGAGATCATGAAGATAGCCGTCAAATCAATGAGCCTGGACGACCTTCGTCCATTCAACCCTCATGAGAAAGTAATCGAGTACCTTATGGAAGACCCCCAGCAGCAGGCATTGAAGGAAAGGCTTGTCCGCATGACCCTCAAGGGCTTCGCCGACGAAACGGCCTCTGAATCCCCCGCTCCAGGCGGCGGGTCGATTTCCGCCTACATGGGTGCCCTCGGTGCCGCTCTCGGCACGATGGTCGCCAACCTTTCAGCCCACAAAAGGGGCTGGGACGACCGCTGGAAGGAGTTTTCCGAATGGGCAGAGAAAGGACAGGGCATCATGAAGGAACTCGTCGGCCTTGTGGATGAAGACACTGCTGCCTTCGACAGGATCATGGCAGCTTTCGGGCTCCCGAAGGGCACTGACGAGGAAAAGGCAGCAAGGGCAGAGGCTATTGAAGAAGCCACTCTCTACGCATCCCAGGTTCCCCTAAGGACTATGAAGGCCTCCTTCAAGGTCTTTGAAGTCGCCAGGGCGATGGCCACCGAAGGCAATCCGAACTCAGTCTCCGACGCCGGAGTGGGTGCACTCGCTGCGAGAAGCGCCGTCCTCGGCGCCTGCCTCAACGTGAAAATCAACGCCGTAGGGCTGAAGGACAAGGAGAAGGCCGCTACCCTGATCGCTGAAGCTGAAGGGATCGCTGCCAAGGCTGTCGAAGAAGAGAAAGAGATCCTGAACATCGTAAACAGCAAGATCAATGGATAAGTTTCAGGAAGAGATACTGGCCGGCATCCCCCAGGACAGGCTGCCTGAGCCAAAGCCATACGACAAGGCAATCAACCATGCTCCGAAACGCAAGGACATCCTGACTGAAGAGCAGAAGGTACTTGCCTTGAAAAACGCTCTGCGGTATTTCCCCGAGAAGTTCCACGCCGAGCTGGCACCGGAGTTCGCCCGCGAGCTGAAGGACTACGGACGCATCTATATGTACCGGTTCCGCCCATCATACGAGATGTACGCAAGGCCGATAGATGAATATCCAGCCAAGTCGCGTCAGGCTGCGGCTATCATGGCTATGATCCAGAACAATCTTGACCCACGTGTCGCCCAGCACCCGCATGAACTCATCATCTACGGTGGCAACGGAGCGATATTCCAGAACTGGGCGCAGTACAGGCTGGTGATGCAGTACCTTGCTACGATGACGGACGAGCAGACCCTGGCCATGTACTCGGGTCACCCGATGGGGCTCTTCCCCAGCCACAAAGATGCTCCCAGGGTCGTAGTGACCAACGGAATGGTCATTCCCAACTATTCCAAGCAGGATGACTGGGAGAGGTTCAACGCCATGGGTGTCTCCCAGTACGGACAGATGACCGCAGGTTCCTACATGTACATCGGTCCCCAGGGAATCGTACACGGCACCACCATCACTGTCATGAATGCTGCCCGCAAGCAACTCAAGGCAAGGAATATTCCTGGGACCAGGGATAATATGAAGGGCATGCTCTTCGTGACTGCAGGCCTTGGTGGGATGTCAGGAGCACAGCCAAAGGCCGGCAACATTGCCGGAGTCGTGAGCGTGACCGCCGAAATCAATCCGCTTGCAGCCCGTAAGCGCTTCGAACAGGGATGGGTGGACGAACTCCATGAGGATCTCGACGAACTGATCCCAAGGATAAGGATGGCAGTGGACGGAAAAGAGACGGTATCACTCGCCTATGTAGGCAACATAGTGGACCTGTGGGAAAGGCTGGCTGATGAAGGCATAAAGGTGGATCTCGGATCAGACCAGACATCATTGCACAACCCTTGGGCAGGAGGTTACTATCCGGTAGGACTGAGCCTGGAAGAGTCCAAGAAGATGATGGCCGGGGAACCTGCAAGGTTCAAGGAAGCCGTACAGGCCTCGCTGCGCAGGCAAGTGGCAGCAATCAACCGTCTCACGGCCGAAGGAATGTATTTCTTCGACTATGGCAATGCCTTCCTTCTTGAGTCCTCACGTGCCGGTGCCGACGTACTGAAGCCGGACGGTAGTTTCCGTTATCCTTCTTATGTCCAGGACATCATGGGGCCCCTGTATTTCGATTACGGATTCGGGCCCTTCCGCTGGGTTTGCATGAGCGAAAAGCCTGAAGACCTCGCCAAGTCGGACGCCCTGGCAGTGAAGGTACTGTCTGAGGAAGCACTCTCAGCACCGGAAGAGATCCGCGGCCAGTTGCAGGACAATATCCATTGGATTGAAGAAGCCGGACGCAACAAGCTTGTCGTCGGATCGCAGGCCAGGATCCTCTATGCAGACTGCGAAGGCAGGACTAAGATCGCCCTTGCCTTCAACGAGGCCATCCGGAAAGGCGAAATCACTGCCCCGATCGTCCTTGGGCGCGACCACCACGACGTGTCCGGCACCGACTCCCCGTTCCGCGAGACCTCCAACATCTATGACGGCTCCCAGTTCACAGCCGACATGGCGATCCAGAATGTCATTGGCGACGCTTTCCGCGGAGCTACATGGGTCTCGATCCACAATGGAGGAGGTGTAGGTTGGGGCGAAGTGATCAACGGAGGCTTCGGAATGGTCATCGACGGTTCCGAGGATTCCGACAGGCACATCCGGCAGATGCTCTTCTGGGATGTGAACAACGGTATAGCGCGTCGTTCATGGGCCCGCAACGAAGGGGCCAGGCATGCAATAATGCGCGAAATGGGCCGAACCCCGGGCCTGAAGGTTACTATTCCGAACTTGACAGATGACATGTTAGTGAGAAAAGCAATTGAAGGATAAATGACACACATCATCTCGAAAAACCATCTCAGCCTTGAAAGGCTCAAGGAAATACTCTCTGGACACGAATCCCTGGTACTCGGAGAAGAGGCCAAGGCTGCCATAGTCAAATGCCGGACCTATCTGGACAGCAAGATGGAAGACATTTCCAAACCTGTCTACGGCATTACTACCGGGTTCGGATCACTCTATAATGTCACCATACCGACAGACCAGCTCTCACAGCTCCAGTACAACCTGGTAGTCAGCCATGCCTGCGGCGCAGGAGAAACCGTAAGGCCTGAGATAGTCAGGCTTATGCTGCTGCTGAAAGCCCAGTCACTCTCTTACGGACATTCCGGAGCCCAGCTTATCACCGTCCAGAGGCTTCTGGACATGTTCAACAATGACATCCTTCCTGTGGTCTACCAACAGGGATCGCTCGGTGCCTCAGGCGACCTGGCCCCCCTCGCCCACCTCAGCCTTCCGCTGATTGGTTTGGGAGAAGTCCTTTACAAGGGGAAGGTCCGTCCCAGCAAGGAAGTCTGGAACGAGATGGGATGGGAACCCATCACTCTCCAGTCCAAGGAAGGCCTTGCCCTTCTGAACGGTACCCAGTTCATGAGCGCCCATGCTATCTGGTCCCTTATCCAGTGTCACCGGCTCTCCGAATGGGCAGACAAGATCGCCGCGATGTCCCTCGAGGCTTACGACGGAAGGATAGAACCCTTCCTCCCGCTCACCCATCAGCTACGACCGCACAGGGGGCAAATCGACACGGCAGAAAGGTTCATCAGGCTTCTGGAAGGCAGTGAACTGATCGTGAGACCGAAGGAGCATGTCCAGGATCCATATTCATTCAGATGCATCCCACAGGTACACGGTGCCGTAAAGGACAATATCCGCTATGTCGAATCTGTGATCGAGAGCGAGATCAATTCTGCTACCGACAATCCGAACGTCTTCCCGGACGAAGACATGATCATCTCGGCCGGCAACTTCCATGGCGAGCCCATAGCAATCCCGATGGACACCCTGGCGATAGCAATGTCAGAGCTTGCCAACATTTCCGAAAGAAGGATTTTCCGCCTTATCTCCGGCCAGAGAGGCCTGCCAAAGTTCCTGGTAGCCAATCCCGGCCTCAACAGCGGTTTCATGATTCCGCAGTACACGGCAGCATCCATAGTAAGCCAGAACAAGGGTCTCTGCTGGCCTGCATCCGTCGATTCCATACCTTCCTCCCAGGGCCAGGAAGACCATGTGAGCATGGGTTCCAATGCAGCCACGAAACTCGTCAGGGTCGTGGTCAATTGCGAAGAAGTTCTAGCAATCGAGCTCTTCAACGCTGCCCAGGCCCTGGAGTTCCGGCACAAAGAATCCGGCGAAAGGTCATCCGAAGCAATTGAAAAGATATTCAGCGATTTCCGCAAGGTTGTCCCCTTCATTGACAACGACACTTACATGCATCCTCTAATCGAGAAGTCAATTGAATTCATAAGATGAAACTGATCCGTGGCATAGGAGAACTGGTGGGGATAGTCCCTGTAGGAGTCCTGCGCAAACAGGGTGCTGAAATGGATGAGGTCATCTCCATTAAAGACGCCTTCCTCTCCATCGAGGACGGCCTTATCAAGGATTTCGGTCCTAAGTCAGAATGCCCGGCCCCTGCTGATGGAGATGAAGTCATCGATGCAGGAGGAGGAATGGTCATGCCGGCATTCTGCGACTCCCACACCCATATCTGCTATGCCGGATCACGAGACCAGGAGTTTATCGACAAGATAAACGGGCTCAGCTACGAGGAGATTGCAGCCCGCGGAGGAGGTATCCTCAACTCTGCAGACCTTCTGCACCGTACATCCGAGGAGGATCTCTATCGACAGACCATGGAACGAGTGGAGGAGATGGTTTCCAAGGGTACGGGTGCCATCGAGATAAAAAGCGGCTACGGCCTCACCACAGAGGATGAGCTCAAGATGCTTCGGGTCATACGCCGGATCAAAGGCAGTTCCCCTGCCCTAATCAAAGCGACCTTCCTCGGTGCCCACGCCGTGGGCCGGGCTTTTTCCGGAAGACAGAAGGAATATGTCGACCTCGTCTGCAAGGAGATGATCCCTGCAGTCGCCGCAGAGGGCCTGGCTGAATATGTGGACGTATTCTGCGACGAAGGATTCTTTACCACGGAGGAAACAGCCAGGATCCTCGAATCCGGACTGGAACATGGCCTGGAGCCGAAGATCCATGCCAATGAACTGGCATGCTCAGGAGGTGTCCAGGTTGGGGCCTCATTAAACGCCCTGTCTGTGGATCACCTCGAAAGGACCACTGACGCTGAGATCGAAGTCCTAAAAGGGAAGAGGACCATGCCTACCATGCTGCCCGGTTCCTCCTTCTTCCTCGGGATGCCATACGGCAGGGCAAGGGACTATATCTCCGCAGGTCTGGGAGTCGCCCTGGCATCGGACTACAACCCTGGTTCATCTCCTTCTGGGGACATGCGCTTCGTAATGGCCCTCGGATGCATCAAGATGCGTCTCACACCTGAACAGGCATTCAACGCATGCACTCTAAACTCAGCCTACGCCATGGGAGTGTCGGACACCATGGGGTCCATCACTAAAGGCAAAAGGGCCAGCCTGATAATCACCAGGCCGGTCCCGTCACTTGCTTTCATTCCATATTGTCACCAGACTCCTTTCATCAGGGAAATCATTATCTGAAAGAGAACCTTGCTCCGAAAGTCATGACGAAGTCGAGGGGATTCTGGGTGTAGATCGAGCGGACATTGGCGTTGCTTGCAAAATGGTGGCTCACGCCTGGTTCCGCATAGACACCCAAGGTCTCCATGAGATTCAACTGCACTCCGGCAGCGGCATTCAAAGACCACTGGATCGACTTGACATCCAGATTCCTGCTCGTCGTCTCTCCACGAGGCGTTCCGGACACAGTGGTGGTCGACTTGACCACACCGCTTATGCACTTTTCAGCCATACCGCCTCCGAGGACATAGAAGTCAAGCGTCCTCCTGTCCAGCAGGTCAGCCCTCAGGTTCAGAGGAATGCCGAGATACCTCAGGGTCTGTGCATCTTCGGTGACAGTCACACCGGAAGAAGTGGTGAACGTACTGAAGAGCATTGAATAAGACAATCCGGACTCAAGCCACAAGGCATCAGTCAACGGATATGCCACCCGAAGCGAAGCCCTCAGCGGCCGCCTGTGGTTCTCATCCTTTGTCACAGGTTCGGAGTCCGCCCTTGTCATTGGAGCGGCATAGTCCAGTGCCGAAATCCTCGATCCTTTGGTCATGAATCCATTACCGGAAGGAAGGAAGGATGTACCGTCTCCCGCGGAAGCCACAGGCGCGAGTCCTGCGTAGAAGATGCTGGACTCAACGGTGTTGATGTCCTGACTGTTAGCAGCGGCACTCGAGACAGACAGGCCGGCAACAATCTTGTGCCAGTTTCCGGACGGCCCGTCATCTGTGGCAGAGCTGTACTTCGACCAGTCCTCACCATCATGTGTAGTCTCGAAGGACGGTTTGTCATTCTCCGGCCCGACAATAAGTTCAGGTTTGTCTTCGGGCACAGTTTCCGGCTCGTCCTTCTGAATTGGCTCAGGCTCTGAAAGCACTGGTTCTGAAGCTGGAAGATCCTCTCCTGTCGTTGCTGCAGCCGTTTTCGAAGGAGTAGGGGTCACATTGAAAGCAATAAGTTTCCCGGAAGACACCGGCACCTCCACGATGTCAACTGAAGAAGAAGGTGTTTGTGGTTCGGAGGCCCGGTGCTCCTGGGAATCCTGAGCGATGAATTCGCTATTGTCGACAGAGTTGTCGACGAGATTGACGCCGGCAAAGATGCCCACGGCCACAGCTGCAGCTGCTGCAGTGCTCCACAGCAGGACAAGCCTCCTCCTGCGGGCTTTCTTCCTGGCTTCGAGGGTAGACATGATCCTTTCGAAAAGCCCTTCCGGAACGGGCTCTTCGTGGTCGAGAAGTCTCTCCCTCAAAACATCAATCCAATCCCTGTTATCGTTCATTATTATACTTTTTCTTTTTCTTATAATCCTTGATCTTCTGCATCAGGAGCACCCTTGCCCTGTGCAATTGCGACGCCGATGTACTTTCAGTAATACCGAGCTGCCGCCCTATTTCCTTATGGCTCATCTGTTCAAAAGCAAACAGGTTGAGCACTGTCCTGTAACCTTCCGGCAGCCCTCCTATCATCTCGTTGAGGACCTGCCCAGGCACATTTCCGACATCCATCTCCCCATCAATTTCATCCGGGACATCTTCCGGCAAGTCATAATCCAACTTCACAAAGACCGACTGGCGCCTCTTCCTAAGCAACTTCAAAGCCTCATTGACTGAGATCTGCCTCATCCAGGCCTTGAAGGATCCGTCTCCCCTGAATTCGAACTTGTCCAGTGATGTGAATATCTTTACGAAACTCTCCTGGAGCACGTCGTTCTGATCGGAAGGATCCGGCAGGAACCTGGCACATGTCGCGGCAAGATAGCGTGAGTAGCGGTCGTAAATCTGTCTTGCCGCACTCGCGTCACCGTTCCTGGCCCTTTCAATGACCGTTCTCTCTATATCTTCAGCCAACACTTTACTTGTTTTCAACCCTTCTTCCGTACTTGAAGACAGCTTCCTTCTCTCCGTCGAATGACATCCAATGAAGAGTTATCTCCCTTGGATCCGAGAATTCATCCTTCCTGCCGATGTACATGTGGAACATCTTGAATGCCACGAGGCCCTCGTTCCAATTGGTCTGCAGGTCCCCGTTATTCTTATGCACGAAATACAGATGGTCAGGATGCGCCTTCGAAGCATAAAGGTTGACCGAATGAGTGGCAACGCCTCCCCAGTATGTCGCAAAATGTATTGTCAGGTAACCGTCTTCGGAATAAGTCAGCCAGTCAGGAGTACCGCTGCTGCTCACAATCTCTACAGGATCACTGTTGTTGAGCAATTCAGCAGTCGTCTTGTAACCGGTGTCGACGATGAATACCTGTGCGTCAGATGGGTTGGAATCGATTCCGTCCTCAATGTCGATGTAGTTCGCATCCTTGGTCAGGAGGGAATCGATCCGGCTCACCGAGACCAGCTTGGTACACAGGTCACTCGACTTCCGGGTGTCGGAATAAGCCAGGAGAGCTCTTACTTCCTTATGGAAAGGATTCGGCCAGTTGTACGGCTCAAGAGTCGTGTTGTCATCCAACTGAAAATAGTAACGTCCTGCTTGCGAAGACTTTACGGTAACAATCGCATTAGCCCAACTGATACTTTCAGGCAGATTGGAGGCTGACCCATCATGCCATGGGTCACAATTGTAGTTTTCGATCCCTCCAGCGCAAGCCAGAAAGAGCAATGACATCAACAGGAGACAGAATCCTTTCTTTAATTCAGCAGATTTTCTCATGGTTTCTATCCACTAAATCCCTCATTCGCGAAATCTTGCATAAAAATGATAAAAAAATTTCTAACTTGCGGCATAATATAGGACGAACCCCTCGAAATGAAGAAAAGAAAACTGTCTGGACTGGCCATCTCCCTCATCCCCATCATTGTGCTTGTCATCCTGCTGGCTTTGGATATCAGCATATTCGGAAGTGATGCAATCATGGGCGCAAGCCAAGTCGCACTGCTCTTCTCATCCGGAATCTGTATCTGGCTGGCCATGTGGCTGTTCAAGGTTCCATGGCACGAATTCGAAGAAGCCCTTAAGAGCAACATCGGAGATGTCACGGTAGCCCTTGTCATACTCTTCCTCATCGGAGCCATCTCTGGGACATGGACAATGAGCGGGATAGTCCCCACCTTCATCTACTACGGAGTCAAGATCATAAGTCCAAAAGTGTTCCTTCTTACGGCCTGTGTCATCTGTGCTCTGGTTTCGCTGATGATAGGCAGTTCATGGACCACCATCGCCACCATAGGCGTTGCACTCCTTGGCATCGGCAAGGCCGAAGGCTTCAGTGACGGACTTATCGCAGGCGCCATCATCTCGGGAGCTTATTTCGGAGACAAGATATCTCCCATGTCGGACACCACCGTCCTGGCCTCGTCGATGAACAAGGTTCCCCTGTTCAAGCACATCCATTACATGTTCTTCACGACAGTCCCCTCGATCTGCATCACCCTTGTCATCTTCCTTGTCCTGGGACTGTCACATGACGGTACGGATTCCAACAACATCACGGCATTCACCACGGTCCTGTCAGAAAATTTCACGATTACTCCCTGGCTTCTGATAGTCCCCTTGCTCACAGGAATAATGATCGCCAGGAAGATGCCCGCCATCGTGGTCCTTGCACTTTCTACAGTTCTTGCAGCCATTGCAGCCGTGGTATTCCAGCCTTCGGTGATAGAAGGGATCGGTTCGTCTGCGGCAGTGGAAGGCACCCGGTGGAAGGTGATGTTCACAGGAATCGTCAAGACGGTCTATGACACCGTTTCTCTGGAAACAGGCAATCCTGAAGTCAACCAGCTGGTTACATCCAGAGGCATGACAGGAATGCTCAACACCGTGTACCTGATCATCTGCGCCATGTGCTTCGGTGCTTCCATGAAGGCAAGCGGCATGCTGAAGATCATAGCTTCTTTCATCCGTTCCTTCAGCAGGTCACGCGTAGGCCTTGTGACCTCTACGGTTGTCACCGGTACGTCCCTCAACGGCATCGTTTCCGACCAGTACCTATCAATCATCCTGACTTCGAGCATATTCAAGGACGTCTATGAGAAGGAAGGATACGAAGCAAGGCTTCTCAGCCGTGCCGTGGAGGACTCGGCGACCGTTACTTCCCCCTTGTTCCCCTGGAGCAGCTGCGGAATGACGCAGTCCACGATCCTGGGAGTTTCCACAATCACCTATCTCCCCTACTGTTTTTTCAACCTTATCAGTCCGTTGATGAGCATAATAATAGCCCTGACAGGCTATAAAGTCGTCAGGGCTGTAAAACGCTGAACAGCAATTTAGTTCTGCTTCTTGAGAAGGTCGCGGATCTCTTCGAGAAGTACTACGTCATCCGGCTTGGGTGCGGGAGCCTCGGGCTCTGCAGGAGCTTCCTCTTTCTTCTCGGAGAGTGACTTTGCCTTATTGATGGCCTTGATCACCATGAAGATGCAGAGAGCGATGATAATGAAGTCGAAGATGACCTGGAGGAAATTACCCCATGTGAGGGCGACCTCAGGCTTGATTACTTCTCCGCCTTCCTCGACAGCCTTGCTGATGACCCACTTCCAGTCTGTAAAGTTGAGTCCGCCGCAAAGAGCGCCTACCAGAGGCATGATGATGTCACTCACGAGGGAAGTGACGATTTTGCCGAAGGCACCGCCGATGACCACACCGACAGCCATGTCAATGACATTGCCTTTCATAGCGAAGTCCTTGAATTCGGACCAGAATGATGATTTTGCCATAATGTGTGTTATTTGAGTGATGATAAAAATGCTTCCGCTTCATTAAGTGTCCCGGCCTTGCCGACATCCATCATCCTCAGGCCGTCTGCGACGATCCCGTAGACAGGATGTTTGGCGCATTCATTGATGTAAAAATCAATGATGGAAAACCTCTCTCCCCAGCCATCATCATCAAATATAGTGAATATTCTGTCAGAAATCAAATGTACTCCGTCAAAAGCAAATTTGCGACATTCAGACAGTTCCAAACCATCGTACGGAGTCTTGACCTCTCCGGTGGCCACATTTGTCCATCCGACAAGCCGCATTTCCCGGTCGAACAGGAGGTATCTCTGGGTCTTTCTCTCCGAGACCAGGATGCTGGCCAGAGCGCCTGGCTTCGACTGTGAGATAAACCACCTCAAGTCGAGATCAGAGAGTATGTCCACATTGTGCACCAGGAAGTTCCCGCCTTCGAGGAAAGGCCTTGCATGACGTATTCCTCCCCCGGTCTCACGCAGCAAATCACTTTCGTCCGAGAAAAAGACTCTGATTCCGAAATCTCCCTGGAGATGGACATATTCCCTGATCATGTCAGGGAAATGGTGGATATTGATCACAAGATCGTCGAACCCGGCACCCTTCAGCTTCGTCGCGACATGGTAGAGAAGCGGTTCCCCTCCGACCGGTACAAGAGCCTTGGGCATAGTGTCCGTCAATGGCCTGAGCCTTGTTCCGAGGCCGGCAGCAAAGATCATCGCCTTCATCTAGAGGATTTTTTCAATGTCCAGTTCCCTGTGGGTCACCGTGATCTTTATGTCATACTTTTCCGCCAGGCGGGCAGCCAGGTGCTCTGCACAGTAGACGGACCTATGCTGGCCACCTGTGCAGCCGAAGCAGACCTGCATATGGGTAAACTTCCTCTCCATGAAGCACTTGACATGGTTCTCAACCATAGCGTAGACATTGTCGAGGAACTTTGTGATTCCCCCGTCATCCTCGAGGAACTTGATCACTTCCTGGTCCAAGCCGGTAAACTGACGGTAGTACTCGAACTTCCCCGGGTTATTGATGGCTCGGCAGTCAAAGACGAAACCACCTCCGTTGCCAGAACGGTCGACAGGGATCCCTTTCTTGTAGGCGAAACTGAATATGCTGACCTCCAACCGTTTGTCCTCAACGATGTTGTTGAACTGCGACATCGTGGTGAGCTTGGTGAGAATGCCGTTGAGATAGGGATAGGAATCGAAAGGCTTCTGGAGCAGGCGTCTAAGGTTGCCTAGCGCATAGGGAACGCTTGCCAGGAAATGTGGTTTCTTTTCGAAATATCCCCTGAAACCATAGGCCCCCAGCACCTGGAGTGTCCTGAAGAGGACGAAAAGCCTGAGACGGTCATGGAAATGCTCCTCTTCGACCGGAACGTATTCTTTCAGAGACTCAAGGTAAGTACGGACCATCTCCTTCCTCAGCTGCTCCGGGTAGCGAGACCTGGCCTGCCAGACAAATGATGCCACGTCGTAGTAGATGGGGCCTCTTCTCCCACCCTGGAAATCTATGAGATACGGTTCACCATCACGGACCATCACATTCCTGGCCTGGAAATCCCTGTACATGAAGGTTTCGCCCATGTCCTGCATCAGATCGTCACGAAGGCGCTCGAAGTCCTCCTGAAGCCTGACCTCGTTGAATTCAAGTCCCATCGCCTTAAGGAAGCAGTACTTGAAATAGTTGAGGTCGAACATGATCATCCTTTCATTGAAGGCAGGTTCAGGATAGCAGACATTCCAGTCCAGTTCCTTGGCTCCTTCGAACTGGATCTTAGGAAGCATGGCCATGGCCCGGCACAGAAGACGGCTCTCCTCCGGGCTGTATTCCCCGCTATCCCTTCCGTGGGAGACCAACTTGTAGAGCTGGTCGTCTCCCAGGTCTTCCTGGATGTAACGCATTCCATCGTCTGAAACCGCAAAAAACTCGGGGACGTTGATGCCTCTCGCACGGAAATGACGGCTGAGACTGATGAAGGCTTTGTTCTCCTCAAGGGAGGTACCGACTACACCTATAATGGAGATATTTCCGCCCTTGAGGCGGAAATATCTCCTGTTACTGCCGGAAGAATTCAACTCTTCCGTTTCTGTAGGTTTCTTTCCTGTGTAGCTTTCGAATAAATCGTTGAGCTTGTCCATTCAGAATTAATAGAGGTTGCTGTATTTGACTCCGTTGGAGTCGTAATTGTATTTCTGGGCCAGCTTGCCGTACATCTGTCCGAGGACTTCGAGGTAAGGCTTGCCTTCCACGAGGGTAGTGCGGTAGACAGTGTCGTCGACCTTGTAGTAATCCACTCCGTCGAGAGTGATGATGTCATAGTCGTCAGGCAGTTCCTCTACGAGGGCTCCAGCCGGAGGGACGATGACCTCATACTGGCCGTTGGAATTTACGATGTAGAACACGCCGTCCTGGTAGTAGTAAGGCTGGTTGGCGTAGGCGTAGCTCTGCGCCAGTCCGAGCCTGTTAGCCAGGCTGTAGGCATCGTTGGCCCTGGTAGTGTTCAGGGCGAAGGAGCTGTTCTGTGCCGCAATGGTTGCGTTATTCTGCGCAATGATGCGGTTCTGCTCGTCGATGATCCTGTTGTTGGCGTCGATGGCATTGTAGAGCCTGTAGGTGTTGTGATAGTACGCGAAGCGGACTGTCGAGAACACGAGGTCTGAGATTGCCAGGTCGATGCACACTCCGAAAGGAGGTCTGCAGATCACCCAGAAGCCATTGTAAGGCCTGTAATAGATGCCGTTGTAGAAGCAGTAGTCAATTCCCCAATAGTGGAGTCTCCTGTAACGAGGAGGCAGGTAATTGACCCTGTAACCGTAGTAGTGAGGATGGTGACCCCAGAAGTGTCCCGGACGGTCATAGGCAAGGAAGTCGCGCTCCCTCGGAGGGATCCTGTGGACATTCCTATCCTCGCCGATCCTCATGAAGTCATTCCTGGTTTCACGCATCACGTCGTTTCCGGCGCGAGACATGTTCTTGTCGTAGGTAGTGAGTCCGTTCCTGGTGGCATTGCCGACCCTCTGGGATTGCTCCCTTCTGGAATTGTCAGCAGTGCTGCGGGCGGAGCTGCTCCTGGAAGAAGATCCTATCGGCTGGGCTATCCTCTGGGAAGAACTCCTGGAAGAGGTAGCAGAGCTTCTGGAGGTGGTGGCGGAACTTCTGGAAGAAGAACCGGGATTCACCTGAGGACGGGAGACCGTCGCTGAACTTCTGGAACTGCTGCCGGAAGACGAACTTCTGGCGGAAGAGGCCGAGCTCCTGGAGGTGGTGGCGGAACTTCTGGAAGAAGAACCGGTGTTCACCTGAGGACGGGAAACCGTCGCAGAACTCCTGGAACTGCTGCCGGAAGAGTAACCCCTGGAAGAAGAACTTCTGGAAACAGAGGAAGAGCTTCTGGGTGCTGAAGATGAACTTCTGGAGACAGAAGCACTGCTTCTGGAACTTGATGATGAGGGACCCCTCATCGAAGAACTATTCTGTGAAGAGGTGGTGCTCCTGGAGGAGCCGGAAGAACGTCTTGCCTGGGAATATGAATCCGCAGGGAATGCAACCATGGCCATAGCCACTATTGATGCGATTGCAATGTTGTAGATGTTTTTCATATCACCTTAGTTTTAGCTTATCAATCGTACATCAGGTACTTGCTGGAGAGTTCCTTGAAATCTTCGACATCCTTGGACCAGAAGTCTTTGATGTCTTCGACTTTCAGTCGCTTCTCAAAAGTCCTTCTTACATAATCCGTACCACAAACTTTATCGAACATGGCAAGACGCCCCTGAGATAGCTTGAAGGGGTTTTTCGATGGATAAAGTTCGTTTACGGCCTGCATCACGTAAAACTGGGTGAGGGTACAACATGCAGCCTCGAAATCTGTATAATGGTACTGCACTCCATGAAGCATCTTGCCCTGGGAGCTCCCGGAAAACGGCTTGAAATGGATTGTCCTGAACGCCACCCCGGGGATATCGTAACTTTCCAGGCGAGCCTTGAGCTTTTCTGCATCGATCCATTCAGCGGCAAAGACTTCGAAAGGAAGGGTGTAGCCTATCCCTATATTCAGGTAGCCTTGGAACTCTCCGGCAATGCCGGCGGAAGGATAGTCGATCGCGGTCTGGGGATATGGAATATTCGGGGATGGGAGAACCCATGGCAGACCGGTGTCTAAATAAAGCATATTCCTGTTCCACCCCTCCATCGGGACCACTTCAAGCTTGCACTTGAGGGGAGCCTCATTCCCCTTTTCGCCACAGTTAAGCCCTTCTTCATTGATCAGCACTGCAAGTTCGCCGACGGTAAGGCCATAGATGTAGGGAATCTTGAACTCGCTGACAAAGGAATGGAAGCCGTCTTCAACCAGGCAGCCTTCCACTTTGTTTCCACTGAGTGGATTAGGCCTGTCAAGGACCATGACTTCGATATCCTGCTCTGCACAGGCACGCATCACAAGACCGAGCGTGCTGATAAAGGTGTAGGAACGGCTACCGACATCCTGTATGTCGTATATGACTACATCCAATCCAGAAAGCATCTCCGGAGTCGGTTTGCGGTGAGCCCCATAGACCGAGAAAACCGGCAATCCGGTCACCGGATCCTTGCCGTCCTCGACTCGTCCGCCAGCATAGATGTCTCCCCTGACACCATGTTCGGGGGCGAAGAGCTTCCTGAGATTGACCTCCGGTGCGGCATTGAGGATATCGATGGTTGAACGAAGCCTGCTGTCGACTCCGCTCGGATTGGTGACAAGGCCAACCCTCTTGCCTTCCAAACCACGGAAACCACTTTCTTCAAGGACTTCGATGCCTGGCTTGACCTGGGCATTTAGGGTGAGGGCTGCGAACATGGTCAATGCAGCCATCCAAAAAGACTTCTTATTCATCTTTCTTTTCTTTTGAGTTGGAAGCCTTACCGAAGGAAGGATCGATCTTAATCAAGGCGGTGACCAGGAAAGTGACCAGGCAGAAAGCCATCACAACCACGAAAAACTGATGGTAGCCAAGCCTGTCGGCAAGATAGCCGGAGACCATCCCAGGAAGCATGAGCCCGAGATAGGTGATGCCGGTACAGATGGAGTAATGCGAGGTCTTGAACTCTCCCTGGCTGAAATACAACATGTAAAGGGTAAGCGCCGTGAAGCCGAAACCGTAGCCGAACTGTTCTACGAATATGCAGGCGGTCACGAGACCTATCCCGACCTGATGTCCTGCACTTAGGTAGACGTAGACCAAGTCAGGGAGTGTCAGGGCTAGGACCATGGGCCAGAGCCATTTCTTGACACCGTCACGGCTGGCAAGGATGCCACCCAGGATGCCTCCGAGCATCAGTCCGATGACTCCGATAGTCCCATAAGCGATTCCGTACTGTTCGGCGCTGAGTCCAAGTCCTCCTTCAGAAGCAGGACGCAGCAGGAAGGTGGGGCTCATCTTGGTAAGCAGGGCCTCCGGGAAACGGAAGAGCAGGAGGAAGAGCAAGGCGACTACGGTTTCCTTCAAGGGGAACTTTGTAAAATAAGTCGAGAAAGAACGCCCGAGGGTCTTCCATGTCTCACTGGCAGTGAGCTTACGCGGTTTGTCGTTGGCGCTTTCAGGAAGGTAGAACCTGTGATAAAGGGCTATGGCCAGGAAAAGGCCGGCAAGTCCGTAGAACACCAGGCTCCAGGAAAAAGCCACCTTGCCTCCGGAAGCTTTCTGGATCAGTCCGGCCACCGGGACGAGGACTCCGTTGCCGAAGATCACCGCAAGGCGGTAGACAGTATTCCTTATTCCTACGAAGAAAGATTGGTCGTGATCGTCAAGTTCAATCATGTAGTACCCGTCCGCAGCGATGTCGTGAGTCGCGCTCGAGAAACCCATAAGGAACAGGAAAAACATGATGCATTGGAACCACCATGAAGAGCCGATCGTGAAAGCGACTCCCGCGAAAGCGGCGCCCAGGAGCATCTGCATCGCGATGACCCACCAACGTTTTGTCTTGAATATGTCCACGAACGGGCTCCAGAGGGGTTTTATGATCCATGGAAGCTGGAGCCAGCTGGTGTAGAGGGCGATCTGGGTGTTGGTCATCCCCATCTGGAGCAGGATGACGACCGAGACACCGGTTACGATGATGTTGGGGAGACCTTCGGCCGCATAGACCGTAGGAATCCAGTACCAGGGTGACTTCTTATCTTTCATCAGTATTCGGTTTATTCAGCGGCCCGAGTTCGGAGCCGGGATAGTAGTGCGAAAGTATTGCATCGAAGGTGTAGCCTTTCGAGCCCATCACGGCAGCCCCTATCTGGCAGAGGCCGACTCCATGTCCCCATCCTGAGCCCTCCAGGACGAGCCTGTCCCCTTCCCACTTGACCTCGAAGGCGGAGCTCTTCAGATGTGACTCCGACAGCCACTTCCTGATTATCAGCTCCTTACCTATCACAAGATTCTTCCTTTCACCTCTGATCAGGAGCCTCTTCACACGGCCGGAAGGTCCCTTTTCCACAGGGACAAGATCATCAATCGTGCCGAAATCGATTCCTGAACGGCGTCGGACAAGTTCCGACAAGTCTAACCTTGAATATTCAACCTTCCACCTGTAGAAATCCTTAGTCTCGAGATCATAGTCATTCAAGACCTGGGATAGTACGGACTCATCTGAGGTATTGCAGAAAGGATCTTCACCTTCCGCCCATGAAGGCGTGTCCGGGAGCGGCTTCAGGTAAGGTGGGTCCTTTTCTTCCCAGCACGTGCTGAAGAGCTCCATCCTTCCGCCGCAGCATTTGGAAAAACGGGCGTCGCAAAGCTCGTCACCATATTTAAGGACAAGGCCCCAGGTCTGGTCAATCGCCTTGCGCACGGTGTCTCCAACGGCCATCGTCAGTCCCTGATAGCGTTGGCAATGGTCATCGGCGCAGACGTCGAAGAAGGCATGGTCCTGCTGGTCGAACCATTTGATATATTCCTCACCCTCAATGGGAGAAACCTCTTCATGAGTTTCCTGATGCCTTCCACGCTGGGCTATCCTGGACATCACCCATGACCTTGAAATGACTGCATGGGCCTTGAGGAACTCCAATCCTGCAGATGCCTTCATCTCGGAGGAAATCACGCTCAGAAGGTAATCCTCGACGCCGATGATATTCACTGCCCAGACCTTCCCCTCTGCAGCTATGAACTTGAGGGTTCCTGCGAATTTCTGGTCGACCTTCCGCTCCCAATGGAAACCGACTCCTATAGTAACGCCATATAGAACGAAGGAAGGTTCTGCAAACATCGTGGATTCGGTAACGGCTTCGAAATAAAGCTCATCGTAGAGAACACCGTTGTAGGAAATCCTTCCATCCTTGTAGGAGACCCTCTGCCTGCCTGCGCCATCTGAAATTATCTCAAAATCAATGTCCTGGCCCGACATGATGCCGACTTCCAGCTTTTCCTGGTCCCTGGTAAGGCGCCAGATTATCTCGCCCTCTTCTTCTCCGGAGATGCAGACTTCGTCCACGACTCCTTCCAGAAGGCCTGGACCGAGCTTGTTGAAATCCTCTTCACTCGTGGTAATGAATACACCACCCATGTCAGCACAACCGGGGCTCATGGCAAGATGGTCAGGCCCCTGTGAAAAATAATTGTGAGGGCGATGCTTTTCACGGAAGATAACCACTGCCCTGTACTCCCCTTCCGAGAACCAGCTCAGGATGTTGATCCGAGGCTCGGGATCACCTTCCTTGACAGGGGCACAGTCCAGCAGGCGGTAAAACAGCTTTGCCATCGACTTCGGAGTGGACGCATGCAAGACGAAAACTCCCTTGGCATACCTCTTCAGATGGAAAAGCCTGGCTTCCTTGACACTTGAAAGATACTCAAGGTCTGCAGAATGATCCTTTCCCAAAAGACCTTCTACATGGACAGCGAGTGGCATGAGATCCATGGGACATGCCTGGAAATGCATGTGGTCAGGAGCGGAGGCGCCGCTTCTGGGGCCGTTGTAGAAGCACAGGAAACTCCGGCAGGAGCGTGTGAAGTCCAGCATGTCCTGGAAACGGTGCCAGATGGACTGAGGAGTGTGCTTGGTGCTGGAGATGACCAGATGATGCGGGAATATCGGGAACGGATTGAGGGTGACACGGTACTTCCGGCCCTTCCTGCCTTCAAAATCAATGTGATACTGCTCTGCCGGCCTGTTCTCAGGGCAGAGGAAACAAGGCCTGGCGGCGATGGATGCAGGATCGAGGGCGGCATCGGACGAAATCTTCCGGGAAGGGTTCAATTGGACCTTCACCTTCACTCCGCCCAGATTGAGGAGTTTCACCCTGGCCTTTTTCAGGTCACGGTAGTTCTCCGCGGCCAGAGGCCAGACTGAAAGCTGGTCGCCGATGAATTTTTCGAGATCCTGGTCTGTCATAGGAGGGCGAGCAAAGTGTCCTTTATGGAGGCAAATTCCTGTTCGAAATTAGGGGTGAACAGGCCCTTGCCGATGGACGCTTCTATCTCCTCCATGCTCCAATAGCGGCCCTCAAGGACTTCTTCATTGTGAGGATCCAGGTGGAAATTACCCACCGCAGCAAAGACATTGATTAGTTCCCTTTCCCTGGGAGATTCCCAGAGATAGGTCTTCAGGTAGACGGGGTTGAAGCCGCGGAAACCGAGTTCCTCGGAAGCTTCCCTGAACAGAGCCGTCTCCAACAGCTCGCCGTAGTCGATATGTCCTCCGACGGCAGTGTCCCACATCCCGGGGAAGGAACGTTTGCGGAAAGAACGCCTCTGGATGAATAGTTCCCCGTTACGGTTTATGATGTGAAGATGGATGACCGGATGCAGGAGCATCGTTCCCCCATGGACATCTATTCTCGCAGCCTGGCCGATCACCAGCCCGTTTTCTTCGACTATAGGCACCATTTCACAGCCCGGACGGGCATGGCTGCCTGGATTGTCGGCAGTCGGAAGCGGGAGGACCGGAGCAGGGTCGTAGGGGTAGATCAGTTCAAACATAAGCTTCAGGAGATCAAGCCATGGCCAATAGTACCAGCAACTGGGCCACAAGGACCCTCATGAACATCGACAGAGGATAGACGGTGGCGTAGTTGACAGAAGGATAATCAGTTCCGTAAGCGCCCTGGGTAAAGGCCAGCACCGCAGGATCGGTAGTTCCGCCAGAAATGAGACCGCAGATCTGGTAGAAGTTGAGCTTGCAGGCATATCTTGCGATCAGGCCGATCGTAAGGACCGGGATGAAGGTAATGAGCGCTCCGTAAAGGATCCACCAGTAGCCTCCGCCTAGGATTGAACTCACGAAGTTCTGACCTGCGCCGAGACCGACTGCCGCCATGAAGAAGGCTATTCCTATCTCCCGGAGCATCATGTTGGCACTCTTGGTAGTGTAGATGGTAATCTTCCACTTTGGTCCGAAATAGCCCAGGAGGATTGCAATGATGAGCGGACCTCCTGCAAGCCCGAGCTTGATCGGCTGCGGAATGCCGGGGAACTTAAGGGGCAGCGATCCGAAGATCACACCAAGGGCTATTCCGAAGAATATAGGAATAAGATTGGGCTTGTCCAGACCGGTCATGGTGTTTCCTACAAGATCGGAAACCGCATTGACTCCTGACTCAGGGCCGACAATCTGGAGGTTGTCACCCATCTGGATAAAAAGGTTGGGCCTTGCGACCAGGTCGATGCCGGTCCTCGTGATCCTGGTGACATTCACTCCGTAATGTGCCCTGATGTTGAGATCCTTCAGTTTGACGCCGGTGAGCGAAGGCTTGGTGACGATCACCCTCCTGGAGACGGTCTTGGTGTCCATCTTCTGCCAGTCAGCGATGTGCATGGGGACTTCTTTTCCGAACAGTATCCGGATGTGGTCTACATCTTCCTGGGAAGTCACGATCAGGAGTTTGTCTCCCTGGTGCAGGACGGTATCCGGACCGGGAACCGAAATCTCGTCTCCGCGGAGCATCCTGGAGACCACCAGATCCTCTCCTACGTCCTTGATCACAACTGAAAGCTTTTCTCCGAATATCGCAGGATTCTCGACTTCGCAATGCATCCTGCGGGCCTGGCTGCCGGTATCTTCTTCCTTGTCAAGTTCTGCCTTTTCGTTCCCCAGATCTACTTTGAACAACGACTTGAATACGATTATCAAGGCAATTACAAGAAGAACACCCAGAGGATAAGCGACAGCATAAGCTGATGCAAGTCCGGAGGTAGCACTCGTAACTTCCGAGGCAAGGACGCCTTCGGAACGCATGATGTCTCCCATCGTCTGCTGGGCGGCACCGAGTCCCGGAGTGTTGGTGACTGCTCCCGACATGACGCCAGTCATGGTGCGAAGGTCCTCACCGGTGATGAAATGTATGGCCACAGTGACTCCCACAGCAAGCAGGACCATGCAGACAGCAAGGAGATTCATCATGAAGCCTCCTTTCTTGAAAGAATGGAAAAAGCCCGGGCCTACCTGGAGGCCGATGGAGAAGACGAACAGGATCAGACCGAAGTCTTTCATGAAATTCATGACAGTCGTGTCGACCCTGACTCCGAAATGGCTCAATATGATTGCTACGAACAGTATCCATGTCGATCCAATGGAGACTCCTTTTATCTTGAAGCGTCCGAGCCAGAGGCCGGTTGCGATGACTACAGCAAAAACCAGAATGGAGTGGGCGATGCCTGGGCCCATGATCAAATCTCTCATTTCAACGGATAATTTATTATTTGAAGTTCTTCAGGCGAGTAGAGGATGGAATCGAATACTCCAGGATTAAGACGGGCAACTACCGTGAAAACTATCAATGCAAGCAGGACGGCCCCGATGACGATCAGGAATATGCCTGGCCAGCCAAGCCGCCTTCTTCGGATCTCTGTGATTGACGGTTCTGCCGATGCAGGCAGAGCAGCTGGTTCTGCAGGTACAGCCGGTTCAGCAGGGACGGGTTCTGAGACTATCTGATGGAGTTCCTGGACCGCCGTAGAGACTTCCTCGGGAGTCTCTTCATGAGTCTTCAAGGAGACAGGTTCAAGTCCGAACCCGTAAGGATAAATGTCCAGATCCTCATCGGCAATGAAAAAGAAAGTATTCTCTTTCGTAGCCCTCAGCCTTCCAAGGCCTGGAAGCTGGACTGCCTTCTTTGTCTGGAGGGTTTCCCGGAGGCCATCGATGAAGCCTTCCAGAATCTTCCTGGAAGCCTCTGCATCAGTCCCGTTGGCCTTTGAATAGAAATCTATGAGGAGGGTGTCTTTTTCGTCCCAGCGCTGGCGGAAAGAGAGTCGCCTGTAAGGTGGATTGATAGTGTAACCCTTATCGGAGAAAGTTGAAGGCATCAACTCTGAGACGAAGGTCCCGAGGCCTGGAAGCGCAACTGCATCATTCTGGGTTATCAAATTCTTGACTATGTCCGAGAAAAGGTCAATATCCATCTCCTTCGCCGAAAGTTGTCACAAAGGTACACAAAAAAAAAAGTACAAAAAAATTTGGAGAAACAGGTTTTTGTTGTACCTTTGCAATCCCGAAAGGGAAATGCTCCCAAGAGCAGATTAAAATTCCTCAATAGCTCAGTTGGTTAGAGCACCTGACTGTTAATCAGGGGGTCGCAGGTTCAAGTCCTGCTTGAGGAGCCAAAGCGGACAAATCATCGGAAACGACGGTTTGTCCGCTTTCTTTTTTATTACAATACGGTTCCCTCTCAAGGGATGTTGCGGAAATAGTCGATGCACTTCCGGATGTCGGGAACTGAATTGTCCCAGTTGTACTCATACTCGATGGCGAAATAGCCCTTGAAGCCCTGTTCCTCGAGGATTCCGAGCATGGCAGGAACATCCAGCACACCTGTCCCCCAGATTACATCATGAGGTCCTCCCTCCGCATTTTCAGAAGCTATATCCTTGAAATGCAGGGAGATGATTCTTCCGTCAAGTTTCCTCAGACAGTCCAGATGATCCAGACCGCACCTCTTCCAATGGCCTACATCGGCGCAGGATCCAAGACGCGCAGACCTTCCTGACACTGCAGCCAGCAGGCTGTCCGGAGTCCAGTAGGTAGAGGGCTTCGGGTGGTTATGGACAGAAACTGCGATCCCATATTCATCCGATAATTTCTCGACAAGGTCCCAGTCTGCCATCGGAGGTTCCGCGGAAATATATTCCAGTCCCATCGCCTTGGCGAACTCGAACTCCTTCTCCCACTCGGAAGGGTCCGAAGGAACGAACACCCCGGAGCCGACTATCTTCACGCCTTTCGAGGCAGCCAGGTCGAGAATCTCCTTCCGCGTGTCCTCGTCCATCGAATAACCGAAGACCTGGTCTCCCCACTTGCCACCAAGACGGTGGCCGGGATAGGCCTCTATGTAACCCAGGCCAAGCTCGGCAGTCTTGTCCAGGGCCTCCTCGAAGGAGAACTTGTGGAAGGTGTAGGACTGGATGGCAAGTTTCCAGTCATTGCGCTCGGCAATGCTCTTTTTCGGAGAGCAAGCGGCAACGGCCGCCAGGATTACGGCGGCCGCTGCGAAAAGTATTGATTTCCTAGTCATTGGGCATGTCTGGTAAGGAATAACCGTTGCGATAGGTGTGTTTGATCCACTCTTCTGCCATCATCTTGGCACTGAATTCGGCGTAGCGACGGTCGAAGCGGGGATCTCCGTCGATGACCTTGAAGTCGTCGTAATTGACGATCTTGATCTTGTCCGAGTCGGAAATATTGGTGAATCGCATGTTCTCGCCATCCCACTTGAGCTCGCGATGGAGTCCGGTGGGACCTGAAAGACGGACGGCGAGGACACCCATGTCCACCATCTCAGTGAAAGGACCGGAAATCTGGAAGTTGGAAGAGGTCTCCACGCGGTTTTCAGGATTCTCCTTGCAGGCGCGGATCCAATCCTGCTCATGTGCATCGGTGCTCCAGATGTCGCCGTTGCCTCCCGGAACCCTTCTGATGACGGGAGCAGGTTCCTTGAAATACTCCATGGAAGAAGCAGGAAGCAGGGTGGGCTTGAGACCGTAGCATCCGGCCATGATCTTACCCTTGGTACCGACGAAGATAAGCCCTCCGTTCTCATCACCCATCATGACTCCGTCAGGAAGCTCTTCGGGGCGGTCGGGAAGAAGGCCGCCGTCGTACCAGTGTACCTTCACCTCCGGCATGCGGACATTGCCTTTCGGAGCCCTTGCAGGGAAGGTGTAGGTAATCTTCTCGGCATGGGGCGGTGAATAGAGGTTGCTCAAGGTCGAACTGGCCATGACGCTTGTAGGATACTTGATTCCGAGAGCCATCACGACGGGGTCCATGATGTGGCAGGCCATGTCGCCGAGGGCTCCGGTACCGAAATCATAGAAACCACGCCAGTTCCAGGGGGTGTAGGCTGGATCATAAGGCCGCATCTCCGCAGGGCCTATGAACAGGTCCCAGTCAAGTGTTTTCGGAACCTTGACTCCACCGGCCGGCTGCATGAGTCCCTGAGGCCAGATCGGACGGTCAGTCCAGCAATGGACTTCATAGACATCGCCTATGACTCCGGACCAAATCCATTCGGAGAGCTGACGGCAGTCATCGAAAGAATTGCCCTGGTTGCCCATCTGGGTCGCAACCCTGTATTTCTTGGCAAGTTTGGTAAGGAGCCTGGCCTCATAGACAGAATGTGTCAGAGGCTTCTGGACATAGACATGCTTGCCAAGAGTCATGGCATGAGCAGCCACGACGGCATGTGTGTGGTCCGGAGTGGCAACGAGCACCGCATCGATGTCCTTGCCCATCTGGTCTAACATGACTCTCCAGTCCTTGAAACGCTTGGCAGAAGGATAGTCATTGAAGGTCTTCATGGCGTACGTCCAGTCCACGTCGCATAGGGCGACAATGTTTTCAGTAGCCATATTCTTAAGATTCCTGCGGCCTACTCCTCCGATGCCGACTCCGGCGATGTTGAGCTTGTCACTCGGAGCTACATGCCCGAGGGTCCTGCCGAGGACGTGGCTAGGTACGATTGTAAAAGCAGCCGCTCCGGCCGCTGCCGTAATTCCGGTCTTGATGAAGTCTCTTCTGGATAATTCCTTCATATTGTGATTAATTATGTAGATAGCTTGAAACTAGAAATAGTCCACAATTTCAAATATAATAAAAAATGGCTAAATTTACGTTCATCAATAACCGATTGTTTTTACAACCACAAACACAATCATGAGCAATAACATTGACAGGAGAGTATTCATGAAAAGGCTCGCTGGAGCCGGTGCCCTCATCGCCACTTCACAACTTCCGGTACTTGCTGAAGACAAGCCGGAAGTTTTCCCTCAGAGAGGAAGATACGAACGTCTTTCCCTAAGCTACGCTGTGGTCGAGATAGGACTGGAGAAACCCTTCTCAGTCCTTCATATTTCCGACTCTCATCTCACTGCCGCTTATCCCCATGAGAACGCCAAGAAGCAGGAGCTGAACACAAAGCGTACGGTCACTTTCGGGGGACGTCAGGAGGAGGCCCTGAGGGATGCCCTGGCCTGGGCGAAGCAGCACGTTGACTACATCGTCCACACCGGAGACATCATAGACTGGCAGAGCGAGGCCAACTTCGATCTTGTGAAGAAATATTTCGGAACCTCGATAATAGGAGCTCTTGGCAACCATGAGTTCAGCACTGACATGTGGCTGAGCGAGCCGAAAGAGGAAAGGAACGAAGCCTACAAAGACAACACAAGAGAGAAACTCCAGAGCGTCTATCCCTTCGACGTCAGTTTCCAGTCACAGGTGGTGAACGGAGTCAACTTCATAACCCTTGACGATGTGTACGGCTATGTGACCGGAGAACAGTTCGCCAAGTTCAGGCAGGAGGCCAGGAAAGGGCTGCCGATCGTACTCTGCATGCACGTTCCCTTCTTCACGGATGTGATCTGGAGAGCCCACGTCCGCTTCTGGAGTGACAAAGGCCCCATGAATTACAGTGCCCTGCCCGAGGCGACAGGAGACTACAAGGCACAACTCGAAGATCCCGTGACAAGGGACTTCATCGCCTACCTTAAGAGAGAACCTCTATTGAAATGCATCCTGGCCGGACATGAGCACATCACTGTGGAAGACCGTTTCTCCCCTACCTGCAGGGAATATGTAGTAGGCGGCAACTTCCTCTTCCACGGTCAGGAAGTCCTGTTTATCTGACATAATCAAACACAATGAATATGAAACGTTTCCTTGTCCTTGCGGTCCTTATTTCACTGGCCGCTTGTTCTCCCAAGAACGGGAACCTTCCCAGAAGCAAGGCTTCTGCCCAAATGGACAAAGCCATGTCTGAATATCTCCAAGCTGTCAAGGACTGCGCGGAGGATCTTCACAGCATCATGGTAGTCCAGCACGGGAAAGTCCTGGCTGAACATTTCTTCGTGCCGGACACCGCCCATGTCCTTCACTCCGTGAGCAAGACTTTCACCTCGACAGCCGTGGGATTCGCGATCTCTGAAGGTCTGCTTCACCTGGATGACAAGATAGTGGACCTTTTCCCCGAAAGCGTGCCTGAAAATGCGTCGGACACACTATCAAGGATTACCATCAGGCACCTCCTGACCATGAACTCCGGCCACGGAAAGGATCCGACAGGCTCGGTGCGCAGCAATGACGGCGACTGGGTCAGGGGTTTCATGGAATGGCCCATTGAATATGAGCCCGGCACCTGCTACTGCTACAACAGCCTCGGAACCTACGTTCTCTCGGCTGCTGTCCAGAAGGTCACCGGCCAGAAAGTGGTCGACTACCTCGAAAGCCGCCTCTGGCAGCCTCTCGGTATTGAAAAACCTAAGTGGCTGGAGAGTCCGGCCGGAATCAACACAGGCGGATGGGGCCTCTATCTCCACACCGAGGACCTTGCCAAGATGGGTCTCTGCATCCTGAACGGAGGCAAGTTCGCTGGCAAACAGGTCATTCCTGCCGACTGGGTCAAGGAAATGAGCGCGAAGCAAGTCCCGTGCTGCCCTGCAGGTACGAATGAAGTTCAGATGCGTGAAAGAAATGTCGATCCTGCCACCAGCGACTGGCTCCAGGGTTACGGCTACCAGATGTGGCGCTGCCGCCACAACGCCTTCCGAGCCGACGGTGCCTACGGCCAGTACATCATAGTAATTCCCGAGAAGGATGCAGTGGTAGTGACCACAGCCCAGATCGGAGACATGCAGGAAGAGATCAACCTTATCTGGGATCACATCCTCCCGGCATTATAATACCATCATGAAAAAGTTAATAGCAATATGCGCCGCCCTGGCCATAGGGATGGCGGCCTGGGCCCAGCAAGCCCTCGGCCCGGGAACCGGCCTGGTCTCCCCCGAAATCAATCCTGACCACAGTGTCACCTTCAGGCTCTTCGCTCCCAAGGCCATCAAGGTCCAAGTGACCGGAGACTTCATGAAAGGCAGCGCCGACATGGAAGAAGGGAAGGACGGAGTCTGGACCTTCACTACCAAGCCTCTCGAAGGCGAGCTCTATTCTTACAGCTTCATCGTGGACGGCATGAGGACTATGGATCCTTCCAACATCTACCGCAACAGGGATGTTGCGACCTGGACCAACATATTCACCCTCAGCGCCGAGCAGGGTGACAAGGGATGGTATTACGAAGCCCATGACGTGCCGCACGGCACAGTCTCACATGTCTGGTACGACAGTCCCACCCTCGGAACCAACCGCCGCCTGACAGTCTACACCCCTGCCGGATATGAAGGAGGAAAGGCAAAGTATCCTGTACTCTACCTGCTCCATGGGTCCGGAGGAGACGAAGACGCCTGGTCCGACCTTGGCCGCACTGTCCAGATCATGGACAACCTTATCGCTGAAGGGAAGGCAAAACCCATGATCGTGGTCATGCCCAACGGAGTCTGGTTCAACAAGGCAGCCCCCGGAGCCGCTGTTAACATGTTCCAGCCGACCTTTGCCAACAGCCGTTCGCAGTCCACCATCGAGGTTGAGAACAGTTTCCCTGACATAATGGCTTTCATCGAGAAGAACTACAGGGTTGCAAAAGGTTACGCCAACACCGCAGTCGCAGGCCTCTCCATGGGAGGAAGGCAGTCCTGCATGCTTTCACTCCACTACCCTGATAAATTCGGATACGTCGGGCTGTTCTCAGGAGTGGCGGTTCCTGAAGGAAACGAGGCTGCTTTCGACGCTGTTTTTGCAGCAAAGCCCAGACTCTATTGGATAGGTTGCGGCAAGGATGACGGAATAATCGTCAACTCCCGCAAGCTCAAGGCTTTCTGTGATGAACGCGGCTATCCCGCCACCCTTTACGAATCAGAAGGCGGACACATCTGGAGAAACTGGAGGGTCTACCTGACTCTTTTCGCACAAAAACTTTTCAAATAACGATCTATATGGACAGAAGAGACTTCCTGAAGGGTTCGGCCATGGCAACGGCAGCCCTGATGTTTGACTGGGAAAAGGCATTTGCTGCCGGAGCAAACGCTCCCGCGGTGGGCAAAGTATGGAAAGGCTGGAAGCCAGGGCATTTCCAGGCCCATTTCATCTACACCGGAGTTTCCGAATCGATATTCATGATATTCCCGGACGGAACGACGATGCTGCTTGACTGCGGCGACCACAACGCTGTCGGTCGTGGCAAATTGGCTGTGCCGGTACTGCCCTCCCCTGACAAACATGCCGGAGAATGGATCGCCAGGTACATAAAGCGTGTCAATCCGAACGGCAGGAAGGTAGATTACATGATGCTCTCGCATTACCACACGGATCACGGTGGCAGTGCTTCCTTTTATGCCGACAAGGTCACCCGTGCCGGAGGAGACTACATCATGAGCGGGTTCTCCCAAGCTGCTGAATACCTTGATTTCTCGAAGGCTTTCGACCGCTGCTGGCCTGACTACAACGATCCTCTCCCCCTCATAGAGCGCTCCGCCAACAATGTAACACACATGAGGAACTTCTACGACTTCATGATCCGTCATCGCGGAATGACAGTCGAAAAGTTCAGGGTCGGAGCTACGGACCAGGTCAGTATGCTCCGTTCTCCCGGCAAGTACCCGGAATTCTCGATCAGGAACATTTGCGGCAACGGAAGGATAGCCGCACCGGACGGACGGGTCATCGACCTCTATGCAGAAAGGAAGAAAGATAATCCTGAATATTTCAACGAGAACGGCATGAGCATAGGAATGATCATCTCCTACGGTCCATTCAAGTTCTACACTGCAGGAGACTTCTCAGACTCCTGGAAGCTTCCTGACGGCAGTACTTTCCAGATCGAGGAAGCGATCGCGGAAGTCTGCCCGAAGGTAAACGTTGCCAAGATAAACCATCACGGCCACTACTCAATGCCTGCAAAACTCCTTGGAGCCCTTCAGGCGCAAGTCTACGTCAGCTGTGTCTGGGACCAGCTTCACAACGTGGCCCCGGTGATGGAGAGGATTGCAGACCGGTCAATCTACCCAGGAGACAGGATTGTATGTCCGGGAATATTCCCTAAGGAAAGAAGGGAGGAGGATGCAGGCAAGGCCTGGCTGGACGTGATCAACACATCTTCTTTTGACGGAGGCCATGTCGTGCTTGATGTGACGAAGGGAGGGAAGGATTATTCAATCACCTACCTGACCGCCGCCGACGAATCGATGAAAGTACTGAGTGTCTTGAACTTCAAATCCTAGTCTCTGAGGAAAAGACCTCAACGTACCTCGAAGGAAGCCTCGCTTCTCAAGGGCTTGCCGTCAGCAGAAATGCCTTCGGCGACTATCTTGAACCGGCCGGGATAGGAAGGAGTCCTGACCTGCACGCTGGTATTCTCACCTGCTTTCAGATCGATCTGGGGATGCCAGTAAAGAGTGTTGCGGAAGTCTTCACCTCCTTCCGGCAGGTTCGGACAAGTAAAAGCAACCGGATAGGCTTCTCCCTGCCAGTCCACTATCACGACATTCCTGTCGAACTTGAACGATGAGATGTCTCCCGTCTTGGTAACGAAGTCAACTACGCCGTTGAAGATTGCATTACCAAGGGAATAGTTGTAAGGATATATCAGGATATCCCCGACAAGCATGGCATCGAACTCGAGGAGTTTCTCCACATCTTTCACCGGTACACCGTCGATCAGGACAAGCATGTTGCCGGAAAACTCCAGATTGTCCCTCACTACACCTTCCAGGACAGTCTGTATCTGCGGTCTACCCTTGATGTCCTTACGTATGCGAAGGTCGGGGGTGATCTCCACCAGGGTTTCCCTGATTGTAGGGAAACGACGATAGTCGTCCAGGTGGTAACGCTTGCACAGATCATCTGCCAGGAAGATACTTCCCCTCTTTGGAAGGAATTCCGCCAGAGTGTCAAGGCTGTACCGTCCGGGAGTAAGGAGGGACTTCATCCGCTTCTCCAGGGCGTCTTTTGACGCTTCAGAAAGCTTGAGGGATGGGAAAGAAGGCACCTTGACACCGAGGAAAGGTGACTCTATGACCAGACGGCACTCGCGGGAGTCGTCCAGCCCCACTATCTCACAGACCATGTCACGGTCACCGTAGATGTTGCCCGTACGGAAACTTGCCGTGCCGTCGGCCGAAATCTTGCCGGCATAGACATCCTCGGCATAGCCAGGGAAAGCTACTACCGCCAGCAAGTCCAGGTCCTGCGTCACGGTAGAGGCATCGGCACCGAAAAGGCGGCCATGCAAGGTCTCACCTTCCTTATCCTCGGCACTGCCCTGGAATGGAGCAAAAGGTGTTCCCACAAAATCCACTATTGATTTCCCGTCAGGAGCGATGATTCCGTCATCGCAATGGACGGAAAGGCTTAAGGATGCACCGGAAGGCAGGCTGTTGCCGATGTTCAGCGTAACCGCTGAAGACCTTGGTACCGAAGATTCAACTCCGATACTGAGAGGGCCGGAGGCCATATTATCCTTGGCCGCCAAAGCAGCATAGGCGGAAGGATCGACGATATCGACTCCTCCCTTGACTCTCAAGCCCGAAGATGTGTTGAACACAGAAAGGAGCCTTGCATCGGCATGGACATCACTTCTTCCCCTTGAAGAGGCTGTGTAGCCTACGAGAGTGTAGTTGCCGGTGTGGGCAGAAACAGGAATCTGGAACGCACCGGATCCCCTGCCGCCTACCATGGCAATCTTGCAAGTCACAAGGGTACCGCTGACGGATGACATTTCCAGATATGCGACGCTGTTCTCATGAGAGAGACTGCCAGTCGTCGCATCAATGCTGAAAACTGAGCACCAGACAGTTTCCCCTGAGAGGTAGACATCTTTGTCCGTCGAGACCCACACTCTTTCTGAAACCTCGGCAAAGAGCACAGTGGGCAAAACGAGCAGGGCGGCTGATATGATTATGGCTATCTGTTTCATGACGTTTATTCTGAAGGGGTTGGCCAGAAAGAAGGTTTGATCTTGGTGCCGCCAAGAGCCGTACATTCTACACACTCCTGGGCCACCCATTCACTCCCGTTTTTGGGACGGAAACCATTCAGATATGCTTCCAACGGACCCATGATTCCAATTTCAGCAGATGTGATCGGGGGTGGAGAAGGTCCCTCGCCGATGAACTCCTGAGGAGGAAGGTAGATGGAATCGATGTAGATGTCCTTGGTGGAAACCCTGGACACTTCGATGTAACCGTAGACAACCTCCAGAGGATCATCGTCATTGAAGATGTTCCCTATGATCTGGCTGGGGTCCGGTTGGGAAAGTGAACCGGTGGAAGTGGAATTGACCTCTATCGAATGAAGGTACTCGTAGCACTCTTCCGAAATGTTCCTAGCCTTCAGTTTGATGTAATAAAGGGTCTGCATCCTGAGGTCCCTTCTGTCAATGTCAAGGAAGTTGAAACCGGATATTCGCTCTCCGCCTGTACTCTTCGCAATTGCAAGCCCCGCCTGATGGGAATTGTCATAGCTCCAACAGTTGTACAAAGGCGGGATCTGGCCACCATACGACCTGACTCTTTCCGTGACCGGATCGAAATAGTGAGTGGCCATGAATTCTGTGTGGAACTCCCAGATCTCTTCATAATCCCAGCGGAAACAACCCGAACCTCCAGGAGATGAAAGGCTTAGGAAAAGATGGGCATAAGGATCTGAATATGGATCCACCTGCTGCCACTTATAATCCAGGTCATCAATAGAAGGTGCCATCTGAGTCTCTTTCCACTCCGAGGAATAAAATGTTGAATTGCCTGACAACGGAGTTGCGAGTCGGATCCTCAGACGGTACTTCCTGTCCGGAGAAGCTTTCGTCATATCTATGGTGAAAGAGTCAGAAGCATCCAAGGATTCAGGATAATACTCCCCACCGGCATCATCTTCAACCCAGACCCAGCCTCGTACAGGTGCGACTTTTTCACCGGACAGAGGTTCTATTGAGCTAAGGGTAAAACTGCTCTCATCACCTATAATGATGTCACCTTCTACGACCAGCCCCTTCGTGTCCGCTGGCAAGATGTCAGGTGTGAACTCATAAACGCAGCTGACAGATGTCATGGCAGCAATCGCCAATAAAAGTATCTTTTTCATCAGAATAGGATGTTCAGGTTGATGTAAGGGATCTGGGTAGCGAAGACACAGACACGGTAGCCTTTGAGGTTCCGCCCCTGGTCGGTTGAGTAATAGACCGAATAGGTGTTCTTCCTTCCGGTGACATTGTAGCATCCAAGAGTTATGGAGGTGTGCGTCAGTGCCTTGAGGGAGTGACCCGGGTCTATGTTTATAGCAAGGTCAAGACGGAAATAGTCCGGAATCCTGTAGCTGTTCCTTGCTGAATAGGCAAGGCGGTAACCGCCTCCGTAGTAATAGTATCCCACAGGAATCGTCACAGGACGGCCCGTCGAATAATCGACATTGGCAGAAAGACTGTAACGAGCTGTGATCGCATAATTTGCGACAAGCTTAAAATCATGGGGTTTGTCATATGATGCACTGTACCAGTCCCCCCTGTTGATAGTGTTGATACCCCTGTCCTCCATCTCCTGCAGGAAGGTCCTGGAATAGGAATATGAAGCCCAGCCGCTGAGCTTGCCGACCGTCTTCTTGGCCATGAATTCAACTCCGTAAGCCTTCCCCCTGGTGCGGACGAGATCGTCAGCAAGACGGTCGTTCATGGTCAGTGTAGCCCCTGACTTGTAGTCCAGCACATTCCAAGTGTTCTTCCAATAGCCTTCCAAAGAGAGGTCCATCTTTCCGTCGAAGACGGTCCAATACATTCCACCCGCACCCTGCCAGCCGTCGACCGGCCGGATGTCCGCATCACAGAGTTTCCACGTGTCCATGGGGGAAATAGCAGTAGTGTTGGAGATAAGATGGATGTACTGTCTCATCGAATTGAAGCCGGCCTTGAATGAAAGATTGCCGTTGACTGAATATTTACCCGAAAGCCTGAACTCAGGCCCCAGGTAGAACTTGGCCGGATCCTTTGCGTAGAACGAGGACACCCTGACACCATAGTCAAGCTGGATCTTCTCACCTGGTGACCACACATCGCCTGCATAGATTGAAGGTTGTAAGGCATATTCAGTGCTCAGGGACCTTTCGATGATCGCAGATTTGGTCGTAAGAGGCTTCAGGTGGCCACCCTCAAGAGCGTAGCCAAGGACTTCCATTCCATAGGTTGCTACATGCTTCTCACCGGCAGTCTCGAACTTGAGTCGATAAAAAGCCTGGTTTATGGCCGTCTCGAGGTTATAGGCGTCAAATTCAGAGTGATGCGGCATTTCATCAAGGATATTTCCGTAGAGGTCATAGCCGGCGCTCATCACGAAGGAAGTCTTGCCTGCACCCCTGTGTTTCCAACGGGCAGCCGCATTCAGGCTGTTATAGTGGAAGGTTGTGTCAGGGCTGAATGAGAAATCGTCCTTAGACCAGTAACCGTACAGCTGGAATGTGTTGTTGTCACCGGCTTTGTGGGTAAACCCGAAATTCAGGTCTGAAAAGTCAGCAGTTCCATCCTTGTAATTGCTGCTCTTGATCCTCTTGAGCATCCAGTCGGAATATGTCATCCTGCCACCGAGAAGGAAGGAAGTCTTCCCTTTCTTAAGCGGTCCCTCAAGGTGGAGGCGGCTGGTCATGAGGCCTATTCCAAGGGAACCATTGAACTTCTCCATGCTCCCGTCCTTTCCCTTGACATCCAGGACGGATGACACCCTGCCACCATATTCAGCGGGTATGGAACTCTTAAGAAGATCCACCCCTTCTACGACATCCGGGTTGAAAGCAGAGAAGACTCCGAACATGTGGCTTGGGTTATAGATTGTTCCTTCGTTGAAAAGGATCAGGTTCTGGTCGGCGGAACCGCCGCGCACGTTGAAGCCACCGGAGGCTTCTCCCACGGTCTTGACCCCGGGCAAAGTCAGGACAGCCCTAAGGATGTCTCCTTCTCCGAATGCGGAAGGGATCTTGTTTATCGTCTTGATGCTCACACGCTCAAGGCCGATCTTTGCAGTACGGTGGTTCATCCTCGTGTCTGCGGAAATCATCGCACTGTTTAGCATGGTCACCCTTTCTGTCATGGTCAAGTCAAGTCCGCCAGGACCGTTGACAACGACCTTAAGGTGCATGTCCTGTTTTGTCAATTCATTGAAATTGATGACATTCTCACCGACCGGTATCGTGATCGAGTACTGGCCTCTGGCATCGGTAAGGGCGTAGGTGCTTGTTTTATCATCCCACACAGTCACATCCGGAAGAGGCTCTCCTGAAGAAGCATCCCTTACGGTTCCGGAAACCTTCACTTTCCCTCTATGAGGTTGGGCAGGATCGCCGATCTGGTAGATTTTGTTCTGGTACATTGCCCTGACCGACTCCTCGACAGAATCAATCCGTGCCAGTTCTTCGGTCATGTCCTTCATGAAATAGCCCTCAGGCAGGCCATCCCTTTCAATCCTGTTGACATGCACTCCAAGGGAAGGACTCTCCTTGTGGATGGACGAACGCTCCGCCTCATGCCAGACGGCAGCCTCACTCTCGACAGGACCGATGCCTGATGAAGGCAGGATAACCTGCTTCTGCAATCTCTGGAAGACTTTCCGCCTCTTTACCTGGGATAAAGCTCCATCCTTTAGCATGAAGTTGCGTCTTGAGCAACTGTAGTAGCTGATTAATTCCGAATTGTACTCAGGATCAATGTAGCCAAGTTCCCTGACTGTGTTATGGTTGCCGGGGAAAGACAGGAATTTCTTGTCCACCCGTTCGAGCAAGGCGAAATCTCCGTCCTGAAGCAGTTCATAGAATCCTTCATCCGCCGACTCGACTCCTAGGTAACGCAGGTTGACGAATTTCCTTCCGTCCATTGTAAACCAGGGAATCTGGTTCTTGTCGGGGATGATGGACACATGATCTGCATCCTGTCTGACATTAAGTTCCTGGAGGAATGCATCATAATCTATGAGGACATCCTTATAAAGGACTCCGTCAAAGATAACTGAGCCCAGTTTGGAGCCAGTGGCATCCAGATACGGGGTTCCGTTGAAAGAGGCTGAATTATACCTCCTGGAAACACGTCCCCTGTAGAGGAGCGACTGTCCTGCTTGATCCGGGACTGACTGAGCCGCGCAGGGAAGCATGCAGATTAAGAGAAAGGCTATCGCTGCGCAGGTTCTGCAATTCATATTCAGGTTTATTTTACTCTTAGTTTTCTTCCTAACTGGAGAATGGTTCTTTCAGAGATTCCGTTCAACTGGCAGAGCTTACGGACTGATGTGTGGTACTTCCGGGCAAGGGCACCAAGGGTGTCTCCCTGACGGATCGTGTGGTACTGGGCGGCAGCAGCGGCCTTCCTTTCAGCCTCCGCCTTCTTTGCCGCCTCCTCCCTTTCCTGGGTATCGCCTTCAATGATATCGATCTCTTCCTGCTCATCCTCAGGAACATAATTGCTGGAAGCGTTGAGATATTTCTTCTTGAGCACGAAAAGCCTGTGTCTCAAGACACCGGAATGGAAATCTATGAGCCATTCAGGGTCGAAAGCATAGCCCTTGTAACGGGTCTCGAAATGGAGATGCGGGCCGGTCGAACGTCCGGTGGAACCACCAAGACCTATAATAGAGCCGGCATCCACCCACTGGTCCTCAGAGACTATGATCTTTGAGAGATGGCCATAGAAAGTCTCCAGGCCGTTCTCATGCCTGAGGACCACGAGGTTACCGTATCCCCTGTAGTACTTGGCGAGCCTGACTTTCCCGGAAAAGGCAGCATAGACCGGAGTACCGGTCTGGAGGGGAAGGTCGACACCCTGGTGACGGCGTCTGTGGCGGTAGCCAAACTTTGAATAGACGTCCGTCTGATTCGGACAACGATAACCGCTAAGAGAGTCCACTATCCACAGACCGATCTCATCAGGCAGGCTCTCGAGGGAAAGCCTGTACGGGTCCGGGGCCTCGTGGGTCCAGTTCTCAACGAAAATCTGGCTGTTCGCCGAATAACTGGGATCCTTGTAGTACTTCCAAGTGTAATCCTCCATCAGGAGAATCTTGATGTAGGGATCGGCTGTGTCAATTGTGTCAATTGTGGCAGCCATCGCCGGGTCCATCGACTGTACGGGCTGGAATGCAGGCCTGGGAACTATCAGCTCCGCCTGTTTCTTGGATCTTATGGTTGTGTCCTGCGCTGAAGCAGGAAGAAAGTTCATCATCGAGACAAGGGCCATGACAATGGTGCTTGCCGACATTATTCTCAAATTCATCAAGTTCTATTTATAGTTTAGCGTTGAAATTGTCAATAAGCAGTTGCTTGGTCAGTCCGACCTTTTCTTCCAAAAGCGCAGCGCTCGAAGCCTCGCAGATGAAACGAAGGTAGGGCTCAGTGTTGGAAGGGCGGATGTTGAACCACCATTCGGGGAACTCAATCCTATAGCCGTCGAAATCCATCTGTGCGGTAGGGGTCTCGCGAGAGATGAAGAACTCACGGACAGCATCCATTGCTCCCTTCTTGTCCTCTATCCTGAAATTGATTTCTCCTGAATTCTGGTAACGGGCAATCTTCCCGATAAGTTCAGCGAGAGTGATTCCCTTTGCCTTCATGGAGGCTACGACCCTGAGGATCAGCATAGAAGCCAGAAGGCCGCTGTCAGAATAGAAGAAGTCCCTGAAATAATAGTGACCGGCAAGCTCACCGCCCCAGACTCCGTCCAGTTCGCGGAGTTTCTTGGCTGCAAAAGCGCGGCCCACCTTCCAGGTCTCCATCCTGCAGCCCATCGGGGCAAGATATTCACCGACAGCCTTAGAGCTGCGGATATCCTGAAGGACAGTTCCCTTCAGTCCCCTCTCTTCGACATAATAATGGCCAAGCACGGCTATCATCAGGTCAGGAGAAATGAACTTGCCTTCATTATCCACGAACATGACCCTGTCTGCATCGCCGTCGTAGATTACACCCACATCGGCACCGACCTCCTTCACGAGGTTCTGAAGTGGCTCGACATTCTTGAGGATGAGCGGGTTGGGTTCATGGTTCGGGAAACTGCCATCCATCTCCTCGAAGATGTAGGAAGGAGAATCTCCGAATATCTCCCTGGCATAAAGGCCAGCCATACCGTTGGAGATGTCAAAAGCTATCTTGAGATTGGAATAATCTCCCTTGAACTTCAGCAGGAAGTCGAGATAATCCTTGTGGATGTCCATTGGGATCACCTTTCCCCTTTTTTCAGCCACAGGAGTCGGCCTGCCCTCGTTGATCCACTCCTGGATCTGTCCGAGACCTGAATCAAGACCAACGGGAAGTGCATTCTCCCTGGAAACCTTCATTCCGTTGTACTCCTTGGGGTTATGGGATGCAGTGATCTGGACGGAAGCCTTGAAACCGTAGTTGGCAGTTCCGAAATAGACCATCGGGGTCGTACTGAGTCCGATGTCATGGACATCGGCCCCGGCATCGGTGATTCCCTTGACGAGGTAGTCATGCACCTCTGGAGAGGATGTCCTGCAGTCCCTTCCGACCAGAACCTTGTCAGTACCAAGCAGTTCAGGAATAAAATAGCCGACCTTGTAGGCCGTTTCCTTATCGAAGTCCACATTATAGACTCCACGTATATCGTAAGCGTGAAATGCTCCCATGTGTTATTTTATTTTTGTGGTGTACCTTGCAGAAACCTTGCCTTTGGCGATTCCCATCAATTTTTTCGAGATTATCTTCTTGCGGATCGGAGCGACATGGTCCACGAAAAGGTCGCCGTCCAGGTGAGACATCTCGTGCTGGATCATGCGGCAGGCGAACTTGTCGAACTTCTCGGTCACCTTCTCAAGCTTCTCGTTGTAGTATTCAACTGTCATGCTTTCCGGCCTGACAACGTCGCAGTAGATTCCGGGGACGCTGAGACAGCCTTCTGAATACTCAGTCCTCTTCTCGCTCTCCTCTAGGATTACAGGGTTGATCATGACCCTGGTGAAACCGTCTAGGTAAGGATAGATATCGACCATATCCCTGCCATCCACAATCAGCACCCTGACGCTTTCCCCAATCTGAGGAGCCGCAAGGCCGCAGCCTTCTGCCTTGGCAAGGGTGTCCTTCATGTCAGTGATCAGATTATCAAGATACTCCTTGTCCTTAAGGTCCGCCGGAACGGCCACCTGCCTCAGGACCTCGGAGCCATATAAATAAATCGGTCTTATCATAACTAGTTATCGTCCGTTGTTTTTCTTGTCAAGGTAACTCTGAAGGATAATGGCTGCGCTGATCCGGTCAACGGAATTCTTGTCACGCCTGTCCTTAGCCTTCATGCCACCGTCTATCATCGCCCTGTGAGCCAGAACCGAAGTGAATCTCTCGTCTTCAAGAGTGACCGGAATGCCGGGAATCTGCTTGGCGAGGTTCTTAAGGAACACATCCACGTCGGCTGCAGCCTCCGAGGGCTTGTTGTCCATGTTCATCGGATAACCTACTACGATTCTGGTGACAGTTTCCTTTGCAGCATAATTTTTGATATAATCTATTATCTTTGCAGCAGGAACTGTGTCAAGGGCGGAGGCAAAGATTCCAAGCGGATCACTGACCGCAACTCCGACGCGCTTGCGTCCGTAATCTATGCCTAATATCCTGTCCATGAACTTGCAAAGTTAACGAAAAAGGCTATCAAGTCAAAATATTATGTCCAAAGAGAAAAAAGAGAGGACTTCGAACTACAGGCTTACCCTGGTGGACGACGACACTCACGACAAACTGTGGACCAGGAAATTCAACAAGTTGAACATCCTGGTGACAGCAATAACCTCCGTCGTGGTACTCCTCACCGCCTTATGGTGCCTGATAGCATTCACTCCCCTGAGGACCTTCATCCCTGGTTATCCGGATGCAAGGACAAAGCACGATGCCATCCAGAATGCTATAAGGATTGATTCACTGGAGAATGTAATCACAAAGTGGGAACTCTACTCGGAGAATCTCCGCAGGGTTGTTGAAGGAGAGGAGCCCCTGAAAATAGACAGCCTCATGGCTGCACGGAAACAGACAAGGGAGATAACCGACAAGGACAGGGCTGGGCTTGCGATGAAGGATTCCCTGCTCCGAAAAGAGGTGGCAGCCGAGGACAAGTTCGATGTGACCTCCGGAAGGGCAAAGACCCTTCCGATCGAAGGGATGCATTTCTTCACGCCCCTCAAGGGAGTTGTGTCCCAGGGCTACATCCAGGGCCTTCATCCCTACATTGACATCACCGCCCCGAACAACTCGGTTGTGATGGCCGTGCTGGACGGAACTGTGATCTCAGCAGGATGGACGGATGAGGAAGGCTACACGATCCGCATCCAGCACGACGGTGACATCATCTCCGTCTACAAGCACAACCAGAAACTCATGAAGAAGACCGGTGACAAGGTGAGCGCCGGCACACCGATAGCCGTAGTTGGCGGCACAGGTACAACGGCCGATGGAGACCACCTCCATTTCGAACTCTGGCACAAGGGAGAGGCCGTGGATCCCACAAAATATATCAGTTTCTGATGGAGAAACGAAGGATAGCTATTCTTGGATCTACAGGATCCATCGGGAGGCAGACCCTTGACGTGATAAGGGAGCACCGTGACCTTTTCGAGGTCGAACTTATAACTTGCAACAGCAGTTTCATGACCTTGGCTGCCCAGGCAAGGGAATTCGATGCCAACAACGTGGTCATCTGCGACGAGACCCGCTATAAAGCTTTGTACGACGCCCTGGAAGGTACAGACAGCAAGGTATTCGCCGGCATGAAGTCCGTCTGTGACCTGGTGACCAGCGACAGGGTCGACATCGTCGTAGCTTCCATGGTCGGATTCAGCGGCCTGGCTCCTACGATCGCGGCCCTGAAGGCCGGGAAGGTGATAGCCCTGGCCAACAAGGAGACCCTCGTTGCCGCCGGTTCGATAGTCATGGAACTCTCACGCAAATTCAATGCACCCATCCTCCCTGTCGACTCCGAGCACTCAGCCATATTCCAGTGCCTTATGGCTTCTCAGGGGAACAAGCTGAACAAGATCCACCTTACAGCCTCCGGCGGACCTTTCAGAACTTGGACGAAGGAGCAGATCGCCGCCGCCACGAAGGACATGGCCCTGAAGCATCCCAACTGGAACATGGGAGCGAAGATCACTATCGATTCAGCGACAATGATGAACAAGGGCTTCGAAGTGATCGAGGCCAGGTGGCTCTTCGACACACCGGTAGAGAAGATCAACGTTGTAGTCCACCCCGAATCCGTCATCCACTCGATGGTAGAGTTCGAAGACGGTGCCGTGATCGCACAGATGGCCTCCCCTGACATGAGGGAACCTATCCAGTTCGCCCTCGGCTTCCCGGAAAGGCTGCCTCTAAGCAACAAGAAACTCAATTTCGCAGAGCTAGGCACCCTCTCTTTCTTCGAGCCCGACATTGATAAGTTCCCTGCCCTCGGCCTGGCATTCAAGGCTATGGAGAGGGGCGGCAACATCCCCTGCGTACTCAACGCCGCCAACGAGTCGGCAGTAGCTGCCTACCTTCGGGACGAAATACCTTTCTACGGAATATCCGACATTGCCGCAGAATGCATGGAAAGGGCGTCGTTCATCGCCAAGCCGACGGTGGAGGACATCTTCGCAACCAACTCCTCGGCCCGAGCACTCGCAGACGACATGATCCTCGAAATGAAAAAGAAATCCTGAGCCATGGAAGTACTTATGAAGGTTCTGCAAGTGATCCTTGCACTGTCCGTCCTTATAATCATACACGAATTCGGTCATTTCACCTTCGCCAAGCTTTTCGGCATCAAGGTGGAAAAGTTTTTCCTCTTTTTTGACATCGGAACGAGCAAGCTTTTCAGCACCAAAGGGAAATTCTTCACTTCGCTGGTCCCGAAGGCCAAGGATTGGGAGACTGAATATGGTATCGGCTGGCTCCCCTTGGGCGGATACTGCAAGATAAGTGGCATGATCGACGAGAGCATGGACACCGAAGCCATGAAGAAGGATCCACAGCCATGGGAATTCCGCACCAAGCCGGCCTGGCAGAGGCTTCTGGTGATGGTCGGCGGCGTGCTCTACAACTTCATCTTCGCCATCCTGTGCGACATCGCAATAATGGCAATCTGGGGAAGTTCCTACATCCAGAATGAAGGCAGCAGCATCTACCCCAACGAACTCGGTGTCGAGATGGGATTCAAGGCAGGAGACCAGATCCTTTCGATGGACGACTATATCCCCGAGAATTTCGGGATGCTCCAGGCCGACCTTGCCCGCCGCGACGTAAGTAAGGTGAGGGTTCTCAGGGGCAGCGACACTGTCGACATCTACATCGACCACTCCAAGATCGGAGATGTGCTGAACACCCCGGACATGTTCGACCTCGCAGTCCCCTTCGTGATCGATTCCCTTATGAAAGGCTCCGCCAATTTCGATTCAGGCCTCCTGCACGGTGACCGGATAGTGGCCCTGGACAGTGTCAGTACCCCATTCATCCAGGACATGAAGGCCTACCTTGCCGGAGTCCCCGGAACCACGGTGACGGCTTCTGTACTCCGCGGAGCTGACACACTGGCCATACCCGTCCTGGTCGACTCCCTCGGCAGGATTGGTGCCTACTCCCAGATCCCGACTTACACCACGAAGACATATTCAGTGCTGGAGGCCATCCCTGCAGGATTCGACCTCACCTTCAGCACAATTGGCGGCTATCTGCGCGACCTCAAGCTCCTGGCTACCCCGAAGACCGAGGCCTACAAGTCCGTCGGCAGCTTCATAGCCATCGGCCAGGTCTTTCCTTCCACCTGGGACTGGTTCAGGTTCATCCACATCCTCGCCCTTCTGTCCATCATGCTGGGCGTGATGAACCTCCTGCCCATCCCCGCCCTTGACGGCGGACACATAGTGTTCTGCCTCTACGAGATGATCACCGGACGCAAGCCCAGCGACAAGTTCCTGGAAGTAGCCCAGATCATCGGTATGATCCTCCTGATGCTGCTGATGGTACTCGCCTTCGGCAATGACATCCGGAGACTTATCCATCGATGGATCTTTATCCAGAGATAACCCTTATTCATTACAACCATGAAACTCATGTCATTACTTTCCGTCATCCTGGGACTGATTGCCGGCAGCGGCGAGCAGAAAGATCTCCAGGTCGAATATTTCGCATCACTTCTCGGCCAGGGCAATGCAGCCCTTGTCGACGTCCGCACTGCTGAGGAATATTCAGCAGGCCACATCCCCGGAGCAACCAACGTGGACTTTTATTCGGAAGATTTCCTGAGACTTATCGAGGCATCCATCCCCAAGGACTGCCCAGTCGCAATTTACTGCAGGACCGGAAAGCGCAGCGCCGAAGCATCTGCTGCTCTTGCCAAGGCTGGTTACACCGTCAACAACCTGATCGGAGGATTCGAAGCCTGGAAAGACGCTGGACTCCCGGTCAACACTTATCAGGTGGAGCGCTTCTTCTCCGACAGCCATCTGCCCGTGGACATCACTCTGGTTAAGCACGGCACCTTGGCAATATCCTTCAAGGGCAACTGGATCCATGTAGACCCCGTCTCAGGCCTGAACAAGCCCACCGTCTACTCAGCCGAGTTCCCCAAGGCAGACGCCATCCTCATCACCCATGAGCACGGGGACCATCTGGACGAGCACGCAATCGACATGCTTTCCAAGGAGGGTACAAGGCTGGTCATGAACTACAAGAGTTGGGACAAGATCGGACACGGAGATGTGATGGAAAACGGTGAAAGGGGCAATCTGCCCGGCCGAGTCATCATCGTGGCTGTTCCTGCCTACAACATCTCTTCCGGTCACGAGCAGTTCCATCCAAAGGGCAACGGAAACGGCTACGTTCTCTCGCTTGACGGCTTCAGGATCTACATCGCCGGCGACACAGAGGACATACCTGAGATGGCACAGCTGGAAGACATCGACCTGGCTTTCCTGCCAGTCAACCAACCATACACCATGACGGTCGAGCAGTGCGTCCGTGCTGCCAAGTCCTTCATGCCCAAGGTCCTGATTCCCTACCATTTCAGCCAGACCGACATCTCCTCGCTGCCCACCCTGCTGCCTGACATCACAGTCCTGCTGAGGGACATGCAGTAGAAGCATCCGGGCATCCATTTTGCAAAAGGATAATGCTAAATGGATCTGCCATGAAAAGAATAATCATCCTTTTAATTCTGTCGCTGATCGGCCTGTCCGCATCGGCGCAGATTGTTTATAGCACTGATTTCAAAGGCGAAGCAAAGGTCAAGGTCTATGTGACCGAATTCAAGGGCGAGGCCGACCTGCTGGTCTACAAGACCGAGTTCAAGGGCGAGGCCAAGGACAACAAAGGCCTGTGGTACTTCACCCAGTTCAAAGGAGAAGCCAAGAAGACCATCTACTTCACCGATTTCAAGGGCGAGGCCGACCTCATCGTCTACTTCACCGAATTCAAAGGCGAAGCCGGCTGGCGCAAGAACTCCAAGAAGCACCTGATGTACTAAGCCACGGCCATTTGCCCAAGGCTTCCTGCTGCCCCAGGACTACTTGATGGTCCCTACGGCACTTGCCTTGCCAAGGCCACCTGACAGACTCCACGGCCACGGGGACCACCCATTTCCCGGCCGTGGAGTTCATTTTAAACGCTCCGGCCGCGAATCACCCCCATTTCCCGGCCTAGGAGTTTCTTTCAAGACGAGAACGATGTGTCATACGGGAAGTTATGGTGGCGTTAAAGGCTCACATTGGGATCAATTACACGCCATTCTTCTGGCCTTGTGCGTTCGCCAAAGGCCCATTTCGGTCCTTGGAGCACGAGCGCCCGCTTACTAACACAAATGGAACCAGGACCGCGTGCGGCTGTTTGGCCGGCATGTATGGAGCATCGACCAGAATCACACAGCACTGTGGTCTGCGGTGATGTCGACTGCCTCTAAATACTCTTTCAGTCTGGGAAGATCTTTCTCGAGAATCATCCAGACTGTTTCCATATTGACACTATAATAATCATGGACCAGTACATGCCGCAAACCTTTTATCGCATCCCAGTCCATTTGAGGATGTGATGATGTAAATTCTGCGGAAAGCCGATAGACACTTTCTCCTATGCACTGAAGATTGTACACTATAGCGTGACAAAGAATCTTGTTTGCAGTGAAAGCCTCACAAGTAGTAGTCCCGACAAGAAATGTCTCTATGTTTGTGATGGCTTCCCGAATCAGCTCCAATCTGGCGGGATCATTCAACTTATCTCTCATATATCAAGTATTTATCCCGATCCGCGGATTGAACGGCGAAAGGTTTCAGATAACCATTCTCAACAAGGTCGATTTGACGGCCTGTAATCCTTTCAAGATCAAGCTTCTGCCTGATAATATCCAATAAGGACACCTTTGCTTTCGGATTAAAATCGACAAGCAGGTCGATGTCACTTTCCGGAGTCTCTTCCCTGCGGGCGAAAGAACCGAACACCCAAGCCTTGGTGACTAAACTTGAAGAAGAAAAGTATTTCTGAATACTGGTGACCAATTCCATACGTACAGGATCCAAAGAGGCAAGACAAGTTTCTAACTCATCGGCCAAGCCCCGCCTTGAAGCATAGCGACGCAAGCGATCCATATTCACGGGATAAACCTCAAGCATTTTTTGGAAATCCACGCTCCCTGTCTTATTCGCTGGTTCAGAAGGACACAAAGAATCCACAAGATTCTTCTCAATAGAAGGAACAGGGCAACCGGAGACCTCGGCCATGGGAGCTTCAGAGACTAGTGGGCCGACAACGATAAAACCCTCAAGGACCGCTGGAAAGAGCTTGTAATCTTTGATTTGCACCACCTTCTCATAATGCTGTCCCAAAGAAAGCAGCATAGAAGTTATATCCTTGCGCGCCACTTCAACAAAAAGATTCTTCCCCTTCTGTGAGACACAATGGTCTATCCCTTCGCAGTTATTGATAAGATAGCCATTAACCTCAAGCATCCAGTCTGTTACCGGCACCTCATATTTGGGCTTTCGCACCACGGCATAACGTCCCCGCCCAACTCTGGATAAAGAACCGTTTTGTACCAATGACCTGATTCGTGAATATACGGTCTGCGGCGGGAGAGCAGGAGACGCCTCAAAGAAATCAGCGACTGTCAATTCCCCGCCACGGTTGAGCAAAGCCTCATATTCCTTGTTCGCATTAGAGCCTTTCATTGCTTTTGTCATTTATGCAACAAATATATCAATAATTCGGCGATAATGCTACAATTATTGCCGAATTATTATATAGTGTCACCTTGTGGGCAATCAGAATCCCATCGCATCGTAGCCTGCGGTAATGTCGAAATACACATCCATATTCCGCGGCTTTTTATCCTTGGCAGACTTAACCTCAAAACAGAGCCGGTCCAGCTTCTTCTCGTCCACCCAAATGCAACGCTGGGAAATCATCTTCGCCTCAAGACCCATCAGCCGGAACAGGACATCGGCAACGATATATTCAAGATGTACATATCCATCCGTCTCGGTAATAACGATGGGGTGCTCCTCATCGTTCCCGACAGGTAGCGAGCCGCCTTCTGTATTAAGCGATTCCGTGACATCTAAATTGTTGTCATGGAAGATGCGGGCCGCGCCTATGGCATCGCCCAGATCTTCAATGCCGAAACGATGTTTGATCATGCCTGCCGCCGCCATTCGATCAACCTCAGTTTTCGCTACCACTCTCGGATTGGGCTGCCCCCCATTGATATTCGCCGGCCAGCCGAAAACCCACGCCTCAAAGTTCTTGACATCCACGCCGATCTCTCTGGCCGTATCACTCATCATTTCACAATAGTCATAGTAGACATCCTCGAAGGAGGTGAATATATTATAATTCAATTTGTTGACTGCAGGAGCATAATAGAAGAACGGATTCCGTCCGGCCTCCGGCATCAAAGCGAAATGCACCGGCTTCATATTCTCATCATAGATGAGAGGGCGGGTCTCAAGACCCATATCATAGGCAAGAAAATAGAGCAATTTGGTGAAGTAACTGGGGCCTATGCCATAGAAATAGTTTTCGCCCCCTCTTCTCAAAGACGCGATGGCACCCCCGATTCTCTCGGCATCTGTCTCTGAGTCACGGAGCAGCGTTACGAGGCGCTCAAGCTTGGGCATAGCGGAATCGCGGTCATTTCTGCGGGCAATTTCTTCCGCCTGGAATCGGCTGATACCGCCCCACATGATGGTAGCCACGAAACCCTTATACGGGTCCTCTCGGAAGAATCCGACCACATCTTCACGTGACAGTTCCGCAGGGAGACTCCGGACTACCTCGGCGAAATCGCCGTTGGTGGATTCCGCCTTTCGCACGGGATTGGCGAACCGGCCTTCACGCCAATGGATTGAGGGTTGGACATATTTGTTGATGTCGTCAATGTGGTTTTCGATGAAATTGAGAAATGACATAATGGGTATAGTTATTAATGTGGTTTCAGATTAATCCTTCTTTGAGGATCCTCCCCCAAAGATGGCTGTCAAAAGCATTATAATTCCGGCAGCAAGGGCGGCTGAGCCAAGATCCACATTGAGTTTTTCTTTCGCCCAACGGGAGGCCGAGTCCCAGATCTTTTTAATCGGGAAGAACTCCTTCCCGGGAAACATTAACCCAAGTATCCAGGCGATTATCCACCAGAAAAGCAATATCATTATTATCGCAGGAGCCGTACACAAAAGCAACAAAATGACCATAGTGTACACAAACACCTGCCCCACCGCTCCCAGACAACCATTCATAGCGTTGACGGAGTCGGAATATTCCGGCCTTGTATTGGAATCCGCCTGATCGTATGCGTCCGAATAATGTCCAGAATCAGACGAACCAGTGGCCATCGGCGTCGTTAATGCCTCCGACTCATGATTAGCCGAAGGTACATCAATCGTTTTTTCAATGGGGACATCATGATATCCCGGCAATAAGAGCCCCAATACCAAGCCGAGCTCATTAAGATCACGAACAAGCACTTGGCGAGGCTTGCTCCCGTCTTGGGGGCCAACGATTCCTGCCGCCTCAAGCTGGTCCATCACACGACCAGCTTTGGCGTATCCCATTCCGAGACGACGCTGTAAATCAGAAGTGCTCGCACGTTGATTTATAACCACATATTTCGCAGCCTCCTCGAATCGCTCGTCAAGTGTCGATAGATCCACGATGCCTCCTTGTTCTTCATCATAATCCTCTTGATCGCGACTAACAATACTTTTATCAATAAATTGATTCTCCCACGCTCTCTTGATAATATCCTCTAAAGCGACCAAGTCAGAGACCAGCACTTGGCGAGGCTTGCTCCCTTCCTGGGGGCCAACGATTCCTGCCGCCTCAAGCTGGTCCATCACTCGACCAGCTTTGGCGTAACCCATTCCGAGACGACGCTGTAAATCAGACGTGCTCGCCCGTTGAAACGTAACCACATAGCGGGCAGCTTCCTCGAAGCGCTCGTCGAGGCCAAAAGGAATAGAAGACGAATAATCTAAATAGTAATCCTCATCGACATCTTCATCAATGTCGTCGTCTAACTCGTCCAGATCGTCGTCGTCATAATCCGGATCGTAAAACATATGTGGTGATTATCAACTATTTATGACGTACAATCCTTTAACGTTATTCTCAAGGTCATTTCGATTATCCGTAAGCACGGAGTATCGT
>Ga0256405_10001085_pt1 | contig 79471 bp, 74 predicted proteins | sample RumenRJG_02DNA_FD_189096 | JGI IMG/M metagenome (GOLD analysis project Ga0256405, IMG submission 189096) | Bovine rumen microbial communities from Lethbridge, Alberta, Canada - RJG_02 | ecosystem: Host-associated > Mammals > Digestive system > Stomach > Rumen | place: Canada: Alberta... | reverse complement strand
GGCATTTTGACGCCGAGAGAAAAACACGATATGTATTTTGCCGCATAAAAAGGTCGACAGAACAATCTCTGTCGACCAAAGAAATTTTATGTTTTTTTACTGTCCTCTTGACGGGTAGCAGTTCAATTTATCATGGTCTCATTCATCTGTTTTTAAGCCCTGTTTTAAAAGCTTAATGTATTTTCTGTCCTCATCGGTCAGTTCCGCCGTTTTAAGCAAATCAGGACGATTTTTCCAGGTTATCTCCAAGGATTTTTCCCGGCGCCACTTGGCAATTTTGGCATGATCACCGGAAAGAAGAATATCCGGCACTGTCAAACCCTCAAATTCCCGAGGACGGGTATATTGGGGATGCTCCAACAAACCATTATAGAAGGAATCTGTTGGAGCTGACTCTTCGGAACCCAGCACCCCTGGCAGCATTCTGGCCACCGCGTCGGTAATCATCATGGCCGGCAGCTCGCCACCGGTTAACACAAAATCCCCAATGGAAATAATCTCATCCGCCAAATTGTCGCTGATACGGGCATCAAAGCCCTCATAGTGGCCACAGATAAAAATAAGCTGATCATATTGGGCAAGTTCCCGGGCCTTGTCCTGATTGAACACGCTGCCCTCCGGGCTCATGAGAAGCACCCGACGGTTGGTGTAAGCAGTATTGTCCTTCACGTGCCGCACTGCCTTAAAAACCGGCTCCGGCTTCATAACCATACCGCTGCCGCCCCCAAAAGGCGTATCATCCACCTGCTGATGCTTGCCCTCGGCAAAATCCCGGGGATTGGTTATATTAATATCCAGTATCCCCTTTTCCACCGCCCGCTTGATTATACTGTCCCCAAAGGGACCATCAAACATGGCAGGAAAAAGGGAGAGAATATCTATCCTCATTCCGCTTCCTCCGGCATATCCACTACCATACGGCCTTCCTGAATATTGATTTCCTTTACTACCGCCTTTAAGGCCGGAATTAAAATCTGCTTGGCCTCACCCTTTTTGGAAGCCACATACACATCATTGCTGCCGGTTTTTAATACCTCAGTAACAAACCCCAAGGATTCCCCGGCCATATCCAAAACCTCCAGGCCAATGATATCGAAGGTATAATATTCCCCTTCTTCCAATGGCATGGCATCCTTTTTGTCCACATACAAAAGCTGTCCAGTAAGTTTGGCAACTTCCTCCCGGACGGTATATTGCTTTAATTTCAAAATAACAAACTGCTTGTGGTATTTAACATCGGCCACGTCCAGCAGTTCATCTCCGATATAAACCTGTTTTAATTCTTCAAACCGCTCTGGAAAATCCGTCAATGGAATGACACGGAGCTCGCCACGAATACCGTGAGGAGCTCCTGCCTTACCAATGACAATTCGACTATCAGCTGCGGATGGCGATGATGACGTCATCTTCAACCACTACCTCCACATTGAACTGGTCACGTACATTGTCACCCTTCTTCAATTCTACAAACCGCTCAGTGGTACCCTGAACAATTTCAGCACCCAATACCAACTTCTCAGTATCGGCGATCTGGGCTTCAGTCTGAGCCACAAAATCTTCCCGCTTCTGGCGCTCAATGCCAAAATGCTGGTTAATCATGGCAATCTCATCCTGATTGTCTTCCCCAACCTCGGAAAGAGCCCGGTTTTCCTGAATATTAATCTGCTGAATTTCCAGCTGGGCCTGCTTAATCCGATTACGGAAATCCTCCAGCATGGAAGCCCGCAACTTTTCAGTGAGCTTTGCCTTGATGGTCATAGGGAATTTTACCATTACACTATCCATTATAAAAATCCTCCAAGTATAGAAATTGCGGCAAGCATCCCCTAAAAGTGGACTTTGCCGCATATTAAGCCGATGCCTCAGCTCATAATTTCTACATTTACTTTTTTATTTTCGCGAGTTGCAGCAGCTTTGACAACAGTGCGTAATGCCTTGGCAATACGGCCCTGTTTACCAATAACCTTGCCCATGTCCTCCGTAGCAACATGAAGTTCATAGATGACTACATTATCTTCTTCCTTCTCGTTGATAACCACAGCGGAAGGATTGTCGACCAAGGACTTCGCGATAATCTCAACTATCTCTTTCATGCCCTGCCTCTTTCTTAGTTCTTAGCATGCTTAGCTGCATCAAACTTTGCCATAATGCCCTGCTTAGAGAACAAGGAACGAACGGTATCAGTAGGCTGTGCGCCCTTTGCCATCCATTCGAGAGCCTTCTCTTCGTCGATATTAACAACTGCTGGCTCCTTAGTGGAGTCATAGTTACCAACTACTTCGATGAAACGGCCATCACGAGGAGCACGGGAATCAGCTACAACAATACGATAGAATGGAGCCTTCTTGGCACCCATACGGTTCAAACGAATCTTTACTGCCATTGTCAATTCACCTCCTTAAAAAGTGGTATATCTAATCTCTATATAATAGAAGATATACGTAATAATTATATTAATGCATGAATGGAAGCTTGAAACCTCCGAAGCCTTTACGGCCACCCTGCATCTTTTTAACTTTCTTCATCATCTTGCGCATTTTCTCAAACTGCTTTAACAGCCGGTTGACATCCTGCACCCGGGTACCGCTGCCGGTAGCTATACGCTTGCGACGGCTGCCGTTGATGATGTTGGTATTAGCTCTTTCCTTGGGGGTCATGGAGCGAATAATTGCCTCAACCTGGCGCATTTCCTTACCATTGAGGTCAAGCTCCCGATCTCCGAGCTTCTTCTTTATGTCTCCCATACCGGGAATCATACCCATAATCTGTTCCAGAGAACCCAGCTTTTTTATCTGCTGCATCTGGTTCAGAAAATCATCCAAGGTGAAATCATCCTTACGGAGTTTCTTTTCCATTTCCTTGGCCTGATTCATATCAAAGGTTTCCTGGGCCTTTTCAATCAGGGAAAGCACATCTCCCATGCCCAAGATACGGGAAGCCATACGGTCCGGATAAAACGGCTCCAGAGCCTCCAGCTTTTCTCCCATACCCACGAATTTTACCGGGCAGCCGGTAACAGCCTTGACAGACAGGGCCGCACCACCACGGGAATCACCATCCAGCTTAGTAAGCACCAGACCATCCAGGCCCAAATCCTTGTTAAAGCTTTCGGCAACATTCACCGCATCCTGACCGGTCATGGCATCAACCACCAGAAGTATCTCATGGGGTTTCACCTGACCCTTGATGTCCTTTAATTCCTGCATCAGGGCTTCATCCACATGAAGCCGGCCGGCGGTATCTATAATCACCACATCATTGGCGTGGGTAAAGGCATAATTCAGAGAGGACTTGGCGATAGTAACCGCATCCGTACCCTGCTCCATGGAAAAAACCGGAATATCCAGCTGCTTACCAATGACCTGCAACTGCGTAACCGCTGCCGGACGATATATATCCGCTGCCACCAGCACCGGACGCTTGCCCTGCTTTTTCAGAGAAAGTCCCAGCTTACCAGCAGAAGTGGTTTTACCGGCACCCTGCAAGCCCACCATCATGATAATAGTTGGTGGATTGGGGGACATGTTGATACGGCTTTGGGAGCCGCCCATCAACTCGGTTAATTCCTCATTTACAATCTTTATGACCAGCTGAGCCGGTGTCAGGGCTTCCATAACATCCTGACCAATGGCCCGCTCCTTGACTCTTTTCACAAAGTCCTTTACGACCTTGAAGTTGACATCTGCTTCCAAAAGTGCCATCCGCACTTCCCGCATGGCCTCGTTGACATCATCCTCTGTCAGCTTGCCATGACCCCGCAGCTTTTTAAATGTTTCCTGCAGCCTGTCGGCCAAACCTTCAAAAATCAATCTGATTCCTCCTGAACCTTGCTAGTATAAGTAACAAGCTTCATAAGTATATTATTAACTCTTTCTTCATCCAAGGAAGAAAGCTGAGATATTTCATCATACAGCTCAGTGAGCTCATGTTGCTGTTCTCTGAGTCTCTTTGCCAAACCGAGCTTTTCCTCATAGGCAGCCATAATCTGCTCCGAACGGTGCAGTATATCGTATACCGCCTGTCGGGATACCGCCAGATCCTCACCGATTTCCGACATGGAAAAGTCTTCAAAGAGATGCATACTCAAACATTTTTGCTGTTTTTCAGTGAGCAGTGGCCCATAAATATCAAAGAGCTCTGCCAGATATAGCCGTTGTTCAAGCACTCCAAACACCCTCTTTCAAGGCAACCATAGTTATTATAGCCATGCGCATTATGGTTGTCAAGTAATTTCCCTTGTCATTGTAAAAAAGTTCACCTAATAAGAAAAGCCGACTAACTATGTGTTAATCGGCTTTTCTTATGATATATCAGTTTCGATATTTTGCAAAAATTAAATAGCTCTTTCAACCTTACCGGTCCGCAGGCAGCGAGTGCAAACATTTACACGCTTAACTTCGCCTTCCACAAGGGCACGAACACGCTGGATATTTGGCTTCCAGGTACGTCTGGTCTTCAAATGGGAATGGCTCACATTGTTACCGGACAACTCACCCTTACCGCATACTTCACATACATTTGCCATGTAGCACACCTCCTTAAAACTTTATCGGCGCATAGTTGCATATATGTAAATTCCTTATGTACATAGTCCTATACACACAACAAAAAGATTATATCATAACAGGTCTGTCAAATGCAACCCCTTGGCAGCAAATATTTTTGCTGTCCATATCGCCAAAGGATTTCGCACAGGACAGTATAATCCATTGCCAAACTATACTATCATTTTTCAAATCCAAATGCAAGAAGATTATCGAACTCCATCTGCCAGCTTCAGCAAATGAACCAGTTCGTCCTTTTCAAAATGATATTTTTCCCCGCAGAACTGGCAGCATACCTCGGCCTCACCGTCATCCACCAAAGCCTGCATATCATCATGGGACAAGCTTAACAGCACGTCCTCAATTCGTTCCCGATTACATTTGCATCTAAAGGACAGCTGGGTGGTGGTTAAATAATCCACTTCAAAGTCCGCCATCAGTTCACTTATGATATCCTTGGCACTGGCCCCTTCAGCAATCATGGTGGAAACCGGCCGAACCTTTTTCAGGGCTTCCTCCACCCGGGAAATAATTTCCTCGTCAGCATCCGGCATTAGCTGGAGTACAAATCCACCGGCTGCCATAGCCTTCCGGTCAGTACCTACCAATACTCCCAGCCCTACGCTGGAAGCGGTCTGCTCCGAGGTAAAGAGATAATTGGTCAAATCCTCGGCAATTTCTCCGGTAACGATTTCACAGCTTCCCCGCATGGGTTCGCCCAAACCGGTGAACCGGGTAACCTGCACCATGCCCTGGCCTACTGCACCACCCACATTCAGCTTGCCATCCTCTTTCAATGGCAAATCCACATGAGGATTGCCCACATACCCCCGGACATAACCATCCGGTGTGGCATCAGCAGTAATATACCCCAAAGGACCATTTCCCTGAAAGCTGATGGTAATAGCCTCCTGATTTTTTAAATTAGCGGCTAAAAGCAAGGCACCGGTCATGGTACGCCCCAGAGCCGCTGCTGCCGTTGGCGAGCAGTCATGTCGACTGATGGCCTCGTTTACCAGATCAGTGGTCACAGCCGCATAAATTCTTATTCCCTTGGTAATCGCTTTTACTAAAGTATCACTCATCTTAATCCTTATTTCTTCAATTCGGCCACCAGCTCTTTGGCAGCGGCAATCCGATCGGCATAAATATCAATATTAGGCGTTCTCTTTAAAAATTCCTCAAAAGTAGCCAAGGCTTCCTCGTTTCTGCCCAGGCGCTCCAATACCAGCCCCTTCATGAAGTAAGCCGCATAAAAGCTCTTAAACTTGGACAGGACAAATTCATAATCCGCCAAAGCATTTTCATACTGCTTTAACCGACCATAGGCACTCCCCCGGGCATAATAGGCATCCAAATATTCACTATCTATTTCTATAATGGAAGAATAATCGCCAATGGCCTCATTGTACATTCCCTGGTCAGCATAGCAGTTGGCCCGGTTATAATAAGCGTCTACATGCTTCGGATTTACCTTCAGACAATCCCCGTAGCTGTTTACAGCCTCCTGCACCTTATCCTGATCCAAATACAGCTCCGCCTTGTTAAAATACACATCAGCATAGTCCGGAGCCAACTCTATGGCCTTATCATAGTCGGCCATGGCCAGATCAAACTTTTCCTGGGCTGCATAGCAAAGTCCCCGGTTGTTCAAGGCTGCCACATAATCCTTTTCCATTTCCAGAGCCACGGTAAAATCCGCAATGGCCCCCTCATAGTCCTTCTTCAGCTTCTTGAAACAGCCCCGCTCCCAATAATCATAGGCGGTCTGCAAATTGGTGGCATTGGCCCCGATACCAGTTTTCCCCTGAGGTGCCTGATTCTGGTCAGCAATATCATTGGCATAGGCACTGCCGGTCAATGCACAGGTAAAGGTAACGGCGCAGGCAGCCACAGCCAGTGACTTCTTTAAACTAAATACATCCAATAACATCCTTAAGACCTCTCTTTAGGTAAAATCACAACTGCTTCAGCAGATTAGCCATTTCAATAGCAGTCATAGCCCCATCGGCACCCTTGTTGCCTGCCTTGGTACCAGCCCGCTCAATAGCCTGTTCAATGTTTTCCGTGGTAACCACACTAAAGGTAACAGGAACCCCGGTAGCCATGCTGGCCTGGGCAATTCCTTTGGCCGCCTCGTTGCATACATAATCATAATGGCTTGTGGAACCGCGAATTACCACACCCAAAGCGATAATGGCATCATATTTCCCGGATTCAGCCATTTTCTTGGATACCAGTGGTAGCTCATAAGCACCTGGCACCCAGGCAACAGTGATATCATCCTCAGATGCCCCATGACGATGCAAGGTATCCAGCGCACCGCCTAACAACTTAGATGTCATAAACTCATTAAAGCGGGAAACCACAATACCAAACTTCATGCCCTCGGCATTCAGCATACCTTCTATAACCTTTACTTCCTTCATAATAATACCTCCACTATTATTCTGCCAAAATGTGACCCATCTTGGTCTTCTTTACCTTCATATACTGCTTGTTAAATTCGTTGGTTGGCACCTCCAAAGGTACTCTGTCCACAATCTTCAGACCATAGCCCTCCAATCCGGCCCGCTTGGCTGGATTATTGGTCATAAGCCGAATAGTGGTCAGGCCCATGTCCGCCAATATCTGAGCTCCGATACCATAATCACGCTCATCCGGAGCAAAGCCCAACAATACATTGGCTTCCACTGTATCCTTGCCATGATCCTGCAGCTCATAGGCCCGCATTTTGTTGCCCAGACCGATTCCCCGGCCCTCCTGGCGCATATACAGTACCATGCCTTCTCCTTCAGCCTCAATCCGCTTTAAGGCAATGGCCAGCTGTTCACCGCAGTCACACCGCAGTGACCCCAAAGCATCTCCCGTAAGGCACTCGGAATGAACCCGTACCAATACATCCTTTTTGCCCTTTACATCACCCTTCACGATGGCAAGATGGCATTTACCGTCCAACTTACTCTCATAAGCATGAATGCGGAAATGGCCAAACTTGCTAGGCAAATCTGCCTCGGCAATTTTCTCCACGAAGCACTCTGTACGCTTGCGGTACTCAATAAGGGCCTTAACAGTAATCAGCTTCAGGCCATGCTCCTTGGAAAATTCAATGAGCCGTGGAGTACGCATCATGTGCCCGTCATCGTCCATTATTTCACAGCAAAGACCAGCTGGGGCCAATCCGGCCAGCTTAGCCAGATCCGTGGTGGTTTCCGTATGACCAGCCCGACGCAGCACTCCTCCTGGAACACTTCTAAGTGGGAACACATGACCAGGGCGGCGGAAGGTTTCCGGCTTGGACTCTGGGTCAATAAGCCGTTTAACGGTCTCGCAACGTTCATAGGCGGAAATACCAGTGGTGGTTGTTACCGCATCTACCGATACTGTAAAGGCAGTCTCGTGATTATCCGTGTTATTGGACACCATCTGGAAAATCTCCAACCGATCCAAATCCTCCGCCTCCATTGGGGTACAGATAAGTCCCTTGGCATAGGTTGCCATGAAATTAACATGCTCCGGGGTAAGCTTTTCAGCGGCAACGATTAAATCGCCCTCGTTCTCCCGGTCCTCATCATCCACTACAACTACCATATTGCCTTTACGTATTTCTTCTATTGCTTCTTCAACTGTTGCAAAATCTGCCATTAGTTTCGCTCCTTAAAATCCATTATTCCTTAAAAAATCCATGGTGATACGGCTATTTTCGCCAGGGGATTGCTCCTGAGGCTTTAGCAGCTTTTCCACATATTTTCCAATTACATCATTTTCAATATTTATAAGTGATCCCACCTGTTTATGGGACAAATTAGTTACCTGTCTCGTATGAGGTATCAGGGAAACAGTAAAATCGGCGGATGTTACCTGGGCCACCGTCAGGCTGATACCATCCAGAGCCACCGAACCCTTCTCCACGATGTACCTTAATATAGCATCCTCAGCTGAAATTATCATGAGTATGGCATTTTTTTCTTCGGTGAGAGAAAGTATTTTACCGATTCCGTCAATGTGCCCGCTGACAATATGCCCTCCCAGCCGGCTGCTAAGGGTCAAGGCCCGCTCCAAATTCACCGGGCTGCCATTTTTCAGCTCTGTCAACGATGTGCGACGAATGGTTTCCGGCATCACATCAGCCTTAAAAGAACTACTGTCAAAGCTGGTCACTGTAAGGCAAACGCCATTAACGGCAATACTGTCTCCCAAGTGTACATCCTCCAGTACCTTGTGGGCCTTTATGGCAAGCGTGCCGCCCCCCAAGCTCTGAACTGTCCCCACCTCTTCAATTATTCCTGTAAACATTTCATCACCTTTGCCGTTAGCAAAACATCCCCATCCAGATCTTCTGTGGTCATATCCGTCAGCTGTACTGCCTGAGAAAGCTGGAAAAAACCGTCCCCTTCCACAGGTGTAAGGGCTTCTCTTCCCCCAATAAGCTTAGGGGCAATAAAGGCATAAACCTTGTCTACCAATCCGTCATTTAACAGGGAGAAGTTTAGCTGTCCGCCACCTTCCACCAAAATGGAGCAGATATTCATTTCCGCCAATTTCTTTAACAGCTTCGGTAAGTCCACCCGATCACTGCCCACAGAAATCACCTGAGCCCCGGCATCTCTAAGATCCTGAACGGCTCCGGCACTAGCTGCCCCGGAAACTGCCACAATAGTGGGGGCTTTTCCATCAGTCACCAAATGGGAATCCAATGGCAATCTGGCCCGACTATCCACCACAATCCGCACCGGATTCCGGCCTAATCCCTGGGGCAGTCTGGTGGTCAGACTTGGATTATCCTTAATCGCAGTATTAATTCCCACCATAATACCATCATAAATATCCCGCAATTCGTGGGTACGCTGTCGGGATAATTCATTGGTTATCCACTGGGATTCCCCAGTGGCGGTGGCAATTTTACCATCAAGGGACATGGCGGTTTTCAAAGCTACAAAAGGCATTCCCTTGGTAATCCACTTTAAGAAAACCTCATTTAATTTAATGGCCTCCTCCTCCAGAACTCCGGTCACCACTTCTATGCCTGCATCCTGAAGAATTTTAACTCCTCTGCCGGCCACTTTGGGATTCGGATCCAACATGGCCACCACTACTTTAGCTACCCCGGCCTCTACCAAAGCTTTGGCACAAGGACCAGTTCGCCCGTAATGGGAGCATGGTTCCAAGGTAACATATACCGTGGCACCCTTGGCCAGCTCCCCGGCCATATTCAAGGCATGAATCTCCGCATGGGGAGTTCCCGCCTGCCGATGCCAGCCTTCTGCCACTATTCGGCCATTTTTGACGATTACAGCCCCTACCAGAGGATTTGGCGAAGTACGGCCCAAGGCATTTTGGGCTACTCTAAGTGCCTCACCCATAAATAATTCATCTGGCAATCATATCACTTCTTCCATAAGAAAAAGGCCGCTGAGGAAAATCCTCAACAGCCTAAATGCACACAAAAATAAATGTACATACAAGTCTTTTCTCATCCAGACTGTACTGTCGGCCCTGGAATCACACCAGGTCATGCCCCGTAAGGCTCGCGGGCTATACCGCCGGTAAGGAATTGCACCCTGCCCCAAAGACTGTATCTGTATTTCCATCGCTTATTCTACCACAACGGTACAATTACTGCAACTATACAACAGGTGCTAAAGCTTATTCGCCCTTCACCTTATACATAATCAAACCAATTACCAAGCCCACTATAGCCGGTACCAACCAGCCAAAGCCTTGAGCAAAGAACGGCAGATACTCAGATGCAAAGCCTACCATGGATGTTACAAAGGCTGAGCCAGCCAGTTCCTTAGGCAGAGCATTCATCAGATCAAAAATCGCCGTAATAACAGTAAACAGCGTAACCATGCCATATACCCACTTGGAATGGTTGAAATAACGTCCAGCCAGCCCCAGCAAGGTCAAGGTAATGGTCAGCGGATACAGGAACATTAATATTGGAATAGCACATACGATTATCGCCGTCAGTCCCACATTGGAAATCAACAGGGATACTGCACCAAAGATACAGGCCCAGGTACGATAGCCAGGACCATCCGGGAACATCTCACAGAATGTCTCGGAACAACTGGTTACCAGGCCGATGGCTGTCTTCAGGCAGGCGAAGGTAGCAATACCAGCTAAAACGAATACACCAGCCGACCCAAAGTAGAAACCGGAAATATCTGACAGTGCCACACCGCCATTTTCGGCCATAGGGAACACGCCCAAACTCATGGTACCCATGATGATAATCATCAAGTAAATGACAGACATGATGATACCGCTGAGAACACCGGCCTTAATGGTAGAAGAAGCAATGGCTTCGTTATTGCTAAGTCCCAATCTCTTCAAGCTGTTAACCACAATAATACCGAAGGCCAGGCCAGCCATGGCGTCCATGGTGTTGTATCCTTCCAGTACACCCTTGGCAAAAGCCCCGGTTTCATAATCTGCTGATGGTGCAATATTGGCAATGCTGTTCACCATTGGATTGGCAAAGGCCACCAGCAGCAAACTGCCCAAGAACACCAGGAAAATAGGTGTCAAAATCTTTCCCACCCAGGTCACAATTCCACTTGGTCTGAGGGAAAAGAACATGACAATGGCAAAAAATACCACCGAAAAGCCAAACAAGGCCACTTCCGGAGTAAAGCCAGTGAGCATCGGTGCAATTCCCATGGAAAATGGTACCGTGGCACAACGAGGAATCGCAAAGCAAGGTCCGATGGTCAAATAAAGCATACAAGTAAAGAACATGGCATACTTTTTATTCACCCTGGAAGCCAAATCCTGCAAACCGTTTCCCCCGGACATGCCAATAGCAGCCACCGCCAAAATCGGAATACCCACACCGGTCAAAATAAAGCCCGCGATAGCTGGCCATACGTTGCTCCCCGCTGCCTGTCCCAAGTGAACCGGGAAGATGATATTACCCGCTCCAAAGAACATGCCAAAGAGCATGCTGGCCACAAACAAATAGTTTTTCCAACTCAATTTCTCATTCACATAAAACTCCCCTTATTTTTAATCACAACAGCTAAAATGTTACCACCGTAACTAAAACGTGTCAATGTATACATGACTTGAACTGTACCGAAACGAATAACAAAAATACTTATGTTTTGTTTGACTTGTAGCAGGAATTTGCTATGTCAATGACGAAAATGTAGAAATTGGTGAGGTGGCGATTTACAGGTATAAATCGCTAAGATCTTTGTCTATAATTAAGCGTTATTTACTATATTGGGGAAAGGAGCAAGGTTATGTTTTTTAACAACATCAAAGTTGCCGGCAAACTATTGCTTATTGTAGCCGTATCGGCGGTAGCCATGCTAGTCATCAGTTTTACCGGCTATCGGGCTTTAAACAGTGCCGATGAAGGTATGCGCAGCATGTATCAGAAGGAAATGCAGGGGGTACAGCATTTAGGTACAGCTATAGAATACAGCCGCGTTATGATGGTAAAAACCCTACAGATTATTACTGCCAATGACGTCACTGCTGAACGTATGGCCAGCTGGAAGAAACAGCAAAAGGAAGGCGTTGATAATGTAGAAAAAGCCTTGGCTGAATATAAAGAAGCTGTAAAAGGTACTCCGGCTGAAGACACCGCCGAAATTGACAAGCAGTGGGCCAATTACAAACAAGTTATGGGACGTGCTGTTGAGTTGGGTTCCCAGGGTAAAACTGCTGAAGCCCAAGAGCTTTATGAAGCTTCCGGTGCTGCTGCTACCCGTGGTCTCCGTGACGCCCTGCATGGCACACAGGACGTGGTAAATAAGCAGGCTGAAGCTGCGGCACAAAATAACAGTGATGCTAACAGTAATGCTGCGATAATGATCATCATTGTTACTGTTGTTTCAGTAGTACTACAGGCTCTTTTCAGCGTATTTACCGCCAATAACATCACCAGTGCCCTTTCTGCAATGGTCCATATTTGTGAAAAGCTCCGGGATGGCGACTTCCGTGGTTCGGCTACTGCCATGAACCGTGGTGACGAATTTGGTCATCTTTCCCAGGTTCTTTCCGATATGCAACGCAAGATGGGCACCTATATGAAGGGTGTATATAAGGCCATTCAAGATATTAATGATTCTTCTGGCAACCTCAAGGAAGCCTCTATGCAGTCCGCTCAGGCCTCCGTTCAGTCCGCTGAGGCTGTAGGCGATGCCGCTCATCTGGTTATGTCCCAAGAAAATATGCTGAAAGAGAGTCAAGAGCTTCTTACCAAGGTTAATGATTCCATTCAGTCCATGCGTGGCCATGCCAATGAGGTATCCAATAATTCCATGACAGCAGCTAACGAAGCTGAGCAAGGCAACAAGGCTTTGGCAGATTCCGTTCGGGAGATTCGGGATGTAGAATCCACCGTAAGCAGCACCGCTGAAATGGTAACTCGCCTGGGTGCCCGCTCCGAAGAAATTGGTGCCATTGTTGATGCTATTTCCCAGATTGCCAGTCAGACCAACTTGTTAGCTCTCAACGCCGCTATTGAGGCCGCCCGGGCCGGTGAACACGGCCGTGGCTTTGCCGTTGTAGCTGAAGAGGTTCGTAAGTTGGCAGAACAGTCCGAGGAAGCTGCCCACAAGATTGCCGATTTGATTAATGCTATGCAGAAGGATACTGCTGATGCTGTTGATTCCATGAACAAAGGCTGCGAAGCCGTGGTTAATGGAGCCAAGTCCGTTGAAGATTTGCAGGCAGTATTTGAACGCATTCATGCACTGGTACAGGATGGTGCCGAAAAGACCAAGGCCATGGATGCAGCTATTGTACAGGTTAATGAGGATGCCCAGAACATTTCCCAGTCTGTGGTAGAAATCAACTCCAAGGGCCGGGAGGTTTCTTCCCGTATGGAATCCGTTTCTGCAGCCACCGAAGAACAGTCTGCTTCTTCGGAAGAAATTGCTTCCGCCATTGAAAGCTTATCTTCCATGGCTACAGAACAAAAACAGGCACTCCGCCAGTTCAAATTCTGATTGCTGTAATTTAATAGCGTGAATTTACTAAAAAATCCGTCAGCTCACTGAGCTGACGGATTTTTGATGTACTTTTAAAAATTGACTTAGAACTGAGCACTGAGCTGAGCACGATAGTAGTTACCAATATTGGCTCCAGTACTGTTCTTCTTCATATTGAACTCACCGAAGAGATCAAACATCAGATTCCTGGCTAAAGTATAGTGGAAGCTGATACCATAACCAGTGTTGTCATTACGTGGAATCAGCACACTGGTACCGGCCTTACCAACGTTAAAGTTATCAACATTAATGTAGTAAGCCTTTATACCAAAGCTATTTGGCTTACTATAGGTAGCCTTCTTATAAGAAAGAACAGCAACCTTACCATCATGACGTCTATGGTCATCCTTACCGGAGTTATGGGAATAATCAACGGCTATGGACCAGTTTTTGTCAAAGTTATGGGTGAAGCCCAAGCCAAGGAGATTATAATCTCTTGGGCTGCTGTCGCCGCCAGTTTCTCTCAGGTGCCACAAATTGATATTATCTCCCTTGGTAGGAGCATAGTTCAATTTGGCAAAATAGTTACGCTCAATCTTGGAACCGGTAGTACCAAGAGAATCAGTGCCTTGAGCCCCTCTAACAATCCCATCGGCCCCCACAGTAAACTTGTCACCAGTAGGGTCATTGGCAGCGCCCCAGTCACCAAAACCAAAGCCCCACTTCAGTTTACCGGACTGAGTAGCGAATTCCAGGCCATCATACATACCATAGGTCCACTCGCCCGACCAGTAACCGGTAGTACCAAAGCTATGACCGAAGCGACCGATTTTAACGGTATTGGCCTTCTTACCGCCAATATTGGAAATCATGAAATAAGCATTATCAAATTTATTAAAGGATTCCTTGCTGGAGCTCTGGGAAACCACGCCATTCTTACCAATCACGTTAGAGCTGCCCGTAACACCAGTAGGATTTTCATTCATCATAACATCACGGAATACGAATTTTAAATCCTCGGTAATTGGCTTCTCACCCTTTAAGCGAACCCGATAGGTATAGCCAACGCCATCAGAGTTACGCTCTAATATAGCCCGAGCTCGAATATCACCGGAGAACTTCCATTCCATGGACTTGTCCTTTTTGGCCTTCTCTTCCGCATCAGCAGAGGATTTTTCCAATTTCTCCACCTTACTGTCGGCTGTCTGCTGGTTTTTCTCGGTCTGGTCCAGACGACTTTCCAACTTGGCTATTCTGTCCATCAGCATCTGAAACTCAGCTTTGGTCAATACCACTGAATCGTCCTCTGCTGCCAGGGCCGTACCGCCTGTCCCCAACAATAAGAGGGAAGCAGAAATAAGTGCTGCCGTTTTCTTTTTCATTCCTGGGGTCATTTTCATCTCTCCTATCCGTTATAAAAATATAGATAAATAAGAACTGCTAAACCTGTTAGGAAACCACGTCTACAACCTGCAAAGTCTTCTCTTGCACTTTAAACTTTATCTCCAATTCCCCAAAGGGCATACCATAAATCCGATCCGGGTCATGGTGATAAGAAGGACGAGGATCATTGGCCAATACCCCCAATAGCCCTGATTGGAGTTCCGCGGGTACCCTATTCAATAACTCGGTCGGAAAATCCACCTCCAACATCCGCTTCCAGCCTTCTCCCCGAAAGCCTTCAGTGGCCTCCGGATGACTGTCCACATAGGGTAAGTAGGGTTTTATATCCAATATAGGGGTGTTATCCATTAGATCTGCCCCACTGACTATCAGTACCGGACCATCATCGCTTTCTTCTATTCTCTCCAGCTTTACACTGGACAAGCCGATGGGATTGGGCCGGAAAGGTGACCGGGTGGCGAATACCCCTACCCGCTTATTCCCCCCTAAAATAGGCGGTCGTACCGTTGGTGACCAATCCATCTGCTGAACTGCCGAAAACTGCCATATAAGCCATAAATAGGAAAAACCCTCTATTCCCCGCAAGGCATCAATGTTACGGTATTCCGGCTCAAATATAATACGTCCTTGTAACTCGTCCACCACGCCACTTTGTCGGGGAATACCAAATTTGGTGGGAAAATCCGTTTTGATTATGGCAATATGTTTCACCAATAATTCTTTCATTTATGTTTACCTCATCCGCCTTTCATGGCACCGACGGAGCTTTGCTCCTAGTACCCTTGCGTGCTTCCCCAAAGAGGAAGGCAAACATGTGCAAAAAAGGTGGCCAGTTGCCCAGCCACCCCTCCTTAAAGTCTACCTTACAATTTAAACTTGCTGATTTCACTCTGCAGCTCCATAGCCATCTTGGCCAGGCTATCCGAAGCGTTGGAAATCTCCATTACGCTGGCACTCTGCTCTTCAGTAGCTGCTGATACAGTTTCTGCTTCCTCTGCGGCAGTCCGGCTAGCAGTACCAATAGTGCGAATATGTCCCACTATCTCTTCACCATTATTGGCCATATTACTGATAGCCACTGAAATGCCCTGTACCTGACTGGACACATCCTCAACAATTTCAATAATCTTCCGGAAGCTTTCACCCATGCTGATGATATTCTGAGTACCTACACGCACTTCCTCACTGCCGGCCTGCATACCAGCCACAGCCTCATCAGTATCCTTACGGGTCTGCTGAATGAGCTCAGCAATCTGATGGGCAGCCTCCTGGGAGGACTCAGCCAATTTCCGTACTTCATCAGCTACTACAGCAAAACCACGACCATGTTCACCAGCCCGGGCTGCCTCAATAGCTGCATTCAAGGCCAGCAAATTGGTTTGTTCGGAAATACTGGAAATGGTATCTACTATCTGACCAATTTCTGCCGAACGTTCACCTAAAGCTGTAACCACTTCCGTGGACTCCAGGGTGCTCTGTTCAATACGCTTAATCTGATCAATAGCCTGTTCCAAAGTACGACCGCCATCCCGGGCAATTTCGGCAGCCTCCTGGCCATGACTGGCGGCGGCATCTGCCTGTCCGGCCACAGTCTGGATAGTCTCATTGAGGCTTTCAATAGCCCCGCTGGTGGAATTAACCGCATCTAACTGCTGGCTGGTACTCTGAGCTACATTTACAATGGAATCCGCCACCTGATTGGAAGCCTGAGCTGATTGTTCGGTGGTAGCATTCAATTCTTCGGCAGAGGCTGCCAAGCTCTCGGAGGACTCACTAACACGATTTAGTACTGTACTAACATCCTGACGCATCTCCACCACAGCATCCGCCAACAATCCTAACTCATTATTGGCCGTGATACGATTTGGTCTGTTACGGAAATCTCCACCAGCCAACATATGCATTTCATCCATCATAATACCCAGTGGACGCATAGCCTTGTTAACCGTTAAGATAACTCCGCTGGAAATCAGCAGAATGAGCAGCAAGCTGATACCAATCATGATTTTCAGCACATTGTGAACCGGCGCAAACAACTCATCCTCATAAGCGATAGTTGCCATACCCCAACCGGTAGCCTTAATAGGATTGTAGAAGGCTATCATATCATCACCATTTTTATTGGTGAATTTATACACACCGGCTTCACCGGACAGCATTTTCTCACCCAACTCCTTGATGGCCGGGTCTTCATCCTCCGAAACCTTTTTTTCATGATAAGGTCCTCCTGAGGATTGACGATATAGGTTCCGCTGCGGGACACCAGCAAGCTGTAGCCATCATTGCCCAGCTTGAAGTTGCTTACCTTGTCCACTACGGCATCCACATAGATAGCCGCCAGCACCATACCCACATTCTGACCGTTGGTGTCCTTGGCCAGGGCGATGGAGTTAACGATTATCTTGCCGGTGGCCTGGGAAATAACCGGAGCAGACATAAAGGAGTCCCTTTCTCCGGTCATGGTCTGCTTGTACCAGGTCTTATCTGCATTATGCATTTCCTTGAAGCCGGCCTTGGTCTCACCATATAATACACCGGAGCCGTCAAATGGTCCCCAGCTAACGCTGTCATATACTCCCGGATAAATCTTGTTCATAAGAGCCAAACGGTATTTGTTGTTTTCGTTCATCCCGGCGGGATTATCCTTTAACACCTTGGCTGATGGAATATTGGCCGCATTCTGAGTCTCCAGCATACGGGCATCCAGCCAGGCTGAAACACCATCAGAAACCTCCTGGGCGTTTCTTAATGAGCTGGAAGTGAGCTGTTCCTCAAAGGTCGACCCCACATATTTAAAAATAACCCCTGCCATCAACACCAGGCCAATGACCACTATGGGCAATACATACATCAAGATTTCACTCTTGACAGTACGGACATTGGTTCTGCTATCCATTGACATAACAACGCTTCCCTTCTCTTAAATTTCCATATATGTGAATATAAAACTACACAAGTAGCTTCATATACGTAAGTACTTCTACAATTGTGTTTAAAATCCTCTATTAAATTGATTTTATGGAAAAAATCATTAACACTTACTACTTTACAAGTAGCATTTCCCCATATAGAATTAGATATATAGAATATGTTTAGGGGGACTTATCATGAAACGTTTTTATATCGCTCTGTTGGCGTTTTGCAGTGTAATGATGTTCGCTGGCAGCTGTCTGGCCAACTTTGATGAACCAAGAGGGCCTGGTGAACACGGTATTGAGGTTTCCGAACAACCGGCTATCTACTATGAAGCCTATATCCATGACAAGGGCTGGACTGGCCGTTGTGTGGAAATGAAAGCCGCCGGGGATCCTTATGGCGGACAAACCTTAGATGCGGTTCGCATTTATATTGACCTGAATCCATATCTTGATGTAATATATCGGGTCCATGTGGCCAATGGGGAATGGTGTCCTTGGGTAGCTAACGGTGCCACTGCCGGTGCGCCTGGTCACAATATTGACGGTATTGAAATCGCCTTTACCGGTCGGGCTGCCGCATATTTTACCGTATCTTACAAGGTTCTGTCCGAAGGTCCATCTTGGGAAAACTGGACCAAAAGTGGTGAAACCGCAGGGGATTTACAACACCCTATCCAGTCACTCCGAATAAAAATTGAGTAAGAGTTTCGCTTAAAGGGCTGCATTTGCAGTCCTTTTTTTGTGTCTCCAACACCAGCACATAAATAGCTAAATATATTTACCTATAAAAGAAGGAAATAAAAAATTATTACCGAATTTAAACAAGCAAAGATTAGTACGTAATTAAGATATTCTGACTTTAAAATAGGAGGTCACAGATTATGTTCAAAAGCTTATTTAAGTCCAATTCACCTACAGAAGCCACCCCATCACCAGCCCAGCGGATAGCCCCAAAACCTGTTCAACCGCCAACCGCTCCAGCCAATAGAACTTCTACCATACCAGATACAAAGGTTGCTTATTTGTCCAGTGATGAGTTAAATTCCACCAATCTTACTCCCCTCTTTGAAGTTGCCGAGGGGCCAGCTTTGGTCATGGGCTATGTTTCCCCGGATAATGATATGCACAGTGTTTCTTCCAGTATCAAGCGGGTATTGCCTCCTAATGCCAAGCTTATTTTGGTCACCACCTCCGGTGAACTGTGTCGACCAGCCGGAAGTCGTACCTTATACTGTGAAGCCTCAGATAACCGTCGCAAAGTTCTGTTACAGGTCTTCTCACGCCGCATGATTGACAACATGTATGTCATGACCATAAAACTGCCAAATGATGATCTTCGCCAAGGGCAGGTTTCAATAAGTGTTGAAGAGAGAGTTAGCAGAATGCAGCAGGAAATCGGTCGGCATAAGATTCCGTTCCGCATGAATGTGAACCACACTTTCGCACTTTTATATATTGATGGCCTATCTAATTGTGAATCCTTTGTAATGCAGGCCTTCTACCAAAACGGCATGTATCCAATCCCATTCATTGGTGGCAGCTCGGCCGGTCTGCTGGATTTCCAACACACGTACATATATAACGATAGTGATGTGCTGGAAAATGTTGCTGTGGCAGTTATTGTGCACACCAGCAAGAACTATCGCTATGGTATACTGAAGACTCAGGCCGTTGAACGGGTTGGCAAGTATTTTGATGTGGTAACGGCCAATTCAGCCCTTCGTTATATTTCCACCGTTGAGGGAGCCAATGGAGAGCCTATTCCATTCATTGATGCCCTAAAACAGGAATTGGGCTGCTCCAGTGTGGCTGAGCTTAACAACAAGATGCAGGAATACACCTTTGCTACTGACATAAAGGGTGAAAATTTCATTCGCTCCATTTCCAGTATTGATGAAGGCAACTATCGTATCAATTTCTTCTGCGATATTGAAAGCGGTGAGCGCCTTTACCTTATGAAACGGGTTGGACTGGATGCAGATCTTAAGCGGGCTGTCCGTGACTTTAATCAGGGCAAACCGACCCCAATCGGTGCTATCCTCAACGACTGTATTCTCCGTCGTCTGGGCTATCCAGAAGAAATCAAGCAAGTTGATATGTTTAATGAATATCCTGTGGCAGGTTTCTCCAGCTTCGGTGAAATCAGCGGTCTGCACATGAACGAAACATTGACGGCCATCTTTTTCTATTATGAACCAAACGGTACTTCTTTCCATGACCAGTATCTGGACTATTTCGCCGGCCATTATGCCGCCTGTCAGGAATTTTTCCTAGCTCGTGTAATCGCCCGTCAACAAAGGGTTGGTACACTGAAAGATCAGGTTTTGCATCTCTTTGATGAATACCAGCAAAGTCTGCCATCCATTATTCGCTCCATCACCCAAATGTCCAAGGATGTGGATGATGTAAAGGATTCCATGCAGGAATTATCCGGCGGTATTGAGGAGCAAGGATCCTATTTCACCCAGCTGTTGGAACGTAATTCGGAAATTACGCCAAAACTGAGACTCCTCAGCTCCAGTACAGAAAAAATTAATGACGTAATGCAGATCATCACCGATATTTCTTCCCAGATTAATCTGCTGGCTCTAAATGCTGCTATCGAGGCAGCCCGGGCCGGTGAGCATGGTCGTGGTTTTGCCGTTGTTGCCCAGGAGGTTGGTAAGCTCTCCAAGAGTACCCAGGAAAGTGTTCAAAGCTCTGACGAAGCCATTAATACACTGATAAATGATGTTAAGGCTATTGACACAATTTTGGCCAAAAACAAGGAATTTGAGGCCAAGATTGATGAGTTTGACCAGCGTTTTGGCCAGCAGGTAAATCACGTTCATCAACGTCTAAATGCCAGCCTGGAGAATATTAGCAAATCATCCAGCGCTATTAAGGATCTAGATTTGGTCAACTCCGCTGTTACTGAAAAACTGGCTACCATCCAGGAAACTATCCGGAATATCGAGTTGGGTATTTAATCAACTCACTTATATTAACTGCTAAATCAAAAAGGGACTGCGTAAGCAGTCCCTTTTCCTGTGTCTTTATTTACCTGAAAGACATCTACTTCTTCAATTTATCAAATTCTTCTCTGGTCAAATACGACTCCTGGGTACCCTTGCGGGTAACGCTTAAAGAGGCATACCGGGAAGCTTCCTTCATAGCCTCAGGAATGTTTTGCGTCCGGGAATAATTTTCCACAAAACAGCCAATAAAGGAATCTCCGGCACCAGTGGTATCCACAGCTTCCACCTTTACTGCCGGTACCACTAGGAAATTATCCTTGCTGAGCCACATAGAACCCTTGGAGCCCATGGTGACAATTACATTTTTTAGTCCCTTGTCCACCAGGGTCTGGGCCGCAGCCTTTACTTGCTCCTCCGTATCTGTTGGCATCCCGGTAAGAATAGCCAGCTCCGTTTCATTAGGAACGAAGAAGTCACAAAGGCAAGCCTTTTCCATGGACAAATCCTTATTGGCAGGTGCAGGATTTAACAGCACTGGAATATTGTTGGCCTTGCCAAAGTCTATGGCTGCATATACTGTCTCAATGGGCACCTCCAGCTGTAAAACAATGAGCCCGCACTCCTTTAAGGCTTCAGCTGCTTCCTCAATTACCTCCGGGGTGAGACAGGCATTCGCACCTTTATGGATTAAAATACGATTTTGGGATGTCTCGTCCACCAAAATGGTAGCCACCCCACTGGCCACTCCCGTAGCCGTCCAGACATATTCCGTATCGATGTTGTTCTCCAGGAAATTGTCCATGGACTTTTCCCCAAACAAATCATCACCAATAACGGTGACCATCATTACATCAGCACCTAATTTGCCGGCGGCCACAGCCTGATTGGCTCCCTTGCCACCACAGGCCGTATTAAATCCCGCAGCTTCCCGGGTCTCTCCCGCCGCCGGAATGGTATCAATATACGATACCAGGTCCATATTGGTTGATCCAATAACTGCTATTTTCATCATAATCACCTATCTTTTATCTTTGATCCCACACTTCCCCGCACTACCAGCCTATTATACAGCCGGGTGCAGGAATGGGCCTCGTCCCTGTTTTGGATTTGTTCAATGAGCCGCCGTACTGCCAACCGTCCCATGGCCCGAATATCCACGCTGACGGTGGTAAGCCCCGGTGAAAAAGCCTCCCCCAGGGTTATATCATCAAAGCCCACAATGGAAATATCTTCGGGAATAGAAAAACCATTTTTTTGCAGGGCCTGCATGGCTCCCAGGGCGATCATGTCATTATCGGCAAAAAAGGCCGTTGGCAGCTCCCGCCCCTGTTCAATATACCGGTTCATACCTTCAAAGGCTCCCACTATGGACGGCTTTACACTGAAGGTAAGCTTGTCATCCGGCTCAAGTCCCTTTTCCCACAGAGCCCGCCGATAGCCCCGGCTGCGGGAAACGAAATTCCTTATACGGGTATCTCCCTGAATATAGCCAATTTTTTCGTGACCGTTTTCAATGAGATAATCCACCGCCTTTTCCACGGAATCCTCGTTGTCCATCAACACCGTATCAAAATAAAGATTTTCAAAATAGTTATCTACCATCACCAGAGGCAGACCTGTATCCTCGAAGGTTTTGGCATCCTCCTCATTCATTTCGGTGGCCACCAAAAGCACTGCTGACATGGTATCGTTCAGCAGTTCCCGCACATTATCTTCATAGTCGCTGTTATGCCGATACAAATTCACTATGGACACATCATAACCAGAACGACGGCTTTCCGCCTCAATACTATCCAGAAGAGTGGAGAAAAACGGTGATTCATTGAATACCTCTCCGCTGTCCCGGTAAGTCACCATCTTGATGCGTTTTATTTTTTCATCCCGAATATAGCCGCACTCCCGGGCTATTTTGATAATACGGTCGGCGGTATCCCGATTGACTCCTCGCTTGTTGCTAAGAGCGTTGGAAACAGTTGCTACGGAAAAACCAGATAATTCACTGATTTTCTTTATATTTACTTTCATAGCCGTTCCTCTAAAAAACTACACCAGCCCGCAGAATAACATTGGCATAAGGGCTAAATTCCCCGGTACGGATAGCAAATTTCACCTGGGCAGAGAATTCCTTTAAAGCATCATGAGGCATGGACTCATGTTCAATCCCCGGCAGCTTTTCTCCCACATAGGATTTGAGAGTAGGATTTTTTTCATCCATCTCATCAGCCAGAAAATAGTATTCCACTTCCATTTCTGTAAGAAGGGCATCCAATACCTGTTTAAAGGTTGGAACTCCAGCGGTAAGGGCCAAATCCACTATAGTAACTCCCTCAGGAATTGGCATACCGGCATCACCCACCATCACCAAATCCTTGTGGCCTAAGCCAGCCACCAAATAGGAAAGATCCGCATTCAAAATTCCAGTTTTCTTCATGGTAATCGCCTCAGCTTTCTGCCTTTGCTTCGTCCTTGGACTCGTTCCGGGCCTGAAGGGCCATCTTAGCCTCCATATTGCGCTGGAACTGATCAATAATAACCGCCAGAATAATAACCAAACCCTTGATAATCATCTGCCAAAACTCGGATACACCGCACATAACCATACCATCGGAAATTACGCCGATAACGAAGGCACCGACAATGGTACCACCGATTGTACCAATACCACCGGCCATGGAAGTACCACCGAGAACTGCCGCCGCGATGGCATTCATTTCCCAAGTCTCACCGGTAGCCGGATGAGAGGCCTCCAACTGGGAAGCAGTAATCAAACCAACGATAGCCGCACACACAGCAGAGAAAATATATACCAAAATCTTTACCTTATCTACCTTAACACCGGACAGCTTGGCTGCCTTTTCGTTACCACCAATGGCGAAGATATGCCAGCCGAATACGGTCTTTTTCAGGAGAATATGGGCTACAATAGCAATGATTACCAAAATAAGGGCACCAACCGGAATCTCGGCGATACGGCTGCCAAAGAATTCAAAACCGGTATTTCCCAAAGCCTCATTACCAGCCAGACTGGAATAGGTAGCACCATTAGAATGGAGCATAGCCCAACCACGGGCGATATACATGGTACCCAAGGTGGCGATAAACGGTGCTACGCCAAACTTGGTAATAATGATACCGTTAAGCCAACCAATAAAGGCTCCCACCAATACAGTAAGCAGTACCACCATTGGTACACTGAAATACAAGGTAACTCCGGCAAACTGCAGGGTAAGACCATTTTGAATCATACCGCCGGCAATCATACCGGCCAAACCAACCACAGCACCTACTGACAAATCGATGCCGCCGGTGATTATTACATAGGTCATGCCGATAGCCAAAATACCGTACAGGGCCACATGCTTGGCCAACAGCAGCAAGGTATTGGTCGACAGGAAGTTATCATTGGCCACGCTGAAGAATATCAGCAGAAGCACCAGAACAATTAAGGTACGACCCTTTAAGAGAGTCATCATCATTGATGATTTATCTTTAAACATTTTTGTATATCCACCCTTCTTTAATTCTTCTTTACGGTGTTATGCCCCTCATAGGAAGCCATAACCAGCCTGTCCTCGGTGATTTCGTCACCGGAGAGCTCCGCTGTCTTGATACCGTTGGAAAGCACGATGATTCGGTCTGCTATGGATTTTATCTCCTCCAGCTCGGAAGAAATAACCAGCAGGGACAATCCCGCATCCGCAAACTGATTCATAATTTCAAATACATCCGTTTTGGCACCGATATCAATACCACGGCTTGGCTCGTCCAAAAGGAGAATTTTCGGATTTGTCATAATGCCCTTGCCGATAACCACTTTCTGCTGGTTACCACCAGACAGGGACAGAATCGGCAAACGTTTATCTGCCACCTTGATGTGTATTTCATCGATGGTTTTGTTAATGGAGGCTTCCTCCTCCTTACTCTTGAGGAAAATGCCCTTGGCGTATTTTTTGAGGCTGGACAGGGAAATATTCTTACCGATGTCCATGGTCTGAACCAGACCTTCCCGCTGTCTATCCTCCGGAATAAGGGCAAAGCCCCGGTCTATCTGCTCGGTAATGCTGTTGATTTTCAAGGTTTCACCATTGAGAATAACCTCACCGGTATGCTCCGGACGCAATCCCATTATACACTCAAATACCTCAGTGCGCCCGGCCCCCATCAGACCGTAAATACCCAGTATTTCACCCTTTTTCAATTGGAAGCTTACTTTATCTAACAGCCAGCCACCGCCCTTTTTCGGCAGGGACAAATCCTTGACCTCCAGCACCGTTGGCCGGGTAGACCAGTCAATGTTCTCTGCCCGCTTAGGATAGCTCTTACCCTGGCCCACCATTTTCTGGACAATCCAGGAGATATCAATATCCTCAACAGCGGCGCTGTCCACCAGCTTGCCGTCCCGCAAAACGGTTACATAGTCACCGATCTGCATGATTTCTTCCAAACGATGGGAAATATACACGATGGAGATACCCTCCGCCGTAAGTTCCCGCATTATCTTGAAGAGAACCTGTACCTCCTGTTCACTCAGGGAAGAAGTAGGCTCATCCATAATCAAAATCTTTAAGTCATCCTGAATGAGGTTACGGGCAATCTCAATCATCTGCTGCTGACCAACCCGCAAATCACCTACGATGGTGTAAGGATCCAACGGATGCTGGAGCTTTTCCATAATCCGCTTGGTCTCCCGAATGTGATATTCATTATCCAGGCCAACAGCACTCTTTTTGCGCTCCTTGGCCATAAATATATTCTGATAAACTGCCAGATTCGGGAACAGATTCAGCTCCTGATGAATGATGCCGATGCCATGCTCCCGGGCCTCGGTAACATCATCAAAATGCACCTTTTCCTTTCCCATGAACAGCTCGCCCTCGGACTCCTGTTCAATTCCGGCAATTATTTTCATAAGAGTGGATTTTCCCGCACCATTTTCGCCAATCAACACATTGACCTTGCCCTTGTAAACATTGAAGGAAACCTCATCCAATGCCTTGGTACCGGGATATATTTTGCTGATTTTTTCAGCGTGAAGGCAAACCTCTGGTGTCTTAGTGTCCGCCATTACCTTTGCCTCCTTTTATTTAACAATCAATTCTACAGGTGTTACCAGCATTTCATCTGGCTTATCCATAGTGAAGCAGCCCACAAATTCTACATTCTTGCCCATAAGGCCGCTAACATTGGCTGGAGTAATTACATCCTTGGCCACCACATCATGAATACTCTGGGAAATCTTGGCCCAGTCCACCTGATTGGTATAATCTTCGTACTTAATAAAGCTGAGACAATCACGGATAGCCGAGCCCTTGAATACCGGACCAATCTGCAGTTTAGTTACCATTGGTCCGCTGTAGCCTTCCAGCTGTACTGTCATGTAGCCGGCTTTTTTCTCGGTATTAACCTCAGTAATCTTGCCCTTGCCCTTAACGATAAAACTCAACTCACCAGTATCCCCCATGGAATACTTACCATATTTTCCGGCAACAGCCTTTAATGTGCCATTAGCTTCAGCAAGCAGCTGTGGCATATCCACGGCCTTTTCCTTTAATTCAGGAACTGCCTGGGATTCCCATATAGCCTCTACTGAACCGGCCGCATCAAATTTCTTGGCACCGGTAACCTCGTCCTCATGGCCGATTTCCACAACCTTTACACAGCCGGTGAGGGAAATAACCATTACCAGACACAACATCACAATTAAACTGATTTTTCTTTTCATCTCTTGTTCTCCTCGTTTTCCAATTTTTAAGGAAAAAGGGTGAACCGCCTATTGTCCACCCTCTCCATTTCTTATGCCAAATCTTACTCAGTATATACGAAGGTCTTCAGCTTATCAACATTCTTTGCAGTAATAGGAATGCAGTCTACCAGCTGCTTTTCATCGAGACCAGTGGAACCAGTCTTGAGGTACTTATCAGCCTGCTCAACTGCCATCTCAGCGATCTTGGCTGCCTGCTGCATAGCAGTACCAACCATATCACCAGCCTTAATAGCTGCTGCTGCTTCATCAGAACCGTCTACACCAATAATAGCAACCTTACCCTGGAGACCAGCATTCTTAACAGCTGCTACAGCGCCCATAGCCATGGTATCATTACCGCAGATAATACCCTTGATATTAGGGTTGGACTGGAGAATAGTCTCAGTCTTCTGGAAGCCTTCAGTCTGCTCCCAGTTAGCAGTCTGCTGTGCAACCATCTTCATGTCCTTATACTGGTCAATAACTTCATGGAAAGCCTTGGAACGAACACCTGCATTCATGTCGGATTCCTTACCGAGCAACTCTGCATATTCGCCCTTTTCGCCCATCTTCTCAACGAAAGCCTCAGCGATAGCCTTAGCACCCTGATAGTTGTTTGCTACGATCTGAGAAATAGCCACGCCGCTGGCGTTGATTTCACGGTCAAACAGGAAAGTAGGGATACCTGCCTCACGAGCCTTCTTAACAGCTGCTACAGTAGCATCAGCACCGGCGTTATCACAAATAATTGCGGCTGCCTTGTCGGAAATTGCATTCTCGAACAGTTCGGACTGCTTGGTAGCGTCATCATCATGAGATACAACCTTTACTTCATAGCCCAAAGACTTTGCCTTTGCAGCAGCTGCGTCAGCCTCTGCTTTGAAGAATGGGTTTGAATGAGATGGGGTGATAATGTAAATGATATTGGAGCCGCCGCCCTTAAGAGCCGCCTTATCTCCACCATTATCAGCCTTCTTGTCTGCACCACAGCCAGCAATCAGCATAGCCATCATGCAAAGGGACGCAACCAGCGCCAATACTTTCTTGAATTTACCCATTTTGTTTTGTTCCTCCTTTAAGAAATAATTGGAAAACGCTTATGACTTATCGGGGTTAGGCTTCTCCCCGCTAAATCCACCTTTATTTGATATGAGCCAGTGCGCGTTTAACAGCCTTTTTCCAGCCATTAAGTAAATTTTCTCGATTTTCCTGACTCATACCCGACGTGTATATATTTCGCGAAATGGACCCAAAAACCTTCTTATTATCATAAATTCCTGCGGAAATTCCCGCGGCATAAGCAGCTCCCATAGCGGATAATTCCTCGGCATCGGGTACCTCCACAGTGCGATCCAGTATATCCGCCTGGAATTGCATAAGATAGTCATTTTTCGTTGGACCGCCATCCACCCGCAGAGCCTTTATCTGCTTACCGGATTCCTCTTCCATCAGGCTGGTTATGTCACCAATCTGATAGGCTATGGATTCCACCACGGCCTTCACCAACTCTTTTTTACCAGTAATTCTGGTAATGCCCGTGAACATACCGGTGGCATCACTGTTCCAGTAAGGAGCTCCCAGACCAGTAAAGGCGGGAATAAAATAGGTCCGATCCGCTTTATTGGCCTCCTTGGCCAGTTGAGCCGTTTCCCTGGCACTATCTATAAGCTCCACGTTATCCTTCAACCAGGTAATAGACGCACCAGTATAATTGATATTGCCCTCCAACACATAGGACGGTTTTCCTCCCAAGCTCCAGGCCAGGGAAGTTACCAGACCATTTTTGCTTTGGATTGGCTTGGAACCAATATTCATCATTACCGAAGAACCGGTACCATAAGTAGACTTAATCATACCAGCCTCATGACAGCCCTGACCAAATAAGGCTGCATGGGAATCCCCAAAGACACTGTGAATAGGAACGGACTCCGGCAAAATTCCCTCAAAATTGGTATAGCCATACAAATCGTCAGACTGACATACCTCTGGCAGAGATTCTGCCGTTAAGCCAAAGGCCTGGCAGATTTCCTCGTCCCACTTAAGAGTATTGATATTAAACAGTTGGGTACGGGAAGCATTGGAGTAATCTGTCTTGTGAATTACCCCACCAGTGAGCTTATACACCAGCCAGCTGTCCATAGTACCCACGGCCAGCTTATTTTTCCCCATAAGCTCCTGGGCCAGTGGCACATTTTCTACCACCCAGGCTAATTTGGCAGCGGAAAAATACGGAGACAGCGGTATGCCGGTATGTTCCTTAACCGTATCGGCAAAGCCTGGCTTTTGGGTCAACCGTTCACAGATAGCCGCTCCTCTGGCACATTGCCACACAATGGCGTTATACACCGGCTGGCCAGTTTCCTTATTCCAGGCCATGGCCGTTTCCCGCTGGTTACTGATACCAATCGTCCCAATATCACTGGCAGCTATATCAGCCTTCTCCAACAGCTCCTTAACAATAATCAGGAGATTATTCCATATTTCCACAGGATCATGCTCTACCCAGCCCTGCTCGTTGATAATTTGGCGATGGCTCTTATCCACCCGCAAAAGAATTTTGCCATTTTCATCAAAGAGCAGTACCTTGGTACCCTGAGTACTCTGATCTATTCCTAAAACATATTTAGCCATATCACAGCTGCTCCGTTACGGTTTTTACAATGCCTTCGGCATCCAGTCCATAATACTTGAATATCTCCCGGGACTTACCGGTTACCACCGGAGCATCCGGCAAGGTGAGATTTACTACCTTTACCGGGGCATTGGCGGCCGTAATCTGCGCTACCATGGAGCCCATACCACCGTACATGGTGTGTTCCTCCACAGTTACAATCAATTTGGTTTCCTTGGCGGCCTGTATTACTGCTTCCTTGTCAATAGGCTTTACACAGTACATATCCAGCACCCGGGTGGAAATTCCCTTCTGTGCCAGTTCTTCAGCGGCTGCCTTGGCATCCCCCACCAGCTCACCACAGGCGATGATGGTTACATCAGTGCCCTCTCTTACTACTGTAGCCTTATCCAATGCAAAAGGCACATGGCCTTCCTCATAGACATCCTCTACTGCATTGCGGCCAATACGGATATAGGCCGGCTTATCATCCTTTAATACACTTTTGATCAGGGCTTCGGTCTGGAATCTGTCGCTTGGCAGATATACCCGCATATTAGGCATGGAACCCATGGTGGCAATGTCCGTAGCCGAATGATGGGTCATCCCCAAAGCACCGTAGCTGACACCGCCACTAATGCCGATAAGCTTCACATTAGTATTGGAATAGGCCACATCCACCTTGGCCTGCTCCATACTTCTGGTGGAAAGGAAGCTGGCCGGCGATACTGCAAAAGGCTTTTTACCACAGGAAGCCAGTCCGGCTGCCACTGAAACTAGATTCTGTTCGGCAATGCCCATTTCCACAAACTGCTCCGGGCGCTGTTCGGCATAGGATTTCATTCCTGCCGATCCCCTGGAATCACTGCACAGTACCACTATATCCTTGTCTGTGGCGCTTTCTGCCAGCAACACATCATTTATTACCTGCTTGTTTGCTATCTTATTCATACTGGGCCCTCCTTTCGGAAAGTTCCTGCATGGCCTGATGATACTCTGCCTCAGTAGGAACCTTATGGTGCCAGGCCGCTTTATTTTCAATGAAGGACACGCCACAGCCCTTGGTGGTATTGGCAATTATCACCGTTGGACGGTCCTTGGTCTCCTTGGCAATATCCACTGCCTCATCAATAGCATTCATGTCATTACCGGAAATGGAGATTACATTCCAACCAAAGGATTTCCAACGCTCCTCCTGAGAATCCGCAGTCATAACCTCTTCGGTTGTACCGGATATTTGGAGACGGTTGCGGTCCACAAAAGCTGTAAGATTGTCCAGCTTGTAGTGAGCACCAGCGTTAATAGCCTCCCAGTTGGAGCCTTCTGCCATTTCTCCATCGCCCAAAACTGCATATACCCGATAATCCCGTTTATCCATTTTACCAGCCAGAGCCATACCTACAGCCACGCCCAGGCCATGGCCCAAAGAACCGGTATTCATTTCCACACCATTGATTTTGTTGTTGGGATGCCCAATAAACTTGGAGAGATGTTTGGAATAGGTGTCAAAGAGTTCCTTTTTGTCGAAGAATCCCTTGTCTGCCAATATACAGTACAGGGCCTCCACGGAGTGCCCCTTGCTCAGCACAAACCGATCTCTGTCAGGGTCATCCATTTTTTGGGGATCTATATTCATCTGCTTGTAGTATAAATCCACCAATATATCCGTTACACTTAAATCGCCGCCGATATGGCCACAGCCAGCCTTATAAATCAGGTCAACTATGTCTTTGCGAATATCCACAGCTTTAGCTTCCAAATTCATATCATTCACCTCGCAGATACGCTTTGACATCTTCCTCAATTGGGTCGTAAAGATCTGGCTTTACGCCAATATATTTGCAGGCCTCATACAATACCGGCACTACATTTTTATGGATACCTACGCAGTGATGGATATACGGCCCTTCCACCACCTTGGCCTCCAGTCTCTTGATGTTTTCCACCTCAATCCAGAGATAGGTACCCATACATTTTGGTCCCTCAACGCCCTTGGCGTTGCCCAACAGCATGGAGTATTCCCCATTGTCACCGTCAAACCGGCACAATGTAATATCGCCGTGACGGGCTTCAGCCGTAAGGGAGCCTGGATGGTCAAAGGCTAACGGATAGGTCAACTGCGCCTTTTCCTTGGCAATGGAAATTGGCCAAGGTCCACAGTGCTGCAACAATTCCCCATTAGGTATATCTGGATGGCGAATGGTCCAGTCTGCAAAGAAGGACCGGGTCTCACCCATGCCGGCAGCCTCCACCAGGAGAGCCGAAATGGCACCATGGATATCCGTTTCGCACACCACCGGAATCCCTTCATCATTTAAGAGAGCATTGGCGGCACATGGCATAATCCCCAGCTCCGACTGGAGAGCATTCCAGCACTGAATAGCCGCGGCATTGCAGCCATATTTCTTGATGAGGTTGGACATGCCCACTTTTAAGGCAGCCACATTAACCAGTTCATCATCCTTAATCTTTATCTCCATGTTCTGCCGGCAGTAATCCACTACCTTCTGTACCTCGGTACCTTCCTCCTTGGCGGCCTTTACGGCATCCATCAATTCCGGCATTGGAATCGGTGACAGCTGAATATTGAATTTCTCCAACAGCTCCCCTTCGTTGCACATGGTAGTCCAAAAATCGTATGGACGAGGGGCAATCTGGAGAATACGGATATTTTTAAAGGTCTTGACGATATTGCATACCGCCAGGAAATCCTTGATGCCCCGTTCAAATACCGGGTCACTTAACCGGCAGTTGGTCATGTAGGTAAATGGCACCTGGAACCGGCGCAAAACCTTACCGGTGGCAAACAAGCCGCACTGAGTATCCCGCAAACGGACACCATTTGGCTCCGGACGCTCATCCAATGGTCCCCACAGCAAAACCGGAACTCCCATATCCTTGGCTAACCGTCCGCAAAGATACTCTGTTCCAAAATTACAATGAGGCAAAAATAATCCGTCGATGTTTTCCCGCTTGAATTTCTCCACAATCTTCAACCGGTCGTTCTCATCGTACAACAAACCTTCCTCGTTGATATCGTCAATGTCAACGAATTCAATCCCCAGTTCCTCCAAGCGCTGGCGAGTCAATCCCCGATATTTGACTGCATCTGGTGCGCTGAAGATACTGCGGCGGGTAGGCGCATAGCCCAACTTGATTTTAACCATGTCATTTCCCCCTAAAATATATTTAATTTATTTACACACACTTTACGTACTAATTCCATAACAATTATAGCATTCGCCATATAAATTTTTCAATAAAAATTTAGGTGATTTATGCTAATTTTTTATTACTTCAGGGTGTTTTGATGAGGTTTTGGGCAACTTTTCCTGTAAAATACGCCAAAACAAGAGTTATGTATGTCAACTATTGTCCTATCCCCCATACTCTTTACTAAAATTTTATATAAAATATTTTATAAAATTTTATAAGAACATTTTATACGCTCAATTTGACCTCAAGTCAGCTAAAATGGTATTCTTAGAATGTATTTTTTAATGGAGGTAAATAATCCATGAGTTTAGATGGTCTTTCTATGTATCCACTGGCCCGGGAACTGGACCGGGCCATCAGCGGCGGACGCATAGACAAAATAAATCAACCCAACAAACAATCGATAATTTTATCCATTCGACAGCCAGGGCAAAACCTGCTGGTGCATATTTCCATTAATCCACAAAACCCAGCAGTCCATATTATTGACAAGGCACCAGACAATCCACCGGAGCCGCCCATGTTTTGTATGGTTCTCCGAAAGCACATTGAGACTGCCCGAATAGCCAGTGTCCAGCAACATGGATTGGACCGCATTCTGGTAATCACCTTGGACGTCCTGGTCGCCGGCGGACAGATTGCCAGCAAGTCGCTGGTAATTGAGCTGATGGGAAAATACAGCAATATTATTTTGGTGCAAGATGGAACAATAATCGATGCCCTGCGCAAGGTAGGTACCAATTCCAGCCGTATTCGTACCGTACTGCCGGGAGATGAATACATTCTTCCTCCGGCCCAGGATAAATTAAATATACTGTCCACCCCATTGACCGACATTATTGATACCATCAAAATGCAGGAAGAACAAAAACTAAGCAAAGCTCTGCTGGCGGTCTGCTTAGGCTTTGGCCCAGTATCCGCCAAAGAGGTGGCTTTCGCTGCAGGGCTACCCGCCAACCAGCCGGTAAATGAATTGGATGACAGGGATTATGCCTCCATAGAGGAAGCCCTGAAGGAAATGCAAACTGCCCTTACGGCACCGGATACCCCGGCCTGTCTGGTAATGGATCCAAACAGGAAGCTGTTGGCCACTGCCGCTTTTCCCTTGCATTATTACACCCAGGATACGGTGCTGACCTTTGCCACCATCAGTGAAATGCTGGCCAAGGCTGCTGATTTGTCCGGCAGTTATCAGTTGCCGGATCGGGACAGATTCAAAAAGCTGGTGAAAAATGAGCTGCACCGGGCCCAAAACAAGGTCATCAAGCTGGAGGAGGATATTGACGCTGCCGACAATGCGGAGGAATATCGGATAAAGGCCGATAATCTTATGACCTATCAATACCAGTTAAAGGACCGGGCCGATGCCCAGGTAACGGTAATGAACATTTACAGTGAAACCGGGGAAAATATCAACATTGCTATGGACCAGCGACTGTCGGTCAGTGAAAATGTTCAGGCCTATTACAAGAAATACGACAAACTGAAACGGGGCAAAGCCTTGCTGGAGGAACAGCTAAAAAAATGTCTGGATGATATTAAATATCTGGCTTCCATTGAAACCTCCCTGGAATCCTCCACCACCAATGCGGAAATCAACGATATAAAAACAGAGCTTATCACCAATGGCATCCTGAAGGAAAATATGAAAAAGCATGCCTCCGTGAAGCAGTCCCAGCCCTTTAAGTTCACCGCCCCGGACGGTACCCAGATACTGGTGGGAAAAAACAATTATCAAAATGACCGGCTCACCTTCAAAATCAGCAATCCCGGTGATATTTGGCTTCACACCCAGGAAATCCCCGGTTCCCATGTTATCCTGCGCTGTGACGGAGAGGACCCTGCCGAGGAAACTCTGCTGCTGGCCTCTTATTTGGCCGTACATTTCAGTCAGGCCTCTGGTTCTTCCAAGGTACCGGTGGATTACACCCGCTGCCGCTTCGTGAAGAAGCCTTCCGGAGCCAAGCCCGGCTTTGTAATTTTCACTAACCAAAGCACCCTCTATATCACCCCGGAGGAAGACAAGCTAAAAGCATTATTGGAACAGATTTAAGCGAAAAAAAGTTGTACTAACAACCAAAAAGGCCTTGCCAGAGGAAATATCCTTCGGCAAAGCCTTTTTTATTATCTTTTGCTTATTTATACCGCTCCGGCCAGCACCACTGCAGATACTCCTTCAGGCGGGCTTCCCGGCCGTTATTGCTGGGATGATAATAGGTAACCTTCTTCATCCGGTCTGGCAGGTATTGCTGACGGACGAAATGCCCCGGGAAATCATGGGCATATTTATAGCCCTCACCATGCCCCAGCTTGGCCGCCCCTTTATAATGGGCATCCCGCAAATGAGCCGGTACCCGACCGCAATCCTGTCGCCGTACATCCGCCAAAGCCGCATCAATAGCCAGATAAGCCGCATTGCTTTTGGGAGCCGAAGCCACATAGGTCACGGCCTCCGACAAAGGTATACGGGCCTCCGGCATGCCCACAAACTGCACTGCCTGCACAGCGGCCATGGCCACCACCAAAGCAAAGGGATCCGCATTGCCCACATCCTCGGCAGCACATATAGCCACCCGCCGGGCAATGAAATTCACATCCTCGCCCCCGGCCAGCATCCGGGCCAGATAGTGAATCGCGGCATCCGGGTCGCTGCCCCGCATGCTCTTAATAAAGGCCGACACCGTATCATAATGATTATCACCCTTCTTGTCGTAGCTTTGCACCCGTTCCCCTAAGATTGTATTGATAAGCTCCAAAGTAACAGAACTGCCGTCCTCCACCATAGCCGCAGTCTGTTCCAGCAAATTCAGAGCCATGCGCCCATCGCCGCTGGACAGCTGGGCAATGGCCAACAGCACATCATCCGCTACAGTGATATTGCGCTTGCCTAGTCCCCGTTCCCTATCCGTAAGAGCCGCCTGCAAGATGCTGACAATATCACCATCTGATAGGGCCGTAAGCCGCACTATCCGCACCCGGCTCAACAAGGCGTGATTTACCTCAAAAAACGGATTTTCCGTGGTGGCCCCAATCAGTACCAGACGGCCATCCTCCACATAGGGCAGCAACACATCCTGCTGGCTTTTGTTAAAGCGATGTATCTCGTCAATGAACACAATGGTGCGCTTCTGGTAAAATTTACGCTGCTCCGCCGCTTCCTCCACAATCTTCCGGATATCGCCAATTCCCGCCGACACCGCATTAAGCTTTTTAAAATGGCTATTAGTAATATTGGCAATCATTTGGGCCAAGGTGGTTTTGCCGGTGCCTGGAGGACCAAAGAGTATCAGGGAAGGGAGTTGGTCCTTTTCTATCATCTTCCGCAGATATTTCCCCTGGCCTACTGCTTCCTCCTGACCGATAAATTCCTCAAAATTCCGGGGCCGCATACGCTGGGCCAAGGGCTCATAATCCCGTTTTTCGGCCTGCTCCGCCGCGGAAAATAAATCCATTCCTATATCCATGCTCATACTCCCGTGGAACCAAAGCCGCCGGTTCTCTCTGCCCCGATACCAGCTTCATCCCCATCCACTGTAAGATATTTGTAGAAAATACCCTGGGCAATCCGGGTACCCTTGGCAATGGCAAAGTCATTTTCTCCATGATTAATAAGGGGCACCATAATATGCCCCTCATTGTCCGGATTGTTGTAATAATCCGCATCAATAATTCCCTGACTGTTAATACAGGAAATACTATTCTTTATAGAAATCCCAGACCGTACATGAATCCCGAGATACTCATCCGGCTGCATATACGCCTTTAAACCGGTGGGTACCAACACCACCTGGTGGGGTGGCAATATGACGTCTGTCGCCGCCTCCATGTCATAGCCGGCACTGCGGCCGGTCTTCCGCCGGGGGAGGCTGATTCCTTTATCCCCAAAGGAGGTTACCACCTCAAAGCCCCTTAGGCTTGCTTTTTTACTCATCAGTCTTTTTTTCTCCCCCCAGGTTGTCCAGGTTACGGCTTAAGGTAATGGTGGAAATGGCATGCTTATATACCAGCTGCTGGCGTCCCATGGAATCCAAAATAACGGTAAAATTATCAAATCCCTTTACCATACCTTTTAGCTGAAAACCGTTTACCAGATGTATGGACACCTGAATATTTTCCTTCCGAACCTGATTTAAAATGCTATCCTGCAAATTAATTGCTTTCCCTGTCATACTGAGCCCTCCATACCTATTCTAAATTTTAAAATATCTACCCATATTCCACATAACATTGTCCACAAGGCCGCTGTCCTTGTATAAATCCGGATGATACCAATGAATATACGGCATTTTCCGATACCAGGTGATCTGTCGTTTAGCAAAATGTCGGGTGGCTTTTTTTATCTCATCGCCTACTTGCTCCAGTGTGGCCTGCCCCCGTACAAAATCCAGCATCTCCTTGTAGCCAATGCCCCGCATGGCCTGACAATCCGGTGCTACTCCTGACTCCAGCAGTCGGGTCACCTCCGCCACCAGACCATTCTGTAGCATCAAATCGACTCTCCTGTTTATTCTATCATAAAGCTGTGAGCGCTGCCACCATAGACCGGCCACATATACATCATAGACTAACTCATTTTCCTTTTCGGCCGATATCTGCTCGCCCCCCAAATGATACACCTCCAAAGCCCGTATCACCCGGCGAAAATTATTCACATGGATTTTTTCAGCGGCGACAGGATTGATCTGCCTAAGCATTTCATGGACATATTCCTTGCCCTTCTCCTCCGCCAGCTTCTCCAAACTTTGACGGTATTCCTCATCTCCGGCCGTTTCGTTAAACTGATAGCCCTCCACCAGAGATTTAATATATAATCCGGTACCCCCGGCCAAAATAGGAATTTTCCCCTGAGCATTCAGTTGAGAAATCAGCGGCTTAACTTTCTCAATAAAGTCCGACACATTAAAGGAAGCCTCCGGAGACAGTATATCAATCATGTGATGAACCACTCCGGCGCGCTCCGCCATATCCGGCTTAGCGGAGCCAATATCAAAGCCCTGGTACACCAGCTGGGAATCCCCGGAAATAATTTCTGTATTAAGTTTCTTGGCCAGCTCAATGGACAGCCCCGTTTTGCCGGAGGCTGTAGGGCCCAATATCACAATTAATTTTTCTTTCTTCATAGATTACACTACAATCCTGTATAACATAAAATGGCTGCTGTCCATAATGATACACCACAAGCAACAGCCAATGCAAATCCCCCAAGCCACGGGGAAATTATTCTTCTGTACAACATAATCCCATTCACAAGCAGGGGACGGCTGTCTATATAACGCCTTCCCCTACCTGACATAGCTGACGGATGAATTTCCAGTCAAAACTCACCAAGCCACGGGGAAATTATTCTTCTGCACAACACATAGTCAATTCCATTTACAGACAGGGGACGGTTGTCTATAGCACGAGTCCCGTCACTAAAACTTTTCCTTGCCCTTAACATATAGCGGAAAAATTAAAACTCACTTCGTTCAAACATTAATTTTTCTCGCTAAAACAGGAGAACGGCAAGTAAAAGATTTCTTAACGTGACGGGCTCTATCGCTCTAGCCATCCGCCCCCTGCCCATAATGTATCGTCACGACATATAGTGTTAACTCTATACTGATGGACACGGGGGAAACTTTTTCGCCTGGAAGAGCGGAGTCGACTGCCGGAGGCTCAGCATGGGAACTTATTGGGGGTTCGCCTCGATGTATGTGCGGCTCTGCCGCATTTGGAAGAAGCAAAATAATAAAAGTACATGCTGATTTGACGCAGTGATGAAGCCGAAAAGGATTTCCCCGTGGCTAGAAGAAAACTACCAAACCAAATTTGCATAAAATAAATCCCGCTGACCAGTCAAAGGACCAATCAACGGGATTACTATACAACCATCAAATATTATGCAATTTATTTCTTGATCATATCATGCTCGATCATGTATTCCGCAATCTGGAGCGCATTCAAAGCTGCACCCTTGCGAATCTGGTCACCGCATACCCACAGATTCAGACCATGAGCAATGGAATAATCCTTGCGGATACGACCAACCTCCACATCATTCTTGCCGGAGGTCATGAGTGGCATTGGATATTCCTGCTCATCCGGATTATCGTTTAAGGTAACCCCAGGGAACTTGGCCAGAACTTCCCGAGCCCTTTCCACAGATACTTCGTCCTCAAATTCAATGTTCACGGACTCAGCATGGCTGCGATATACCGGAACGCGGATAGTAGTGGCAGTAATGCGCATATCCTGATCGTTCATTATTTTCTTGGTCTCGTCAATCATCTTCATTTCTTCCTTGGTATACAGGTTTTCCTTGAAGACATCAATCTGCGGAATCAGGTTAAAGGCAATCTGATAATGCTTCTTCAGGGCGGCACCTGGCAAAATGTTAGCTACCACTTCCTTGCCCTCGTTTATATCCTTCACCTGCTGCTCCAGCTCCGCCATAGCTTCCTTACCACCACCGGATACTGCCTGATAGGTAGAAACCACTACACGCTTAATCTTGGACACATCATAGAGTGGCTTCAGAGCCATAACCATGATGATGGTGGAACAGTTTGGATTGGCAATAATGCCCTTGTGCCAGGAAATATCCTCCGGATTAACCTCCGGAACAATAAGTGGCACCTCCGGATCCATCCGGAAGGTACTGGAATTATCAATAACTACGGCACCAGCCTTGGCTGCAGCCGGGCCCAAGGTCTTGCTGATAGAACCACCGGCAAAAAGAGCAATATCCACATCATTAAAGGAGTTTTCCGTAGCTTCCTCCACGGTGTATTCCTTGCCCATGAACTGGATTTTCTTGCCGGCAGACCGCTTGGAAGCCAACAATTTCAAGTTAGCAAAGGGAAACTTGCGCTCTTCAATGAGATTTAAAAATTCCTGGCCTACTGCACCAGTAGCCCCCAAAATAGCCACATTGTAATTCTTCATATCTATCTCTCCTCTAAAATATATCCCTATTAATCCATGAAATTATCCAAACCCACAATCAAGCCCTGACGACCCAATATTTTCTTGCAGGCCAGGCATACTCCTGGCATAAAGGACTCCCGGTTAAGGGAATCATGACGAATGGTCAAGGTCTGCCCCAAGCCACCGAAAATTACCTCCTGATGAGCTACATAGCCTGGCAGACGAACACTGTGAATGTGCATACCGTCCACATCTGCTCCCCGGGCTCCAGTCACCTTCTCTGTTTCCGCTGGGTTACCCTGCTTATGGGCCTGACGAACCTCGGAAATCAGCGCCGCTGTCTGAAGAGCCGTACCGGATGGTGCATCCAGCTTCTTGTCATGGTGCAGCTCGATAATCTCCACCTCAGGCATATATTTAGCTGCCTGCTTGGCCATCAGCATCATCAGTACAGCACCAATAGCAAAGTTCGGAGCAATAAACACAGGAGTACCATTGTCCTTGGCCAGCTGCTCCAGCTCCTGCTTTTGCTGATCCGACAGACCTGTGGTACCAATTACCGGAGCTACCTTATTTTTAAGAGCCACACTGGCATTGCCAAACACCACATCGGGAATTGTAAAATCCACCATAACCTGCGGCTGAGTCTTGGCGATAGTTTCTGCCAAATCCTTGGTATAGTTTACACCACATTTAGGCAGACCAACTACCTCACCAGCATCCCCTTCACCTACTATATCAACGGCACCAACCAGCTCCAGCTCCTTATCCTCAAGGACTGCCTTCACCACTGCCTGACCCATACGGCCGTAAGCACCGCTTACCAATACCTTTATCACCCAAAAATCCCTCCAGACATATAAATATCTACCAAAAGTGCCTATAGACACCTTTTATATAATACTTTAAAATAGCAGTGTAATCAAGAAAATTTTACACATTTTCCATTCTCATTGCACAATTGTTTATATTTTTGCAATATAAGCTTACATTTTATGTTGTTTTTATTTCTAAAGAAGGGTCGGATTATCTTTGAAAATTAACCTTCCGCAGTTGTATTTCAGTAAATTAATGCGGGCAATTACCGAATTTGAACTTATAGAAAATGATGACCAAATATTATTGGGTATCTCCGGTGGCAAGGACAGCATCTTTTTGGCCTATGCCATGGCCATGATGCGCCAACGGTTAAAAAAGAAGTTTTCTTTAAAAGCCCTTACCATAAATCCCATGTTCTCCCCAGACTTTTCCCAAAAGGTGGAGGCCATACGTGCTTTCATGAAGGAGCTGGATATACCCTTTGCAACCATCGACGTGGATATTGCCGGCACTATAGAAGCTCAACAGGGCAAAGAACCTTGTTACACCTGTGCCTTTTTCCGTCGAGGTGCCGTAAACCGCTTCGCCAAGGAACAGGGCTGCAACAAAGTTGCCTATGCCCATCACCATGATGACGCGGTGGAAACATTTTTCATGAGCCTTCTGTATTCCGGGCAGCTTCATACCTTTACTCCCAAAACTTACTTAGATAAAATGGATATTACGGTAATACGGCCACTGGTATATTTCCGGGAGCAAGAAATAATTGATGCCCAGCAATATCACGGGTTTGTTCCCATTCCTTCTCCTTGCCCCCATGATGGCCACACCATTCGGCAAACTGTCAAGGAACTGATTGTTACAATGAGCAAAGACAACCCGCAGCTGTACTCCCATTTGGCTGCCGCCATGCGCCAGGATAATCTGGGAGAATTATGGCCCGCCAGCAAAAACCGCCAGGAAATGAAAAAAGCCTATTACAGCTATATGTACGGAAAATAAACAGGATGGCAGCTTGACACTGCCATCCTGTTAATTTTCTTTATTTAACATTTTTTCGTAATCCGGAACGGACAACGGACGGCTGAAGTAGTATCCCTGTACCATATCACAGCCATATTTCCTCAAAATATCCACCTGGAACTTCTCCTCAATTCCTTCGGCGATAGTTCTTATCCCCATTGTTTTGGCCATCTGTATCATGTAACGAATAACCGCGGTTTCCTTTTCCGTCATATTAAGACTCATGTTGTCAAAGAAGCTTTTATCCAGCTTCAAAGTATCCAGCGGAATGCGTCTGAGCAGGCCCAAGGAGGACATACCGGTACCAAAATCATCAATAGAAATCTTAAAGCCCCGGCTATGAATTTCATTGACAAAATTTACCACCATATCCTCGTCAACCTCGGAAGAACTCTCCAATATCTCAAAATCAATCAGTTCCTGAGGCACATCATACAAAAACAGTCTTTCTTTAACAAATTCGATATAGCCTGGCCCGTTGACCATTGTCGGCCGGGAGACATTGATGGAAATTGGGGCAACCTCTAACCCCTTTGAGCGCCATTCACAGATATTCTGACAAACCAAATCCACCACATGCATATCCAACCGTATAGCGTTTCCATCCCGTTCAAAAACCGGAATGAATTTACCTGGTGGCATAAAGCCCAACTCGTTGCTATCCCAGCGTATCAAGGCTTCCGCTCCGCCATGGACAGCCTCTTCTCCATGGATATAGAACTTAGGCTGATAATAAATCATAAATTCGCCCCGTTCAATACCAATAAGAAACGCATCCTCTATTTTTTTATCCTCTAAAATGGCCTGACGCATGCTTTCGTCAAATATAGACACAGAATTTACATTCTTGTTCTTTCCCTCTTTGCGGGCAATGTTGGCGTTATCACCAATTTTAGCCACCAGCTCCAGACAGCGCTCCTGGAGATCCTCCCCCTCAAAGCCCTGCAAGCTCTCCCGCATTTCCTTGGCCTTAATGATCACACCACCAGCGGAGAAGGACAGTGCATGATTGTAAATACCGCCATCAATACCATCAAGGAAATCCTGATCATCGGTGGACACCAAATCAATGGCAATGCTATCCAAAACATCGCGTATACGTTCAAAATCAGCTGACCTTCCCTGACTCTTCAACAATAAATAGAACAGGTCATTACTGATCCGGTAACACTGTTCACCTTCCTGCAGCCTATTCTTAAGCATGCTGGCTACCATTTTTATTATCTTGGTACCGCAGGTAAAGCCAAAAATTTCATTTACCGTCTTGAATTTATCAATATCCATGGCCACCATAATATAATCCTGTGGCTCTTCATCACTGCAAAGAATATTGGTAATATCCTCATGATAAGCCGCTATATTAGGCAACTGGGTAACAGCATCCCGAACGGAATAAGCTTTTTGAGTCATTATCTGCTTTATATCACAAAACAGACAATAACCCACCCCTAAGACAAAGAGGACAAACAAAAGCAACAGCGCCTTATCCAGCTCCCACAACAAGCCATTCGCCTTTTCCAGAGAGAGTTCACCCAAAAGACGATTCCCTATTTTATTACTAAGACACAGCATTATTATCGCCATAACAGCAGTCAGCGAAAACAATAAATAAATTCTATGCCGAAGCCCCTTAACCATTGCCATACCCCAAATCATAAAATTTAATCTACAACTTATATTATATACCACCAAGGCACAGATTTGAACTATATTTGTTCTTTCTTATTCCGGGCCAGGGAAGCTCCTACTCCTAACAAACACACAAAAGCAAATATCCGGAAAATCATTGCCATGGCATAAAGAAGTCCGCTGTTATCGGCTCCGTTTATGGATTTTACTGCATTTACATCCATCACAATAGTCACTATGGCCATGGATATAGCCTGGCCAATTATCCGCATAGTAGCTAACAAGGAGGATGCGGTACCATAATACCGGGGACTGATTGCACTCATAATGGCATTATTATTCGGAGAAGCGAAGAGGGCAAAGCCCACGCCAATCACCACCAATATACCACCTACCAGAAATAGCGGACTGCCTTCATCCAAGGATGACAGCACCAACAAACCTATACAATTTATGGCCATTCCCACCGACGCCACTTTTCCTGGTTCAATTTGGTCTGATAAGGAGCCTGCTTTAGGAGATAATATTGCCATAACCATGAACTGCAGCAACAAAATACTCCCTGCTTCCGGTGCCGTCAGTCCACATACCACTTGTAAGTACAATGATAACAGGAAGCTTATGGCAAAGGTGGCGGCATAATGCAGTAAAGCTGCCAAATTACTAAAAGAAAAGGCCTTATTACCTATGAACAAGTTTACATCCAGCATAGGGCATTCAGCCTTACATTCCTGCCATATAAAGAGCAATAGGCCCAATATACCGGCTATAAACAGAAATATACCTATTTCCTGCCGGCTGATTTCTGAAAAACCATATAACAGCAATGGGGCCGTTATCATATAGCAAAGGCTGCCTGCAATATCAAACTTACCTTCCCGATCACCATGCCATTCTTCCTTTACCCGCCAAAGGAAGATAAGTCCCGATGCAGCTACCAAACCAGTGAGGTAGAAAAACCACCGCCAGCCAAAATAGTGACAAATAAAACCGCCAATAGCCGGACCGCAAGTAAGCCCCACGTAAACCGCTGCTGTGGAATAGCCTAATATTTTACCCCGCATGGATTTTTCATATACGGACACCAATACTGCCATACCAGGGCCAAATACCATGGCCATAAATCCCCCCTGTAAAAACCGGATACCACAAAGGAATTCCACTGACTGGGAAAATCCCCCAACTATCAGCAACAGTGAAAAAAAAACAATACCTATTTTGTATAATTTCATCCGGCCAAAAATATCGGCTGCCTTCCCCAAAGGCAAGGTAAAAATTGCCGAACCAAAGAGATAAGCCGCAGCTACCCGGCTCAAATCACCGGCCCCTGCGCCAAACTCCTGGCCAATAGATGGTAAGGCCACATTTATACCACTTCCCACCAGAGCACCAATGAAGGAAGTTATCATAACTGCATACAAAATCAACCGTTGCAATAAATCACCCTCTTACCACCTTTGATTTTACAATAATTAAAAAAAATATTCTACAACAAAAAGGCTCTGAAAGATGCCTAAGCACCTTTCAGAGCCCTAAAACTATTTCATCATTAATATCTGAACTTGCTTACCTCGTCATTCATTTCCTCGGCCAACTTAGCCAAAGAATGAGCCGCTGCGGCAATCTCTTCATTGGAAGCCGACTGCTCTTCCGTAGAGGAAGAAATCGTCTGGGTCTTGTCAGCCGCATCCCGGCTAACTGCATCAATGGAATCAACAGCTTCTACAATGCTATTTGCTCCCTGAGATACAGTTTCAACGGAGTCGTTGATTTCCTTCATCTGATCGCCAATGCCACTAACCTTGGCCATGATTTCCTTGAACTGCTCACCGACATTGCGGATAGCCTCAATACCTTCCTTAACATCGGTGGTACCAGTTTCCATAGTCTTAACCGCCTTGACGGTTTCCGTCTGAATACTGCCAATACGCTGCCGGATTTCCTCCGCAGAAGACTGGGACTCAGCTGCTAATTTACGAACCTCTTCCGCAACTACCGCAAATCCCCGACCATGCTCACCAGCCCGGGCAGCCTCAATAGCTGCATTCAAGGCCAAAAGATTGGTCTGCTCGGAAATAGCGGAAATTGCATCAACTATCTGACCAATCTGCTGGGAATTTTCACCCAAGTTAGCCACAACCGCTGAGGAATTAGTAACACTGCGGTCTATATTATTCATCTTACCGATGGCATCTTCCATCAATTTTTGTCCCATGCTGGCAGCAGCCGTAGCCATCGAGGTAGCCTCAGAAACCTGCTTGGCCTTGGCAGCCATGTTATGAATATCCCCATAAACCATATCAACATTCTGCTTGGCTACATTGATATCTTCCAACTGGGAATCCATACCGCTGGCCATATCACCCACAGTCTCCGCCACACTAACAGAAACATCTGCTGACTGTGAGGCATTGGCTGTAAGCTCCTCGGAAGCAGCGGCCACCTGGCTGGCTGTATTAGCCATACGTTTTATAACATTTCTTAAATGTTCATGCATTTTATTGAAGGAATGGGCCATTTCCCCCAATTCATCCGCTGTGGTGATTTCAATTGGTGGAGCAGACAAATTACCATTGGCCATTTCCTCGGCAGCATCCTTCAAGGACACAGCAACACCGCCCAGCTGCTTACCAAACATCATGCAGGCAGCCATAATCAGGAAAATACCCACAACACATACAACAATAAAGGTGTTTCGCAGGCTGGTTACTGGAGCATAAACCACATCCTCGTCTACAACTACCGTTGCCAACCAACCGGTATCCTGCAAAGTGGTATAGGCGACTACATTACCGTCCTCAACAAAGTATCCCTGCCCTTTTTGGACCATTTCGGCAAACTTTTTACCCCAAGGCTTGTTCTCCACCTTCTCTAATGGGGCAGTACCATCATTGGAACCAATAATTTCACCAGTTGGCTGAACAACATAGCCCGCACCATTACCCCGATATTTAAAGTCAGCAATCATTTCTACAATCTTGCTGATTTCCACATCCTCACAAATAGCACCATAGAACTGACCATCCGTACCATTAAAAGGTGCTATACAAGAAACAACCAATTTATGGGTAACCGCATCCTCATAAGCTTCCGTCACAAACGGATCTTTGGTTTTGGAGGCAGCAATAAACCAATCCCGAGTTCTCGGATCAATATCAGCAGAAATATCCCCATCCTTATAGTCGTAGAACATTCCCTCCTTGCTGGCCGCTGCCATTGCTAAAATATCTGAATCATTTTTACCCATGGCCAAATTACTCTTATTAGTAATGGCGGCACTATTGGCACCGGCATCGACGATAACATCAGCGGAAGCCCTGGCCATAGCTGCCTTTTCCTCCACCCACTTACTAATTTTGCCATTTTCAGCCTGAACTGAAGCCATCAGCTCCGCCTCAACGCTTTCCTCCAAGGTATTGTTGGCGGAATATAAGCCAACAATCGATATAATCGCCATCAGCAAACCACAACAGGCCGCCAATATGGCAAATTTCTGTTTTAAATTCATAAAACTCCACCTTCCTTTATGAGTTACAAAATAGCTATTAAAATAGTCCATAGCACAAAAAAAGTTTTAACTCAATACTGTTATTATTCTCTTTATGAATTCAAAAATCCTTTAAAAAAAAGGTAAAAATCCATTTTTATAACCCCATTGTTCAAATTAATACAAAAGAGCCGCAACAAAATGTCTTAACATCCTGTCACGACTCTCCCAGGAAATATATTAATATTTAAACTTGCTTACTTCACTGTTCATTTCCTCAGCCAGCTGAGACAAGGAATGGGCAGCTGCCGCAATTTCCTCATTGGAGGCTGATTGCTCCTGAGTAGCGGAAGAAATAGTTTGGGTTTGATTAGCAGTATCCCGGCTGACAGTATCAATGGAATCAACAGCCTCAACGATACTCTGGGCCCCTCTGGATACGGTTTCCACAGAAGAATCAATATCCTTCATCTGATCACTGATACCGCTTACCTTGGTCATGATTTCCTTGAACTGCTCACCTACATTGCGGATAGCTTCAATACCTTCCTGAACATCGGTAGTACCATTTTCCATGGTCTTAACTGCCTTGGCAGTTTCTGTCTGAATATTGCCGATGCGCTGGCGAATTTCCTCAGCGGAAGACTGAGACTCAGCCGCTAGTTTACGAACCTCTTCAGCTACTACAGCAAAGCCACGGCCATGTTCACCGGCCCGGGCGGCCTCAATAGCCGCATTCAAGGCCAAGAGATTGGTCTGTTCGGAAATAGCGGAAATTGCATCTACTATCTGGCCAATCTGCTGGGAATTTTCACCCAGGCTGGCCACAACAGCGGAAGAATTAGTTACGCTTTGTTCAATATTGTTCATCTTGGTGATGGCATCTTCCATCAGACTCTGGCCCTTGCTGGCTGCTGCGGTAGCCATAGCCGTAGCTTCAGCTACGTGCTGGGCCTTATCTGCCATAACATTTATATCGCCATATACCATGTCCACATTCTGCTTGGCCACGTCAATATCATTGAGCTGGGAATCCATGCCTGCGGCCATAGTGCCAACAGTTTCTGCAACACTTACAGACACATCTGCCGACTGGGAAGCATTGGCCGTCAGCTCCTCGGAAGCATTGGCCACATCACCGGCGGTCTTGGCCATACGTTTAATAACGCTACGCAAATGCTCATGCATCCGATTAAAGGCACTGGCCATTTTTCCTAACTCGTCATTAGAAGTAATCTCAACCTGTCGAATAGCCAAGTTACCACCTGCCATCTGTTCAGCGGCTTCTCTAAGGGAGCTGGCCACACCGCCCAGCTGCTTGCCAAGCATCATGCAGGCTCCAAGAATAAGAAGTATACCAATAAACGAAACCACAATGAAGGTATTTCTAAGACTGCTTACCGGCGCAAACACTACACCCTTATCCACCACAACCGTGGCAATCCAGCCAGTATCCTTCAAGGTGGAATAGGCAATTACATCATCACCATCAATAAAGAAGCCCTCGTTGCTCTTGGACATTTCCGTAAAATGACTGCCCCAATGCTTGGACTCAACCTTTTCCAATGGTGTGGTTCCATCATTGGAAGCCAAAATTACACCGGTAGGTTCCAAAACATAGCCGGCACCGCTGCCCCGATATTTAAAATCAGAAATCATTTCATTAACTTCAGCGATTTCAACATCCTCGCAAATAGCTCCAGTGAACGCTCCAGAAGCATCAAAGAATGGCATAATACAGGAAATAACCAGCTTATGGGTAATAGCATCCTCGTAGGCCTCAGTAACAAAGCCCTTCTTTTCCCCGGAGGCCTTTTTGAACCAGGATCTTTCATGTGGATTCAGCACACCGGTAATATCACCATCTTTAAAGCTCATTAGCGACTTATCACTATGGGCCGCAATCATTCCTAAAATGGTCTTATCATCGCCACCCATGGCCAGATTGCTTCTGGTCATAACCGCCTCATGGGTACCCCCGGCCGCCGTAATAACCTGACCGGCCGCCTTGGACATGGCTTGTCTCTCCTCCACCCACTTGCTGATCTTGCCGTTTTCTGCCCGTACAGATGCAATAAGCTCAGCTTCGACACTTTCTTCCAGCGTGCTATTAGCCGAAAACAGACCAACCGCTGAAATAATTGCCATCAACAGACCACAGGCTGCCGCCAACAGTGCGAACTTTTTCCTTAAGGTCATCGCCAACACCATCCCCTCATTAATATTAAACATTAATTGTTTTCGTATACAACTAAACATCTGTTATACAGATTCGACAGTCAAAAAATAAATCCTTCAAAGGATAAATATAATTAACATTTTTTACGGGACAAAAAAGACTGCCGATCTACAACAATCGACAGTCTTTTTGCCTTCCCCTTTGGGGAAGCACCCCAGGGTACTAGGAGCAAGCTCCGTCGGTGCCCGATAGGGGCGGATGAGGTTATCCCACTTGGGAAGTTAATACTTCTATTGCTTTTTGCAAAGCTTCGTTCAGCTTGTCAGGCTGCTTACCGCCAGCCTGGGCCATATCCGGACGGCCGCCACCGCCACCACCGACAACAGCCGCTGCTTCCTTGATAATCTTACCGGAATGGGCACCCTTGGCCACAGCCTCCTTGGAAGCCTTAACCACTAGATTAACCTTGTCACCGTTAACAGTACCAAGAACCACAACGCCATTAGAAATCTTTTCACAGGTCATATCAGCAATGCTTCTCAGGTCATCCATATCAGACGCATTTACTGCAGCAGCGATTACGCTGACCTCACCTACAGTCTTTACCTGATTAGTGAGGGCTGCCGCATCGGCCTTGGCCTTCTCAGCATTAACTGCATCCAACTGCTTCTGGAGGTCCTTAGCCTGAGCCGCCAGAGTCTCCACATGGGATACCAGCTCATCCTCACGGCACTTCAGGGCAGCAGCTGCATCAGCTACCTGCTTAGCCTTGGCATTGGCATATTCCAGAGCCTTACGGCCAGTGATAGCCTCAATACGACGAACACCGGCAGCTACACCTGTCTCCGATACAATCTTAAAGAGACCAATCTGACCAACATTGGCAACATGGGAACCGCCGCACAGCTCCATGGAGAAGCCCGGAACACTTACAACCCGAACCACGTCACCGTACTTCTCGCCAAAGAGAGCCATGGCACCCTTTTCCACAGCAGCATCCTTGGACATTTCCTCAATAACCACATCTGTGCCCTTGAGGATTTCATCGTTAACCAGTTCCTCAACATCAGCCAGCTGCTGAGCGCTTACTGGCTCAAAGTTGGTGAAGTCAAAGCGGAGGCGATCGCCATTTACAGAGGAACCAGCCTGATTAATCTGATCACCAACCACCTTCTTCAAAGCAGCCTGCAAGAGGTGCGTTGCAGTATGGTTACGGGCAGAGGACAGCTTTTCAACCTTATCCAGCTTAATCTGAACCTTGTCGCCAACCTTCAGCTGACCTTCCTCCACATAAGACTCATGATAAATAGTACCATCTGGCAGCTTCTTGGCATTGGTAGCCTTAATACGGCCCAATTCACTTACAAACAAGCCGGTATCACCCACCTGGCCGCCGCCCTCTGCATAGAATGGGGTAACAGACAGAATAATGCCTGCTTCCTCACCATCCTGGAGGGAATCCACCAGAACGCCATCCTTCCAGATAGCCACAACCTCTGCCTCTGTAGCCTTTTCGTCATGCTTCAGTGCAGCAGTATCAATATTCTTCAAATCAGGAACGGCAAAGCGCTGGTTCTCAGCACGGGCTGCCCGGGCGCGATCACGCTGCTCCTGCATCTCCTTGTCAAAGCCTTCCTTGTCAAAATCCAGACCATTTTCCTGAAGAATCTCCTCAGTAAGCTCCCAAGGGAAGCCAAAGGTATCGTAAAGCTTGAAGCTCAGTTCACTGTCCAGAACCTTCTTGCCAGCCTTCTTGGCCTCAGCCATGTAGCCGTCCAACAACTCCAGGCCCTGCTCCAAAGTAGCGGAGAAGCGGTCTTCCTCCAGGGAAATAACCTTCTTGATGTAGTCCTGCTTCTGGGCCAGTGCCTCAAAATCGCTGGCGCCGTCATAAATCTTGCAAACGGCATCCACAGCCCCCTCCAGGAACTTATCCTTGATGCCCAGCATACGGCCATGGCGGATAGCCCGACGGAGAATACGGCGCAATACGTAGCCACGGCCCTCATTGGACGGCAGAATACCATCCATAATCATGATGCTCATGGAACGGGCATGGTCAGCAATAACCTTTAAAGAAACGTCCTTATCGGCATCAGCACCATATTTCACCCCGGAAACCTTGGAAGCATATTCAATAATTGGGAACAGCAAATCCGTTTCGAAGTTGCTTGGAACTCCCTGAATTACCGAAGCAATACGCTCCAAGCCCATACCAGTATCAATATTCTTGTTTTCCAGATCGTTGTACTGACCATCCTCAGTACGATCGAACTGGGTAAATACATTGTTCCAGATTTCCAAATAACGGTCGCAGTCACAGCCTACGGCACAGTCCGGGCTGCCACAGCCACGCTCCTCACCCAAGTCAAAATAGATCTCGGTATCAGGACCGCATGGACCAGGGCCGATTTCCCAGAAGTTATCCTCCAAAGGAACAATATGGGATGGATCAAAGCCAGGCTGCTCCTCCCAAATCTTACGAGCCTCATCATCCTTTGGATAAATAGTGGCCCACAGCTTATCCTTTGGCATTTCCAGAACCTCAGTAAGGAACTCCCAAGCCCAAGGAATAGCTTCCTTCTTGAAATAATCACCAAAGGAGAAGTTACCCAACATCTCAAAATAGGTCTGATGACGAGCCGTACGGCCTACATTTTCAATATCACCGGTACGTACACAACGCTGGCTGGTGGTAATACGAGGGCGAGGTGGCTTTACCTTGCCGGTAAAATATGCTTTAAAAGGCGCCATACCAGCACCAATCATTAACAAAGTAGGGTCATTTTCAGGAATCAGAGAAGCACTTGGCAAACGCAAGTGGCCTTTCTTTTCAGCAAAGAAAGTAAGATAAGCTTCTCTAAGCTCATTACCTGTCATTTTCTTCAAAACAATCTACCTCCAAGAATATGTAAATTAAAAGTATTCACACTAACTCTAGAATTATACCATATTTATTGGGTAATATGAAGATATTTCCTTTTCAAAATCCATTTCTAATTCTCTGCTAATTAAATTTGAATTATGCCCCTCTCTACAGTAAAATATACCTTGACCATACAAAACGAGGTGGCATTATGCCCTATAGTATTGCATTACCAAATATAAAAATTTCATATTCATCCACATTACAGCTGTCACGGGAGCTTCTGCTGGTTGGCGGTGGGCGGGAACCGGCGGATGACTGGTTACGGGATGTAGCTGCCAACAGGGAAATTTGGTGCATTGATAAGGGCATCGATATCTGCTATCAGTTAAAGGCGCTGCCTAAATACTTGGCAGGGGATTTTGACAGTTGTCATCTGGAAAGTTTAACCTGGGCTACAAAAAAGGGATCCATCATTGATGCCTTTAATCGGGACAAGGATTTTACCGATACCCAGGCGGTGTTGGACAAAGCCAAAGCAGCCAATGCCTATACCATCCTCACCGGAGCCTTGGGCAAACGCTTTGACCATACCCTTAGCACCATTTTATCCTTTGCCCATCATAGATTGCCTGGTTGCATAGTCGATGAGCAGGAAAGTATTTTTTTCCTGTATCCCGAGGAAAGTATTACTCTTACTATGGTGAATTCACCTAAGGCCATATCACTGTTTCCCCTTACAGCACAAGTTCAAGGTGTAACAACCCAAGGACTAAAATGGGAACTGACTAAGGCTGAGTTGACCCAGACTAATCCCTACGCTATCAGCAACGAACAAAAAAATAATGACAAGATTACCATTTCCCTTGAAACAGGTATCCTTGCCATTTATATCTGTCATAAAGAAACAGGGTTGTGAAAATCTCCTCACTTTCACCGCCCTGTTTTTCTTATTTTCATCTCAATTATTCAATTTACCTATAGTATTGACCGCTGCCGGAAGGCTTCATAAATCAATATGGCCACAGCCGCCGATACATTCAATGACTCCGCCTGACCAGACATTGGTATATAAACCTTTTGGTCAGCATCCTGAAGCATCTGCTCGGATACCCCATTGCCTTCATTGCCAAATACAATGGCACAAGGACTTACGTAATCACCCAAATAGTGTCTTATAGCCGTTTCATCCAAAGCCGTAGCCACCAGTGAAACCTCGTTATCATGACACACTTCCAGCACATCATCGTGACTGGCATTAGTGATAATTGGTATATTAAACACCGCTCCCATAGAGGAACGAACCGCCTTGTCAGAAAATATGTCCACGGTATTTTCCATGCATACCACACCGGTACATCCCAAAGCCTCTGCCGTACGAATAATAGTACCTGCATTACCAGGGTCTTGAACACCGTCCAACACAACAATCAAGGGCGCTGAACCAGTCTTTGAACGAAGAAGCTCCTGCCAGGAAAAAATCCGATTTCTTACTACCAGCAATAATCCTTGGGAATTCACCGTATCTGCTGCCTTTTCGTACACATTATCCGGCACTTGATAAACATTTACTTTCTTTTCCCGTAAAGCATTAATCACTGCCATAGCCCGGTCATTTTTTACGGCCGTATCGGAAATAAAGGCATATTCCACTGGCCATTCGGCATTAACAGCCATCTCTGCCAAGCGAACCCCTTCGGCTACAAACATATTCTCCGCTTTACGATGTGTACTGGAATGTAGTTTTACAGTTAATTTTACCTTGGAATTAGTCAAGCTTTCGATACGTTCAAGCTCGGTCATCAAATCAGCTCCTTTCCCACGAGGTATATTATACCACAAAATAAAAAGAGTTGCCCGAAGACAACTCTATTTAAGCAATATTACTGATTTTCCTTAGCTACTTCTACCATCTTGGCAAATGCATTAGCATCGTTGATAGCCAGATCAGCCAACATCTTGCGGTTTACCTCTACACCAGCCTTGGTAAGACCAGCAATCAGACGGCTGTAGGAAATACCATTGGTACGGGCAGCTGCGTTGATACGAGCAATCCAGAGACGACGGAAAACGCCCTTCTTAGCCCGACGGTCACGACGAGCGTAGTAGAGAGCCTTCATAACAGTCTCATTAGCCTTCTTAAACTGCTTGCTCTTGGAACCCTTGTAGCCCTTTGCTAACTTTAAAATCTTATTATGACGTCTATGTGCAGTCACGCCGCTTTTAACTCTTGGCATGTTCTTTTCCTCCTAAATGTATATCAATTATTTGTTATGAATTAAGCGTATGGGAGACACTTCATTGCACGCTTCTTATCAGCAGCTACAATCAAAGTTGCCTTACGCAGATTACGCTTACGCTTTGGAGACTTCTTCTCCAGGATATGGCTCTTATAAGCCTTGTTTCTTCTGAGTTCGCCACTACCAGTTACAGTAAAGCGCTTTGCAGCTGCTCTACGAGTTTTCATTTTCTGCATTACTGTTTTCCTCCTTTAGTTTGAGCCTTAGGGGCTAAAATCATAATCATATTTCTACCTTCAAGTTTAGCATCCCGTTCAACGGTTACTGAATCCTTCAGCGCATCAGCAAACTTGGTGAGAATTTCCTTACCAAGTTCTGGGTGAGACATCTCACGGCCACGGAACATAATAGTAACCTTGACCTTATCCCCATCAGCCAAAAAACGCGTTGCATTCTTCAACTTGACGTCAAAATCATGTTGTTCAATGTTTGGACGAAGCTTTACTTCCTTAATGGAAATAACCTTCTGCTTCTTGCGGGCTTCTTTCTCCCGCTTCTGCTTCTCATATCTATACTTACCGTAATCCATGATACGGCACACAGGTGGTTTTGCCTTTGGCGCAATCTCGACCAAATCAAGATGCTGCTCCATTGCCATATCCAAAGCGTCCTTCACCTGCATTACACCCAATGACTGTCCTTCAGCATCAGTCACGCGGATTTCCCCGCCACGAACCCGAATTTCTTCGTTGATTCTCTCTGTTTCCTTACTAATAAAAAACACCTCCTGTGCGTTATTATAAAATAAAAAATAAAGGGCGGCGTACTGCCACCCTTTACAAATAATTATCTGTATCAAACCCGTCTGACCTAATCAGCAGGTGAGAAGCGGTGGCTTCTACTTCATTCACGGTGAATATGATACCATGCCAAAAGCCACCTGTCAACAAATAATTAAATATTTTTATCAATACTCAGCGGACTTGGTAGAAATCTTCTCCTGAAGGAGAGCGATAAACTCATCCACCTTCATGGTTCTGGTTTCCTTCTGACCATGGCAACGTACATTTACAGTGCCATCAGCCACTTCCTGATCACCTACAACCAACAGATAAGGAATCTTCTTTACCTGTCCCTCACGCATCTTGTAGCCAACCTTCTCATTGCGGTCATCTACCTCTACCCGATAACCCATATCGAACATTTTCTTTTTCAGCTCAAAGGCATAATCCATATGTTTATCGGTAATAGGGAGAATCTTGGCCTGAACCGGAGCCAGCCAGGTTGGAAAGGCACCGGCATAGTTTTCGATAAGAATACCAATAAAGCGTTCAATGGATCCGTATACTACCCGGTGAATCATAACTGGGCGATGCTTCTGACCATCCTCGCCAATATAGGTCAAGTCAAACTTCTCCGGCAGCTGCATATCCAACTGAATGGTACCGCACTGCCAGGTACGGCCAATAGAATCCTTCAAATGGAAGTCAATCTTCGGACCATAGAAGGCACCATCACCTTCGTTGACAATATACTCCAATCCACGATGATCCAGGGCATTCTTCAGGCCATTGGTAGCCAGCTCCCACATTTCATCGGAGCCCATGGAATCCTCCGGGCGAGTGGACAATTCTGCATGATAGGTCAAGCCAAAGGTGCTGTACACCTCATCAAAGAGGTCAATAACCTTCTGGATTTCGCCCTCTATCTGCTCCGGAGTCATGAAGATATGGGCATCATCCTGGGTGAAATTACGAACCCGGAAGAGACCATGCAGGGCACCGGACAGCTCATGACGATGAACCAAACCAAGCTCACCAGCCCGCAGTGGCAAATCACGATAGCTGTGCTGCTGGGTCTTATATACAATCATACCGCCTGGGCAGTTCATAGGCTTAACAGCATAGTCTTCCCCATCGATTTCCGTGAAATACATATTCTCTTTATAATGTGCCCAGTGGCCGGACCGCTCCCACAGCTGACGGTTCAAAATCATCGGAGTCTTGATTTCCTGATAACCATACCGACGATGAACCTCCCGCCAGTAGTTAATCAGCTCATTGCGGATAACCATACCATTTGGATGGAAGAATGGGAAGCCTGGGCCCTCCTCATGAATACTGAAGAGATCCAGCTCCTTGCCCAGCTTACGATGATCACGCTTGGCAGCCTCCTCCAGCATATGGAGATAAGCATCCAGCTCATCCTTTTTCTCAAAGGCAGTACCATATACACGCTGCAGCATCTTGTTGTTTACATCACCACGCCAGTAAGCACCAGCTACGCTCTGCAGCTTAATGGCCTTTACCTTGCCAGTGGAAATAACATGAGGGCCAGCACAAAGGTCAGTAAATTCACCCTGGGTATACAGGGAAATAGTAGCATCCTCTGGCAGGTCGTTAATGAGCTCCACCTTGTAGCTCTCGCCAGCTGCCTTGAACATATCCAAAGCCTCCTGACGGCTTACTTCCTTACGCTCCAGCTTCAGGTTCTCCTTGACGATTTTGTTCATCTCTTTTTCAATATCCTTGAGGTCTTCCTCAGTGAGACGCTTTTCCATGTCAATGTCATAGTAGAAGCCATTATCAATAGCCGGGCCAATAGCCAGCTGTACATTCTCAGACTTATAGAGTCTCTTGATAGCCTGGGCCAGAATATGGGACCCAGTATGACGCAATGCCCAACGGCCTTCCTCATCCTCAAAGGTCAGGAACTTAATTCTGGCATCCTTATCCAAAACTGTAGTAATATCCTTGGTCTCGCCATCAATGCTGATAGCCAATACCTTCTTAGCCAAACTGTTGCTGATGGACTTTACCAGCTCCAAACCACTGATACCAGCCTCAGCCTCTCGAACTGCCCCATCCGGCATAGTTAATTTAATCATGACTTATACCTCCTAAATAAAAAATACCTCAATCCCACATAGGGACGAGGTATATACTTCGCGGTTCCACCCTGCTTGCCACATCATACAATTACAATGTGACCAACTTTAAATGATGTTAACGGACTCATTCCGGCGACATTTAATGATAATTCATGCCGCAGCTCCGAAGTGGTAATAACAGATTCAATTATAGGACTTCACAGCAACTGTCCCTCTCTGAATAACGAATTTCTGTCATCGTGTCTTCTTCATAACCTTTACGATATCTAAATTACTGTCTCATTATAACGCAATTGTTAAAATTTTTCTATTAAAAAATAGAAAAATATTCCAATTAGCGTTTCCCCTAACGGGACTAACTTCGTGTCGCAACGAGGTGGGAGATATGCTCACCACCTGTAGAGGATGAGTATATCTTCCACCGAGTTATATTATTCATACATTATACTGTCAAGTATAACTCGTTATTACTGTCATTGTATTTTTGCCAGTATCTTTGTCAGTGATTATTATCTATCAGCGGCTGGCAACCTGAAGGTCACTATTTTCCTTATTCATAACCGGTATCTGTAATTTCCGCCCTGCTTTCATGTCCCGATCACTTTTAATGTCATTTATTTCAATGATAGCCTCAGTCAACTCCTGAAGGCGTTCCTGATCATCTGTGTAACGGCTGGCAATATTCTCAACGCTGTCACCATAGTGAACTATTACAGTATCAAATTCCGAACATCTCAGGTAAGAATTGGTAAGATTAAGTGGAGAAAGAACTGCCAAAAGCATTACAACCGCAATAATAACCTTTTTCATAATGACAACACCCCTCAAACTAGAAAATAAGTTCTCAAAACGTTCGTTTTGTTTATGCTAACATAGAATTTATGTTCTGTCAATATAATTCCAAACAAATTTTCGTTATTTTTTATTGATTTTATTTTTTCTTTTTGATACAGTATTGCTAGCAAGAAAACTGTTAAAAGGAGGTTCCTATGGTAGTTCATGGAGCCGTTATCATTGAGCAGGGGGTAACCTTTGCCATTATCTCTGTAAAACAAACTGTTACCCAATACACTGTTCGAATGACAAAATTTCGTCAGGCCATCGCGCCGTACTTTCCCAATATGCCCATAATTCTCATGTCCCAGGATAAGAATGGAAATCCTCATTACTATGGTCGCAAGGATGTAGTGGATTTTTTAAAAACTGTCCCGCTGGATCGGATTCCGTGGAAAGTATATCATATCTACTAGAAATAAAAAGAGAGAGCTGGTAAAAAAAATTACCAACTCTCTTTTTATTATTTATGCCTTTCTTGATAGGTTGGCGAATCCTCCAAATTCATCTTGCCAGTGCCATCCACCAGCTGACACAATCCACCGTCACCTATATTCAACAAGCCCAATTCCTGAAACACCTTTAACCCCTGTTCCACTGTCTCAGCGGATGAATGCTTGCCGTTCAACCGCATCCGAACGGACAACCAGGATGCATCATCATAAACCGGTTTATTTTTATCCCGACAATCCCGTAAAAAGAGATACAGCTCCTTTAGGAAATCCCGGTCAAGGGCCACCATTTCTTCGTTGCCCAACGGCTTATCCAGGCTTTTTATCATACATTGGAGCTTTTTATCGCCATTCCATTCATTGATATTTACTTCATAAACAATATCCAATGGTTGAGCATCTACCTTGGCAACACACTCTCCCATATTAAAGGCCACAGCTCCTACAGACCGATTAGCCCCATCAACTATGCTGAACCGCAGATGTCGGTTCTCCGCGCCCATACATGAAGCGTAGGCTCCCCTTACTCCCCGACAGCCAAACAAAGGGCTCTCATTTTTCATGCCGCAAGGCTGCAACAGGGATAACTCCTCCGCCATATCCATGGTCATTTCCAAAGGAGATATTTCCTGATCCAATTCGTAAAAGGGAATATACTGCTCTGAAGTCATTTGCCGCTTAGCTTCCTGTTCCAACAATTTCTTAAATTTAGGAATATTCTCCTGACGGATGGTTAGTCCCGCAGCCCCTTCATGGCCACCAAACTGCACCAATACCGACTGACAATTGTCCAGGGCCTCATAGAGATTGAACCCGGCAATGCTTCTACAGGAACCCTTGCCAATTCCCTCGCTTATACTGATAACTATTACCGGCCGATAGTATTTCGTTTCCAAACTGGAAGCCACCAATCCCAGGACTCCCTGATGCCAATTATCCCCTACTACAACCAGTACCCTGGTATTATCAATATCCACATTTTTAAGTTGTTCTTCGGCCTCCAGCTGCATATCATCCTTCAGTTTACGCCGCTCGTCATTTATGGCGTTCAATTCATCGGCCAACTTGCTTGCCGTCACTTCATCAGTACAGGTAAGAAGCTCTACCCCCAAAGAGGCTGATTTCAGACGTCCCGCTGCATTTATCCGGGGTGCCAGATAAAATCCCACACTGGTACTATCAATAGCTTTTCCGGTGCAGCCAGCCACATCCACCAAGGCTTTTATACCAAGAATGGACGTCTTCTCCATGGCCTTTAGCCCTGCACTGACAATCCGACGATTTTCGCCAATAAGGGGTACTGCATCCGCTACAGTGCCTAATGCCACCAGCTCTATTCCCCTATCCCCTAAAGGTTCGTTCTTCATCTGCCGCCATAGAACCTGGCACAGCTTAAAGGCTACACCCACACCGGCAAGCTCCGGACAAGGATACTTCGAATCCTTCCGATGAGCATCCACCACTGCCACAGCAGCAGGTAATTCCTCACCAGGCAAATGGTGGTCCGTTACCACCACATCCATCCGGCCGGCCATTGCGGCAATTTCCGTAACAGACTTTACACCGCAGTCAACGGTAATAATAAGCTTAGTTCCCCTATCGGCCAACATTTCCAAGGCAGCCTGGTTCAATCCATACCCTTCCGAAAACCGGTCAGGGATATAGTAATCCACCGTTGCCCCCAAATCCTTTAATATGGTCAATAACAAGGAGGTAGCCGTAATACCATCGGCGTCGTAATCCCCGTATACTGTAATTCTTTCTCCAACCAGAATGGCATTTATTATCCGGTCCACGGCCAATTTCATATCCGGTAGCAAATATGGATCACAATACTGTATTTTTTCCGGGTGCAAAAACAACTCACCCTTATCCTTGGTGTCTATGCCCCGACTAAGTAAAATTCCGGCCAATAAGGAGGAAGTCCCCAGTTCTGCCGCCAAGCTCACAGCCCTATCATCAAATTTTTCTTTTACCTTCCATTTTCGTAGCATTGTCATTGTGGTTTACCACCTTTTATAGGCTGACACTATCTTTATTCAGATATCAGTTAATTTCAATTATCAATTAATTCTACCATAAAATGAGTCCAAAAAACAAAAAATGGACTGCACAAGGCAGTCCACTCGCATGTTATCTGTTTTCTTCCAACCGCATCAGAACGAAGCATAAATCCGATAAACGATTTAAATACAATCGGTCCGTCTCATGAACAGGTTCTGTTTCCGCCAAATCCAATACAGCCCGCTCCGCTCGCCGGGTAATTGTCCGAGCCAAATCCAAACAGGATCCTCCCTGGCTTTCCCCGGAAATAATGAAGCATTTCAACGCAGGAAGCTTAGCCTCCACCTCATCTATCAAGCTTTCTAAGCGAGAAACCTGTTCCGCACCTATCATGGGCGCCTTATCAAGACTAGCCAAATCAGCCATCAAAAGACTGTTGTTTTTTTGCAGCTCCAGCACAATTTCCTTTACCTGGGCGCTTTGGCAAAAAGCCCTGGCCATTCCCAGTGCAGAAGATATTTCATCCACTGTGCCGTAAGCTTTAACTCGTACAGAATTCTTGGATACCCGTTGTCCGGTATACAGCCCGGTAGTACCCTTATCCCCAGTCTTGGTATAGACGCTCATAATCTTGCCCCCATTTTCTATTTTCAGTCAAAAATTTCCGTAGCACTGAAATACAGAGAAATCTCTCTGGCTGCACTTTCCGGTGAATCCGAAGCGTGAACCGCATTGCGGCTGCCACTGGAAGCGTACAGTTTACGAATAGTACCCTCATCTGCCTCAGCTGGATTAGTCTTGCCATTTATTTTACGAACATTGGCAATGGCATCCTCGCCAGCCAGTACCATGGCAATAATCGGACCAGAGGTCATAAAGCCTACCAAATCCTCGTAGTATGGACGGCCGATATGCTCCACATAATGCTGGGAAGCCAGCTTTTCATCCATCTGAAGCATCTTGACAGCCAAAACCTGCAGGCCCTTTTCCTCGTAGATCTTGAAAATATCACCAATGTGATGTGCCTTCATGGCATCCGGCTTAATAAGTACCAATGTCTTTTCCATTAAAAATAATCTCCTTTTAAACTTCCTCAGATTTTTCCATATACACCTTGGCCAAATCCCGATAGGCCTCGGAGGATTCCTTTAAGGCGGCTATTTCATCTTCATTAAGCGGACGTACCAGCTTGGCTGGATTGCCGTATACCATGGAGTTGGCCGGTATTTTCTTGTACTGCTGAATAAAAGAATTAGCCCCGATAATACAGTTTTCCCCAATCTCCGTATAGCCCATAACAACCGAACCCATACCTATTAGACTGTGATCACCAATTTTACTGCAATGAACTACAGCATTATGCCCAATGGTAACATGATTACCGATTTCCGTAGGAGTATCCCACATGGTATGGATTGTAGCATTATCCTGAATATTGGTATCATGCCCTATAACTACCTTGTTTATATCCCCGCGAACAACTGCGCTAAACCATATACTGCTGTTGTCACCGATTTTAACATCGCCAGCCACCACAGCATTCGGTGCTATATAGACATCATTGCCCAATTCCGGCTTTTTATCATCCACTGACAAAACACATCCCATAAAAACCCCTCCCTTATAGCCTAAGATGCACGTTTTTCTGTGCCATAACACAAGGTTATTATATCAAAAAAGGGCGTTTTTTACAAAACGCCCTTTTCCCGTAACCAATCTGTACACACCTTGGCCCGTTGCTGATTAAGCCAAAGGCCAATTTCCCTCCCCCGCAAATTAGCCGGAGCCGTATCACCGGTTACCGCCAATAATTTATCCCGCAACTCCTCATAACGCTCCAGATACACTGGCAAGGATCCATGATCAACCGCAATAATTTTGCAAAAATCCCCTGGAGCAATGTACTTTTCCATTTTATCCAACAGGATAATCAGTTCAACTATTTTGCCAGGCTTTCGCAGCAGCGGTGCCCGCATATGCTCTTCTATAACCAGTGATGCACTTTTCACCCACTGATTAGGAAACTTTGCCCGGCTATTCCATTCCGCCAAAACCGTTAGACCATGTTTTTCGTGGTCATAATGGTGGGGAAGCATATTGGTCGGAGTTACCCCCTTGCCTATATCATGGACCAGGCCAGAAAAAATCACTACGGGATTATCGGTCAACTCTGCCACCTTGTCCATTAAATTCATGGAATGTTTAAAGGCATCCCCCTCTGGATGAAATTCTACCGGCTGAGTTTTACCAATAAGGGCATAAATCTCCGGAAACAATTCCTGCAACAAATCCGCCTGATGCAGCACCCGAAAGAAAGTAGACGGCTTGCGGGTACTAAGTGCTTTTTTTAGCTCACCAAAAATTCGTTCTGCCGGTTCCTCCTGCAGCTCATCCCGGCACTTTCCCATGGCCCCTATCAGCTCATCCGTTACCGTAAATTCCAGCTGGGCAGCCTGCCGGGCCGCCCGCAGGGCCCGCACCGGATCTTCCGCAAAATGTTCAGATACCGGCCGTAAAACTCCAGCCTCTATATCTCTTTTTCCCCCATAAGGATCCACCAGATCTCCAGTGGTGATATTCAAAGCAATACTGTTTACTGTAGTATCCCGGCGATATAAATCTTCCTCAATGGATATGTCCTCTACAGATACGGCAAATCCCTTGTACCCGGTACCAACTTTACATTCCTTTCGGGCAAAGGCCACTTCACATTTTACACCATCTATTTCCACCAAAAATACCGGGAAAGAATTACCAATCAGTTTTGCTTCGGGAAAGGTCTCACTAAACTGTTCCTTGGTTAAGCCCACTACCACATAATCCTTGTCGTTTGGTGCTTTACCCATCAGCTTATCCCGGACCCAGCCACCAACAATATAGGCAGCTCCCCCAGCTTCTATTACCCGTTTTGAAAATTCTTTCTCTGTCATATATACCACATCCGCTGCCAGAACTTAGCAAAAAAGGACTGTTCTTATACAGTCCTTCTGCGTTTAACCTATTACCTTGGCGCCTTCCTCATCCACTGAAAGCACCATATATTCCGCCTTTACATCATGCCGGGCAAATACTTCTATCATAGCCTTGCCCACCCTTGCTTCATTTTTGTCAGTAAAGGCAATCAAACAAGGTCCCGCTCCGCTTAAAAATGCTCCCATGGCGCCGGCTTCCTTGGCCGCCTGGAACACATCAAACATTCCCGGAATAAGCTCAGCCCGATATGGCTGATGCATTTTATCCTCAAAGGCATTGTAGATGAAGCGCTTGCTTCCCTTCATTAAGGCTGCTATCAGCATTGCCGTACTGCCTATATTAAAAATCGCATCACTACGACTAATTTTATCCGGCAACACTTCCCGGGCGGCTTTGGTCGGCAGATAAAAATCCGGAACTGCCACCACCATCTTAAAATTAAGCCGCGGCATAAAGCGGAAGGTCTCCGGCTGACCATTCTTCACCGTACTGATTGTCATACCGCCAAACAGTGCCGGGGCCACATTATCAGGATGCCCCTCAATATCCGTGGCAATCTTGAGCAAATCCTGTCCCGTCAAGGGAGCCCCTAGAGCCTCATTTGCCGCCTTTATGCCACCTACAATAGCTGTGGCACTGCTGCCCAAGCCACGGGATAAGGGCACCATATTGTGCATTTTAATTTTGGCCCCAAGAAATTCTTTATCACAGCCCAGCCGTTTCAGTACTTTCACTATGGAACGCCATACAATATTCCGCTCATCAGTGGGAATATCGCCAGCCCCTTCACCGGTTACCTCTATCTCCAACCGATTATCTTTGTATAGAGTTAATTCCAACTCATTATAGCATGAGCAAGCTATTCCTAAAGTATCAAACCCGGCACCTAAATTAGCCGAAGTACCGGGAACACGAATTTTTACAGTTCTTGCCTCCAACAGTATCTCCTCCTGGTGTACTATTCCTCATCCACACGAATAATATTGCAAATTTTGCTAACCACCGGAAGATTTTGCAAGAGTGCCTTAGCTTTTTCCAGCTTTTCATGCTTAACAACGTGAGTTACCGCTACAATTTCCGCATACTCTTTTACCATGCGAGTCTGAATAACGGATTTTAAGCTCACATCACTATCGCCAAAGGCTGTGGCAATAGCCCCCAAAACACCAGGCTCATCGTCCACCAACAGCCGTATATAGTAGGAAGACTCCGTGGCATTCAATGGGCATTTTGGCCGATCGTTATAACAGGTACAGCCTGTAACTGCCGTGTTACCAATAACCATATCACGAGCCACAGCGATAATATCAGCAACCACCGCTGATGCTGTTGGCAGAGAGCCTGCTCCCTGACCATAAAACATCGCATCGCCAATGGCATTTCCCCGCAGGAAAATGGCATTAAATACATCCTTTACCGTAGCCAATGGGTGACTTGATGGTAAAAATACCGGATGTACCCGGACATTGACCCCTTGATCACCGTAATCCTTGGCCACGGCCAACAATTTAATTACATAGCCAAGCTCAGTGGCATAGGCAATATCCGCCGCTTTAATCCCCGTGATGCCCTCTACGGATACATCTTCCAACTTAACTCGGGTATTAAAAGCAATCGAGCCAAGGATAGCTGCCTTTCTGGCTGCATCCAAGCCTTCCACATCCGCAGCAGGATTGGCTTCGGCGTAACCTTTAGCCTGAGCTTCCTTTAAAACCTCGTCATAGTCACTGCCATTCTCAGCCATTTTAGTGAGCATGTAATTGGTGGTTCCATTTACAATACCCATTATCAAACTGATTTTGTTAGCAGTAAGACATTGCTTCAGAGGCGTAATTATTGGAATACCGCCACCTACACTGGCTTCAAACTTGAACTCCACATGGTGCTTTTCCGCCGTGGCAAACAGCTTCTCGCCAAACTGGGCCACCACATCCTTGTTGGCAGTGATTACATGCTTGCCCTGCTCCATAGCCGCCAGCATATAATCCAAGGCAGGATTTAATCCACCCATCAATTCTACCACTATATTAATTTCCGGATCATTGAGAATATCCTCAGCTTTATCCGTCAGCTTTATACCATCCAGGTTGGAACGCTTCTTGGATAAATCTCGCACCAATACCGTCTTGATGGAAATATCACGACCAATGCGCTGAACAATATCCCCCATATTTTCCCTTAACACTTCGACTACACCAGAGCCAACAGTACCGGAGCCCAATATACCAATTACAATTTTACCGTTCATAGGATACCAGCTACTCCCTTCAGGCTTGGGCCTGTCCAAGAACCTCTAAGCGTTTTACACCATCCACCATACGCAACTTATCAAGTAATGCCTCCAGATCCACAGACAAATTCATAGTCTCGATGGAAATTGTCGCATTGGCTACGCCCTGTAAAGGAATCCCCTGGTTGATGGTCAATACACTGCCTGAATCACCGGAAATGGTATTAAGCACACTGGAAAGAACCCCCTTCTTATGTTCCAAAAGAAAGGTCAGGGTAACAATCTTATTTTTGCTGGCCTCATAGAAAGGAAAAACATAGTCCTTATATTTATAATAGGCACTGCGGCTGAGTTCCATCTTTTCTACCGCTTCATTAATGGTACGGGCATCGCCCCGCTTAAGCATTTCCTTGACCCGTATGGTCTTTTTGATAGCCTCAGGCAAAATTTCTTCACGTACCAGAAAAAAACCGCTTTTTTCTTTCGTTGTCATCTCATAACCTCCGTACACTATAAGTGGATATTTTTCTACATGTAAGAGATATTATAGCACCATATGTACATAGTTGACAATAGCATTTACATAAAATGCTAAGCAGTTTTTCGTTAACAACATTATATTTTATTGTTTGTCTATAGGGGATAAACATTATTTGGCTGCTTTGATCTTGTTTTCCCGACCATGAAGGAGCCGATCAATATTGGCTTTATGGCGATATATTATAAATATAGCTGCCAAAAGTCCAAATATAAAATATTCCATCGGTTCATTAAAAATATAAGCTAAAATCGGTACAAAAGCTGCCCCCACTATGGACCCCAGAGAAACATACAAAGTTACAAAAACAATGGCCAGCCATACCAAAAAGACAATAAGTGCCACCTTTGGCATAAGCATCAACAGAACGCCTAAACCTGTGGACACACTTTTGCCCCCCTTGAATTTAAGGAAAATAGACCAGGAATGACCCACAACTGCCAAAATACCGCACAATACGCCGGCTAAAGGAGACCCTACATAAAAAATACCTAGTCCGGCACCAATCAGGCCCTTTAACATATCCAGCACAAAAATTGTGATTCCGGCCTTTTTGCCGATAACCCGCCAGGCATTAGTTGCCCCAATATTATTGCTGCCATGCTCCCGCAAATCCACGCCCCAAATGGTCTTGCCCAAAATCAGGCCATTGGGAATTGAGCCTATAATATAGCTAGCCACACAGGCTATAACCATATTCACCATCATAGATCATCCTCTTCCTTTCTCCCCCGGACGATAAGTTTAAGAGGAGTACCCTCAAACCCGAAACTTTCCCGCAGACGGTTTTCAATAAATCTCAAATAGGAAAAATGCATCAACTCCGGATCATTAACAAATATAATGAACCGTGGTGGCTGAATATCTGCCTGAGTCATGAAATATATTTTCAACTGTTTTCCCCGATGGGATGGTGGTGGATTAACCGAAACTGCATCCCGAATCAGTTCATTTAGTACACTGGTCTGAATACGCATGGACTGCTGATCTGCCACGTATTTAACCAACTCTGTTATACGGCTGATACGCTGATGGGTCAAGGCCGAAGTATATAATACCGGTGCATACTGTAAAAAGCCTAACTCATCCCGCAGGTCCTCGGTAAACCGCAGTGTGGACTTATCATCCTTGTTTGGGAATATATCCCATTTATTTACAATGATAATTACGCCCTTACCGGATTCATGGGCATAGCCGGCTATTTTTTTGTCCTGCTCAGTAATACCCTCAAAGGCATCAATTACCATCAGAACAACATCTGCTCTGTCCACCGCTCTAAGAGAACGCATAACACTATAACGTTCCACAGCTTCCTCAATTTTGCCCTTACGGCGCATTCCCGCCGTATCAATGAGCATAAACTTTATTCCATCAGCTACAAAATGGGTATCAATGGCATCCCGGGTTGTACCGGCCACATCACTTACAATTACCCGTTCCTCACCAATGAGGGCATTTACTATTGAAGATTTTCCCACATTAGGACGTCCGATAACCGCAATACTGATTTCATCAGCTTCCTTGTCCTCGCCACTGGTTTCTGGGAAAGCTTCAACTATGGCATCCAGCAGATCACCCAATCCCAAGGCATTTGAGGCCGAAATTCCCATTGGATCCCCCAGGCCCAAATTATAGAATTCGTAAATGTTCGCTTCCAGCTGCTGGCTATCCACCTTGTTTACAGCCAAAATAACCGGCTTCTTGGCTGCCCGAAGTATATGACCAACCTCTTCATCCGCCGAGGTAAGACCAGCCCGGCCATCTACCACAAACACGATTACGTCGGCCTCATCCATGGCCAGCTGGGCCTGATACCGCATGGAACGCAATATCTGGTCACTGTCATCAAACTCAATACCACCAGTATCAATCATTGTAAAGGTATGATTGAGCCATTCGGCATCCATATATATACGATCTCGGGTAACTCCTGGCATATCATCCACAATAGATACCCGCCGTTTTCCTATCTGATTAAATAATGTTGATTTGCCTACATTAGGCCGTCCCACAATAGCTACTATCGGCTTACTCATTTCTATCGCCTCCTCGCTTGGTATAAGCTGCATTGCTCTGCCACATATAAACAGCTTCTTCTCCGGTTACACCCTGATAACTGGTATAATCTGTCAACGCCTGGTAATAGTCTTCCCCACCGCCGACTGTTTCCACCCGACAGTCAAACCAGCCGCAAAATTCCTGTAAAGTTACATCATCCAAAAATATATTATCCCCGGCCCGCAGGCAGGACTCTGGGATTAATATTCCATCAAACGGTTCTTTTATGGTCTCAAGGGTACTTTTCATATCATGGGCAGTAAGCAGTCCAGACACGTTAACAGTGGTACCAAAATGATTATTAGGTACTGGTACTACCTGCACTGTAAGATTTCCTACGGAAAGCTCTGCCGCCAATTTTTCAAACATCGGGGCAACTGCCGTTCCAGTCACCACAGCCAAGCGAAGTTTGTTTTCGTATCCCCGCAGCGGCCCCTGGCCTGCCTTTTCCTTGGCAGCGGCAAATTCCTCCATAAAGTTTCTGGCCAAGCCAATACCGTTATCCAACTGAGGAAATCCATCATAATTTTCCGCCGGGGGAACTTCTCTCCCAGCCAAAAAATAAAACTCATCCCCTAAATATATAAAAGTTCGACCCGTATTTTCCCTTTCCTGCTTTTGGAAAAACTCCACCTGGTCTATTACTCGGGCAGCACTTTCCCTATCAAAGCCCTGAAGGGGATAACAATCCTTACGGAATTTGGTCAGTCCCACTGGCACGATGGCCATGGATAAGGCGTGGGGCTTACGGGCCAAAATATCCCGGATGGATCGATCCAGTTCTAGCCCGTCATTAAGATCCCGGCACAGGACAATCTGGGTATGATATTGCACATCAGCCTTAGCTAATCTATCCAGCTGGGCCGCCAAATTGCCTGCTGTTTTACATCTGAGCATTTCACACCGCAACTGGGGGTTAGTGCACTGAACCGACACAAACAAAGGTGATAAATGATATTGCTCAATTCGCTTAAAATCATTTTCCCCCATATTGGTCATGGTAATAAAATTGCCGTACAAAAAAGACATACGATAATCATCATCTTTTATGTTCAGGCTTTCCCGCATGTCCGGTGCCACCTGATCCACAAAGCAGAAATAGCAATTATTAGCACAACGACGAATACCATCAAAAACTGCAGATTCAAATTCTACCCCCAGCTCTTCATCGTAATCCTTATCAAATTCCAGCAGCTCCTGTTCCCCATCAGCATGCTCAATCAATAGCTCGATTTCTTCATCGGCGAAGGCAAAGCTAAGGTCAATAATGTCACGGAGCTTCATCCCGTTTACTTCTATTATTTTGTCACCGGGAACCAGCTCCAGCTCTTCTGCCAAGCTGCCGGCCTCCACGGACAATATCTTCCCGTAGCCCATATTTCCTCCTGAGTGTAAATAGGGAGTGATGAAATCATCACTCCCCGAAAAATAGCTATGTAATTAATATCCAAAGCTGATATTACTCAGCCTCTGCAACCTCACTGTCCTCAGCGGACTCATTAAGCTGACGCATGCTAAGAGAAATGCGCTTTCTCTCAATGTCGATGTTCAGAATCTTTACAGTTACATTATCTCCGATAGCGACAACTTCGTCAGCACTCTTAATGCGACGCTCAGCCAACTCGCCCATTGGGATAAGTCCATCCAGGCCCTGCTCGATGCGCATGAAAGCACCAAATGCCTTCAAGCCGACAATCTCACCGGAAATAACATCGCCAGCGTGATACTTCTCAGCCTTTACTACCCAAGGATCAGGCATGGTATCCTTAACGCTCAGGGAGATGCGGAGCTTACCATCCTCACTGGTAGCAATGCTCTTAATCTTAACATCAATCTCCTGACCTTCCTCAAGAACATCAGTTGGATCCTTAACACGGTTCCAGGAGAAGTCGGAAATGTGTACCAAACCATCAATACCACCGATATCGATGAATGCACCATAGCTTACCAGGCGCTTAACGGTACCCTTAACAATATCCCCTTCCTTGACATTTTCCAGCCAGGACTTCAACTCAGTTTCCAAAAGCTGACGACGGGACAGAACAAGACGCTGCTTGGAAGGATCCAATTCAATTGGCAGAACCTTTACAGTCTGACCAACATACTTGGAGAGATCCTTAACAAAATTCAGCTCAATCTGGGATGCTGGAATGAACGCACGTACACCAAGAGCACGAGCTACCAAACCACCCTTTACAACCTGAGTGATCTCAGCCTCAATAGGCTCAGCCTTTTCAACAATACCATCCAGTTCCTTCCAAGAAGCCAAACGATCAGCCTTTACCTTAGAAACAGTAAGACCATTTTCGCCGCCCTTGGCAACAACCAGAACCTCAATTACGTCATCAACCTTGACAACGTCCTTAGCAGATTCAGGAGCAGGCTCAGCAAGCTCAGTCTTGGAAATAGGAACATCGTTCTTGTTTCCCTGAATGTTAACGATTGCTTCATTATCATTTACAGCAACAACTGTAGCCTTAACTAAATCGCGCTCATGTATCTCCTTCATCGAATCTTCATTTGCCAACCAATCTTCCATGGAATTCATTTCTTCTGACACTTTTTATAAACCTCCTTGATAATCCAGTCCGGCGTAGAAGCCCCGGCTGTGATACCAATTTTTTTTATTTTTTCAAACCAATCGTCACAAAGCTCTTCTGCTGTTTCGACATGGTAAGTTTTGCATTTTTCGCCACAAAGCTGAGCCAGCCTGGTGGTATTGGCACTGTTTTTTCCGCCTATGACAATCATTAAATCTACTTGTCCGGCCAAATCCAGCGCTGCTGACTGCCGTTGATCAGTGGCAGTACAGATAGTTCTGAGTATTTTTAAGTCCACCGACTTTTCCAAAAGGCTAGTAACAATCTCCTTGAATTTTGCTCCAGAAAAGGTGGTTTGGGACACCACACCTAAACGGCCAAAACTCGATAAACTGTCGGCTTCCTCCACCGTTTCCAAGACTATTGCCTTTTCCCCGGCCCACTCAAGAATACTTCGAACCTCCGGATGATGCTTTTCACCAATAACCACTACTTGATATCCTTCATCCGCCAATTTCTTGGCCGACATCTGTGCTTTACGCACATGAGGGCAAGTAGCATCTATCATATTAAGTCCCATGGACTCAATCCTACTATATATATCTGGCCCAACACCATGTGAGCGGATAATAATAGTGCCCTCACTGACTTCATCCAGTGAGTCCACTGTTCCGACACCATTTTCGGCCAGTTTTGCTACCATCTGGGGATTATGTATTATCGGTCCCAAGGTATTAGTAACCTGATTAGGTGCCGCTGCATTTTCAGCCAGCTGAATAGCTCGCTTCACCCCATAACAAAAGCCCAGATTTTCAGCAAGGATTACCTCCATAATACATCACCTGGTACGATAATTCTCGAAAATCTTCAACATACCCGTAAATTATATCATTATTTTTCAAACTTGGCTATGTATTTTTATTAAATTATCAATTTTCTCCATAATTTTTTGGGAAAATGCCGCCAAAGCTTCCTTGTCATTATGTTTTCCTTCAAAATACATAGGCTCCCCAAAAATAATATGCAGCTTAGGCAAAAGCCCACCATTCTGAAAAATTTTATTGGTGCCAATAAGGGCTGTTGGCACCACCGGAACCTTCCCCATAGCTGCCAGCAGAGCCACCCCTGCTTCTGCCTTATGAGTTTTACCATCCTTGCTGCGGGTTCCCTCCGGAAACACTCCCAGACAAAGATTTTGTTTCAAAATATTCAGGGCTGTCTTTATAGCTCCCCGGTCTGCTGCTCCCCGTTTTACCGGAAAAGCATACAAGCTGCGTATAATTGCTCCGGCAATGGCCGGTGAAAATAATTCCTCCTTGGCCATGTAAGCAACCGGCCGAGGCATATAGGCCCCAATTACTGGTGGATCCCAATTGCTGAGATGATTGGCAGCCATAATCATGCCACCCTCCATAGGGATATTTTCCTTTCCCACCACCTTGGTCCGAAACAAAAGACTAAATAACGTACTTAAAATTACCCGTAATACCTTATAAAACATTTTCTCACCTGCATCTTTGGATAATCGCTTCCACCACTTCATCTATGGACATATTGCTGGTATCCAGAAGCTCCGCATCCTCCGCCTGAACCAATGGAGAAATCTCCCGCTCACTGTCAGCCTTGTCTCTGGCCGCGATTTCCTGCTTTAATTGTTCCACATCCACATCATAGCCCTTGGCCTTCATTTCCTTGAAACGACGGTCGGCCCGCTCTTCGATGGATGCCGTCAGGAAAATCTTCACATCCGCATTAGGCAGCACATTTGTAGCAATATCACGGCCATCCATTATAACCGCCCCCTGAGCGCCCATCTGCCGCTGAATATCCGTCAGCCTCTCCCTTACCGGACCCAGCGCCGCCACCTGGGAAACAATACCAGTAACTTCCGGCGTACGGATTGCTGCAGTTACCTCTGTGCCATCCACGAACACCTTGGTTTTGCCTTCTTTATAATCAAGGACAATGTCAATATCCTTTACCACTTCATTGATGAGGTCATCAGTGACTGGCTTACCCTGCTGCAAGGTCTTCCAAGCCACCGCCCTATACATAGCTCCAGTATCAATATAGGTATAGCCTAATTCCTTGGCAGCTAACTGGGCCACGGTACTTTTGCCGGCTCCAGCCGGTCCATCGATTGCAACTGTTAATTTTTTCATAAAATCAATACCTTCTTATTATATGTATTATTTAATTAAATTTGTCAATTCATCGTAAAAGGTTGGATAGGAAATATCTACACAGTCGGCATTGGTAATTTCCACTCCAGCTCCAGCCAAGCCAGCCACAGCCAAACTCATGGCCATGCGGTGATCATCGTAGCTGAAGCATTCCGCTGACCTAAACTGATTACCACCATGGATAACCAATCCGTCCTCCCGGGCTTCAATATTGCCTCCCAACTTACTAAACTGCGCATATATAGCCTCTATACGGTCCGTTTCCTTGACCCTGAGCTCACCAGCGCCGGTAATTACCGTATCTCCATCAGCAAACATGGCCGCTACAGCAATAGCCGGAATTTCGTCCACCAAGCGTGGAATTATATCCGCTCCAAAGGACGTACCATGCAATTTACTGTATTTCACCAGAATATCCGCTACGGACTCGCCGCCACTTTTATGCTCATTGGTAATGGTGATATCCGCCCCCATATCCCGAAGCACATCTATGATTCCTGTGCGGGTTTCATTAATCCCCACATTTTTAAGCAACAACTCACTGTCCGGTATAACGGACGCCGCCACCAGCCAAAATGCCGCCGAACTGATGTCGCCCGGAACTGGCAACTCCTGTGGTGCCGTAAGTTTTTCCGGTGCGCTTAGGCTTATCCGGTTATCTTCCCTTCTAAGTTCTACTCCAAAGGCTTCCAGCATCAACTCAGTATGGTTGCGGGATGGATATGGCTCCACCACAGTGGTTTCCCCCTCCGCAAACAACCCAGCCAACAATATAGCTGATTTTACCTGGGCACTGGCTACCGGCATCACATAAGTAAAACCGCGAAGATTTTCCTCTGTTGGAACAATAGCAATCGGCAGCTTGGTATTTTCTGCCCGTCCCACAATATTGGCCCCCATCTGACGCAGAGGATTAATCACCCGCCCCATAGGACGTTTATGCAAGGAAGCATCCCCTGTAAAAATCGAAGGAAATTTCTGGGGTGCCAGCATACCCATCATCAGCCGCAGCGTCGTGCCGGAATTACCCGCATCTAAAATGGTTGCTGGTTCCTTTAAGCCATGTAAGCCATTTCCCTTGACCACCAGCTCAGTATCACTTACCTTTTCCACCTGAGCACCCAATGCCTCCATTACTCCTATGGTAGACAGGCAATCGGCCGATGGCAAGAAATTGGTAATATGTACCGGTGTATCCCCCAAGGAAGCCAGCATTACTGACCGATGGGAAACGGATTTGTCTCCTGGTATAACAAGTTCTCCCCGTAATGCCTTGGTTGCTGGTTTAATTGCTCGATTTCCCACTTGTTATATCCTCCTATTCATTCCATACGCTCCAATTGCCGGCTGCCGCCCCCATAGAGAACGCTGCCTGCAAATTGAAGCCGCCGGTAAAGCCATCCACATCCACTACCTCACCGGCAAAATACAGATTTTTTATCACTCTTGATTCCATTGTCTTGGGATTGATTTCCTTTACAGACACTCCTCCAGCGGTTACAATTGCCTCCGCTATAGGACGAGTACCAGTAATCGTTACAATCATTCCCTTCAAGGCTTGAGCCAGTCGATGTCGTTCCTCCTTGGTAATGGAATTAACCATGCGGTCCGGCTCAATATAGGCTGCATCCAGCACTGGCTCGATTAACCGCCCCGGCAGCAAATCCTTTAAGGCATTTTTCATTTCCTTCCGCTGGTACTTTTCCAAATCCCGGACAATCCGGGCATCCAGCTGTTCAAAGGACAATGCCGGTTTTAGATCAATCATCAATTCAACAAAATTACCTGCATCCAGCAATTGAGCTGCCTGCCGGCTAAGGGATAAAATCACCGGGCCGCTTACCCCATAATGGGTGAACAGCATCTCCCCAAACATGTCTGCCACTTTTTTCTCTTCGGCCATTAAATAGACCCGAACATTTCTAAGGGATAGTCCCTGCAGCTCGGTTACCCATTCCTCCTCGGCTACCAAGGGCACCAAGGAAGGAAGAATACTTGTAACATGGTGACCGACCGCTTTAGCCATAGTATAACCATCGCCTGTGGAACCAGTCCCCGGGTAGGAAGCTCCCCCTGTGGCGATAATTACCCGATCACCCTTATATATTTTGCCATCAGTGGTTTTAACTCCTGCAGCCCGTTCATCCTCAATAAGTATTTCCTCTACACTGACACCAGTATATAGTTTAACCCCTAACTCATAAAGCCGCAACACCATGGCATTTACCGCATCAGCAGCTTTATCGCTTACGGGAAAAACCCGGCCGCCTCGTTCCACTTTAGTGGGTACATCCAATCCATTGAAGAAATACTGTACATCCTCATTATCAAAGGCCCGAATACAGCTATTGAGGAATTTACCATTACCGGGAATGTTTTTGATAATTTCCGGTATTTCCGCCACATTGGTAATATTGCAACGTCCCTTGCCGGTAATGAGCATTTTTTTCCCAGCTTGTTTCATTTTTTCCAGCACCGTGACCTGGGCACCATTTTCAGCAGCCTTAATAGCGGCCATCATACCCGCCGGGCCAGCTCCCACCACAATAATATTATCCATTGTCTTTTCCCGACTTTCCAGCAATGTGACCTAGCATTGCAATCTCCTCAGCTGTAAGCTCCCGATACTGACCTCGACTGACACCATCCAAAGTCAAGCCAGCAAAAGCAATACGCTTCAGGGCAATAACCTCATTGCCCACAGCACTGAGCATACGTCTAACCTGCCGATTACGTCCCTCATGAATTATGAGCTTAACCTTGGACCAGTTGCCCTGCTCATTATATTCCATAAGCTTAGCCTCCGCCGGAGCCGTCAGGCCATCCTCCAAATGAATACCCGTGCGCAGTTCTTTCAAACGGTCTGGCGTAAGCTGCCCCTTTACCTTGGCCACATAGGTTTTATTTACCTCGAAACGGGGATGTAAAAGACCGTTCATCAACTCCCCGTCATTGGTCAGTAATAATAATCCCTCGGTATCATAATCCAGCCGACCGATAGGATAAATATATTCCGTCACATCCGGCAAGAGCTCCAGCACCGTTTTCCGGCCCCGATCGTCCTTTACCGTACACAAATATCCCTTAGGCTTATTCAATAAAAAATAGCGTTTAACCTGCGTGAAGGTTAATACTACACCATCTATAGCTATCTCATCAGTCTCTTCGGCCTGAACGCCCAGCTCCGTAACCACATTACCATTTAAGGTAACCCGACCAGCCTGTATCATTCGCTCGGCCTCCCGCCGGGAAGCCGCCCCAGCCCGACTGATAAGTTTTTGAATCCGCTCCATCCTTCGACACTCCTTCCTAATAATTAAAGCATAAGCCCCCCGCAGTGTCTAGTTTTTTATTGTATCGGCTTAGCAACCATTTATGTTCCCTCTTTATTATTTATAGAAAAAATGTTACACTATAGTGCAGTGTGTTTATATAAATAACGTACAAAACAACTTTATTTAAAAGGAGTAACATAAAATGATCTTAAACCGTAAATCCGTTGAGTTGTTGGCCCCGGCCGGTAACTGGGATGCTCTGGTAGCCGCCGTAGAGGCTGGAGCTGATGCAGTTTACCTTGGTGGCAAGCATTTCAATATGCGTATGCATCGCAACAAGGAAACCAATTTTGATGATGAAACCCTGAAAAAGGCTATAGAATACACCCATGCTCATGGTGTTCACCTCTACATAACCTTGAACAACCTAATCAGTGTTGATGAAGTGGAGCCATTGAAACAATATCTGGCTTACTTAAATGAAATTCGTCCTGATGCCATTTTGGTACAGGATTTTGCTGTATTAGAACTTACCAAGGAAATGGGCATTGACATTCCCCTGCACACCTCGGTAATGATGAACACCCACAACGAGCATGCCATCAAGAAGCTGAAAGAATATGGCATAACCCGTATTGTGGTAGGCCGAGAAATGACTTTGTCGGAAATGTCCTTATTTAAGGAAAGAACCGGCTTGGAAATTGAATACTTCATGCACGGGGATATGTGTATTGCCGAAAGCGGCCAATGCATTCACTCTGGTGTAGTATTCGGTCAGAGCGGCAACCGTGGTCGTTGTCTGAAGCCTTGCCGCTGGCCATATAAGCTCATTGATGAGAACACCGGGGAAATCCTGGATAAAGATGACCAACACGACTACAAGCTGGCTCTGAAGGATATGTGCATGTACCGCAACATACCGGAGCTGATTCAGGCCGGGGTATTCTCCTTCAAAATCGAAGGCCGTATGCGTCCTGCTGATTTTGTCCGCCGCATCGTAGCAACCTACAGAAAGGCCATTGATGCTTATATTGAAGATCCATATGGCTATCAGGTTGATGAAGAAGGCTGGCAGGATCTGTATAAGAATCGGGCCCGGGATTTTACCACCACTTTCGCTTTGGGGCAGCCTGATGCCAGTGATATTGGCTTTGATGGTTCCCGTGAACCACGTTTCTTCAGTGACGCTGTGGAAGAAGCTGGCTTCCAGGATGAAATTCTGCGGGCTGAGGAACCTATCAGCAAGCCATTTAACGGCAAACGCCGGCTGTCTGTTCAGGTAGCGAATCTGGCTTCCGCTGAAGCTGCCTGCCAAAACGGAGCTGATGTTATCTATTTGTCCGGTGAGGTATTTAAACCACAAAAGCCTTGGTCCCTGAAGGATACCGCCGCTGCCATCGAATTGGGTAAAAAATATAATACCAAGGTAGTTATCAGCACCCCTCGCACCACCATGCGTCGGGAGTGTGGCGAGATTGAGCAGTTCTTGCACGCAGTAAATGAATTGCAGCCGGCGGGTATTATGGTAAGCAATTTGGGCACTCTGAAATTAGCGCAGGAGTGTACTGATCTCCCGGTTCAGGCTGATTTTTCCTTTAATCTCTTTAACCACATGGCTGCCACCTTCATGCAGAAAAATGGTTTGGTAATGGGCACAGCTTCTTTGGAGCTGTCCTTTGGCCAGTTAAAGAAGCTGGTGGAAAATTCTCCTCTGCCAATTGAAGTAATCGTCCATGGTGCCTACGAGTCCATGATTTGCGACCATAATTTTGCGGCCATGATTTTACCTTACAAGCATCTTGTCAATCCGGAATTTGTGAACCGTCACTATGCCCTTAAGGACAAGGTAGGCGGCGTTCACCCGCTCCGCATGGATCAGTTTGGCCGTAATCACATCTTATTTACCAAGGATTTGTGCTACTATCCATATTTGGAGAAATTTAATGGCATTGGTTCCTTCCGTATTGAAGCCAAGGATTATGCCCCTGAGCTGGTGGCCCAGCTGACCAAGGCCTACCGCACAGCCTTGGATAATCTTGATGCTGGTAAGCCATATTTTGATGAAGCTGCTTTCAAGCTTATGCAGGAAAAGAGCCCTCGCCAGCTGGGTATCGGTGTATACCGGTTCCGCCAGTCCCAGGACTCTCTATAATTTTCTATAATAATTAAAGTGATTTTACCCCACGCTAACGGGTGCTAAGGCTCCTTCCTCTAAGGTGGGAGTCAAGCACCCGTAAGCTCTGGATTTATTCGGCTAAATTCAGTGGGAGTACAAAACTCCCACTGAATAAGTCTCATTTTACTGGCAAGCGTTAGTCTATATGAGGACATCTTTTGCCTTGGTACTTAGTGAGTACAAGCCAAAGGCGCAGTACGAACTTAGTACCGCTAGGCAAAAAGCATAAGCGAGAGCGGTCCGAATAGAGACCAACGCTTGCCGATGCAACAATTATGTGATAAGGAGAGGTGTTTATGTCACTGGAAAAACCTATCGGGCCAGAAGCCATTCTGGAAAAGAAAAAGAAATATATCATGCCATGTCTGGCTCATTTCTACAAGGAGCCCCGCCAGTTTGTCAAAGGAGATATGCAATATCTTTACGACAGCGAAGGAAAGAAATATCTGGACTGTTTCGCTGGCGTATCGGTAATAAACTGCGGTCACTGTAACCCAGAAATCAACGATGCAGTGGTAAAGCAGGTGCAGAATTTACAGCATGTATGCAACATTTACCTTACAGAAAACTTTGTAAACTTAGCTGAAAAGCTGGCTCAGGTAACCCCAGGCGATTTACAGAAAACCTTCTTCTGCTCCACTGGTACCGAGGCCAATGAAGGAGCCCTGCTTCTGGCCTCCATTTACACCGGTAAGGATGAATTCATCGGCCTTAGAAACGGCCTCCATGGCCGCACCAAGCTCACCATGAGCCTCACCGGTATCCAAATGTGGCGTACCGATCCACATCCTTGCGGCGGTATTCACTTTGCACCAAATGCTTACTGTTATCGTTGCCCATTGGGCAAGAAATATCCGGAATGTGACTTGGCTTGTGCCAATGCTGTAGAGGATATCATCAAAACCTCCACCAGTGGCCAGCCAGCCGCTATGATAGCCGAGGCTATCCAGGGTAACGCCGGAATAATTACCCCGCCAAAGGGCTACTTCAAACGGGTAAAGGAAATTCTGGAAAAGTACAACGCCCTCCTGATTATCGACGAAGTGCAGACTGGCTTTGCCCGTACCGGCAAAATGTTTGCCATTGAAAATTACGATGTAGTGCCAGATATTATGACCATGGCCAAGGCATTGGGCAATGGAGCTCCAATCTCCGCCTTTACCGCCAGCGCCAAGATTGCCGATACCTACACCAAACCAGGCGCTTCCACCCTGGGTGGTAATCCGGTATCCTCCATGGCCGGTATCGGAGTGCTGAACTATATTGAAAAGCATGATCTGATGAAAAATGCTCAGGAACGGGGTCAGCAGCTCTATGAAGGATTGGTAGAACTTCAGAAAAAGCACCCTATCATTGGTGACATTCGGGGCTACGGCCTGATGCGGGGTGCCGAGTTCGTACACCCTGACAAGAGCCCGGCTGCGGATGAGCTGGATATGGTTTTGGAAGAAATGAAGAACCGTGGCTTCATTATCGGCAAGAACGGTATTGCCCGGAATGTAATGGCCTTCCAGCCACCATTGGTAATCACTGAAACAGATATCAATAATGTACTTAATACTTTGGATGATGTACTTACTAAATTAGTAACCTCATCCGCCTCGTAAACTCGGCACCGTCCGGGGAGTCCACCGGACTCCCGCGCGGAGCGCCCCCAAAGGGGAAGGCTAGAAACAAAGCAACAAAAAGCCCTGTCAGATTGAACTGCTACCCGTCAAGAGGACAGTAAAAAAACATAAAATTTCTTTGGTCGACAGAGATTGTTCTGTCGACCTTTTTATGCGGCAAAATACATATCGTGTTTTTCTCTCGGCGTCAAAATGCC